>Ga0302046_10000782_pt1 | contig 30539 bp, 27 predicted proteins | sample RVTome_11_FD_200261 | JGI IMG/M metagenome (GOLD analysis project Ga0302046, IMG submission 200261) | Soil microbial communities from uranium-contaminated site in the Upper Colorado River Basin, Wyoming, United States - RVT147D111 (version 2) ...
ATGTACAAAGCGCTGATGACGGCTGGAATTCTTCAAGGCGTCTCGACTCTCGGGTTCGCGCTGCTCTCGGTCATCGGCTACGACCTCTGGTGGCTCGCCGCCGTGATCGCGTTTGAGAATCTGACGCAGGGCATGGGCACGTCAGCTCTGCTCGCATTCATGGCTTTCTTGACGGACCGGCGCTTCACCGCCACGCAATTCGCACTGCTTTCGGCGCTGGCGACGCTGCCGAGGGTGCTGTTGACGGCACCCACAGGATGGCTCGCGACGCAAATGGGCTGGCTGCCGTACTTCTCATTCGCGGCCGCCGTCGCGATACCGGGCCTGCTGTTGCTGCTGCGCTTTCGCACCTGGTTCGCGAGCGATCCGCTGGCGACGCGCGAGGCGCTGCAGGACGCGTGAGCGCGGTAGCGCGACTCTGTGCCCTCGGCGATGTCCCGGACGGCGGTTGCCTGGAGCTGTGCTGGGGCGAGGGAAGCTGGCCCTTGGCTTTGTTCCTCGTTCGCCGAAAGGGCGAGCTCTACGGCTATGTCAACCGCTGCCCGCACGCCGGGCACGAGCTCAATCTCCGGGCGAACGAATTCCTGACCAAGGATCGCGAGCTCATTCTGTGCCGCTCGCACGGCGCGCAATTTCGCATCGACGACGGCGTCTGCGTCATCGGCCCTTGCGTGGGCGCGAGGCTAAGGCCTCTGCCGCTCGAGATTTTCGAGGGCGCCGTGTTTGCGAGCGTCGCGGACCTCGAGCGGTTAAAAACTCTGGCGCGGTTTTGAGCTTCAGCGTCGCAAGAAACGGAGATCCTGGATCTCGTGGCCGAGGCGATGACCGCGACGTTCGAACTTGGTCGGCGGACGCTCAAGGCGCACATCTTCCGCGCGCGCCGTCGCGGGTCGCCGGGTAAATTCGGGGTTCGCTGAAACCGTTTGGATGATGTGCTCGGCATAGTGTTGCCAGTCGGTGGCGACGTGCAGCACACCGCCGGGTTTGAGCGCTCGCGCCACGTCGGCGACGAACTTGGGTTGCACGATTCGGCGTTTGTGATGCCGTTTCTTCGGCCATGGGTCGGGGAAAAACAGATTCACGACGTCGAGGGACGCAGGCTCGAGACAATGGTCGAGAAATTCCACTGCGTCCGCGGCGACGATGCGGACGTTGTCGAGGCGAGCCCGCTCGAGCAATAGCAGCAGGTGACCGATGCCGGGCTCGTGCACCTCGACGCCGAGGTAGTTGCATTGCGGCTTGTTTGCTGCTGCCGTCAACAGCGCCTCGCCGTTGCCGAAGCCGATCTCCAGAACCACCGGCGCGACTCTGCCGAACAGGCCGTCCAGGTCCAAAACCCTTCCGCCGGCTTGAACGCCATAGCGCGGCCACAGTGTTTCGAGCGCGCGCTTCTGGGCCGCCGTGGTGCGGCCGGGGCGGCGAACGAAGCTGCGGACCTTGCGGTGTTGCGGCTGGTTCATTCGCCTATTCTAGAACCTATCTGCGCATCCAGGCGGCGCACGCACAATGCCGAGCGGGTTGCGGTCAGCGAAGCTCCGGAGCTCCGGAAGTCGAGCCGCGTATAATCACACGAGGGATTCGCCGCAATATGGCATGAGCACGCTGATCAAGGCAGATTTCGCCTGCCGCCTCTGCGGAGGACGACAGCTCTATCTCTATCATTCGATGGGCAGCGACGGACGCTATCGATACTTTCGCTGTCCGCGCTGCACTTTGGTGAACTACGATCTCAGCACCGGCCTCGAGCAGGAGCATTTCGACGAGCCGGACAAGGACCCGACCGACGATCGCAATCCGTGGAACAAGGACAAGGATGCATCGTTCGCTTTCGTGAGCCGCTACGTCAAGCCGCCCGGGCGGCTGTTGGACATCGGTTGCGGCAACGGCAGGCTCATGTACGTCGCGCGCAGGGCCGGCTGGAACGTCAAGGGCTTGGAGCTTTCGCGCGTCATGGCGAAAGTCGTCCGCGAGCGCCTGGGCGCTCCGGTCGTGGTCGCCGATTTTCTTGCGGTGGATCCCGGCGCGATCGACGCCGAGCGCTTCGATCTGATCTCGCTGCGACACGTGCTCGAGCATCTGCCCGATTGCGTGGCAGCGATGCGCAAGCTCAACTCGCTGTTGAAGCCGACCGGCCACCTGCTCATAGAGATTCCCAACGTCGAATCCATATCCAAGCGGTTGAAGCGATTGCTGACCGACTTGGGTCTGCGCAAGCCCGAGTACCCGGAGACCATGGCGATAGGCCACGCAAACGAGTTCTGCCGCAGATCCTTCGACTTCCTGCTCGCTAAGACCGGATTCGAGCTGGTGCGTTGGGAGACCTACTCGAGACGGCCGATCTCAAACTTTTTCTACAACCACGTGCATGTCGGCAGCAATGCCCGCGCGCTGCTGCAAAAGATCTCGTCGGCCTAGCCCAAGGAGCGTATTGGCCTGAGCGCCTCCTCGCCGAAAATCATCGCTCGGCCGATCTCTCGGCGAGAACCTTTCGATAGAGCGACAGATAGCTTTCGGCCATCGCGGCTGTGGAGAAGCGGCGCTCGACCCGTTGCTTCGCCTGCGCGCCGTGCAAAGTCGCGCGCTCCGGGTTTTGGCGATACCAGAGAACCTGGCCGGCGAAATCCGAGGCATCGTTCGGCTGGAAGAATCTGCCGCTCACATCGTGCTCGATCTGATCCAAGGCGCCGCCGGCCTTGGGGCCGACCACCGGCTTTCCGCAGGCCATCGCCTCGATGTTGGCCCGGCCGAAAGCTTCGCCGTGACTCGTCGAAACGAAAACGTCCGCCTCGCCGATGGCGGGAAAGGGGTTGGGCTCGAATTCCAGGAAATGCAGATTGGCGATCCCTCGCGTCTTCTCGGCCCATCCACGCGAGTCACCGAGATTGACGAAATGCACGTCTTTGGGCGCGAGCTGCTTGGCAGCCTCGACGATGAGCTCGAAATTCTTGACCGGCCGCAGCGAGCCCATGCTCAAGGCGACGAAACTGTCCGCCGGTAACCCCAAGCGCGATCTGAGGCCGAAAGCCGCCTGGGCCCGGCTTTGGATCCACTCGAGGTCGACGCCGGTTGGAATGACCTGAACGTTCCTCGGTTTCAGCACGCGGAAGTTCTCGAGGTAGGCAGCCACGGCGCTGCTGTTGGCGACGACGGCCGAGAGTTGCGGGTTGCGCACGCTCCAGTACGCCACCGGGCTCTCCCGCAACTTCAAGTGGCCGATGCGGCCGCGGTAGCCGACGATAGGGAGCTCGCGACCGGCCCAATGAATCACGTTCGCGAGCTGAGAATTGCCGTGGAAGCATTGCACGAGATCACAAGGCTGCTCACGTTGCAGTTGCTCGAGCTCTGCTTTGAACCGTCTATCGAACCTGGACTTGCAGATCACGCGGTGCGTCGAGACGCCGAACTCCGCCAGCTGCAAACTCCAGTCGTTGTCGAAGTCATGGACGACGCGGAGCGACACCTGCTGCGCAAGCGCGCGCAGCAGGAACAGCAGCACGTGATCGATGTAGAGCGTGACGAACAACAGCTTCATCGGGCCGTCGGAGAAATGAAGCCGATTTCCCGGCCGGTGGGCGAGATCGAGAAGATCCTGTATCCCGCCGCCTGGAGGCGCTCGATGGATGCTCGCGTCCTGTGCTTGCCGATGCCCGGAAACCGATGGTGAAACTCGACCAGCAGCTGTCTCGGCAGTATGCGGTCAGCCAGCATCGCATCCAGGCTCTCGTACTCGGCGCCCTCGATGTCCATTTTCACCAAGTCGATCGTCGAGTGGCCGAGCATTTTCATCAGCGACGCTATGCTGTAGGCAGGCACCTCGATTCCGAGCTGCTCGCCGGCTTGAGCCGGGTCCGATGTCCACATCGTTCTCGATCGCCGTCCTTTGGCATTCACTCGGGGGTAGATCTTGAGCCGGCCGTCTCGCCCGGAAACCGCCCAGGGATGAAACGCGAGCCGTGACGAGAATTGCTGGTCTTCGATCCATTCGCGCGCGTGCGGCGTCGGATCGAAGGCATGCACGGTCAAGCCGTGATCTTCGATGAGCGCCGTCTCGAACGCGACGTCGTCGCCGACCCCGAAAGAGTAGACCACGGAGGCGCGATCGAGCCGGCTCGGATCGTATCGCCAGTCGGTCTCGCCTCGTGTCGGCAGGTGGATCTGCCGCCGGAGCCATAGCTCCCGGCCGCTGATTCGCTTCAGAAACAGCTTGACTGGCCAGTACCAGGGGCTGGACTTAATCCGGCGCCGAAGGCCGCTAGCACGCATGGGCAGGTTCTGTGAGAACGATCTCGGCATCCGCTGGCTGCATCGACAAACGCTTGTCGGAAGACGCCGGAAGTATAGGCGGAATCCAATGAGCGGGTGTCGCAGGTCGCAGACAGGTCGCGCGCCGGCGCGGCTGCGTGTTGTGATTCAGAGCTGCTACAGTTGAAGCTGCGGTTTCGAGGCATGCGGAACTGATGGAACGATTCCCCGTGTTTGCCGTTCTGAGCGCGGTCGCAGCCGTCGCGGGGTGCGGCGGCGGGTCTTCGCGCGGCGGCGACGGCGCGGGCATGCCGCCGCCGTCCGCCGGGCTCGACAGCCGCCCGCAGAACCTGACTTGCGTGGCGCCGGAGCGGCTCTCGGGCCCCGGCGCCCAAATCGCGCTCGAGCCTATCTTCGACTCATTGGGTTTCAATCAGCCGCTGGGACTCCTGCAGGCGCCCGGAGACGACAGCCGCTGGTTCGTGCTCGAGAAGCCCGGCCGGGTACGCGTCTTCGCCAACGATCCGAACGTCGCGGCGTTCGACACCGATTTCATCGATCTATCGCTGAGCTTCGACGTCAATTCGGACTCCGAGGGCGGTCTCCTCGGCATGGCCTTCGATGCGGATTTCGCAAGCAACGGCGAGGTCTATCTCTCGTGGACCGAGAGCTCCAATCCGATGATCTCGGTCGTCGCGCGCTTTACGAGCATCGACGGCGGCCTGACGCTCGATCCCGGCAGCCGCGACGACGTGATCAACGTCAATCAGGATTTCGCCAATCACAACGGTGGGCATATCGCTTTCGGCCCCGACGGCTTCCTCTACGCAGGCTTCGGCGACGGCGGCTCGGGCGGCGATCCCAACAGCCGAGCTCAGGATACGACCAACTTGCTCGGTGCGATGCTCCGGCTCGACGTCGACGGCGGCACGCCTTACGCGATCCCTGCCGGCAACCCGTTCGCAGGCAACGCGAATTGCCCGGCAAACCATTCGAGCGCGAGCGCTTGCCCGGAGATTTTCGCCTGGGGCTTGCGGAATCCGTGGCGCTGGAGCTTCGATCGCGATAGCGGCGTGCTTTGGGCCGGCGACGTCGGTCAGGGTGCCTTTGAGGAGATCGATCGCATCGAGGTCGGCCGGAACTACGGCTGGGATTGCCGCGAAGGGTTCAGCAACTTCTCGAGCCCCGCGCCGAGCTGCGCGACGGCCGGCGGTCTCGTCGATCCCGTGCACGCCTATGGGCGCAGTCTCGGAACTTCGGTCACCGGCGGGTTCGTGTACCGCGGCACGGCAATTCCCGCGCTCGCGGGGGATTACGTTTTCGGCGACCACGGCTCGGGGCGCATCTGGCGTCTCGTCGAGGACGGCGGCGGAGGATACACGGCCGAGGAGCTGCTCGACACGACCTTGTCGATAGCCTCCTTTGCCGAGGACCTCGACGGCGAGCTCTACGTCGTCGATATCGCCGGCGGCATCCACGCTTTAGTCGATGCCGGGGGCCCGGGCATCGATCCCGAACCGGTAGCAGACCTGCTCTCGGCCACCGGCTGCTTCGACTCGCAGGATCCGAGCGAGCCTGCGAGCGGCTTGATTCCCTACGCGGTTGCCGCGCCGTTTTGGTCCGACGGCGCCGACAAGCAACGTTGGCTCGCGATACCCGACGGCACGACGATCAACGTGGCCGCCGACGGCGATTTCCAGTTTCCGCCCGGCAGCGTGCTGGCGAAGCACTTCCGCCTCGACGGCGAGCTGATCGAAACACGGCTCTTCATGCGGCATCCCGACGGCGGCTGGGCCGGCTACTCCTACGAGTGGAACGCGCAACAGAGCGACGCGGCACTGGTCATCGGCGGCAAGACGGCCGATATCGGCGGACAGGACTGGGCGTTTCCGGACGACAATCAATGCTTGAGCTGCCACACTGCCGCCGCCGGATCGAGCCTCGGGCTGGAGCTCGCGCAGCTCAATACGAGCCTCAGTTACCCGAGCACGGGAAGGGCGGCGAATCAGCTCGAGACGCTCGACGCGATCGCGCTTTTTACGAGCCCGCTCGGTGACCCGAGCGTGCATCCGACCTTGGCCGATCCGACCGGCATGCAAGGCACGATCGAGGAACGCGCGCGCGCTTATCTGCACACCAACTGCGCTCAATGTCACCGGCCGAACGGCCCGACGCCCTCGTCGATGGATCTTCGCTTTCAGACGGACTTGAGCGCGACCGGCAGCTGCGGCGCCGCGCCTCAGAGCGGCAACTTAGGGATCGCGAACGCTTTGATCGTCGCGCCGGGAGAGCCCGATCGCTCGGTACTACTTGAGCGTATGAGCCGCCGCGGCGACGCAGCCCAGATGCCACCGCTCGCCACGAACAGCGTAGATCAACTGGGCGTCGACCTGATCCGTTCTTGGATCGAGGCGCTGAGCGGTTGCTGAGCGCGTCTCGCGTCTACCCGTCTCATGCCGCCGCTGCGCTCGCACGGCCGCTGCACCCTCGTCGCTGCGGGGATGCCAGCAGCCCAGATCGCTGCGCTCGGTGAGCCTTGGAGTGTTGATGCGTGTCATGCTCATGGGCCTTCCTGTCCCGCGCGGGCTGCCGGCGCACGCGCAGTTCTCCTGATGAAACCTTTGCAAAAGGCGTACCTGAAACAGAAAGTACAGTAATAATAAGGGGTTGTGAGTTATCCCCCTGGGCTCGGACCAAGCCGCTTGTCAAGAAAACCGACGCTGAAGCGCGTGTCCGCCTGCGCCTAAAGCTCCGATGGGCACCGGCTGCGCCGGGCTGCAGGCGGCCGCAGCGGAAAGCGCTGATACCGGGGCGCGGATGGATCTGGCAAAGTCGGCCCCTTGATCTTCGGAGGAGCCCCGGGGCGGCCGATGTTCGTAAATTTCGACTTCTGGCGAATGCTCGCCGGCCTGGGTCTGTTCTTGTTCGCGATGCGACAGCTGGAGTCCGCCCTGAAAACCGTGGGCGGCCCGGCGCTGTCCGGGTTTTTGCGGGAGCACACGCGAACGCCGCTGCGCTCGGTCGTGAGCGGAACAATCGCGACCGCCGTGCTGCAAAGCAGCTCGGTCGTCGGCCTCATGGTGCTGGCTTTCGTCGGCGCCGGCTTGCTGTCACTGCGAAATGCGCTCGGGATCGTGTTCGGCTCGAATCTCGGCACCACCGTCACGGGCTGGATTGTCGCGACCATCGGTTTCAAGTTCGAGATCATCGAGCTGGCGCTGCCGCTGATAGGCTGCGGTGCCCTCGTCTACGTCGCATCCCAGACGGCGGTGGCGGGAATCGGCCGCTTCCTGCTCGGGCTGGGATTCCTGCTGCTCGGAATGCAATTCATGAAAGACAGCGTCGCCTCGCTCGGCGATGCCTTCGACGTCTCGCGTCTCGGCGGTCTCGCTGCCTGGCAGTATCTGCTGTTCGGCGCGGGGTTCGCGGCCCTGATCCGCTCGAGCTCCGCGACGATGATGATTACCTTGGCGGCGCTCAGCGCCGGCACTATAGACTTGCGCAGCGCCGCCGCAATCGCGGTCGGAGCAGATCTCGGCACGACGACCACGGTGCTGATCGGAGCCGTGCAAGGCGTCCCGGCAAAAAAACGCGTCGCGATGGCGCATTTCCTCTTCAATCTCGGCACGGATACGATCGCGTTCGTCGCGCTGCTCCCGTTGCTGACGGCCGTGGCTGCGCTGGGGATCAGCGACCCGCTGTATGCGCTGGTGGCGTTTCACAGCCTGTTCAACCTGATCGGCGTCGTCATTTTTCTTCCGGGCATCACGCCGTTCGCGAATCTGCTGCAGTCCCTCTTCGTCTCCAAGACTCCGTCGGAGGCGCGCTATCTCAGCGGGATCGGCCCGCCTCTCAGCGAGGCGGCGCTTCCGGCGATCGAGCGCGAGACCGCGAGACTGATCCGGCGCGTGATTCTTCAAAACATGACGGTTTTCCATCCGCCGCTGCCGATCCCGCCGGGACAGCCGCCCGTGGCTGCCGAGGAAGCCGATCCACAGCCGCGGCAGAGAGCTTTCGACGACATGTACTCGGCGACGAAGCGCTTGGAAGGTGAAATCATCGCGTTCGCCACGCGACTGCAATCGCAACCCCTCAAGGACGAGGAATCGGTAAGGCTCACACAGCTGCTCAGCGCGATTCGCGAGGCCGTTCACTCGAGCAAATTGCTGAAGGACATCAGGCACAATCTCGACGAATTCTCCAGCTCCGTCAGCGATCCGGTGCAGAGATACATCGACCACTTTCGCAGCGTCATGACGGCCTACTACGACGATTTGTACCGCCTGCGGAAAGCCGGTCAAAAAAGCGTCGACGTCGAGGAGCTGGTCGAGGCGATACAGGAAGTGCATCGGCGTCACGACCAGATGCACGGCGAGATCTACGCGAGCATCCGCCAGGGCCGGATCGGCGAGACCGATATCTCCTCGTTGCTGAACGTCAACCGCGAGACCTTGAACTCGAACTTGTCGCTGCTCATGGCGCTCAGAGACTTCCACCTGGAGCCGTCACAAGCGGAGATCGTGCGCATGCTGCCCGGAGCAGGTTGAGCCCCCGTCCCGGGGCCGGCCCGCGGCGCGAAGCCTCGTGGCGAATCTAAGTGGTGGCCTGCTGCCGCTTGCCGACAGCCGTGCGCTCGACCTTTGCCGAGGGGGTTTTACCGGTCTCCCGGTTGAATGCCCGCCCCAGGTAAACCGCGAAAGCGGCCCAGACGGCGGCAATACCGGCGCCGATCGCGGCCATCGCGGCCATTCCCAAGCCGAGGCCGTCGGTGAGGGCCGCGAAGGCGATGCTGCTCGCAGCGTCGCCGCCGCGGTACACGGCCACGTCGATGACCGGCTTCGCCTTGAAGCGCGTTTCCCGGTCGACGTTGGTGAACAGCATTTCTCGGGCCGGGCGGGTAATGCCGTAGTTACCGCCCTGGCGCGCGACCTGCAACGCGAGCAACACGGTCAATATCGGCGCGAAGGCGAGAATCAAGAGCCCTACGCAGATGAACACGGGAACCAGGGCAAGCGTGATCGGCATTCCGAGCTTGGTGACCAGGCGGCTCGTGGCAAACATGCCGAGACCGAAGGTCAGAATGTTCACGACCGCCGCGAGACCGGAAAGAATCACCGTCCTTTCCTCGCGCGTGAAGTCGCGCAGCAGGTTTGTCTGCTCGAAGTAGACGAACGAGCTGATCGTCGTGAACAGCAGGAAGAACGCGCCTATCGCGAGCAGGTAGGGATTGGTAAAAAATGTCTTGAAGCCGGCCAGCGGATTGCCGCCGATCTTCGCCGCGCTCAAGTCGGCGTGCACGTCTTCGTTGCGCAAGTCGACGATCTTGAGGCGCTGCAGATAGAAGAGGATGGGGATCGGAACCAGCAATGCGACCGATGCAACCAGCATCAGATTGTCGGTGCCGATATCGGTGACGATCAGGCTGGCAAACAGTGGGCCCGCGGCCGCGCCGGCGCTGGCACCGGCGGCGATGAACGCGAACACACGGCGCGATTGTTCCTTGCTGAACAGATCCGCCATGAAGCTCCAAAAGACCGAGAGATGGAAAAGGCTGAACAGACTGACCCAAAGATAGAACCCCTTATCGAGCAGCACTCTGTCGGTTACGGACTGGGCCGCGAGATAGAAACCGACGAAGGTCACGGCGAAGAAGACATAGACCGCCGGAACCAGTAGCTTGAATCGAATCCGTGAGCAGGCCAGACCGTAGAGGGCGACCACGGCGGTGCTCAAGACGAGCTGGAGATTCCACAGCACGCTGATCTCGGTATTGCTCCAATCGCTCGCCATCGCATCGCGAACGGGCCTCAGGATGTAGTACGCGGCCATCAGTACGAATACGACCAGGAACGAGAGCCCGACCGTTCGCGCTTCGTTGGCTTCTATCATGGTCGCCGACTTCAAAACGCGCGGCGAGCGGAAGATCAGCACCAGGATGCTGCCCGCAAAAGCCATGGTCGGCAGCGAGAGGTCCGCCAGGTTGACGATTTGGGACAGCGTCTCGCCTTGGAGGAGGCGGGCCGCGCTGGAGATCGCGTACGCGCCGATGACGAGCCAGCAGGCGATCTTGATCCAGTCCGTCGTTGCTCGTTCGCCAGGCTGGCCGCTTGTCATAATGTTCTCCTAGACGTCGTTGCTGGCGGCCGTGTGAATGCGCGGCCTACGGGCCTGTTAGATTGCAAATACTACCTCGGGTTCTCTCGCGAGCTGTCCTTTTTTTGGAGACTCCATCGCTGCCTTGTCATTGCGCTGATTCTCGCGGTGACCGTCTCGACGGCCCGGGTCGGCAGCATGGCGGCCACCTAGCGTGCCCAAAACGCGGCGACGGGCACTCGTGTCTGGTGAATGATTGCGCGCACCGGTAGTTCTTCGGCCGGCCCGGCGCGGACGGCGCGCTCGTACACGGCGCGCTTGACGTCGCCGAAGAAAAGCAAATACAGCCGGCGTGCGTCGAGCAGCGCGCGCGGCGTCAACGACACCCGTGCGTGCGGCAGTCGCGGAAGCCTTTGGACGACGACGAGCGCATCGCTGGTCAGCGCTTCGGCGAGGTCCGGCGCGTCGGGGAACAGCGAGGCCGTGTGACCGTCATCGCCCAGACCCAGCACGACCACGTCGAACGGTCGCTTAACCTCGGCGAGCGCCGCAGCGAGCGTGGGTAGGGCCTGCTCCGCCGTGAGGCCCGGCCGATAGAGGCTGACGAGATCCGCGGCCTCGGCCGAGCCGGCGAACAGCTCGTTCCGAATCATCTGCTCGTTGCTTGCATCGTCATCGGTATCCACCCAGCGCTCATCGCTGGGGACGACGCTGATCCTGGGCCACGGGACCGGCATCGAGCGCAGCAATCTGAAGAGATCCCGCGGCGACTGCCCGCCGCTGACGACGGCGGAGGCGCGACCTGCGCCGGCCACGGCGGCGCGCAACGCGCTTGCGATCGCGCTTGCAAGGGCGGCGGAGGCCTTCTCTCGTGACGGAAATGCTCGCAGCATGGCCATCTCAACGTACACCGCTGAGGCGCCAACTGCAGCCCCCCTGCCGGGCGAAATTGCTCCCGGCAGCCGACGGGGCACGCCGCGCGGGACCGCGCGTTGCGCCGTTTTGGAACACGCGCAAAGTGTGATGCACCAGAGCAGACCAGTCACATACTCCTGACGTACTATTGCATAGGAGCGGATGCTGCGCCCCGGAGGTATCTCCTTGGCATGCATCTTGCTCATTTCTCTGATTGACGAACGTCCTTGGCCCAAACGAAGGAGTGACGAGCATGCCTAAGAAGATGGCAGCTGTGGCCGAATATCCTGAGACGTACGAAGCAATGATCGCGGAAGCCGCCTATTACAAAGCGCAGAAGCGCGGTTTTGTTGGCGGACAGGAGCTTGCGGACTGGTTCGCCGCTGAGAGCGAAGTGGAGAGGTTGCTGCTCCAGGGTTCGGAGCCCACAGCCAAGTCAGGCAAAGCGGGCGGAAAGTCCAAATCCAATGGCGGCAAACGCGGAGCCACCGCCAAGAAGAAAAAAGCCGCGAGCTGATGCGAAGCGACTCGGGCGAGGCCTTCGAGGGCGCGCTGGCGGTTGCCGCCGGCGCGCCCAGATTCCCGGAGCCCGCGTCGGATACACAACGCGAGGCCCTCAAGCGGGCGTTTCTCGACAAGCTCTTTTACATCCAGGGTAAGTTCCCGAAGCTCGCGACGCGCAACGACTACTATCTCGCGCTGGCTTACTCCATTCGCGATCTGATGTTGCGCCGCTGGATCTGCTCCGCGGCCGCTTACACGGACCGGGGCGTGCGCACGGTCGCCTACCTATCCGCCGAGTACCTCATGGGGCCGCATCTCGGCAACAATCTCGTCAACTTGCGGATATACGAGGAAGTCGAATCCGCCGTCGCGGATCTCGGTCTGGATCTCGAAACCTTGCTTGCGCAGGAGGCCGAGCCGGGGTTGGGCAACGGCGGCTTGGGCAGGCTCGCGGCTTGTTTCCTCGATTCCTTGGCGACTCTCGAGATCCCGACGCTCGGCTACGGCATCCGCTACGAGTTCGGCATTTTCGACCAGGAGATCGTCGACGGCTGGCAGGTGGAGAGAACCGATAAGTGGCTGACGCTCGGCAACCCCTGGGAAATTGCGAGGCCGGAATGGGCTGTGTCGGTAAAGCTGGGCGGCCACACCGAGCACCGCGTCGACGAGACCGGCTGCCGCCGCGTCGATTGGGTGCCGGAGCGCGTCGTCAACGGCGTCCCGTACGACACACCGATCCTCGGTTACGGCAACAACACCTCCAACACACTGCGGCTTTGGCGCGCCGAGGCGCCGGAGTCGTTCGATTTCCGCGTGTTCAATGCCGGGGACTACTACGGCGCCGTGAACCAGAAGGTCGCCTCCGAGAATCTCACCAAGATCCTGTATCCCAACGACGAGCAGGTGAAAGGCAAGCAGCTCCGGCTCGAGCAGCAGTATTTCTTCGTCTCCTGCTCACTCCAAGACATGTTGCGCATCACGCGCGGGCAGGGGATTCCGCCTGGCAAGTTTCACGAAAAGTTCGCCGTGCAGCTCAACGACACGCACCCGGCCGTCGGGGTGCCGGAGCTCATGCGATTGCTGATCGACGAGCAGGGACTGCCGTGGGAGCAGGCTTGGGACATCACTCGCAAGACCTTCGCGTATACGAATCACACGCTGCTTCCAGAGGCTTTGGAATGCTGGCCGGTCGAGCTCTTCGGGCGCGTCTTGCCGCGGCATTTGGAGATCGTCTACGAGATCAATGCGCGTTTCCTCGACCAGCTCCGCATACGCTACTTCGGCGACGAGCAGAAGATCGCCGCCATGTCGCTGATCGAAGAGAACGGCGAGCGCTACGTGCGCATGGCTCATCTCGCCACCATCGGCAGCCACGCGATCAACGGCGTTTCGGCTCTGCACAGCGAGCTGCTCAAGCATCAGGTCATGAGGGATTTCTTCGAGCTTTCGCCCGCGTCTTTCTCCAATAAGACCAACGGCGTCACGCCGAGACGCTGGATGGTCCTGGCCAATCCAAGGCTTTCGGATCTCGTCACCGAGGCGATCGGCGAGGATTGGATAAGAGACTTGTCGCTGTTGCGCAGGCTCGAACCGCTCGCCGAAGACTCGGTGTTTCTCGATCGCTACATGGCCGTGAAGCGCCAAAACAAGCAGCTGCTGGCCGCGCGGCTGAAGAGCTCGGTCGGTGAGCTAATCGACCCGGATTCCGTGTTCGACGTGCAAGTCAAGCGCATCCACGAGTACAAGCGCCAGCATCTCAACATCCTGCACGTGATCTGCCTCTATCAGCGCCTCAAGCACGGTCTCGACAGCGACATGCCGCCGCGCACGTTCATCTTCGGGGGCAAAGCCGCGCCCGGATACCATATTGCAAAGCTGATCATCAAGCTCATCACTTCGGTCGGCGCGATGATCAATCACGATCCGGAGGCGAGAGAGCGGCTGCGCGTCGTCTTCATGCCGAACTTCAACGTGACCGGCGGCCAGGCGGTTTATCCGGGGGCCGACGTCTCGGAGCAGATATCGACGGCAGGCAAAGAGGCGTCCGGCACCGGCAACATGAAATTCGCGATGAACGGAGCGCTAACCATCGGCACGATGGACGGCGCCAACATCGAGCTGCGCGAGGAAATCGGCGCCGAGAACTTCTTCGAGTTCGGGCTGACGGCCGAGGCAATCCAGGGGCTGCGCCGGCGAAGCTATCGCCCCATGGACCACTGCGAGTCCGACCCCGAGCTTGCAGGCGTCATCGAGCTCATTCGCGGAGGATTCCTGTCACGCGGCGATACCGAGCTTTTTGCGCCGCTCGTCGACGGCATGCTTTATTACGATCCCTACTTCGTTCTCGCCGATTTCAGGGCTTACACCGAGTGCCAGGCGTCCGTGGGAGCCGCTTATCTCGACCGGCGTCGATGGGCGCGCATGGCACTGTTGAATATCGCGCGCAGCGGCAAGTTCTCGTCGGATCGAACGATCCGGGAGTATTGCAGGGATATCTGGAACGTGCAGCCGGTGCACATCGAGCTCAACGAGAACGATCACACGACCTTGAGTTGAAGCCGTCGCGCTCGCGGGCTCAGCCGTGATGAACCGCGAGCCGGCTCGGCATGTCTTCGCGGCCGGCGGCGGCACGTCGCCAGGCGCGCTCGTGGAAGTAGAACACGAAAGTGTTCGCGAGGGGCTCAACGAGAGCGATGCCGCCGGCGATCGCGACCGATCCGGTGAAGACGTACGACACCAGGAATCCCACGGTGAAGTGGAGCGCCGCAAAGCTCAGCGTCTTGGCAATGTCCCGATCCATCGATTCACCTCGGTGGCCGAAAGATGGCCTTTTTACCTGGATACGTTTATACCGCGTTGTTGAGCATTCATAAAGCAGATTATTTATCTAGCTGTAATCAATAAAATAGGATCTTCATGCCGGTGAATTTAGCTTGCGGCGGGAAGGCGCGCGACTATACTCTCAAGCTATTCGAAGATGCTCGCCGCCCGTTTCCCGTTGGCCGGACAGGCGACGACAACAACAACCGCCTATAGGGGGGAAGGACGATGCTCCGCCGTCTCGTGACTATTGCAGCGCTGGCCCTAACGGTTCTCGGGGCCCAAGCCCTGGCAGACGAAGCCCTGCAGCAGGTTCAAATGGACCTGGTGGCGCTTGGCTACAACCCGGGCTCGATCCAGGGCGACCTCACGCCCGAAACCGCCGACGCGATTTCCAAGTTTCAAACCGACAACAATCTTCAGGTCACCGGTGCAGCTTCTCCGCTGGTGGCCGCGATCATTTCGGCGAAGGTCGACGAGATGAGAAACCCGGCAGCCGAGGCGCCGGCTCGAGGCGTGGGCCAGACCACCGCTGTCGGCGGCTCGACGGCGACTCCGTCCGCGCCCGGCGATTGCGAGCCGACGGTGGCCGACGCCGCCGAGGATACGAGGAAGACGGCCGGGGCGGTCGGCCGGCTGGCTTCGGCGCTCGGCCGTTTCGGCGGAAACCGGGCGACTGACGCCGTGCGAGACGCGGCCGACGCGACCAGCGCGGCCGCCGGCGTCGCCACGGCTGCAGGCGATCTGGCCGGCAGCAAGCCCGGCTGCTGAAGCTCGCAGCGCCCTAGCGGGCTTCACCAAGGCCATCGCCCGCGCCTGGATTCGAGAACCCGGGCGGAGGCGTCACTTTGCTCACGCAGCTCGAACAGCTATGGCAGATACCGGCCATTCTCTGCGCGCGCGGCAGCCGCTGGGCAAATCTTTGGTGGGCGCTCCAAGGCTTGCGTTTCCGGCGCGGTGCCGTTCGGATCTACGCCGGTGAATACGCGGGCTCGGCCGTTCGAGTGGTTACGGCCGGCAGGACCAAGCACGCGCTGCGGTTTTGCGAGGATGTCTTAGGCGCGCTCGAGCTGACTCGCGACGGCGGGCGTGTTTCCTTGTCGAGACCGATCGAGCTCGATGCGCTCCCTGGCGATCTGATCGTCGCCGAGATTCATCCGCGGCATGCCGCTGCGTTCCGCGATGCGGGCTGGATCCTCGTCCCAGGATGGATACGCTGGCGCGCCGACCTGCGAGAGCGCTCCGCCAAGCTGCCGCGCAGCGTCAAGAGCGATCTCAACAAGGCCGATGCTCACGGCTACGAGTATGCAAGGAGTCTCGACAGGGGTGACTGGGACGATTTCTGGCGGGCGATGGTCGAGCCCTACGTGCTCGAGCGCTTCGCCGAGTGGGCATGGGTGCCGCCGCGGATATTCCGGCGCGTGTTCGAGCGATTCGGCGTGTTGCATTTCGTTTATCAGGGCGGCCGCCGAGTGGCGGGGTTCGCAGCCTTGTGCTCGCGCGAGCGTGGCTGGTTTCCCGTGCTCGGCGTGTTGCCCGAGCCCGAATTGCGGCGGCAGGGCGTCGTCGCCGCAATCTACAAATTCACCTTCGAGTGGGCGCGGGCTCGAGGCCTGAGATATGTCGACCTTGGGCGCAGCGAAGCTTTCCTCAACGACGGCGTCGGGCAATACAAGCAGAAATGGGGCTTGGAGCCTGTCGCCGATCCGATGGGCCATTTGCTGTGCATGAAGGTCGGCCCGGCCGTCGAGGCTGCGTTCAGGGAAGAGCCGGTTCGCGCGCTGACCCGCACGGGGTTTGCAAGCTTTATCGCGCCTTAGCTCCGGCTTCCGCCGGGAGCTCTCAACTGTTCGAACAGATCGATTACTGTAACTCTTTTAAACTATTTTTCTTATCATCCTCCAGGCGCTATAAAGAAACGGCCGGCTATCGGAAAGAAACGAGGAGAAATATCAAATGGCTGATCGCAAGACGCTGACGACGTCCGCAGGGGCGCCGATCGCGGACAACCAGAACTCGGTAACCACCGGTGTGCGCGGGCCGCTGCTGCTGCAGGACTACCAGCTCATCGAGAAGCTCGCTCATCAGAATCGCGAGAGAATTCCCGAGCGTGTAGTGCACGCCAAGGGCTGGGGCGCCCACGGCACGTTCACCGTGACCAAGGACATTACGGCTTATACGCGGGCGAAGGTCTTCTCGGAAATCGGCAAGCAGACGCCGATGATCGCCCGCTTCTCGACCGTGGCCGGAGAGCTGGGCGCTGCCGACGCCGAACGCGACGTTCGCGGATTCGCGCTGAAGTTCTACACCGAGGAAGGCAACTGGGATCTCGTCGGCAACAACACGCCCGTATTCTTCGTCCGCGACCCTTACAAATTCCCAGATTTCATCCACACGCAGAAGCGTCACCCGAAGACCAATCTGCGCTCGCCGACGGCGATGTGGGATTTCTGGTCATTGAGCCCGGAGTCGCTGCACCAGGTGACGATCCTGTTCTCGGACCGGGGACTGCCGGTCGCGCCCATGTACATGAACGGTTACGGCTCGCACACCTATAGCCTATGGAACAACGACGGCGAGCGGTTCTGGGTGAAGTTCCACTTCAGGACGCGGCAGGGTCACCGGCACTACACCAATGCAGAGGCCGCGGGCGTCGTCGGCGCGTCCCGTGAGACTTACCAGGAAGAGCTCTACGGCTCGATCGACCGGGGACGGTTTCCGAAATGGACGCTCTACATTCAGGTCATGCCCGAGACGGACGCCGAGAAAACGCCCTACAACCCGTTCGATCTTACGAAGGTGTGGCCGCACGGCGACTATCCGCTGATCGAGGTCGGTGAATTGGAACTCAATCGGAATCCGGACAACTATTTCGCGGAGATCGAGCAAGCCGCGTTCTCGCCCTCGAACGTGGTGGCGGGGATATCCTGGTCGCCCGACAAGATGCTCCAGGCGCGTATCTTCTCTTATGCCGATGCGCATCGCTATCGCTTGGGGACGCACTACGAAGCCCTTCCGGTGAACGCGCCCAAGTGCCCGGTCCATCACTACCACAAGGACGGACCGATGCGCTTCTTCGGCGCCAGGACGGGCAACGCGGATGCGTTTTACGAGCCGAACTCCTTCGGGGGGCCGGTCGAGAACGCGTCCTACGCGGAACCGTCGTTGAAGATCTCCGGCGACGCCGATCGCTACGCCCAGCGCGAGGGCGCCGGTCAGCGGGTCGACGACTTCACCCAACCGAGAGCGCTCTTCAATCTGTTCGACTCGGCGCAAAAGCAGCGGTTATTCGCCAACATGGCCGAGGCAATGGCCGGCGTCCCGGCGGAGATCGTCGAGCGACAGTGCAAGCTGTTGGACAAAGTGCATTCCGAGTACGGAGCCGGCGTCCGGGCGGCATTGGCGAAGGAAGCGGTCGCCGCCGCTTGAGCAAGCCCGGAGCCAAGCGTTTGCTCTAAGATGCGGGCCTGGCCCCGGTAGACCGGGGGTGAATCACCGACTTCATCGATTGGGAGCCGCCGCATGTCTTTGTATCGTTGTTTCATCGTGACCGCGTTTCTGATCTCGTCCGCGCTGCCGCTCGCCGGGCGCGCCGAAACGATCGCCATGATTGGCACGGGCGAGGTGTCCGGAGCATTGGGCCCGCGTCTGGCCGATCTAGGCCATCGGGTCATCTACGGGTCCCGATCGCCCGAGCGTTCTGAGGTCCAGGATCTGGTCAGAGACACGGGCGAGAATGCCTCTGCCGCGACGCCGAGCGAAGCGGCGGCGCGGGCGGCCATCGTCGTGATCGCCGTTCCGTGGAACGTTGCCGAAGAGGTCGTGCTGGGCCTCGGCGACCTGTCCGGCAAGATCGTCGTCGATCCGGTCAATCCGCGCATCGTTGCCGAGGACGGCTTCCGGGACTATCCCACGTACACCTCCAGCGCCGAGCGGATACAGAATTTGGCGCCCCGGGCGTTCGTCGTTAAGGCCTTCAACACCATCAGTGTCGACTCGATGCTCGATCCGGATATGCTCGGCCATCCGATCACGATTCCGCTCGCCGGTAACGACATGGCGGCCAAGGAAACGGTCGCGGGCATCGTCGAGGCGCTGGGGTACGAAGCCGTCGACCTCGGTCCCGTTCGCTACGCGCACATCGTCGAGGGTCTCTATCTGCTCCGCTCGAACGCGAGAGATCTCCTCGGAAGCCACTTCGAGTACCACCTGCAACGCCGTGCGAACCCGATTCCCCAGCCGGTACAATGACGGCCGGATACGGCGGAAGGGGAAAACACATGCGTAAGCTCATCGTCGGCGCGGGGACGGTCCTAATTCTCGCGGCGTTCGTGCTGGGACGGCTGTCAGCGCAAAGCCCGGCCACTGCCCCGGCGCCCAGTTGCAACATGTGTCCGGCAGAGCTCATCTCCGCGGAGGAGCTGGCGGCCTATGAAGCAATTGCGATCGCCCGGAACCTGGTCGATCAGCAAGTCCGCTCCATCGATATCGGCAAGGCCAACGTTCAGATCGCCCTCGTTAGAAGACGTGTCCTCGATGCTCCGGCCCCGCGATCGGTTGCCGAGCACTCCCTGGTGACCGAGGTGTACTACATCCTCAGCGGCTCCGGGACCAACGTCACCGGGCCCGATCTAATCGACAGGCAGCAGCGTCCGCCGGACAACGCAGCCGTGCAACGCCTCAACGGTCCCGGCAGCAACTCCGTCGGCATCCGCAACGGTGAAACGCAAGAGCTCGAGGCGGGCGACGTGCTGGTCATCCCGGCGGGAACGGGTCATCAGTTCACCCGGATCGACGATCACATCACCTATCTGATGGTCCGAGTGGATCCCGATAAGGTGGTTCCGCTCATGGATGCCGCCGATTCCGCAGCGTACCTGAGCGCGAATCGGCCCTAACCGATGCGGGCGACGTTCGGCATGGATTGTTTCAGGTGGACGTTGCGGTGGCCATTCTTGGCGCTGGCGCTCGCGAGCCTCCATCCCATTGCGCTGGCGCAGCTCACGCCGGAGGAGCCGCGGGGGCGGGCGCTCATCGAGCGCCTGCGTCAGGGCGGTTTGGTGGTGTTCTTCCGCCACGCGGACACGGCGGGTATGCCTTGCGACCGCCTGTATCGAATCGGCCAGCGGGAAGGCCAACGAAACATCTCCGAGGACGGCAGAGCGCAGGCCACGGGGATTGGGGAAACCCTGGAGGCTCTCGGCATCCCCATCCAGGATCCCGTTCTGGCGGGGCCCGTCTTCCGAGCCCGCGACACGGCGGAGCTCGCATTCGGGGTCGAGCGCGTGGAGGTGACCGACAGCTTATTGGCGGACGACTACGCGGCATCCCGGGGTGTTCGCTGGGTTGTCGCCGAGCACCGGCGGTTGTTCGCCACGCCTCCGGCGCCCGGGCTCAATCGTATTCTCGTAGGGCACCGGACGCCGGCGTTGATGTCCGTCGACGGTCAGGTGAGCGGCGCGGGATTTCCCGAGGGCGCGGCCATCGTCATGGAGCCCCGTAACGGTGAGGTCGAGGTGCTCGGCGTGATCTCCTTCGTCCCGCCGCCGAATCCGGGCGTGGACCGCTGCTAGGACTCGGCCCTACCGTTCACTTCTCGACGGCCTGGAGAATCGCTTAAAATCGAGAGCGCCCTCACTTCGATGCTCAGCGCGTGAGCACGAAGCGATTCGCGGGTGTAGTTCAATGGTAGAACCTCAGCTTCCCAAGCTGATGACGTGGGTTCGATTCCCATCACCCGCTCCACTGCATCAATCCGCGGAATTCCGTGGACGGCCAGGAAGCGCTGTAAGTCCTTATCTCCAAAAGACTTTCCAGCGAAGTGACGTTCCAGGGGCATCCACTGAAATCCACCTGAATCCGGGACTTTTGGGCCCATTTTTGGGCCCATTTTCACGGGCACGGCGGCTTCCGGATTGTTGCTAGGCGTATGTCCCACCACGCGATGACACCACACACGTCTGGAACGTCGCTTTCGGCTCAGGCACGATATGCAGCAGGTGTAAGGGAGATTCTGGAGTGCTGGTTTGATGGTAAACCGATAAGGGATGAATATCTGATCGTTCAAAGCGGAAAACTAGCTGGCGCGGGCGCACACTCGTACAGTGAGGGAGACGCCACTGGCGGATCGGATGAGGCCGTGCAGTTTAAGACTGGGGATTGAAGACGGAGCCACGAGGAGGAAGACCTGCGGCGACGCCTCGAATAATGTCCGCTTTTCGCGGCGGTCTCCACCGATCGACGCAACACTTTATCTTATAGAAAAAGATGGAGTGAGTGGAGATGGGGAAACGCTTAACTCCGTGGGTAGGCGCAGTGGATTTGAAGTGCAATCGGTGTTACGAGTATATGTTTCACATCGAGATTCGATGCTGCAATGAAGCGCCTACATCGTCCGAATCTATTTGGCTGGTCAGTCTTTAACGAAGACCGAAACATTGATTTCCACAGCGCAGTGTGGGTTCGCCCAGACGGCAACGTGGTCATCGACCCATTGCCGCTATCCGATCATGACGAGGCACACCTGAGGAAGTTAGGCGGTGTGGCCTCGATAGTGGTCACTAACTCCGATCACGTGCGGGATTCAATCAGGCTCGCCGAGAACACCGGTGCGCAACTGATGGGCCCGTCACAAGAAGCTAATAATTTCCCCGTAGAGTGTACTCGTTGGTTAACCGACGGGGATCAGGTGGTTCCCGGCATGCTGGCATTGGAACTGGAAGGTTCGAAAACGCCGGGTGAGCTGGCGCTGTTGATCGACGGCTCCATACTGATCACGGGCGACCTCATCCGCGCTCATGAAGGCGGGGCATTATGCCTTCTGCCGGAGGAAAAGCTGTCAGACAAGCGCAAAGCGATAGCGTCCTTGCGGCGACTTACACTTCTGCCAGAGCTTGAGGCATTGCTGCCCGGTGACGGGTGGCCTGTGTTTCGAGATGCAAAAATCCTCCTCGAGGAATTACTGTTTGAGCTCGACCGCGAAGAGGGATTCACTGGCTAAGTGGACAAATCGAGTCAAAATTAGAATACGAAGGCGACCCTGCATTGTCACGAAAGCATGAAGCACAGCAAAGAAAGTGTTCGCGTACACGTGCACTTTGTTGATTGGGAAAACAAGCCGCTGCCTTTTAAGATCTACCGGCGCGTCGAATTAAGCAAGAACGGTCTCAGCCACGTAATTCATCAGGGAACGATCCGGTTACAGCGTGCGATGCAGATACTGGAGATCTGTGGTGTGAGCGAGATTCAGGCTATGAGGGCAAAGAAAAGGTCCGCCAGTGATTGACGGCGCTCCGGTGTTATCTGGAAAACAAAAGTCGGTGGAAAAAAGAAAACTCCGGGGGCGGGTGGACGCTTCGAATGTGCGATACTCACTCAGTCACAGGAGGATGGCAGTATGGCCGTTCGAGGCCAGAATCGTGATAAGTCTGTCAATGCGCCGCCGAACGATAAACTGGGCATTCGCCTGTGGTGCGGCATCACCAGCGCATGAAGAAGAGCAGCATGTCCTCTCATCCCACTGACTTCCAAGGCTCCGTCATCGATGCGCTCCGCGAGGCCATTGAGGGACAGATCCCCAATTCACGAGCTGAGATTAACGGCGGAGGCGGGCACTTCAACATCGACGTGACCTCGCCCGTGTTCGCCGGCAAGGGCATGCTGGAAAGCCAGCGCCTGGTGTACGGTGCAATCGCTCACATGATGAAGGGAGACAGGGCTCCAGTGCATGCCGTCGATAGTCTGAAGACACGGACGCCCGAGTAGCCGATAAGGGGACCCGATCGGTCGACCGGAGGAACTAGGTGATAGCGACAGCCCCTTCTAGGTGCCGGTCAATGCACATGACCGAGGAGCTGCGGGAAATGCTGGTGTCGAGTGTCGATCACTTCAGGAGCCGACCAACCACATGGACCAGGCGGCGCTAGACGTTACACTTGCGTACCACCAGCGCTCCAAGCACTTACCCTTCCGATTCGCGCCCTCTCTCGGCTACATGGACTGGGAGACCCAACCGGATCCGTTCCGTCGTTTTGAGGGGACCCACACCTTTCCTTTGGGGTTCGAACCCGTTGGCCCCCTGCCGCGCTACGAGCCTGCGTTCGTCCTTGGGCAAGTCGATCCAGCCCCACTCCACGCGGCGACCGTCGCTCGGCTCTTCTATGATGCGCTGGCGCTGTCCGCGTGGAAGGAGATTCCGGGCGCCCGCTGGTCCCTGCGTGTCAACCCGTCGAGCGGAAATCTCCATCCCACCGAGGGTTACCTGGTCAGTGGACTTCTCCCGGGCTTGTACGACAAGCCGGCCGTTTACCACTACGCGCCGCTAGTTCATGCGCTTGAGCTCCGGGTCGAGTTGTCCCAAGAGGTGTGGCGCGCCGTTTCCGCGCAGCTGCCTAAAAACGCGCTCCTCGTCGGTCTCACCTCCATCCACTGGCGCGAGTCGTGGAAGTACGGCGAGCGGGCGTTTCGGTACTGCCACCACGATGTGGGGCATGCGATTGCGTGCGTCTCGGTGGCTGCTGCTGGACTCGGCTGGGACGCCCGGTTGCTGGAAGGCGTCGTTGACGAGGGTCTCGGCACGCTCCTTGGCATCCACCTTCAGACCGGAGTCGAGGCCGAGAACCCCGACTGTTTGATTGCCGTGTTCCCGCAGAATAGCTGCCTGGAGGCCGAGATGCAGCAGAGCTTCCGGCTCGAGACCGATCTCGTCGCCGCTCTCAACGCCGCGCGCTGGATGGGGCGAAGGAACGCGCTCAGCCAGGACCACCACGATTGGCCGGCCATCGATGAGGTGGCCGCTGCCACGGAGAAGTATGCACCGCCCAGCGACGACTTCTGGTCGTCGTTCTCCCACCCGAATGACTCCCTCGAGCTGGGCGAGTCGCCCCTTTCTCTTCGCAGCATGATCCATCAGCGGCGCAGCGCCGTTGCGCTCGACGGACGCACCGGCATCACGCGAGAAGCGTTCTATCAGATTCTTTTGAAGGCGATGCCAGGGTCCAACCAGATCCCATTCACCACCCTGCCATGGCGTCCGTGTGTCGACCTCCTGCTCTTCGTCCACCGTGTTGAGGACTTGCCGCCCGGACTCTATGTGCTGTTGCGCGACCCCGCACGCAAAAACGCGCTCCGGAGTTCGATGAAGCCAAGCTTCTTGTGGCACAGACCGGATGGGTGCCCGAGTTCCTTGCCGCTATTCTTTCTTGAGGGGGGGGACGCCCGCCGCGCAGCCCAGCAGACGAGTTGCGACCAGGCGATCGCGGCGGACGGCGCATTCGCCGTCGCAATGCTCGCCGAGTATCGCAAGCCTATCGAGGCCTTCGGTCCCTGGTTCTACCGCCGACTGTACTGGGAGACGGGTGTCATTGGCCAGGTACTCTACCTCGAGGGGGAGGCAGCCGGGATCCGCGGCACGGGAATTGGGTGCTTTTTCGACGACCTGACCCATCGCGTCTTCGGGCTTGAGGGCGATTGCTTCCAGGTGCTCTACCACTTCACGATGGGAGGGGCGGTAGACGACCCGCGCCTGCGAACCCATCCGCCCTATCAACACCTCGCTCGCGACGCTTGGGCGAGCGAGACGTCGATGGAGTTGTAGACTATGGCGAAATGAACCGTAGCCGATAATTTGCGGCAGTAAGTATTAATCAGGTTCCGCAAAAGGTCTGGGTCACACGCTCATTCGTTTCTGGTGCCTCGGCGTATTGCGCATACTCGGGCTGCTCCACAAACGGCCGCGCCAACACGACGTTGAGATCTCTGAAGACCGTCAGATCGCCTGCTACAGCCTCCTGTATCGCCTGCTCTATGCGGTGATTGCGCGGAATGAATAACGGATTAACCGAGTTCATCAGCGCCACCACTTCGGCGCACTGTGTCGCCTGGTTGCCAACGCGCTGCCGCCAGCGTAGCTCGAATTCGCCGAAGCGCGCTGGATCACTGGCGTCGATACGTGTCGCCAATCCACGAAAGCTCAATGTGTAATCCAGCGCGTCGTCCTGCAGATATTTCAGCCAGTTACCGATCAACTCAGCGTCGCCGTCTTTCTTGTCCGTCAAACCGAGCTTAGGCCGCATGAGATCGAGATAGCAACTGTCGTAGCACGCCGGGAATTCGGACAGGATCGCCTCGAAATCCGTCCTGGCATCACACAGCAACAGCAATGATTCCGCAAGACGCGCGAGATTCCACTGCGCGATCGGCATCTGGTTGGCGAAAGCGTAGCGGCCGTGTTGGTCGATAGAACTGAACACCTTCTTGAATTGGAACTCATCCATGTATGCGGCTGGACCATAGTCCAGTGTCTCGCCTGAGATCGAGGTGTTGTCTGTGTTCATGACGCCATGAATGAAGCCGACTGCCATCCAGCCAGCTACGAGTTCGGCTTGACGTTCGGCCACGCGGCGAAAAAATGCGACGTATGGCGCCTCGTCACTTTTCGCCTCGGGATAATGACGGTCGATCGCGTATTCGGTCAGCGTCTTGAGTGCATCCATGTTCCTTCGAGCTGCAAAATATTCAAACGTACCTACACGCAAGTGACTTGACGCAACCCGCGTGAAAACGGCGCCTGGCCATACGGTTTCGCGATATACTGACTCGCCGGTCGCAACGGCCGCCAGCGCGCGCGTCGTTGGTATTCCGAGGTAGTGCATCGCCTCGCTGACGATGTATTCGCGAAGTACCGGCCCGAGCCACGACTTGCCATCACCGCCGCGAGAGTACGGCGTGCGGCCAGAGCCTTTAAGTTGAATGTCGTAACGTTTACCGGCGTCAGTAACGACCTCGCCCAGCAGGGCCGCACGCCCGTCACCGAGTTGAGGCACAAAGTACCCGAACTGATGGCCGGCATAGGCAAGCGCGATTGGCTGGACACCCGCGGGTCGGGAAGCACCGCTGAAGATCCGAGCAAGCTCCGCCTCGTCCTCGGCGAGCGAGTCGAGACCAAGTTCGACAGCCAGATCGTTGTTCCATGCCAGCATCGACGGCGCCGTCGCGGCATCAGGCTCTACCAAGGCGTGGAAGCCTTTGGGTAACCTCGCGTAGCTGTTGTCGAGATTCATAGTTGAGTCTTGTGGCTAGTTAGGGCCTTGGTGCATGACTCCGCCTCCCGACCTACGATGGCACGACCCTCCCGCCCACGGAGAACGCAGTGCCACAGATATACCCACAGCGTAACCAGCTAAAGTATACGAAGAAACAGTATCGTGTCCGGAATTGGAGAGAATACGAGGTCGGGCTACGCAAACGTGGTGACCTGACGATCTGGTTCTCAGAAGATGCACTTCACGACTGGCATCCGTCTGTGGGCGCAAAACCCGGTGGCCAACGCCGCTACTCAGACACGGCCATTGAGACGGCGTTGACCGTCCGTGCGGTCTACGGCCTGGCCTTGCGGCAAACCGAAGGGTTCCTTCGATCCGTCGCTAGGCTCCTGCAGCTCGACATTGAGATTCCCGATCACTCCACTCTGTCTCGCCGCTCCTCAACCGTGAAGGCGCACGTGCGGAATCCGGGCACCGCTGATGGCCCCGTACACATCCTCATTGATAGCACAGGCTTGAAAGCTCACCGCGGCTCGACCGCTCCGGCCGACAGGCGCAATCGCCGAACCTGGCGCAAGTTACATCTCGTCGTTGATGCCACAACCGGCGAGATCCTCACATCGAAGATCACGACGCACTGCACGCGCGATTCGACACCCGTCCGAGATCTGTTGGCGCCGATAAATCGTAGACGCGCCTCGGTGCGGGCGGACGGCGCTTACGACCGAGCTTCCGTCTATTGTGCCATTGATAACCACGCGTCAGACGACCCTACTCCGACCAGAATCCTCATCCCACCCGGGCGTAATGCGAAAACCAGCGACGATGCAGGCGTCAAGAGCGACCAGCGAGATGAGAACATCCAACATATCGATCGTGTCGGTCGACGCTGTTGGAAGAGAGAATCCGGATACACGCGGCGAAGTCTCGTCGAGACCGCCGTGTCGCGCTTTAAGAATGAATTCGGCGGTACCCTTAGGAGCCGCACTATGCGATCACAGGTAGCAGAGGTCTGCATTGCTTGTTCAATTCTGAACACGATGACGAAGCTCGGCATGCCCGATGGACACTGCGTCTCCTAAAAAGAAACACGCGCCAACAGAGTCCGGCCTAAAATGGAGTCATGCAACAAGGCCGCTTCGCGGGCGCCACGCGGTCTTGCGTCGTTCCTGTTCGGCGTCACACCGACGGATCCGGCGACGTTCGCCGCCGCGGGGCTGCTGCTGATCGTGACGACGCTTGCGAGCTACGTGCCCGCCCGCCGCGCCGCGAGCGTCGATCCGATGTCGGCGCTGAGGATCGAGTAAGCGTAACGCGCGCGTTGCACATCACCGGCTTTCCACGCATAATCACAGCTTACCTAAGGGGCGGCCGTCGGCCTGAGACACCCAATAACGGGTGAACCCTTCGAACCTGATCCGGATCATGCCGGCGTAGGGATAGGACTCTTCGCAGATCGATCTTCCCCCGTCGGCACGAACCCAGATCGCCTTTGTCGAGCTGGAGCGTGCCATGCACAGAACCTTCGCGAGCTGCCTAGTCTTCCTCGCCGCCATGCCGAGCTTCGGTCAGCAGGCGATCGAGGAGATCGTCGTCACCGGAGAATTCCGCGACACGGCGCTGTTCGGTCTACCGGCGAGTGTCTCCGTCGTGCAAAGCGAGACGATCGAAGCGCGCGGGGCCCGTCACCTGGAGGACATTCTCGCCTTGACACCGAACGTCAACGTCGCCGGAGGCGCCGCGAGGAGCCGGTTCTTTCAGATTCGCGGCATCGGCGAGCGCGGCCAATTCGCCGAGCCGCTGAATCCGTCGGTCGGCCTGGTCGTGGACGGTGTGGATCTGTCCATCGCGGCGTCGGCCGCAACCTTGTTCGACGTCGAGCAGGTCGAGGTGTTTCGCGGCCCGCAAGGAACGCGCTACGGCGCGAACGCTCTGGCCGGGCTCGTCAACGTCCGAACACGCGCACCGACCGAGGAGCTCGAAGCGCGCGGCGGCGTCGAGTTCGGTAACTACGACTCGTGGACCGTGAACGGCGTCGTCTCCGGCCCCGTCGGTGAGCGCGCCGAGGTGCGGCTCGCCGCGCAACAGCATTCGGGCGACGGGTTCATCCACAACACCTTCCTCGGCCGCGACGACACCAACCGTCGCGATGAGCTTTCCGTTCGCGGCAAGCTGCGCTGGCGACCGACGGAGCACGTCACCGTCAATACGCTGCTCGGCTACGTCGACCTCGACAACGGCTACGACGCGTTCTCGCTCGACAACGACCGCAACACGCGCTCCGACGAGCCGGGTCGCGACGCGCAGGAATCCCTGTTGAGCGGCGTCGACGTCGAGTGGGACGGTGCCGCCGCGTTCGCGGTCGAGGCTTCCGCCGCAAGCGCACGCTCCGAGAGCATCTATGGGTACGACGAGGACTGGACCTTCGATGGATTTCACCCTTTCGGCTACTCGTCTACGGACTACTATTTCCGCGACCGGGACGTGCACACCACCGAGCTCCGCGTGCTGTCCAAGGAACCCGGCCGCCTGTTCGGCGGCTCGACGGACTGGGTGGCCGGCGTGTATGCGCTCGACAGCGAAGTCGACCTGACGCGCGACTATACGTTCCTGGCTGCGCCTTTCGAGAGCACGTTCGCGATCGAGCGCCTCGCCCTGTTCGGCCAGCTCGACAGCGCGCTGACGCCGCGTACGCGGCTGGGGGTCGGCTTCCGCTATGAACGCCACCACTCGCGATACGCAGACTCGGACACCATCGCGTTCGCACCCGAAGACAATCTGCGAGGCTGGCGAATCAGTGTCGATCACGCGTTGACGCACGGTCTGATGGCATACGCGGTCGGTTCCCGCGGTTACAAGACCGGCGGCTTCAACACCGACGGCACGCTCGATGCGGACCTGCGCCAGTACGACCCCGAAACGCTCGTGAATCTCGAAGCCGGCATCAAGGGGAGCTTTCGAGACGGGCGCCTGGACGCGCGCCTTGCGCTCTTTCACATGGCGCGCGATGACGTGCAGATCGCGAGCTCGGTGACGCGAATGCGCGACGACGGCAGCACGGAGTTCATCGACTTCATCGGCAACGCAGCCGAGGGCACGAACCGCGGCTTCGAGGTGGAGCTCGCGTTCGCGGCCACTCCGCGCCTCGATATTTCGGCGGCCATCGGCCTTCTCGACTCTGAGTACGAATCCTTCGTCAACGCAGCCGGCGAAGGCCTCGACGGGCGGGAACAGGCGCATGCGCCCGGCTACCAGTTCGCGCTTGCGGCGCGCTATGCGTTCGGCGACGGCTGGTATGCACAGATCGGCGTCGAAGGGCGCGACGCATTCTATTTCTCCGACAGCCACGACCTGCGCTCGACGGCTTACGAGCTGGTCAACGCGACGGTCGGCTTCGCCCGGGGTCCGTGGGAGGCGAGAATCTGGGCCCGGAATCTCAACGACGCCGATACGTTCCTTCGCGGCTATTTCTTCGGTAACGATCCCAGGATCGACTACGACGATCGCGGCTATGTCCAGCTCGGCGAGCCGCGCCGAGTGGGCTTGAGCGTGTCACGCGCGTTCAATTGACGTTTCGGCTCGGAAGATCGATCCGCACAATGTCCGGCCAGGCGCAAGCAGCCCTATTACATCCACTTCGACCGCCCCATCGCGTTCGCGGGAGTCTGGACGGCCAGAAAGCCGGACGACGTCAACTGGGGGATCAATTTCGCCATCGTGACGACCGGCGCCTGCGGAATCGTGGAGAAGATCCACGAACGAATGCCCCTGGTAATGCATCCTAGAAACTATGCCGCGTGGCTCGATCCGGGAAGGGGGGAGCCGAAGTCTCTGCTGATGCCGTTCGACGACGGTCGCTTAAAAGCTCGTCCCGTGTCTACGCTGGTCAACGACCCGAGGAACGATAGCCCCGCCTGCATTGAGCCCAGCAGGTGACGTCTGACTTTCCTGAGAGCGCCTCTTTTCGCGAAGAAGAGGGCACAAAAGGCAGGTGAATGACTCTTTTGAACTCGGTTTTAACCGTTAAGAAGGGTCTCGTAACGTGCGTCGCTATCCGTCGTAGTCCGGCCAGAAGCCGACGGTCGCTGTCCGACCTGGTACTTGTCATTCGCCTGCCCCAAAATCCCAGCTGCCCGCTTGCGCAGTATCGCAGTGCCTTGTGCGAGCGAGCACGACTGCCCAAGATTGTGACGAACTATGTGTAGAAACGCTCACGCGACAACTCTTCGAAGAAATCGTCGCGAGCTGTGGTGCTAACGTGGGTCAAGTACAGGAGGCGACGATACAAGGAATACGCTGGCGCATAGATGACAACTTTGAGAATCACTCGCCGTGGTCGTGGATGGCCTTGGGATTAAGTGCTGTCTTTGTGCTCCTCAGCTTCCTGTACGATCGCACAGTCGGACGTGTCGTTGACTGGATTCCTAATGGTTGATTCAGTAGGACACGGTTGCGGGGGGCAGGGAAATGAAGATCCTTGATTTGGTTCCTGACGCAGAAGTGGTTATTCAGTTAGCTCCAGAAGAGCTGGCGTATCAGCTCTTACGTATTGCTGACTCGAACATACAAAACGGAATAGTCCATCGAAACGTGATTGTTGATATCAACCCGCCAGTCGGGAGCCAACAACAACCGTACAGCCAACAGCAACGGGGGCTCGTCGAAATATCTCTTATAGAAGCCCTTAATTGGCTTGAGGTGAACGGGTTGTTGCTTCCGGCTCCGGGGATTAACGGAACGAACGGCTTCAGAGTATTCAGTAGGCGCGGTCAAACGCTCCTGGAACGGGAGCAATTCGACTCGTTTCAACGAGCTGCGGCGTTCCCCAAGGCGTTGCACCACGGGCCCTTCGCCGACGAGTTCGGCACGCTCGAACGGTTGGGGGCGTTCGCCGACGGCGCCGGCGTCGCCCGGAGCGGGCCG
>Ga0302046_10000783_pt1 | contig 30531 bp, 26 predicted proteins | sample RVTome_11_FD_200261 | JGI IMG/M metagenome (GOLD analysis project Ga0302046, IMG submission 200261) | Soil microbial communities from uranium-contaminated site in the Upper Colorado River Basin, Wyoming, United States - RVT147D111 (version 2) ...
GTCGATCCACTCGCCCTTGCTACGGGTGAGGAAGATCACGTCGATCATCTCGAGCAACTCGGCCTTGTGCTCGACCCGGGCGGCGTTGGTCGTGAAGCGCGGATCCTTCGGCCACTCCGGGTGGCCGAGCACCACGGCCAGCCTGGCGAAGAGGCGGTCGTTGCCGGCGGCGACGATCAGCGGGCCGGTCTTGGTCTCGAACGCCTGGAACGGCACGACGCGGTTGCTGCCCGTGCGGTGGCGCTCCGGCACCGCCCCGGAGGCGCGGAAGCTCGCGTAGTGGCCCTTGAGCCAGGCCAGGCCCGTCTCGAACAGCGAGGCGTCGACCACACCGCCGCGTCCCGTCGTCGCCCGCCCGACCAGCGCGCCCAGCACGCCCATGGCCGCCCACATGCCGGTGCCGTAGTCGAGGATCGAGGTGCCGATCCGCGTGGGCGGGCCCCCCTCGTCGCCGTTCATCATCATGAGGCCCGAGAACGCCTGCACCATCGGCTCGTACCCGGGCTTGAGCTTGAGCGGCCCCGTGCGCCCGAACGCCCACACCGAGCAGTAGATCAGCCGCGGGTAGCGTCGGGTCAGGACGTCGGCGCCGAGCCCGAGCGCCTCCAGCGAGCCGGGCTTCAAGTTCTGCACGAGCACGTCGGCCTCGGCGATCAGCGGCAGGAGCCGCTCGACCGCCGCGCGGTCCTTGAGGTCGACGCTGATGGAGCGCTTGTTGGCGTTGACGGCCAGGTAGCCGGGCGACGTGCCCTCGTGGAAGGGCGGCCCCCAGCGCCGGGCGTCGTCGCCCTCGGGACGCTCCACCTTGACGACGTCGGCGCCCATGTGGGCGAGGATCTCGGCGGCCATCGGGCCCGCCAGGTTCTGGGCGATCTCGACGACGCGGACACCCTCCAGGGGCAGCATCAGCGGAACAGCGAGCGGGCGATGACCATGCGATGCACCTCCGAGGGCCCCTCGCCGATGCGGCGCACGCGGGCCTCGCGATACCAGCGCTCCAGCGGGAACTCCTTCGACACCCCGTAGCCGCCGTGGATCTGCACGGCAGCGTCGACCACGCGCCCCAGCACCTCGCTCGAGTAGAGCTTGGCGATCGAGGCCTCCACCCGCGCGTCCTCGCCGCGGTCGGCCTTCCAGGCGCCCTCCCAGATCAACCAGCGGCAGGCCCGCAGCTCCACCTCGGCGTCGGCCAGCATCCACTGGATGGCCTGGCGCTGGCTGAGCGGCGCGCCGAACGTCGAGCGCTGCCTGGCGTGCTCGATGGCCATGCGGTGGGCGGCGACGGCCACGCCCAGGTTGCAGGCGGAGTACGGGAAGCGGTTCTTCACCAGCAGGTCGAAGGCGAGGTCGAGCCCCTGGCCCTCGGCGCCGACGAGCGCGTCGCCCGGCAGCTCGCAGTCCTCGAACACGACGTCATTGGGGATGGACTGGGTGCGGATCGTGCGGATGGGCGTGGCGGTGAAGCCGGGCGTCCCGGGCTCCAGGATGAAGCAGGAAATCCCCGCCCGGCCCTTCTCCTTGCTGGTGCGCGCGAAGACGATCCCCCATTTCCCGTTGTGGGCGTTGGAGATGAACACCTTGCGGCCGTTGAGCACCCACGCGTCGCCGCGCCGCTCGGCGCGCGTCTGGATGGCGCCGGCCGGGTCGGAGCCGCCCGCGGGCTCGGTGATGGCGAAGAAGGTGCGCCACCCCTCGCGCACGGTCGGCACCGCGTACTTCTCGATCTGCGCCTGGCTGCCGGCCCAGATCGCCGGCGGCGGATAGCGGCCGAAGACGCCGCAGCCGGGGCCGTAGAGCCCCATGCGGTGCTGCGACATCTCCTCCAGGACCACCGACATGCCGAAGGTGTCGAGCCCGCCGCCGCCGTACTTCTCGGGGGCGCCGAGGGCCCACAGGCCGGCCGCCTTGGTCTTCGCGGCCAGCCGCTCGAAGTCCTCGTCGGGGATGCCGGGCGCATCGGGGTCGAGGCGCTGCTCCAGCGGGACGATCTCCTCACGGATGAAGCGGCGCACCTGGTCGCGCAGCACGCGCAGCTCGTCCGGCAGCGTGAAGCCGGGAAACATCGTCATGGGCCGGGATGATACCATCGCCGCCATGTCTGACGAGATCCTCACCGCCATCGCCGACGGCATCGCCACCGTGACCCTGAACCGCCCCGGCCAGCGCAACGCGATGAACGGCGCCATGCTCAGCGGCCTGCGGGCGGCCGTGGAGGACCTGGACGCGCGGCGCGACGTGCGCGTCGTCGTCGTCCGCGGCGCCGGGCCCGCCTTCTGCGCCGGCATGGACCTCAAGGAGATGGAGTCGCGCGGCGGCGCCCGCGACCCCGAGGGCGACGTGGTGGCCGTGCTCCAGCGAATCGAGCGCTCGCGCCACCCGACCATCGCGCTGGTCCACGGCGACGCCATCGCCGGCGGCTGCGAGCTGGCGCTGCACTGCGACCTCCGCGTGATGGCGGACACCGCCCGCATCGGCATGCCGCTGGCGCGGATCGGGATGATCGTCCCCTTCCCGCTCGGCCAGAAGCTGGTGGAGATCGTCGGGCCCGCCCACACGCGCCAGCTCCTGTTCACCGGCCGCCCCATCGACGGCCGGCGGGCCTACGAGATCGGCATGGTGCACCACGTCGTCCCCGCGGCCGAGGTGGAAGCTACGACCGACGCCCTGGCGCGAACGATCGCCGACAACGCGCCGCTGGCGCTGGCCGGCATGAAGCAGGTCGTCCAGCGCGCGGTGGCGGCGCGCCCGGCCGTCGACCACGCCGATCTCGACGCGCTGGCCCTGCACGCGCGCAAGAGCGCCGACGCCGGCGAGGGGCGGCGCGCGATGCTGGAGAAGCGCAAGCCCAACTTCCGCGGCGAGTAGCAGGCGCCGCACGGAGCCCCCCATGAAGCTCGTCCGCTACGGCCGCGCCGGCGCCGAGAAGCCCGGGCTCATCGACCCCGACGGCCAGCTTCGCGACCTGTCCCGCGTGGTGCAGGACATCACGCCCGCCACGCTGGCGCCGGCGGCCTTCAAGCGGCTGCGCGCCGTGAAGATCGCCCGTCTCCCGGTCGTGCGGGGCCGCCCCCGCCTGGGCTGCCCGCTGGCCGGCATCGGCAAGATGGTCTGCATCGGCCTGAACTACACCGACCACGCGGCCGAGGTCGGGATGGCGCTGCCCAGGGAGCCGAGCCTGTTCATCAAGGCGCCCAGCGCGATCTGCGGCCCGGACGATCCGACCCTCCGGCCCCGCGGCGGCGCCAAGCTCGACTACGAGGTCGAGCTGGCCGCGGTGATTGGCCGCGACGCCCGCCACGTGGACGAGGGCAAGGCGCTCGGCCACGTGGCCGCGTACTGCATCGTCGACGACGTCTCCGAGCGCGCGTTCCAGATGGAGCACGGCGGCACCACGACCAAGGGTAAGAGCGCCGACACGTTCGGCCCGGTGGGGCCGTGGCTGGTGACGGCCGACGAGATCGCCGACCCCCAGGCGCTGGAGCTGTGGACGACCGTCAACGGCGAGCGCCGCCAGCACGGCAACACCGCCAAGATGATCTTCAGCGTGGCCGCGCTGGTCGCCTACGTCAGCCGCTTCATGTCGCTGCGACCCGGCGACCTCATCTCCACCGGCACGCCGGCCGGTGTCGGCCACGGCTTCAAGCCCCCGCGCTACCTGCAGCTCGGCGACACCGTCGAGCTGGGGATCAGCGGGCTGGGCGTCCAGCGTCACAAGATCGTGGAGGCGAAATGATGGCCACGCGCAGGGTCGTGCTCACCGGGGCGGCCGGCTACGTCGCCCAGCGGATGTTCAAGGCGCTGGACGAGCGCTGGGACGTGGTGCCCATCGACATCCGCGACACGACACGCGACGGCCACAAGGTGCCGCGGCTCGTCGTGTCCGATCTCACGCGGCCCGACCGCAGCGGCTACCGCGAGCACTTCCGCGGTGCCGATGCCGTCATCCACTGCGGCTTCGTGCGCGCGCCCGGAATGACGGCCGACACGTGGCAGGACAACAGCGACGCGAAGTTCCAGGCCGAGCACGCCAACGTCGCCCTCGCCTACAACGTCTACCGCGTCGCCCTGGAGGAAGGCGTCCGCCGGGTCGTCGTGTGCAGCTCCAACCACGCCGCCGACTACTACGAGCGCCTGGTGTGGGATGGCCGGGTGGACATGGTCACGCCCGAGATGCCGCCGCGCTCGGACAACTGGTACGGCTGGTCCAAGGCCTCCTACGAGCTGCTGGGCTTCGTGTTCGCCACCGGCACGGTGGACGGCCGCCGGCTGGAGGTCGTGCAGTGGCGGATCGGCGGCCCCCGCGACGACGACATCGACCACGTCAAGCCGGGCGACATCCCGACCATGCACCGCGCGCTCGGCGCCTATCTCTCCGCGCGCGATCAGGTCCAGCAGGCGATCCGCATGGTCGAGACCGAGGACATCACGGACGACAACGGCGTCCCCTTCCTGATCGTGTACGGGATCAGCGGCAACACCCACCGGTTCTGGAGCCTGGCCAGCGCCCGCCGGAGGCTCGGCTACCGTCCCGAGGACGACAGCCAGGTGAACTTCGCCGACAAGATCGCCGCCATCGCCCGGGCGGCGAAGAAACCATGAGCGTCGTCCTCGGCACCGCGACGCCGGGCGGCGGCTTCCCCGTGTACGGCGACGCCGTGGCGGCCACGCTCAACGAGGTCGATCCGACGCTCGGCGTCGTGACCCGCCACACCAGGGGCAGCACCGAGAACGTGCCGCTGCTGGAGGCCGGCCGGCTGGACCTCGCGCTCGTGCAGGGCGAGGTCGCCTACGAGGCGCTCCAGGGCATCGGCCGCCCGCCCGCCGAGCTGAGGATCTTCGCCGCCATGTACTCGACGCCCGGGATGTTCGTCGTCCGCGGCGACTCGCCCGCCCGCGCGATCGCCGACCTCCGTGGCCGGCCGGTCGTCTTCGGCGCCCGCGGCTCCGGCCTGGTGATCCTCGCCCGCTACGTGCTGGACGGACTGGGGCTCGACCAGACGAAGGACTTCGAGGCCATCTACCTCGACCGCGCGGGTGACGGCCCCGCGATGGTGCTCGACGGCCGCGCGGCGGCGCTGTGGGGCGGCGGCATCGGCTGGCCGGGCTTCACGGCGGTGGCGAGCGCGGGCGGGCGCTTCCTGGCGCCCGATGCCGGCGGCATCCGCCGCATCCAGGCCCGGCATCCCTTCCTCGAGACGCTGACGGTGCCGGCCGGCGCGTACCCGGGCCAGCCCGAGCCGATCGTCTCCGTGGGCTCGTGGAGCTTCATCATGGCCCGCCCGTCGCTGGACGACGACCTCGCCTACCGGCTCGCCCGGGCCCTCCACGCCGGCGCCGCCGCGCTGGCCGCGCGCCTGCCGCAGGCACGGGAGACGACCGCCGCCAACACGCTGGCCGCGGCGCCGCGCCGCGAGCTCGTCCATCCGGGCGTCCTCCGCCACCTGGGCGAGGTGGGCGTGGCGTAGTCGAGCGCATCGCCCGCTACTACTGGGTGCGCCGCATCGCGCTGCGCCCGTGACGGCCCGCCGGGTCCATCCGGCGGGGACGCGGCTGGAGGCGGAAGCCGGTCCGCTCGGGTAGAGTCGGGGCGCGGCCCGCGGCCGCACGGGGGGAGGACGACGATGCGCGTGCTGGTGACCGGAGCGGGAAGCGGGATCGGACGGGCGACGTGTCTGCGGCTGGCGCGCGACGCCCAGGCGCGGGGGACGAAGGCGAAGGTGGCGGCCGTGGACCTCGCCGCCTCGCCGGGGCTCGAGGGCGTGGTGAAAGAGCTGAGCGCGCTGGGCGCCGACGCCCTGCCGTTGCACGGGGACATGGGCACCGCCGGCGACCCGGCGCGCGTCGTCGGCGCGGCCGTCGAGCGCTTCGGCGGGCTCGACGGGCTCGTCAGCAACGCCGGCATCAACCGCCCCGGACCGCTGGTGAGCTACTCGGTCGAGGACTGGGATCACCTCTTCGCCGTCAACACGCGCGCCACCTGGCTGCTGGCCAGGGCCGCCCACCCGGCGCTGAAGGCGGCCGGCGGCGCGATCGTGGCCATCGGGTCGATGTCGGGCAGCAACGCTCACGCGAACCTCGGCGCCTACGGGCCGAGCAAGGCGGCCGTGATCATGCTGGTCCAGGTGCTGGCGCAGGAGTTCGGCCGCGACGGCATCCGCGTCAACGCCGTCTCGCCCGGCATGGTCCGCACCGGGATGACCGCCGCCGTCTATGCCGACCCGGCACTCGCCGCCGAGCGCGACGCCCTGGTGCCGCTGGGACGCGTCGCCACCCCCGAGGACATGGCCGACGTCGTCGCGTTCCTGCTCGGCCCCGACGCCCGCTACGTCAACGGCCACGACCTCGTCGTCGACGGCGGCGTCAGCGGCAACTTCCTCGGGCGCCTCCCCGGCATCACCAGGATCCCCCGAGGATAACCTGTCGATCGGCCGTCGGAATCTGTCAGGAAGGCGATCACGGGTGACGGTGCCCCGCGCCGGCCCGCTCGCGGCCACACGAGTTCGGCGACGGGGGACGATTGGTGCAGATGTTGCTGCAAGCACCGGCCATGAGGTTCGCGCGTCCGGGCACCGCGATCTCTCTGCGCGCCCACCTGCTCCTGCTCGTCGCCGCCACCCTGCCGCTCGGCGCCCTCACCGCCAGCCTCGTGCTCCACGCCCCCTCGCGCGAGCCCGGGTGGCTGATCGCCGGGGCGGCGCTGCTCGTCATCGCGCTCGGCCTCGCCGTGACCGTCGCGCGCCGCATCGCCGACGTCGCCGCCTCGGTGACGGGCGCGGCCCGGGCCATCGCTCATGGCGACACGCCGGTCCTCGGCGCTTTCTCCATCCGTGAGCTCGACGACCTGGCGCGCGCGGTGGCCGCCGCCGGCACCGCCCGGCGCGACAGCGAGAGCCGGTTACGCGCGGCCGAGGCCCGGCTGGCCGCTATCCTCGACGCCACGCCGGCGGCCATCATGTGCATCGACCCCGCGCGCCGGGTCGTGCACTTCAACCGGGCCGCCGAGACGCTGTTCGGCTGCCCGACCGCCGAGGCGGTCGGCGGCGCCGCCGACCGCTTCTTCGCCCAGCGCCTCCTGCGCGTGATCGACGTCGCCCTGGAGGGCGCGCGCGGCCGCCTCCGTGCGCTCACGACCGGCACCGGCGAGAACCCGGTCGGCTTCCGCCGCGACGGCACGGAGTTCGCGCTCGACGCCGCCATGTCCCGCGTGGAGACCGCGGGCGGGCCGCTGTGCGTGCTGGCGCTGCGCGACGTCACCGAGCACCGGCGGCGCGAGGGCGAGCGGGCCGAGCTGCTGCGGCGCGAGCAGGCCGGGCGCACCGAGGCCGAGCAGGCGGCGCAGCGCGCGCAGGAGGCGCAGGCGCGCGTCGTGGCCCTCGTGGACGGCCTCGACGCCATCGTCGTGGAGGCCGATCCCGTCACGCTGGAGCCCACGTTCGTCAGCCGGCGCGCCGAGAGCCTGCTCGGCTATCCGGTGCGGCAGTGGCTGGAGGATGCCGAGTTCTGGACGCGCCTGATCCACCCCGATGACCGTGACGCCGCCCTCGCGGAGCTGCGCGGGCTCGCGGCGGCCGGCACCGAGTGCCGACTCGAATACCGCATGGTCGCCGCCGATGGCCGGCTGGTGTGGATCGCCGGCATCGTGTGGCCCGTCCGGCGCGACGACGGAGCCGTGGGCCAGCTCCGCGGGCTGATGATCGACGTGACGGACCGCAAGCGCATGACCGAGGAACACGACCGGCGGCTGGCCGCCGAGCAGGCCGCGCGCGCCGACGCCGAGGCCACCGCCCGGCGCGCGCGCTTCCTGGCCGAGGCCAGCGAGCTGCTGTCGTCCTCGCTCGACCGCGGCGCCACGCTCGACAGCCTCGCTCACCTGGCGGTGCCGGCCTTCGCCGACTGGTGCCTGGTGCACCTGGCCGAGCCCGTCGGCGGCCGCCGCCTGCACGCGGCCGCCGCCGGCGCCGACGGCCTGCGCGTGGCCCGGGCGCTGGAGCGGCTGGCGCCCGAGCTGGAGGTGGCCGCGCTGCTGCCGCTCATCGAGCGCGTGAAGGCGGGGGAACCGCTGCTGGTGCCGGAGATCGGCCCCGCCTGGCTCGAGGGCCTGCAGCTGCTCCAGCAGCTCGCGCCGAAGTCGCTGATCGTGGTGCCGCTGGTGGCGCGGGGCCGCACGGTGGGCGTGCTGTCCTTCATCAGGACGAGCTCCGAACGTCGCTATGACGAGGCGGATCTGCTGCTGGCGCGCGACCTGGCCCATCGGGCCGGGATCGCCGTCGACAACGCGCGCCTCTACGCCGAGGCCGAGGGGGCCAACCGGGCCAAGGACCAGTTCCTGGCCACGCTCTCGCACGAGCTGCGCACGCCGCTCACCGCCATGCTCGGCTGGGTGCTGATGCTGCGCTCGGGCCGGCTGACCGGCGACGAGGCGGCCGGCGCGCTGGCCAGCATCGAGCGCAACACGCGCGTGCAGGCCCAGCTCATCAACGACCTGCTCGACGTCTCCCGCATCGTGGCCGGCAAGCTGACGATCGACAAGCGCCCGGTCGACCTGCGCGTCGTCATCGAGCACGGGCTCGACTCCGTGACCGAGAGCAAGCGCCACGTCGTCACCTGCACCATCGACCCCGAGGCCGCCTGGGTGCCGGGCGACGCCGTGCGCCTGGAGCAGGTCGTCGTCAATCTCGTCGGCAACGCGGTGAAGTTCACCCCGGAGGGCGGCCACATCGACGTGCGCCTGGACCGTCACGAGGGGCTGGCGCGGATCAGCGTGAGCGACACCGGCCAGGGCATCGAGCTCGGGATGCTGCCCCACATCTTCGAGAGCTTCCGCCAGGGCGACAGCGGCAGCACCCGGCGCCACGGCGGCCTCGGTCTCGGCCTGGCGATCGTGCGCCGCCTCGTCGCCCTGCACGGCGGGCGCGTGGAGGCGACCAGCGCCGGCCGCGGCCAGGGGGCGCTCTTCGCCGTGCACCTGCCGCTGCTCGCCGCCGAGGCGCGCCCGCTGCCCGTGCTCCCGGCCGGCGAGGTGCGGCGGCCGCGGGAGGACCCCGCGCTGCCGCGCCTCGATCGTGTCCGGGCGCTGGTGGTCGACGATCACGAGGACTCGCGGCGGTTCGTGCAGACCGTGCTGGCCGACAGCGGCGCCGACGTGGTGGTGGCCGACTCGGTCGACGCCGCGCTCGACGTCCTCGCCCGGACGTACGTCGACGTCCTGGTGAGCGACATCGGCATGCCGGGCGCCGACGGCTACGACCTCATCGCCCGCGTCCGGGAGATGGAACGGGAGCACGGCGGCCGCATCCCCGCCGTCGCGCTCACGGCGTACGCGGGCGAGGAGAACCGCGACCGCGCCCTCGCCGCCGGCTTCTCCGCCCACGTCACCAAGCCGGTCAGCCCCGGCGCGCTCGTGCGCATCGTCGCCCAGGCGGTCGGCCGCCCCGCGCTACTCTAGTGTCCCGAGTCAGACATCCCCGCGCAGTGCCGACGTGGGCGAGGGGCCCATGGGGTGGCTCCGCGGCACCACGAGGCTGGAGTCCGCCTCGCACCCGCCACGGCTGGGCTCCATCAGGCTGCGGGGCGCACGGTGACGGGCGGCGGGAACGGGTGCCGCGGACCCACCCCATGGGCCCCTCGCCCACGTCGCTCCCGCGGTCGGCGAACTTCTGACTCGGGGCGCGCGAGCGGCCGGGGGCCGGATCAGTCGGCTCGGACGTGGTCTTTCTGGTGGAAGTAGTTGGCGCTGTAGAAGGCCCGGACGAGATCGCCGTAGCGCGCGTGTTCGTAGCGCGGCGGGTTGTCGGGCCCGGCGCAGGTCGGCAGGCACTCGATCGTGGCGTCGATGCTCGGGCTGTAGAAGAACGCGATGGAGTAGCGGTCCCGCCCCGAGTCGTTCACCACGCCGTGGGGCGTCGAGAGGAAGCGGTCGTTCGACCAGCGCTTCATCACGTTGCCGAGGTTGACCAGGAACGTCCCCGGGATCAGCGGCGGCGCCACCCACTCGCCGCTCGGAAGCCGCACGGCCAGGCCCGGGGTGTCCTCCCGCGCCAGGAAGGTGATGAAGGAGTTGTCGGTGTGCGGGCCCTGGCCGAACTGCTCGGGGTCGTCGATCTCCTGCGGCGGGTAGTGCAGGAAGCGCAGGTTGATGTGCGCCTCGCCGGCGAAGAAGGGCGCGAAGAAGCCGGCCGGCATGTCGAGCGAGCGGGCCAGCGCCGGCAGCAGGCGCTCGCCGAGGGCCGTCATCGCCTCGAAGTACCGTACCATCGTCGCCCGCATGCCCTCGTGGCCCGCCGGCCACTGGTTGCGTCCGCGCAACGGCGTGCCGGCGACGACGTCGGGGTGGTCGGTGGCCCGCTCGTGGCTGATGAAGAAGCTCTCGTTGAAGTTCGGCCGGGTCGCCTTGTGGACCGTCGAAGCCCGCTGGATGCTTTGATTCACGGGCAGATAGCCGATGTTGTTCTGATTCAGCTCGAGGGCCAGCTTGTCCTCGAGCGGCAGCCCGTGGAACTCGCGCGAGGCCTCGAAGGCGGCCTCGATCAGCGCCTCGGGCACGCCGTGGCCGGCGGCGTAGAAGAAGCCGACGCGCTCGCTGGCGTCGCGGACCTGCGCGGCCACGGCGTCCAGCCGGCCCGGCTCACCCCGGACCGCCGGGGCGACGTCGATCACCGGGATGGCCCGGGCCACCTGCTCGGGGTCCTTGACCGCCATCGTCTTGAAGATGTTCATCGGCGGGCCTCCAGTCGCGGCAGCACGTGCTCCTTCAGGAGGGTCATCGAGCGTTCCCACGCCGGCTTCGGCTGCCACTCGTGGGCGATCACCAGCAGCGTCCCGAACCCGCCCACCGCGTCGCTCAGCGCCGCCACCTTCCGCGCGACCGTCTCGGGGCTGCCGACGATCCAGAGGTTCTCGCACAGGTAGTCGAGGGTCACCGCGGAGTCCGGCATCGCTGGGTCGACCTTCAGCATGTCGAAGCCGCGCAGCTTGGGCAGCAGCCGGAGGAAGTAGTCGCGATAGTCGCGCGCCAGCGGGCCGTCCAGCGCCTCGCGCCGCGCCTGGGCGTCGGTGTCCGCCACGTACACGTCACGCGCGATGCGCCACGACGCGCGGTCGGCCGGGCGCCCGGCCCGGGCCGCGCCCGTCGCCACCGCCTCCCAGTGAGTCGTCAGGATGCGGGGCGGGACGAAGTTGATGCTCATCGGGATGTAGCCGCGCTCGCCGGCCAGCACCAGCGTCTCCGAGCTCGCCGACACGCCGGCGACGCCGATCGGCGGGTGCGGGCGCTGGTAGGGCGCCAGGTGCAGCCGTAGCCCGATGTCCTCCTGCGGCTCGGGGATGCGGAAGCGCCAGGGCCTGGACTTCGAGGTGTAGACGCCGGGCCGGGGGTCGTTCCAGAGGCCGATGACCGTGTCGAGCACCTCGCGGGTGATGCCGCGCTGCTGGCCGCTCTTGCCGTCCACCTCGAACAGCTCGAAGTCGCCGGGGAAGCCGCCCGAGCCCACGCCCCAGTAGAACCGGCCGCGCGCCATCTGGTCGAGCTGGGCGATGCGCTGGGCCAGCATGAGCGGGTCGTGGTTGGGCAGGCACGACACCCCCGTGGCCAGCGTCATCCGCGTCGTCACGCCCAGCGCCCGGGCGATGAAGAGATCGGGGCACGGGATGTTCTCCCACTGCGCCGTGAAATGCTCGCCGATCCACGCCTCCTCGTAGCCGAGGCGGTCGAGGAACGCGAGCTGCTCGAGGTCGTCGTCGAGGGTCTGGGCGGGATCGGCTCCGGGCGGGTGCAGCGGCATCGCGAAGTAGCCGAGGCGCATGCGCGGATTCTACCCCAGCCTCGTGGGTGCCGGCGGCGCCCCGGCGGTGGTACCCTCGGGGGCCATGGCGACCTACGTCCTGCCGCGCGTGCCGGGCGCCTTCGCCTTCCTCGCCACCCGGCCCGCCGGGGGCCCGGCGCCGCCGAACCATTCCAATCGCTTGCTCGTGAACGAGGACGCGCTGCCGGCCGGCGTCGCCATGCACGTCGCCGTCGCGCTGGACTTCCTGAACGGCCACTGAAGGAGACGCGCCTTGCCACTCACCGCCACCGTGCATCACGTCGACCTCACCCGCGGCACCGTCGAGACGAAGACGCTGCCCGAGGACGTCTACCGCAAGTACCCGGGCGGCAGCGCGCTGGCCGCGTACCTCGTGCTGCAGTCGACGCCGGCCGGCGTCGATCCGCTCGGCCCCGACAACGTGCTGGTGATGGCGGTGAGCCCGCTGACGGGGCTGGCCATCTCGGGGCAGAGCCGGATGACGGCGTGCGCGCGCTCGCCCCTCACCGGGGCCATCGGCGACAGCCAGTGCGGCGGATTCTTCCCCGCCGAGATGCGCGCCGCCGGCACCGACGCGATCGTCTTCACCGGCCGCTCGCCCGAGCCCGTCTATCTCTGGCTCCACGACGGCGCGGCCGAGCTGCGGCCCGCGACGCACCTGTGGGGCAAGGAGACCGCGGAGGGCGATCGGCTGCTGAAGGAGGAGGTCGGCGACCCGAAGGCGGAGGTCGCGCAGATCGGGCCGGCCGGCGAGAACCTCGTGCGGTTCGCCGCCATCATGAACATGGTGAACCGCGCCAACGGTCGCACCGGCATGGGCGCCGTGATGGGCAGCAAGCGCCTCAAGGCCGTCGTCGTGCGGGGCACCAAACCGCCCAGGCCGGCGGTGCCCGAGAAGTTCCGCGAGCTGCTCAAGCGCCTCAAGCCGCTCCAGGAGGCCAACCCGGGCATCACCTGGTTCGGCGAGTACGGCACCGCCGGCGTGCTCGGCATCCAGAACAAGATGGGCGGCCAGCCCACCCGCAACTACACCGAGGGGACGTTCGAGGCGGCCGGGCAGATCGACGGCACCACGATGGTGAAGACGATCCTCAAGGAGCGCGACACCTGCTACGCCTGCGTGGTGAAGTGCAAGCGCGTCGTCGAGGTGCACGAGCCCGGCCTCGACGTCGACCCGGTCTACGGCGGTCCCGAGTACGAGACCCTGACCTTCTTCGGCTCGATGTGCGGCGTCGGCGATCTCACGCTGCTGGCCAGGGCGTCGGCGGACGCCAACAAGTACGGCATGGACACCATCTCCTGCGGGGCCACCATCGCCTGGGCGATCGAGGCCAAGGCGAAAGGCCTGCTGGACGACCAGGGCCTGGGACTCGCCTACGGCGACGGCCGGTCGGTGCTGCGCGCGATCGAGGCCATCGCGCTGCGCCGCGGGGCCGGCGACCTGCTGGCCGAGGGCAGCCTGCGGGCGGCGCAGACGCTGGGCCCGGCCGCGGTCGATCTCACGGTCACGGTGAAGGGCCAGGAGCTGCCGGCCCACATGCCGCAGCACAAGCGCTCGCTCGGCCTCATCTACGCCGTCAACGCCTTCGGCGCCGACCACCAGTCGTCCGAGCACGATACGATGCTGAAGACCAAGCCGGACAGCCTGCACCGCAAGCGGCTGGGGACGCTGGGCGATTTCCCCGCCCTCGACCCGCGCGACCTCTCCGACGACAAGGTGCGGTTCGCCTGGACCTCGCAGCGCTTCTACTCCGCCCTCGACTCGCTCGGCCTCTGCCAGTTCGTGTGGGGCCCGTCGTGGCAGCTCTACGGCCCCGCCGAGACCGTCGAGCTGGTCCACGCCGGCACCGGCTGGGACGCGACGCTGCACGAGTTGCTGGAGATGGGCGAGCGCCGCATCAACCTCATGCGCGCGTTCAACGCCCGCGAGGGCATCGGCAAGACCGCCGACACCCTGCCCGGGAAGCTGTTCCAGCCGCTGGAGGGCAAGGGTCCGAGCGCCGGCGTGGCCCTCACCCAGGAGGAGTTCGAGCGCGCCCGGGAGGAGTACTACCGCCTGGCCGGCTGCGATCCGGCGACCGGCTACCCCACGCGCGCGAAGCTCGGTGAGCTGGGGCTCGACTGGCTGGTCGACAGCGTTCCCGCCGCCCGCTGAGAGGCGCACGACCCCCGGACGGCCTCACGGTCGAGCTGCCTCGGCGGGCGTCCCCTCCACCAGCTTCCGCAGCGCGGTGACCGTCTCGGTGAGGCTGTCCTGCTCGGAGCCGCGGGTGACGAAGCCCGGCAGGACGGTCCGCACCGCGATCGCGTAGGTGACCAGGCTGGCGTCCCCGGCGGCGTCGACCTGCCAGTAGCCGGAGTTCTCCCGGAACAGGCCGGTGGAATGGCCCTCGGCCAGATGCCAGTCGATCCGGCGCCGGACGGGATCCGGGTACTTGTGCATGTGGAACCCGAACGAGAACGGGCCGATGCCCACCTGGTAACGGACGAGCGCGCGCCGCTCGTCCTGCTCCACGACCTCGGTGGCGACGACCTTCGGGTAGTACCGCGCGTGGCCGCGATAGTCGACGAGGACGCGCCACACCTGCTCGGGGGACCCCCGCACGAGGCCGAGGGCGGTGCCGCCGCGGGCGGACCCGCTGGCGCCGGGCGGCAGGGCGTCGCGCACGATCACCTCGCCCGCGGCGAGCCGCCGCCGCACATCGTCGGACAGCTCCAGGAGCGGTCCGGCCGCCGCCGTCGTGAGCAGCCCGCCGGCCACGGCGAGCAGCGCGATCAGAAAGCGCAGCGACGAGCCGGTCACATCGACTGCGCGTCGGGTTCGCGCGCAGGGCGCCCGGGACCGAAGAACGGCGCGTGCGCCGGATCGTTCACGACGAGGTCGGCGATCCGCTCGGCCAGGGCCGTGATCGTCAGCAGGGGGTTGTTGCCGAGAGCGGTGGGGATGATCGAGGCATCCGCGACGTAGAGCCCGCCGTGCACGGCGCGGCTCTCGTCGCCGGCCGCCGCCTCGAAGACCTGGCCGCGATGGTTCACCACCCCGCTGGCGGCCGACGCCCCCATCCGGCAGCCGCCGAGCGGGTGCGCCGTGTAGTTCCGGGCCGGCGTGAACGGCGAGAACCGCCCGCCATAGGCGCTCGCGTACTGCTCCATCAGGCGGGCCAGCTCGACGTGGCTCGGCTGTTGGTCATAGTCCGGCCAGCGCACCGTCGCGACGTCGTTCTCCAGCCGGATCTCGCCCTCGGCCCGGTCATGGCCCAGCCCGAGCAGGGTGATGGCCCGGTCCATGTCGGCCAGCATCAGCAGCTCCACGCCGCGCGCGAGCGAGCTGGCCTGCGCCATGTCCTCGATCACCACCCGGCGCTCGAGCGGCCGGCCGGGGCGGCGGAAGTCGATGGCGCCTTCGATGTAGGCGCCCACCGGGTACGCCGGCCGTCCCCGGGACACGCCCACCCCGGCGCTGTCCGTGTACACCGTGGGGTCCGTGTACTGATAGTCGACGAAGCCCAGGTAGTTGCCGTTGCCGGAGAAGCCCTTGCCGAGCCACGGGGATGTCGAGATCCCGCCCTGGTCCCGGGAGCGGAGGAGGATCGCGTTGGAGCCCATCGTGCCGGCGGCCACGATCACGATGGCCGCGGTCACGAAGCCCGGCTCCTCGCGCCGGGGATCCGTTGGATCCGGTCGGAGGACGTAATCCACGCGGTAGAGCGCCCCCGTCTTCCGGATGCTGGAGACGTCGACCTGCGGGAACATCAGCACGCCGTTCGCCCAGGCGAGCGGCAGATAGTTCAGATCGAGCGAGTTCTTGGCGCCGACGTTGCACCCCGTGGCGCAATCGCCGCACTGCACGCAGCCGCGCTGCCGCATGCCCTGCGCATTGGTGCGGGAGGCCGGCGTGATGGCCAGCGGGACCGGGTAGGCCGACGCCTGCCACAGGCCCCTGGCGCTGAGCGTGGCGGCGGTCCCCAGGTGCGTCCTGAGCTTGAGCGTGAAGCGCTCCTGGGGCGTCGGTCGGGGGCTCAGCATGCGCCAGGCCGCCCCGTAGTACGGACGCAGGGCCTCCTTGGACCGCAGCTCGTCCGGCCAGGCGGCCTGCTGGAACACCTCGTCCTCGGCCTCCAGTGCGACCGCGCAGTTGGTCAAGGACGACCCGCCGAGGCCGCTGCCGATGACGACCTGAACGTCGCCCGCGTGGAAGCCGAAGAGCCCCAGGGGATTGTTGCCCGAGAGCTGCTCGCGGAGCCAGGACGGCCGCCGGGCGAACGGCATGAGGGGATTGAACGACGCGAGCCGGTCGGGAAACGTCCCGGGCACCCACTCACGCCCGCGCTCCAGGAGTCCGATCTTGACGCCCGGACGTCGCCGGCCGGCCAGGCGCGCGGCGCACACGGCGCCCCCGTAGCCCGAGCCGACGATCAGGACGTCGAAGTCGGCCTTCCCGGGGCGCGCGTTTCGCGACGCGCGCAGCACGGCCGGGTCCGACGCGAGCCTGGTGGCGCCGAACTCCCACACTTCCCTGCCGTCGCGTCCCGGGACGCTTCGCCGCAGCCGCGCGAGGCTCTCCCGGTAGGCCTGTCGCGCCTCTCCCGCGAGATCGACGCCCGCGGTCGTGGGCGTCAGGGCCACGCCCGTCGACCTGCAGGCCGCCGCGAGCGTCGCGCCCGCGGCGGTGACCCCGAGCTTCAGGAGCTGTCGCCGGCTGAATCCGGCCTCGGCCATCGCTCGCCTCCCGCCGAGCCTATGGTACCCTGCGGGCGCCCGTCCGGCCCGGACCCGAGCGAGAGAGGAGAGCGCAGCCGTGAAAGCCGCCAACGCCGTCGCCAGGATCCTCAAGAAGGAGGGCGTCGAGTTCCTCATCGGCTATCCCGTCAACCAGATCATCGAGGCCGCCGCCGAGGAGGACATCCGGACGATCATCGTGCGGCAGGAGCGGGTCGGCCTGCACATGGCCGACGCCGTCAGCCGCATCTCGTCGGGGCGGCGCATCGGCGTCTTCGCGATGCAGCACGGGCCCGGCACCGAGAACTCGTTCGGCGGCGTGGCCCAGGCCTTCGGCGACTCGGTGCCGATCGTCGTCCTGCCCGGCGGCTACCCGCGCAAGCTGCTCAACATCCCGCCCAACTTCTCCTCGTTCCTCAACTACCAGCACGTGACCAAGTGGGCCGAGCAGGTGATCCTGCCGGAGTCGGTGCCGGACGCCATGCGACGCGCCTTCACCCAGGTGAAGAACGGGCGGCCGCGGCCCGTCCTGGTCGAGATCCCGGTCGACGTCATGCGGGCGGACGTGGCCGACGACTTCGCCTACACGCCGGCGCCGCGCCTGCGCACGGCGCCCGATCCCCAGGCGGTGACCGAGCTGGCGGCCGCGCTGGTGGCGGCCCGGCGGCCGGTGATCTATGCCGGCCAGGGCGTGCACTACGCGAGGGCGTGGACGCAGCTGCGCGAGCTGGCCGAGCTGCTGGAAGCGCCGGTGACCACGAGCCTGCAGGGCAAGAGCGCGTTCCCGGAGAACCACCCGCTGTCGCTCGGCTCCGGCGGGCGGTCGATCAGCAAGCAGCTCCACCATGTCCTGAACCAGGCCGACCTGATCTTCGGCATCGGCTGCTCGTTCTCGATCACCAACTACGGCGTGGCCATGCCGGCAGGCAAGCGCATCGCCCACGCCACCCTCGATGCCGCCGACCTCAACAAGGACCTGCCGGCCGACCACGCGGTGGTGGGCGACGCCGGGCTCACCCTCGACGCGCTGCTGGCCGAGGTGCGCGACCGGCTGAAGGGCGCGCCGCGCGGCCGGCTGGCCGCCGTCAGCCAGGAGATCGCCACGCTCAAGCAGGAGTGGCTGGCGCAATGGATGCCGCGGCTCACCCAGAAGACGACGCCGCTGTCGCCGTACCGCGTGCTGTGGGACCTCATGCACACCGTCGACGTCGCCGACACGATCATCACCCACGACGCCGGCAGCCCACGCGACCAGATCTCGCCGTTCTGGGAGACGACCCGGCCGCTGACCTACATCGGCTGGGGCAAGACGACCCAGCTCGGCTACGGCCTCGGCCTCGCGATGGGCGCCAAGCTGGCCGCCCCCGACAAGCTCTGCGTCAACGTGTGGGGCGACGCCGCCATCGGCTTCACCGGCATGGACTTCGAGACGGCCGTGCGCGAGCGGCTGCCGATCCTGTCCGTGCTGCTCAACAACTTCTCGATGGCGATCGAGTTGAAGGTCATGAAGACCGCGACCCAGAAGTACCGCTCGACCGACATCAGCGGCAACTACGCCGACTTCGCCCGGGCCCTGGGCGGGTACGGCGAACGCGTCACCCAGCCCGACGACATCGTGCCGGCCATCCGCCGCGCGGTCGCCAAGACCCGCGAGGGGACGCCGGCGCTGCTCGAGTTCATCACCGAGAAGGCCGAGGATTTCTCGATCTTCGCCTGACGAGAAGCTCCAAGGAGGATCACATGGCGAAGTTCAAGGTCGCAACGCCGGCCGGCGGCGCAAGCGGCGGCTACAACCTCGAGATGGAGGCCCTGGCGCCGCTCGGCGCGGAGATCGTGGAGATCACGGCCAAGAGCGAGGACGACTTCGTGGCGGCCGCCCGCGACGCCGACGCGCTCTACGCCAAGGGCCGCCCCCTCACGAAGGGGATCATCGACGGGCTCGAGCGCTGCAGGATCATCGCGCTCGGCAGCGTGGGCGTCGACTCGGTCGACGTCGCCGCCGCGACGGCGAAGGGCATCCCGGTCACCAACGTGCCGGACACGTTCATCGAGGAAGTGGCCGACCACGCCATGATGCTGATCCTCGCCACCTTCCGGCGCCTGGTCGTCCAGGATCGCATGGTGCGGGAGGGCCGGTGGAAGGAAGGCCGGCCACAGCTGCTGCAGTTCCCCCGCCTGATGGGCCAGACGCTGGGCTTCATCGCGTTCGGCCACGTGGCCCGGGCGGTGGCCGTCCGCGCCCGGCCGTTCGGCCTGCGCATGCTGGCCTTCGACCCCTTCGTCGAGGAGTTGGTGATGAGCCAGTACGGCGTGGAGCCGGCCAGCATGGCCGAGGTGCTCCAGCGCTCGGACATCGTCACGAACCACGCGCCGTCCACGCCGGACGCCCGGCACCTGCTCCGGGAGGAGCACTTCCGGATGATGAAGCGCGAGGCGATCTTCGTCAACACGGGGCGCGGCGCCACCGTCGACGAGCGCGCGCTGATCAAGGCCCTCGAGGAGGGCTGGATCGCCGCCGCCGGCCTCGACGTGCTCGAGCAGGAGCCGCCCGAGCCGACCAACGCGCTGCTGAAGCTGGAGAACGTCATCCTCACCGCGCACGTCGCCTCGGCCTCGGCCCGGTTCGACCCGGCCCGGCGCCGCCGCGTCGGCGCCGAGATCGCGCTGGCGCTCTCCGGCCGCTGGCCACGCAGCTGCGTGAACCCCTCCGTCCTGGAGAAGTCCAGCCTCCGCCGCTGGCAGCCGTACTCGATGGAGCGCGGTCCGAACTCGTAGGCCGCGCGCCCGTCGCGCCGGGACGACCTCGCGGCATCCGGGAGTGTCTCGATACGGCGTCGGGACACTCCCGGGCCTGCCGGCGCGTTGTCTCGTGCGTCGCCCGGTGCTACCCTGCAACGTGAACCCCAGGGTGACTCGGGCAGCCCATGGACCAGCCGAAGCGTAGCGACTGCCGACTCCTCGACCACGCAGCCCCGGGCGGTCAGGTGGAAGGTTCCACGCTGTCCGAGATGGAGTTTCTTTCCGGCGGCGGTGAATGCGGGGCGCTGATACGTGCCCTGGACTGGTCGGCCACCCCGCTGGGCCGGCCCGAGACCTGGCCCCAGAGCCTCAAGACGACCGTCAGCCTGCTGCTGAATTCCCGGTACCCGATGTTCGTCTTCTGGGGACCGCAGCTCGTCAAGATCTACAACGACGCCTACCGGCCGATCACCGGGAACAAGCACCCGTGGGCGTTCGGTCGTCCGGCACCCGAGGTCTGGCCGGAGATCTGGGCGGACATCCGGCCGCTCGTGGACCGCGCCCTCGCCGGGGAGGCCACCTGGTCGGACGACCTCATGCTCTTCATGCGCCGCAGCGGATTCCCGGAGGAGGTGTACTTCACCTTCTCGTACAGTCCCATCCGCGACGAATCGGGGGGCGTGGGCGGCATGTTCTGCGCCTGTACCGAGACGACGCCGAAGGTGCTCGGCGAGCGGCGGTTGCGGACGCTCCGCGATCTCGCCTTGCGACCGACGGAGGCGCGGTCCATCACGGACGCGTGCGCCTGGTCGGCCGAGGTCCTGGCCGGCAACCCGCTCGACGTTCCGTTCGCGCTGATCTATCTGCTGGACGGCGAGGGGCGTTCGGCCCGCCTCGCCGCCGCCGCCGGCGTGCCCCCCGGGCAACCACTGAGCCCGGTCACGGTCGACCCCGGCGCCGGGGGCACCGCGGGATGGCCGCTCCTGCACATCGCCGATCACCGCCACGGCGAGCGCCTCGACGACCTGGCTGAACGGTTTCCGGGCCGACTGCCGGGGCCCTGGCCGGAGTCGCCGGCGGCGGCGATGCTCCTGCCGCTCGTCGCCCGCGGCCAGGAGCAGGCGGCGGGGGTCATCGTCCTCGGCATCAGTGCCCGCCGCGTCTTCGACGACGACTATCGCGGCTGGTTCGAGCTGGTCGCGGGCCAGGTCGCGTCGTCGATCGCGAACGCCCGCGCGTACGAGCAGGAACGCAAGCGAGCCGAGGCGCTGGCGGAGCTCGACCACGCCAAGACGCTCTTCTTCAGCGACGTCAGCCACGAGTTCCGGACACCCCTGACCCTCATGCTCGGACCGCTCGAGGACCTGCTCGGCGCCGGGCCCGACCTGAGCCCGTCCACCCGCGAGCAGCTCGCGCTCGTCCACCGCAACGGCGTCCGCCTGCTCAAGCTCGTCAACACGCTGCTCGACTTCGCCCGCATCGAGGCCGGGCGGGTGGACGCCGTCTTCGAGGCCACCGAGCTCGGCGCCTACACCGCCGAGCTGGCCGGCGTGTTCCGGGCGGCGGTCGAGCGGGCCGGCCTCCGTCTCGTCGTCGACTGCCCGCCCCTGCCGGTGCCGGTGTACGTGGACCGTGAGATGTGGGAAAAGGTCGTGCTCAACCTGCTCTCCAATGCGTTCAAGTTCACGTTCGAGGGCGAGATCGCGGTGTCCGTGCGCACCGTCGGCGACCGGGCCGAGCTGGTCGTGCGCGACACCGGGGTCGGCATTGCCGCGGATCAGCTGCCCCACATCTTCGAGCGCTTCCATCGGGTGCGGGACACGCGCTCACGCACGCACGAGGGGACCGGGATCGGCCTGTCGTTGATCCTGGAGCTCGTCCGCCTCCATGCCGGCACGATCAGTGTCGCGAGCGATCCGGGGACGGGAACGTGCTTCACGGTGTCCCTCCCCCTCGGCACGGCCCATCTCCCCGCCGAGCGGGTGGGCGCGACGCGGACGCTGGCCTCGACGGCGCTCGGGACAACACCGTACCTCGTGGAGGCGCTCCGCTGGATCCCGGAGGCCATCCAGCAGGATGCCCTGCCGACGGGCGTCGCCAGCGTACCGACGCGGGGCGCCCACATCCTGCTCGCCGACGACAACGCCGACATGCGGGGCTACGTGAAGCGGCTCCTCGGCCGGCACTGGAGCGTGGACGCCGTGGCCGACGGGGCAGCCGCGCTGGCGGCCGCCCGGGCGCGGGTGCCCGACCTGGTCCTCACCGACGTGATGATGCCGGGCCTCGACGGCGTCCAGCTGTTGCGGGCGTTGCGGGCCGACCCCCGGACACGGACCGTCCCCGTCATCCTCCTCTCGGCACGCGCCGGCGAAGAGTCGCGCGTGGAGGGCCTCGAGCACGGCGCCGACGACTATGTCATCAAGCCGTTCTCGGGCCGTGAGCTCGTCGCCCGCGTGAACGCCCACCTGGAAACGGCCCGCCTGCGCCGCGACGCCCTTTGCCGCGAGGAAGCGGCTCGCGGCGAGGCGGAGGCCGCCAACCGCGCGAAGGACGACTTCCTGGCCGTGCTGTCCCACGAGCTGCGCACGCCGCTCACCACGGTCACCGCCTGGGTGCGGATGCTCCGGGAGGGCCGCGTGCCGGAGCCCGAGATGTCGCGTGCGCTCGAGGTCATCGATCGCAACGTCCAGTTCCAGGTGCGCCTGATCGACGATCTGCTCGACGTGTCCCGCATCGCGACCCACCGGCTGACGGCGAACCTCTCGCGCGTGGAACTGGCGCCGCTGGTGGCGGCGGCGGTCGACGCCCTCCAGCACCAGGCCCTCACCGCCGGCGTCAAGCTGGCGGCCGACATCGAGGCGTTTCCGGAGGTCGTCCGCGGAGACGCCGGCCGGCTGCAGCAGGTGGTGGCGAATCTCGTCACCAACGCGCTCAAGTTCACGCCGGCCGGGGGCGCCGTCACGGTCCGTGTGCGGCGACGGGGCGGGCTGGCCATCCTCACGGTGGTGGACACCGGTGAGGGTATCCCCGCCCATGTCCTGCCGCGTGTCTTCGACCGGTTCTGGCAGCGAGACGCGACGGCGCACCGCCTCGGTGGCCTCGGGCTCGGCCTCGCGATCGTCCGTCACATCGTCGAGCTGCATCACGGCACCGTCCAGGCGGCCAGCGACGGCCCCGGCCGCGGCGCGACGTTCACGGTCGAGCTGCCGCTCGCCCTCTGAGTGTCACCGGTTGCCCCGCTCGCGGGCAACCCGCGCGGGGACTGTGATAGGGTGCGGGGGCCGGATCCAGAGGCGCCATCGAGGAGGCCATCATGCTCGGGGTCGTCGCCACGCTGAAGGTGAAGCCGGTGCTCCGGCTGCGGGAAGTCGAGTAACCCCCATGCGTGCCACGGCCGACGCCCTGCGGCGTCTCGTCGGCGCCATCGTGAAGGGCGGCGGCTCCGCCGACGGCGAGGCAGACCTCGTCGCCGAGCACCTGGTGGCCGCCAACCTGGCCGGCCACGACAGCCACGGGGTCGGGATGATCCCGACCTACGTCCGGCACGTGACGGCCGGCCTCGTGGTGCCCAACACGCGGGCCAAGACGGTGAAGGACGACGGCCCCGCGCTCATGTTCGACGGCGGGCGCGGCTACGGCCGCGCGGTGGCCGGCGAGGCGATGGCGGCCGCCATCGCGCGCTGCCGGCAGACCGGTGTGGTCGCGATGACGCTGGCCAACGCCCACCACATCGGCCGTGTGGGCGCCTACGGCGAGCTGGCCAGCGGCGCGGGCCTGGTGTCGCTGCACTTCGTCAACGTCACCGACCACCGCGCGCTGGTGGCGCCGTTCCGCGGCACCGACGGGCGCTTCGTCACCAACCCGGTGTGCATCGCGCTGCCCGGCACCGACCGGCAGCCGCCGGTCCTGCTCGACATGGCCACCAGCGCGATCGCCATGGGCAAGGTGCGCGTGGCCCGGAACCAGGGGCACCTGGTCGACGCGGGCGTGCTGATCGACCAGGCCGGCCAGCCCACGCGCGATCCCGGCGTGATGTACGCCGAGCCTCACGGCGCGCTGCTGCCGTTCGGCGGCCACAAGGGCTATGCGCTGGCCGTGGTGACCGAGCTGCTGGCCGGCGCCCTCTCGGGCGGGCCGACGATCCAGCCCGGCAACCCGCGCGCGGGCGGCGTCATCAACAACATGTTCGCGGTGCTGATCGACCCCGCCCGGTTCGCCGGGGTGGACTGGCTGCGCCGCGAGACCGACGGCTTCCTCGACTACGTCAAGGCGTCGCCGCCCGCCGATCCGCGGGCTCCCGTGCTCGTGCCCGGCGATCCCGAGCGGCTCGCCCGCGCCGAGCGGACGCGGGCCGGCATCGAGGTGGACGCCACGACCTGGGAGGAGATCCTGGCCGCCGGCGAGCAGGTCGGCATCCTGCGCGCCACGGCCGCGCAGATCCTGGAGGCCCGCTCATGAGGCCGGCGGCCCGCATCCTGGTGGACCGCATCCAGGCGATCTTCTACGAGGACGTGGGGCGCGTGAAGCTGGGCGACTACTTCACCCTCGACGTCGCCCGCCGCGACCTGCGCGGTCCCTTCCGCACCGCGCCCCGCCTGTACTTCTGGAACTCGTGGCTGGCGGCCCCCGGGAACTGACGCCACGGCTCCCATGACCTGGCGCGCGCGGGCCGGCACCCGCTTCGAGACGGAGAAGCGCCCGGTCCACGCCGCGCGCGGGCTGGTGGTGACCAACCACCCGCTGGCGTCGGCGGCCGGCGCCGAGATGCTGGCCGCCGGCGGCAACGCCATCGACGCGGCGGTCGCCGCGCTGTTCGCGCTCACCGTCGTCGAGCCGATGATGGTCGGCGTCTTCGGCGCCGGCCACGCCCACCTGCTCCTGGCCGGCGGCCCCCACACGGTCCTCGACGGCTACACGACGGCGCCGGCCGCCACCCGCCCCGACATGTACCGCCCGCTCTCGGACACGTGGCCGGACTACATGGAGGCCGAGGGGCGCGACAACAGCGTGGGCCTGCGCTCGGTCGGCGTGCCGGGCACGCTGGCCGCCTGGGGCGAGATGCTCGCGCGCTTCGGCACGCTCCCGCTCGACGTCACGATGGCGCCCGCGATCCGGCACGCCGAGCGCGGCTTTCGGATCACCGGCTACCTCGGCGAGTGCCTGGCGGAGGCCGCCGCGGACCTCGCCCGCTTCCCCGCCACCGCGCGCGTCTACCTGCCCGGCGGCGTGCCGTTGCGCCGCGGCGACCTCCTGGTCCAGCCGGACTACGCGGCCACGCTGCGGACCATCGCGGCCGGCGGGCCACCTGCCCTCTACGGCGGCGCCCTGGGCGCCCAGGTCGGCGAGCACATGGCGCGAGAAGGCGGCCTGCTCACGCTCGACGATCTCCGCGCCTACCGCACCGTCGAGCGCGCGCCGGTGCGCGGGACCTACCGAGGCTTCGAGGTCGCCGGCTGTCCGCCGCCGACCGGTGGCGGCATTCACCTGCTGCAGATCCTGAACCTGCTGGAGGCCTACGACGTGGCGGGGCTGGGGTTCGGGACCGTCGACGGCGTCCACCTGCTCGCCGAGGCCTTCAAGATCGCCTTCGCCGACCGCGCGGCCGCCACCGGGGATCCCGCCTTCGTCGACGTCCCGGTCGCCCGGCTGATCGCCAAGGAGTACGCGGCGGCGCGCCGGGGCGACATCGACCCGGTCAAGGCCGGCGCGCCCGCCGCCGGCGTGGACGCCGGGTCGCCGCACACCACGCACGTGACGGTCGCCGACGGCGACGGCAACGTGGTGGCGGCCACCCAGACGATCAACAGCCTGTTCGGCTCGCGCGCGATGGTGCCCGGCACCGGCATGCTGCTGAACAACACGATGGCGCTGTTCGATCCGCACCCGGGCCGCCCGATGTCGGTGGCGCCCGGCAAGCGCATGACCAGCTCGATGGCGCCGACGATCGTGCGGCGCGACGGCCGGCCCGTGCTGGCGCTCGGCCTGCCCGGCGGCGTGCGCATCTTCGCCTCCGTGCTCCAGGCGATCGTCAACGTGATCGACCACGGGATGTCGCTGCAGGAGGCGGTGGAGGCTCCGCGCGTGTGGACCCAGGGCCAGGAGCTGGAGGTCGAAGCCGCGATCGGCGACGAGGTCCGCGCGGGGCTGGCCGCCCGCGGCCATCACGTGGTGCCGGTCGCCCACGTGGCGGGCGGGATGGCCGCCATCGCCTTCGAGGCGGACGGCACGCTCACCGGCGCCTCCTGCTGGCGCGCCGACGGCACGCCGGTGGGCCTCGGCGGCGGCGACGCGCGGGCCGGCATCCGGTTCTTCCCCGACGCCCGCTCGCGCCCGCGAAGCTGAGCCCACTCACCGACGCAGGAGGATCCCGATGGATCGCTACAGCAAGCTGGTGCTGGGCGTGATCGCCCTCGCCCTCGTGGCCATCGCCGTCCAGCCGTGGACGCCTGGCGTGCTGGACCGCGTGCGGCCCGGCGCCGCCCAGGCCCAGACGGTGACGCCGAAGTACGACGTCAGCCTCCCCAAGAGCTGGGGCAAATACGTCGGTTACAGCAACAACAACCTGCTGATCGAGGCGCCGGACGGCACGCTGCGCATCGTGGACGTCGAGGGCAAGGCGCCGGAGTACCCGAGAGTGAAGGTTCTCATCCGCTGGCAGTAGCCACGCCCCCGGCGAGCAGGCGGCCGTGGGCATGCACGGGGGCGGCGACGCCGACGAGACGCAACGACTGCCACAGCGTGGCGGTCTGGCTCGTGACGACGGGCTTGCCGAGGTCGCGCTCGAGGCGCTCGACGATGCCGGCGGTCGGCAGCCCGGTGCCGCTGATGAGGACGGCGTCGGCATCGGGGACGTCGGCGGCGCGGCCGAGCGCGTACGCGCGGGCCTCGCTCTCCTCGTAGATGTTCGCCACGCCGTCGAGCCGATGGTGCGCCACGACGTCGAAGCCGGCCGCCTCCCAGTACCGCCGGCCGGCGCTGGCGATGGCGTCCGGATACGGTGTCGCCAGCGCCAGGCGGCGCACGCCCAGGTGACGCAGCGCTTCATGGATGGCCCGCGCGGCCGTCAGGGGCTGCGCGCGAGCGAAGCGGGCGAGACGGTCGAGCAGTGCCTCCTCACCGGCGAAGCCGGTCAGATAGCTCACGGCGGTGTGGGCGAGGACCACGACGCCGGGCCTGAGGTCGGCCAGCGCGCGGGCGGCGGCCGGCAGCGAGTCGAGATAGCCGAGCGTGCGTTGCTCCATGCCATCGGCCGCGCCCGGATCGCCGGCGACGCTTTCCAGCCGCGCGAAGTGGACGGTCACCCCGGCCGGCGCCATCCGGTACAGCTCCGGCTCGATCGTCGGGTTGCCGGCCGGGACGAGGACGCCGAGCCGTGCCGCCACCGGCTACCCCAGCGTGTCGTAGGCCAGGCGCGCCATCCGGCCCATGAGCTGGTAGGCCGCCGTGAACCCCGGCGTGCCGTCCGGCAGCGCCTCCGGCACGTGCTCGGTGTAGATGGTGAGCACGCACAGCGGGCGCTCGGCCTTGTAGATGATGCCGGCATCCATGAAGCCGCGCGAGCCGGTGCCGGTCTTGTGCGCGACCCTGGTGCCGAGCGGTAGCTGCGAGGGCAACCGCGTCTTGAGCTTCTGCCACGACAGGATGTCGAGGCCCAGCCGGCACAGCTCGGGCGTGCTCCCCAGCTTGCGCGCGACGGCGGCGTCGGTCGTGCCCCGCAGGATCATCTCCAGCAGCATCCCCTGATCATCGGGCGTCGTGGTCGTCACCTGCTCCAGCGTGTGATCGCGGCCCAGGCGCGGCGGGATGCCGAAGCGATGGACCGTGCCCGTCATCCCGACCGACTCGCACCAGCCCTGGATGGTCTCCAGCCCGACGAGGTCCACCACCAGCCCCGTGCAGGCGTTGTCGCTGACGATGATCATCATCACCAGCGCGTCGCGGAACGTGATCGAGAACCCGGGGGTGAGGTGCTGGAAGGTGCCCGAGTCGTTGTCCTGGTACTTCGCCTCGATCGTCACCTTCTGGCCGAGCGCGAGCTTGCCGGCGTGGACCTGGGCCAGGGCCGCCATCATGATGGAGATCTTGCGCGTGCTGGCCGAGGGCACCGGCACGCCGCCGGCGCGGTCGGCGCGGGCGCCGGTCGTCAGGTCCTCGAGATACCAGCTCGTCTGGAACGGCAGGGCGTCGCACAGGTCGTTGAGGCGTTGGACGAGGTCTCGCATGGGTTGGCTCCTTGACGTACTGCCGTACCACGAGTATGGTTTTCCATATGAAGACGACCCTCAACATCGACGACACCGTCATGGCTCAGCTCAAGCGTGAGGCGGCCCGCCAGGGGCGCACGATGTCGGAGCTGGTCGAGACGGCGCTGCGCCTGCTGTTCCGTTCTCCGAAGAAGCGGCAGGATCTTCCTCCACTGCCGGTGTTCCGGAGCGGCGCCCTCGTGGACGTGGCCGACCGGGACGCCCTGCACCGCGCCATGGAAGGGGGTTAGTTGATCGTCGTCGACACCAACGTGCTGGTGTACGCCGCCGACGCCGAGTCGCCGTTTCATGACGCTTGCCGGGGATGGCTCGAGGACCAGCGGCGGCGGGCGGACGCCTGGTACACCACCTGGCCGATCATCTACGAGTTCCTGCGGGTGACGACCCATCCGCGGGTGATGCGGCAGCCGTGGGACACGCCGGCCGCGTGGGGCTTCGTCAAGGCGCTGCTCGCCTCTCCCGCCCTCGGCCTCCTGGGCCCCACCCAGCGGCACGCCGACGTGGCCGACCAGGTCATCGCCGAGCTTCCACATCTCGCCGGCAATCTCCTGCACGACGCCCACACGGCGATCCTCATGCGCGAGCATGGGATCCGGCGCATCCTCACGCGTGATACCGATTTTCATCGTTTCCCGTTTCTCGAAGCGGTCGATCCTCTCGCCTGAAGCCATCCGCCCCGTCTGGCCGCGGCGCCCGCACGATACCACGGCGGCGGGCACGACCTACTTGAACCGCTCGTCGATCTCGACCTGGTAGCCGTCGGCCAGGCGGTTGGTCTCGTTGGCCATCCCCACCACGGCCAGCAGCTCGCCGAGCATCTCGTCCGTCATGCCCTGCCGGCGGGCCGAGGCGGTGTGGGAGGCGATGCAGTAGTCGCAGCCGTTGGTGGCGCTCACCGCCAGGTAGACCAGCTCCTTGGTGAGCGGATCGAGCGCGCCGGGCGCCATCACCGACTTGAGCGTCTCCCAGGTGCGACGGAGCGTGGGTGGGTGACTGGCCAGCGCCTTCCAGAAATTGGTGACGTGGTCCGTCTTCCGCGTGGCCATGATGTCGTCGTAGACCGCCCGCACGTCGGCGCTGGCTTCGGCGTATTCGACGAGCTTCACGGTGGCCGTGGTCAGATCCCTCCCTCGCCGGCGCCCGCACGATACCACGGCATCGATGGTGCTAGACTCCGGGCCCATGAACGATGCCCCGACGCGCTACCCCGACCCGGCGATCCACATCCTGGACCCCACCTTCACGAAGTACCGCATCGCCAACGCCGCCGTCGAGCGCCTGGCCGCCGGCTTCCGGTGGGCGGAGGGCCCGGCCTGGTTCGGCGACGCCCGCTGCCTGCTCTGGAGCGACATCCCGAACAACCGGATCATGCGCTGGGACGAGGAGAGCGGCGGCGTCACCGTCTTCCGCAAGCCGTCGAACTACGCCAACGGCAACACCCGCGACCGCCAGGGCCGGCTGGTCACCTGCGAGCACGACACCCGCCGCGTCACCCGCACCGAGTACGACGGCCGCCTCACCGTGCTCTGCGACCGCTTCGAGGGCAAGCCGCTGAACTCCCCCAACGACGTCGTCGTCAAGTCGGACGACTCGATCTGGTTCACCGACCCGCCCTTCGGCATCCTCAGCAACTACGAGGGGCACGTGGCCCCGGTCGAGCTGCCCACCAACGTCTACCGGATCGACGGCCGCACCGGCCAGGCGACCGTGGTCGCGGCCGACGTCCCGCGGCCGAACGGCCTCTGCTTCTCGCCGGACGAGCGCCTTCTCTACGTGGTCGCCAGCGGAACGACCCCGCGCGAGATCCGCGTCTTCGCCGTGGTGGGCGACGGTCTCCGGCTGGGCAAGGGCCGCGTGTTCGTGGACGCCGGGCCGGCCAGTCCCGACGGCATCCGCTGCGACACCGAAGGCAATCTCTGGTGCGGCTGGGGCGGCGGCGAGGCCCACGACGGCGTCGCGGTCTTCAACCCGGAGGGCACGATGATCGGCCACGTCCGGCTGCCCGAGCGCGCCGCCAACCTCTGTTTCGGGGGGGCCAGGCGCAACCGGCTGCTCATCACGGCCAGCACGTCGCTCTACGCGCTCTACGTGAACGCGCAGGGCGCGACGCTCTGCTGAGCCATGCCGCCCACCCTCGTGATGCTGCCGCCCCCGACCGCCACCACCCGCGAGTGGGCGGCGCGGGTCGCCACCGCCCTGCCCGCGCTCGAGGTGGTGGTGGCCGAGACGGAGGCCGAGGCCGCCCGCGCGCTCGACCGCGCGGAGGCCGCGTTCGGGACCCTGCCGCCCGCGCTCGTCCGCCGGGCCGCCAAGCTGCGCTGGCTCCAGGCACCCCAGGCGGCGCCGCCGGCCGGCTACTACACCCCCGAGCTGATCGCCCACCCGGTGGTCGTCACCAACTTTCGCGAGATCTACAACGACCACATCGCCGCTCACATCATGGCCTTCGTGCTCGCCTTCGCGCGGGGGCTCCACGCCTACATCCCGCGACAGCTCCGCCGCGAGTGGCGCCCCGAGCCGCTCGATACCGGCGTCGTCCACCTGCCCGAGGCCACCGCGCTGATCGTCGGCGTGGGCGGCATCGGCGCCGAGACGGCCCGGCTCGCCGCGGCCCTCGGCATGCACGTCACCGGCGTGGACGCCCGCCGGCGGGAGGCGCCGCCCGGCGTGCGGAAGCTCGACGGCCCCGACGCGCTCGACTCGCTGCTGCCGCACGCCGATTTCGTCATCCTCACGGTGCCGCACACGCCCGCCACCGAGGGCTTCATGCACCGCGCGCGCTTCCAGTTGATGAAGCGCACGGCGTTCTTCATCAACATCGGCCGCGGCATGACCACCCGGCTCGACGACCTGGTGGCGGCGCTCCGCGCCGGCGAGATCGCCGGGGCCGGGCTCGACGTGTTCGAGCAGGAGCCGCTGCCGGCCGACCATCCGCTGTGGACGCTGCCCAACGTGCTGCTCACGCCGCACACCGCTGGCCACGGCCCCTATCTCGACGACCGGCGCCT
>Ga0302046_10000784_pt1 | contig 30528 bp, 20 predicted proteins | sample RVTome_11_FD_200261 | JGI IMG/M metagenome (GOLD analysis project Ga0302046, IMG submission 200261) | Soil microbial communities from uranium-contaminated site in the Upper Colorado River Basin, Wyoming, United States - RVT147D111 (version 2) ...
CGAGGTCCGGCGCAACGGCGAGCACGCCGAGCTGGTCGACGAGATCGTGCGGCTCGGTCGCAACTTCGACATCGTCACGCCCTACACGTCGCACCTGATCGTCGAGGACGGGATGGAGGTCGCGGCCGGACAGCCGGTCCGTCGTCGCGAGGGAGCGGACTTTCGAGGACCGGGAGACACGGTTCCTCCCGGCGGCGGCCCCGCGAGCCCCGGCTCTCCGGTCGGATCCTCGGCCGGCGCGGAGTCGGGCAGCGACGGCTTCTTCCTCGGACGCGGCGCGGGGCTCACGCTCGACCGCGATGCCCTCGTCCTGCGGATCGTCGAGGGCCTCAAGGCCGGCGAGATCCTGGCCGCGGACGCGGACGACCAGGCCTACCACGCGTTCGCGGGACAGATCGTGCTCCATCTCGGCAAGGCGGAGGACGAGCTGCGCGTGCTGCACTCGAAGGCCGTCGTCGGCGAGGAAGCGGTGCTCCGCAGTCAGTACCTGCGCGAGCTCGTGCAAGACGGCAAGCAGGGGGACGGGCAGGCGCTGCGCGAGCTGTTCACTCGGCGCGTGAAGGGCAAGGTCTTCCGCCTCCGCCGGGGCGTCTGGACCGAGGAGGAACTGGAGGCGGAAGGGACTCTCGAGCGCAGAGCGGTCGAGGCGTACTCCGCCGACTACTTCGGGCTCCTGCGAGAGCATCCCGAGCTCCGGCCCTACTTCGCGATCGGCGAGCGGGTCCGCGTCCGTGTCGGCGACTTGGTGGTCGAGGTGCTGCCGCCGGCCGCCTTGGAGCCGGCCCCCCTGGAGAGCGCTCCCGAGCAGCCCGCGCAGAGGTAGACGAGCATTCGACGCTTTGGAGAATGGGGCGGCCATGGGCCGCCCCAGCTCGTTCCTCCGCCTCGCCCTGCTCCTGCTCCCTCTCGTCGTCACGGGTTGCGCGAACGAGGCCAAGGGGATCCGGCGCTACGACTACCGGCTGGTCGCGACCTACCCGCACGACCCGGGTGCCTACACGCAGGGCCTCCTGTTCCACGCGGGCGAGCTCTACGAGAGCACCGGCCGCCGCGGCACCTCCGGCGTGCGCCGCGTGGAGCTCGCGACCGGCAAGGTCCTGCAGGAGAAGACGCTACCGCCGACGTTGTTCGGCGAAGGCCTGGTCCTGTACGACGACGAGCTGACCCAGCTCACCTGGGAGTCGGGCCAGGCGCACGTGTTCGACCGCGAGTCGTTCCGCGTCCTGCGCAACTACAGCTACGAGGGCGAGGGCTGGGGGATCACGACGCTGGGTGAGCACCTCGTCATGAGCAACGGGACCGACGCCCTCACGGTGCGCGACCCGAAAACCTTCGAGGTCTTGCGAACGATCCCGGTGACGCTGAACGGCGGCGCGCTCCCCAAGCTGAACGAGCTCGAGTGGATCGAGGGCGAGATCTGGGCGAACGTGTGGAAGGAGGACCAGCTCGCGCGCATCGACCCCGAAACGGGAAAGGTGGTCGGAATCGTCCACCTCGAAGGGATCTTCGACAAGAGCTCGATCCCGGACACGGACGCGGTACTCAACGGGATCGCCTACGACGCGGAGAAGAAGCGCATCTTCGTCACCGGCAAGCTCTGGCCGCACGTGTTCGAGATCGAGGTCGTCCCGCGCGCGAACTAGCGCTACTCGACCGGCGCCCCTTTCCAGCAGCGCACGACCATCTCGACGTACTCGCGTTCCTCGTCGTCCAGCACGCCGTCGTCGTCCTGGTCGAACCCGGCCATGAGCAGCGGGACGTTGTCCCAGATCGCCTCCACGTAGGCCGTGGCCGCGGCATCCTCCTCGGGATCCAGAGTGCCGGAGGCGTCCGCGTCGAAGCGCTGCACGACGCTCTTCCAGATGTCGATCAACGTCGTGGCGCGCTTCGAGTCCGCGCGGTACTTCTCGTTGCAGACCTCGCGGAGCAGGGCGAGGTCCTGCTCGTCGTCGACGATCACGTTGATCCACGCGATCGCCATCTCGTTGTAGGAGGCCTTGCCGGTGATCACGCGATGCGGCGGCTCGAACGGGTTGCGCGGGTTGGCGGAGGAGTTGTCGTAGGTGAAGCGCATCTCGAGGCGCGTCCCCTGCGGGAGGGGGACGAGCTCGCGGTAGCGGTAGACCTCCTGCCAGTTCGGGTCCCAATCGTCGATGCGCAGGAGGTCCTCGCGGCGTCCATCCGGTCGCTCGGCCCACACCTCGACGCGCTTGCACACGTAGTGCGCGTGCGGCGCGATCGTCATCGCCTTGGCGTCCACCGGGAGCACGAACGACTCGCCGATCGTGTAGGCGGACACACCGGGCGGGATCGAGGCGCCCGGTCCGATCAGGATCACGCCGGCCGGATGGGCGGTCGCGGACTCCTTCGCCAGGAAGAGGCCGATCTCCATTCTCACGGGCTCGACCCGTCCGGTCGGGACGAAGTGCGTGTCGAGCACGAAGTCGGTGCCCGCGGCCACGCGCGTCGCGACGCCGGGCGGGAGCTCGTGCGGGCTCATTCCCGGTACCCAGCCGTACGCCTCGTCCCCGAGCAGCTCGGCCTCCGCCGTCATACCCGGATAGCCGACGCCCGGATCCTCCACGTCCATCGCGCGCGCGTTGCCGGACCGGTCCATGTACATGATGAAGTGGTGGACGACGCGCTCGTTCCCCGGTCGGAACTCGATCGCGCGCAGGTTCGTCGTCCGCTCCAGGCCGGTCGGGACCACGAAGGTCCGCCACACGTCGAACCCTTCGGCGGGAACCTCGTAGGGCTCGTCCATCGACAGGACGATGTCCGGTTTGCCCAGCTTCCAACCGTCGGCGAAGGTCGGAACCGGCGGGAGATCGTCCGCGTCCCCCAGCGGCGTCCCGCCGTCGATCCAGGCCAGGAAGGTCGCCAGCTCGGCGTCCGTCAGGCTGCGCGGCTCGTGGAAGTCGCCGTGGCCCGCCACCGGCGGCCAGGGAGGCATGATGCGTTCGGCGAGCACGATCCGCAGTTGCCGCGCTCGCTTCGAGACGTCCGCATGGGTCAGCAGGGGGAAGGGCCCGGAGGATCCCTCGTGGTGGCAGGACGCACAGCGCCGGTAGACGATCGGCGCCACGTCGCGCGCGAAGGTGGGCGTGTCGGCGGGCTCCTCGGAGCGCACGAGGAGGAGCAACGCGCCCAGGCCCGCCAGGGCGAGGAGGGTCACTCGTCGCAGCACGAGGCCTCCGCCGGCGCCGGGAGGAAGCAACCGATGGCCTCCGTCCGCGCCACCTCGGGTCGCTCGCCGGCCAGGACGGCGTCCAGGGCGAGGCGCAGGTCGTGACGCGTGGGTTGCGCGCGTTGCTTGCCGTAGTCCACCCAGGTGTCGTCGATCCGTCCCCGGTAGAGCACCTCCCCGCTCGGCGAGAGCACGACCGCCTCCGGAGACATCGTGGCACCCGTGAACTCCACCAGCTCGTGCTCGAAGTCGAGCAGCGCCGGCATCCGGTACCCGAAGTCCTCCACGTGCCGGCGAATGGCGTCGGTCTCACCGTCCGCGTAGACGAGACGGAACTCGACTCCGCGCGGCTGGTACTCCGCGAGGATGCGGTTCACCTCGGGCGCGAAGGCGTTCGAGATCGGGCAGTCGGTGGCGACGAAGAGCAGGACGGCGGCGCGTGCGGAGCCCTCGATCGGAACGACGACGTGCCTCTCCCCCCTCACGTCGTGAGCCACGAGCTCGCGCTCGTGTCCCCTGCTCGCGCAGGACCCGAGGAGCAAGAGGAGGACAAGAGAGGGCGAGGCGAGACGCATGACGGGGACTTCTTCTGGCTCCGGGTTCGATCCTACCAAAGCCGGCTCGAGCCCTCGGCGCCCGCGCCACGTGCCGCCTGTCAGCGCGGCTCTCCTCCACCGCGCGTCAGGACGTGCTCCTCGCCCGCGGTCCGCGGTCCGAAGGCCTCCCTCGCGCCGTCCGTCCAGCGCACGACGACCTGGTCGATCCCGGTCGCGGCGCCGAGTCCGACGTGCACGCGAGGGTCGCTCGCCGTGCAGTAGCTCGTCGAGGATCTCACGCGACGGAGGAAGGTCCGTTCGCCGACCGTGACGAGCAGCTCGGCGCCCTCCGCGCTTCTCGCTCCGTCCTCGACCCGCAGGCGCGTCCAGTTGCCGGTCGCGGCGCGGTTCATGAACAGATGCACCGGGTCGTCACGATTGATCACGAGCACGTCGATCGCACCATCGCCGTCCACGTCTCCGAAGGCGGCGCCCCGGCTGGTGGCCAAGACGGGAACGTCGGTCCCTCCGAAGGGGCTCAGCGCGCGGAACCGGCCCTTCTCGGTCCCACGGTAGACCAGGTTCTCCTCGACGAACGGGTCGTCCCCGGGGAAGGTCGACCCGTGCGCCACGCGACCGTTCGCCTCGTACAGGTCGACGCGACCGTCCTGATCGAAGTCGTGGAAGCCGACGCCGAAGCGCGTGAAGGCCTGGCTGGCGATCGTCAGCCCCACCGACGCCGTGCGGTCCACGAAGTGGGTGCGCTCGTTCTGGAAGTAGGAGTCGTACTCACCGGTCAGGTTGACGACCAGGAGATCCTCGTCCGCGTCGTCGTCGAGGTCGTAGAGCGCGACGCCCATGCCCGCCTTGATGCGACCGTCCTGGTCGGCGGCGCAACCGAGGGCGACCGCCCGCTCGACGAAGCGCGAACCGCCCTTGTTGATCCAGGCGTGGTCCTTCGTGCCGTCGTTCGCCACGAAGAGATCGAGCCACCCGTCGCCGTCGAAGTCGGAGACGCCGACGCCCAGCCCGTTCCCGAGCTCACCGCGGATGCCCGTCTCGTTCGAGACGTTGGTGAAGGTCCCGTCGCCCTCGTTGCGGAACAGCGTGTCCGGCGCAGGCTTCTCGTAGGCCAGCGGACCGCAGTACGTCTCCCCGTGCGGCTGCGCGTAGCAGGTCCTCTCCGACTCGAGCGACCAGAGGATGTAGTTGACGACGAAGAGGTCGAGATCGCCGTCGCGGTCGTAGTCGAGGAAGGCGGCGCTCGAGCTCCACAGCGGCTCGCTCACGCCCGCCTGCTGCGTGACGTCGACGAACTTCCCGCCGCCCTCGTTGCGCAGGAGCGCGTTCTCCTCGAGGTTCGTGACGTACAGGTCGACGTCGCCGTCCCCGTCGTAGTCCGCGGTCGCCACGCCGATCCCGTAGCCCTTGTCGTCCGCTCCGCTGCCGTCCGTCACGTCGACGAAGGTCCCGTCTCCCCGGTTCTCGTACAGCCTGTTGCCGCGCCGCTGGGCGCGCGGAGTCAGGACGCCGTCGGACTGGACCAGGTAGACGTCGAGGTCGCCGTCGCCGTCCATGTCGAACAACGCGCCGCCGCCGCAGACGATCTCAGGGTACAGATAGCGCTCGCCCTGGCCGGACCGGTGGACGAAGTCGAGGCCGCGCGCCGCTGCCTCCTCCACGAACCAGACCGTGGCCTCGCCAGCCTGGCCCGGACTCGCCGGTGCGGGCTTCGTCTCGCCACAACCGAGGAGCAGCGTCGCCGGCAGGAGAACCGTGAGCTTCAGCGCCTCCGAAACTTGACGGGACGTCAAGATTCGGCGCCGGAAGCTCGTCGCGCGCCCTGCGCCTCGGAAGGCGGCGGAGCCGCCTTCCTTCGGCTGCGGACTCTCCGCGTTGAAGAGGCGTAGACGCGGCATGGGGCTGGTCAGCGTTCGCGCCTCCCGATCGAGTCGCGCAGCTCCCGGCCGCGCGGGTCGTTCGCCGGCACCCGGTCGAGGGCCGCGAGCGCCTCGTCCCACTTCCCCTGCGCCGCGAGCGCGCGCGCGAGGCCGAGGCTGATCTCGTCCGTGGTCGCCTTGTTCCGGAGCGCGAGGCGGAAGGTGTCCGTCGCTTCGCTCCAGCGCTCGAGCTGGAGCTCGCACTCCCCCTTCCACAGCCACGCGTCCCCGTCGCCGCGGTCCAGCTCGAGCAGGCTAGCGAAGGCTCCGATCGCGGCGTCGCAATCCCCCAGGTCCTTGCTCAGGCGTCCCTTCTTCTTCAGGGCTTGCGTGTCGAGCCCGTCCGCCTCGACGATCCGCGTCACGACCTGCAGGGCCTCCCGCGGGCGTCCGGAGCGCTCGTGGATGCGCGCCAGGACTCGCAGCGTCGGGACGTTCCTGGGGTCACGCTCGAGCGCCCGGTCCAGGGTCGCGAGCGCCTCGGGCTCGCGGCCCGTCTGGAAGTACGCCCAGGCGAGGTAGGAGAGCGCGTTGAGGTCGTCCGGAGCTTCCCGCGCGAACTCCTCGAGCATCTGTACCGCGGCGGCGGGATCACCGCCCGTCAGCTCTCCCAGCGCGCGCTCCATCAAGGGCCGTTCGCGGTAGGCCCGAAACTCGCGGTGCCAAGGGTCCTTGCCCGGGGAGCTCATGCGGTTCCAGGAGGCGTTCACCTTGGCCGCGTCATCCGGCCGCCCGTCCTGGAGGTAGGCGGTGCGCAGGAGTCGATGCCCGTCCGCGTCGCCCGGATCGCGCGCGAGCAGGCGCTCGAGGATTTCGACGGCGCGCCTCGCCTCCCCCGCTTGAAGCTCCACTCGCGCGAGCCCGATCCATCCGCCGGAGTGCTTGGGATCGAGCTCGGTCGCCCGCCGGTACGAGGCGCGCGCCGCCTCGAACTCCCCCAGGTCGAAGAGCATGCCCCCCAACCGCCAGTGCGACGGGGCGTACTCCTCCTGTAGCTCGATCGAGCGTTGCAGCGCGAGAGCCGCGCCCTCCAGGCGTCCGAGCTCCTTCCGCGCTTGCCCGATGCGCGACCAGCACTTGGCCGATTCCTCGAGCGCCTGGGCGCGGTCGTAGCACTCGAGCGCGTACTCGTTCAGGGCGTTCGCCTCGTAGGTCATCCCGAGGCTCATCCAGTGCGCGCGCGACCGGGGGTCGGCCTCGAGCGCGGCGCTCTCCTTGCGGATCCGCTCCACCAGGACCGGCTCCAGGACGTCGAGCTCGGGGGGCATCGGGATCCCGAGCCCATCCTCGCCACCGTTCCCGCAGGCGACCGCGAGGAGGGAGGCGGTCGATGCGAGCCAGGCACGGCTCACTCGGCGCCGTTCTCCTGGAAGTACTGCACCAATTCGGAGTTCTCGAGGTGAGCGCTGATCGCGATCGGGCTGGCGTTGTCCTGGTTCCGGCAGTTGACGTCGGCGCCGGCCTCGACGAGCAGCTTGCAGATCTCGAGGTTCTGCTGCAGGGCGGCCATGTGCAGCGCGCGGTTCTTGAGATCGCCTTCGATCTCGAGGTTCGCGCCCTTCTCGATGAACAGCTTGACCAGCGCGGGCAGCTCGAAGTGCGCGGCGGCGATCACCGGCGTCGAGCCTTCCTTGCTCTGCGCGTTCACGTCGGCTCCCTTCTCGATCAGGAGCCGCGCGATCGCGAGGTCGGCGTTCTGGATGGCGATGTGCAGCGGCGTGGCGCCCGCGGCCTGCTTCCGGTTGGGGTCAGCGCCCCCCTCGAGCAGCGCCTCGACGCAGTCGGTGAACCGCGCGCCCACGGCCACGTGCAATGGAGTCAGCCCGTCGACGAGCTGCGGGTTCGGGTCGTCCTTCTCCGAGAGGTACAGGGCGATCTGCTCGGCGTTGCCCGCGTTGGCGGCCTTGTGCAGGCGCGAGGGGCGGTTCTGCGGCGTGGGTGGGGTGACGTAGTCGCCGCGACCGGGCTCGACCTTCGCCTCGGCGGGCTGCGCGACCACGTCGCCCCCCTTCGCGGGGGTCCCTTCGGCGGCCGTCTTCTCCTCCCTCGCCGAGCAGGAGCAGGCCGCGGAGAGGCCGAGCACCAGGGCGGACAGGGACGACGAAACGAGGCGGCGGGCGCGCGTGGCTTTCATGGGTCAGGGGGGTCGGGATCTGCGAGGGCTCGGCTCGCGGGAGCGTTCGCCTCCTACGGCCAGTGGCACCAATGGATAGCCGTGGATCCGGGGAACGTCAAACCGACCGCCTCCGACTCGCGTTCCCTGCGCCGCTACGCGAACGGTTTTCTCGCATCGGATGCGGCTCGCGCCGCCGGTCGCACGTGGTTGATCTCGCGGAAGGAGCGCGTGAGGATGCGGCCGACCTCCGGACCCATCCCATGCCCCAGCCCCTCTCCCGTTCCATCGCGTAGCACATGGTCGACGTCCGCGAGCTCCCGTGGCCCGTCGATTGGCGGCGCGTGTTCGGCCGCGAGGCTCCGTTGGCGCTCGAGATCGGCTTCGGGAACGGTCAGTTCCTCCTGGAGCAGGCCCTGGCCCGCCCCGAGCGCGACCACCTGGGGATCGAGGTCTCCTGGGCCGGCGTGACGCGCCTCCTCCGGCGCCTGGGGAAGCACGACCTCGGGAACGTCCGCGGCCTGCTCGGGGACGCGGACCCGGCGCTGCGCCACCTCTTCCGCTCCGAGAGCCTGGCCGAGGTCTTCCTGAACCACCCCTGCCCCTGGCCCAAGGCCAGGCACGTCGGCCGGCGCCTGCTTCAGCCCGCGGGTCTCCGGCTCCTCGCCGATCGGATGCGGACCGGCGCGAAGCTCACCGTCGTGACCGATCATGCGCAGTACGCCGATTGGCTCGCCGGCGTGCTCGCGGCCCAGGACGTCCTGGTGTCCTGCCACGACTCGCCCGAGGCTCCCTCGATCCGCGGGATCGAGGGGCGCGGTCCGACGAAGTACCAGCTCAAGGCCATGGCCGCGGGCCTCCCTCTCCACGTCTTCGAATGGAAGAAGGAGCGTCCGACGGCCGGACCGACCCCTGCGGACCTGGATCCGAGCACCGACATGCCGAGCCTCATCCTGCGCGGGAACCGCTCCTCGGACGGCGACCTCTTCGACGGCTTCCAGCCCCACGTGCTGCGCGAGACCCACGAGGGCGTGGAGGTCACCGTCCGGCTCGCGGGGGCGTTCGTCCGCGCCGGTGGCGACCGGGGCGGCACCTGGCTGGTCGAGGTGCTCGTGCAGGAGGACGCCCTGCGGCAGGAGTTCGGCGTGCTCGTGGTCGAGCGCGCGAACCGGGACCTGCTCGTGAAGCTCTCGAACCTCGGTCACCCGCACCCGACGCACGGCGTGAAGCGCGCCGTCCACGGCGTCGGCGCCTGGATCCTTCGACACCACGCCGGACTCGAGCTCGTCCACGAGACCCTGGGGCAGGACGCGACGACCGAACTCCGAGCCTCGGGCCCTTCCTGACGGCCTACTCGTGGCGCGGGAAGACCAGCACCGGCGTGCGCGTGTGCCTCAGCAAGGTCTCGGCGACGCTCCCCATCACCATGCGCCGGAAGCCACTCCGGCCGTGCGTGGACACCGCGAGCAGGTCGTAGCCGCCCTCACTGGCGAACTCGGCGATGGCCTGCGCCACCTGGGGACCGGTGAGGACGCGCGCGTCGATCGGGATCCCGTTCCCGAGCCTCTTCGCGTGGTCCTCCAGGACCGTCTCCGCCTCGTGCACGATGCGCTTGATGTCCGGCGCATGGATCGGCGGCGCGAGCGGGGCTCCGTGGGGAGCCACCGCGACGTCCTCGACGACGTGCAGGAGCGTGATGCTGGCCCCGGTGGCGCGGGCGAGCTCCGCGACGGCGGCGTAGGGACGTTCGCCCTCCTCGGAGAGGTCGGTGGTCAGGAGCAGCTTCTCGAGCTTCATCGTTCGTCCTCCGTGGTCAGGTGGGGTCCGCGGATGTGCGGACCACGACGGTTGCCTACATGCTGCGCTTGTACGAGCAGAATCCCAACGCGCCGCCTCGCTCCCTTGGAAAGGCGTCAGGGATTCGCCAGCCAGGCGCGGAGCTTGGCGACGAGCGCCTGGTCGCGGTAGGAGTCCGGGTCGAACGAAAGCGTCTCGTCCGGGAGCTCGTAGAGCAGCTCCTCTCCGGTGGTGACGTTGCGGCGGAGCTTGTGGGTCCGCGTGCGGATGGCCTCGTCGTCCTGGATCCGCGCCCAGGTGTAGTCCCGCCCGCGGCGCGAATCGGCGGGCGGATCGCTCCCGGGGAACAGGAAGGCCCACAGGTCGGTGGAGGAGAACAGCGCGCTCGAGGTGCCCACGGGGATCCCCGGTCCGCGGACCGCCGTCGGGAGCAGGATCCCGCCGTCGAAGGTCGACCGCTTCACCATCCCGGGCGTCGGAGTCAGCTCCGCCTTGTCGGGCGTCCCCGCGGCGCAGGTCACGACCACGCGCGTGTGCTGGGGATCGACGACTTGGAGCACGCGCCGCGTCTGCTCGTCGATACAGGCGAGCATGGCTTCGTAGCGCTGGCGCTCGCTCGGGAATCGAGGCGGGACGTAGCCGGAGGGGAGCGCTTCGGCAGGCGGGACCTTGCCGTGCGGTCCGTGACCGGCCGAGAAGTACACGAACGCGGCCTTGGGGCTCGGCGTGCTCGTCCACCACCCGACGAAGGCGTCTCCGATGGCGAGGTCCGCCCAGGTCGTGTCGCGCGTCACGACGCCGTCGTCCACCCGATCCCAATCGAGGTAGTTCCCGTCGGACGGGATGTTGGATCCGATCCCCGCGAGCCAGCGCCCGAAGCCCTGCATGTGCGGCACGACGTTGCGATAGTCCTGGACGAAGGTGCCGAAGGGCGTGTCCCCCATGCCCCACTTCCCGACCAGCGCCGTCGCGTAGCCGCGCTGCGCCAAGAGCTCGAACAGGCATGGCTTGTCGGCGCGGATGTCCGGGTACTTCGAGCCGTCTCCCTCCCAGGAGAACCCCATGTGGATGCCCTCGCGCATGGGATACTCCCCGAAGAGGAGCGTGTAGACCGTCATGGATCCGACGGGCTGTCCGATCCAGTTGCTCAGCGAGAGTCCCTGCTGAGCGAACTGCTCGAAGGTCCGCGCGTGCGGTTGGTGCACGACGTCCGACCAACCCGCGTCGCCCCACACGACGATCACGAGGTCGTGGTCCTGGGCCGACGGATCGCCGGCGATCAGGACGGCGGCGGCCAGGGAGAGGAGCGGCGACTGGAACATGGGGGCCATCCTAACTATGCGCGAGGATCGGAAGCCGCCACGGCCCGCGCCGAGATTCCGCGCGGAACCGGTCGCGAAGGCGCCGGGAAGCGGGATGGAAGTCGGGAAGAAAGGACCCTCCTCCGGCAGAATGCGCGGCCCGATGCTCCAGCTCTGCCACGTAGGACTCGGCCCCTTGGGTCGTCGCATCCTCGCGGACCTCCACCGGCGCGGGCTCGGGCGCGTCGTCGCGGCGGTCGATCCGGCGGCGGACCTCGTGGGGCGGGACCTGTCCGAGTTCGTGCCCGGAGCCCCCGCGGGGGTGCGCGTCGTCGCGTCCCTGGACGAGATCGAGGACTGGAACCTCGTGCGCTGCTCGCTCGTGACGACCTCGTCGGACCTCGAGCTGTGCATGGAGACCCTGCGCGGGATCCTGGCGCGCGGTGGAGCGACCGTGAGCACCTGCGAGGAGCTCTCCTGGCCCTGGCTCCGCCATCCGGTGCTCGCCGCCGAGCTGCACGAGCTCGCCGTACGCCACGGCGGCCGCGTCCTCGGGACCGGCGTGAACCCGGGCTTCCTCATGGACACGCTGCCGGTCGCGGTCAGCACGCTGTGCTCCTCGGTGCGTGGCGTTCGCGTCGAGCGCATCCAGGACGCGACGACGCGCCGCATCCCGTTCCAGGCCAAGATCGGCGCCACGCTCGGGCTCGACGAGTTCGAGCGCCGCGTGGCGGCGGGAACCCTGCGCCACGTGGGGTTGGGCGAGTCCCTGCACTTCGTAGCGCACTACCTGGGCTGGCGCCTCGCGCGCTGGGAGGAGTCGATCGAGCCGGTCCTGGCGGAGGCCGAGCTCGCCTCTGGCCTGGGAACGATCCGCGCCGGAGCCGTGCGCGGCGTGCGGCAGGTGGCGCGCGGCTTCGGAAGCGAGAGCGATTCGCCGTTGATCGAGCTCTTGTTCCAGGCCGCCGTCGGCGAACCCGATCCCCGCGACCGCATCGTGCTCGACTCGGATCCCCCCATCGACCTCCTCGTCGCCGGCGGCGTGCACGGGGACACGGCCACCTCCGCCGTCGTCCTCAACTCCATCCGTCCGCTCCTCGCCGCGGCTCCCGGCCTGCACACGATGGCCTCGCTGCCGCTGCAGGGGAGCGCCGCGGCGGACGACTTCTCCTCGCGCTGACGTGGACAAGAACCCGCAGGCCGCCCAGATGGCCGACGAGTCGATGTTGCGCTGCCTGGCGGCCCAGGCCGAGGCGCTGTGGCCGCAGGAGCGCGCGATCGTCGCCCGCTACGGCCTGCCGCGCGAGGCGCGCATCCTGGACGTCGGCTGCGGCTCGGGTGAGGCGGTGCTCCGCTTCGCGCGCGAGTACCCCGAGGCCAGCGTACTCGGCGTCGACGTCCACGGGCCGCACGTCGAGCTCGCGCGCGAGCGCTGCGCGCACCTCGGCGCGCGCGTCGAGCTCTCGGTCGGCGACGGGTTCGCGCTCGACCAGGAGGACGACACGTTCGACCTCGTCCTGTGCCGGCACGTTCTCCAGGCGATCCCCGATCCCGAACTGGTGCTGGCCGAGATGACGCGCGTCGCCCGACCAGGCGGCCGACTGCACGTCGTGGCCGAGGACTACGCGATGATCCACTTCCACCCGACGCGCGTGGACGTCGAGCGCTTCTTCCGCGAGGGCCCGACGGAGTACGCGCGGCGCACGGGCACGGACCTCCTCGGCGGACGCAAGATCCCGCGCATCATGCGCGAGCTGGGCCTGGTCGAGGTCGAGATCGACTACGCGGTGCTAGACACGCAACGCGTTCCGCGAGCGACCCTGGCGGCGATCTTCGCGGCCTGGCGCGACGGCTACGCGGCGACGCTGGCGGAGCACACTGCCCTCTCGCTCGCCGAGGTGCACCAGGCGTTCGACGAGATGGTCGCCTGCATCGGCGATCCCCTGGGATACGCGGTCTGGCAGCTCCCGATCGTCCACGGACGCGTGGCGTAACGGGTCGTCGTTGGGAGACGAGCCGCGTCCGTGGAAGTGTCAGCTCCGGGCAAGAAACCGGAACGTCGGTTCCCACGAGCGGCGCCGCCGCCAACCATGTCGCGCTCGATGCGCCGCTCCTTCCCTCTCCTAGCGCCGTTCCTGCTCGCCGTCCTGGCCGGCGAGGCGCACGCGCAACGCAGCGCTCGAGCGGTCCGGACCGTGACGCCCCCGGTGATCGACGGCCGTCCGGACGATGCCGTCTGGACGCTCGCGACCCCGATCGGCGAGCTCCTGCAGATCGATCCGATCGAAGGGGATCCGACCGAACGCACCGAGGTCCGCATCCTCTACGACGCCGACCACCTCTACCTGGCCGCCCGTGCATTCGACCGGGACCCCGCGGGCATCATCGGGACGACTCGCGAGCGCGACGCCTTCCTCGACGCCGACGACCGCTTCGAGATCCTGTTCGACACGTTCCGAGACCGCCGCAACGCGTTCTGGTTCCAGATGAACGCCACGGGCTCGAAGGGCGACGCGCTGCTCAGCGACAACGGTTCCGACTTCAACAAGCCCTGGGACGGCATCTGGGAGGGCAAGGCCGCGATCGACGAGCTGGGCTGGGCGATCGAGCTCGCGATCCCGTTCAAGACCCTCAACTTCGCCGAGGGACTCGAGACTTGGGGCTTCAACGTCCTTCGCTTCGTCGGCCGCAAGAACGAGCGCATGCGCTGGAACAACGGGCGCCGCGACATCAGCTTCTTCACCGTCGCCGAGGCCGGTCTGCTCGAAGGGATCGCTGACATCCGCCAGGGCATCGGCCTCGACGTCGTGCCGTCCTTCGTCTCGAGCTGGAACGAAGATCGGTCCGGAGGCGGAGACGCCGACGTCCTCGGCGACCCCGGCGTCGACCTCTTCTACAAGCTCTCGCCGAACCTGACGCTCAGCCTGACGGTCAACACGGACTTCGCCGAGACCGAGGTCGACGCGCGCCGGATCAACCTGACGCGCTTCCCGCTCTTCTTCCCCGAGCAACGCGACTTCTTCCTGCAGGACGCGGGCAACTTCGCCTTCGGCGACCAGCGCTCCCGCGGCGGCGGGGGCACGCTCCCCTTCTTCAGCCGGCGCATCGGGCTGGTCGACGGCGAGATCGTCCCCATCGTCGCGGGCGGCAAGCTCACCGGCCGGGTCGGCGACTACAACCTGGGGCTGCTCGACATCCAGACCGGCGACACGACGACGGAGGCCGCGGGCGACCTCGACGGCCAGAACCTCTTCGTCGCGCGCGTCTCCAAGAACGTCGGCGCGCAGTCGCGGATCGGCGGGATCGTCACGAACGGGAACCCCGACGGGACGGCGGACAACACCGTCGTCGGGATCGACGGGCTCTACCGGACGACGAGCTTCCGGGGCGACAAGAACCTGGTCGCCACGGCCTGGGCGCTGAAGTCGGACACGGAAGGCGTGTCGGGCGACGACGCGTCCTTCGGCGCGGCCCTGAGGTATCCCAACGACGTCTGGCAGTGGGGCGGGAAGTTCGAGGAGGTGCAGGCGGACTTCGACGCCGCGCTCGGGTTCGTGCCACGGCGCGACATGCGCACGTACTCCGCGGACGTCAGCTTCGAGCCGCGCATCGAGAGGGACGTCCGCAACCTCGAGTTCGGCCTCGCGACCCAGGTGGTGACGAACACCGACGACGTGCTCGAGACCTGGGAGACCGAGCTTCAGCCCCTCGGCATTGCGTGGGACTCCGGCGACGAATTCCGGATCGAGCTGGCCCACACGCACGACGAGCTGCGCGAGGACTTCGAGATCTCCGATGGGATCCTCGTTCCCGCCGGCGCCTACGACTTCACGCGCGTCGGTGTCGAGTTCGACGCCGCCTCGAAGCGGCGGATCAATGGCGAAGCGGGCATCTCCGTCGGAGAGTTCTACGACGGCAGGCGAACGGACTGGTGGATCGGCCTCGGTCTGCGCACCGAGCCCCTCTTGACCTCGAGCCTCGAGCTCCGCCAGAGCGACGTCGACCTCGACGGCGGCGAGTTCACGACCCAGGTCGCCGGCGCGCGCGCCAACCTGTCCTTCTCCGAGGAACTCTCCTGGAACACCGTGGTCCAGTGGGACAACGTCTCCGAGGCCATCGGCCTCAACTCGCGCCTGCGCTGGATCCCGCGGCCGGGCCAGGAGGTCTTCCTCGTCTTCAACGAGACGCTCGACGAGAACGGCGACGGCCTGAGCCCGGTCTTCCAGCAGGTCGCGTTCAAGATCTCGTACACGATCCGACTGTGACGTAGAGCGGCGGCTGCCACGACCCTACGGCTTCGGAGGTCCACGGCCGGGGGCGCGAGCGGGCCTTGCCGGCGAAGCAATCCCGACGCGACTCTTCCTCGAACCGCTGGCTTGCCCGTGCGTCGTGGCGAAGCAGCTCCTGGAGCCGCTGCACACTAGGTCGTCGCCGGTGTGCCCGAGCACGTACACGACGACGAGGACCACCTTCGCGATCACGCAGGCCGCTCGATCGCCTCACACCACGTCGAGCTCCGAGAGCTGGTACCACCAGTTCCTCCGCAGCCACCAGGTGTCGTAGCGCGGCGACTGGACGATCCCGATGAGCAGGTAGTCCGTGCCGTAGACCCGCCAGGTCCAGCTCTGGAAGCGCTCGAACCAGACGGACCAGTCGGGGAACACTCCGATCACCTGCTCGGCGCCGGCGGCGCGCGCCCGCGCCAGGACCGCGTCGCGCAGGAGCTCGCCCGCCTCCAGGTCGTCCTCCGGGACGAGCCAGTCGACGATCAGCCCGCTGTCGGGCCGCGGGACGTCCGCCTTGCGGAAGACCACGTAGCCGCGCAGCTCGCCGGCGTCTGCGCGCACGGCGAGCACGTCGTACCGGTAACGCGGGTGGTCGCTGAATCGCCAATCGAGGAAGCGCGCGTCGCGGATCACGGACAGGCCCCAGTCGCGGCTGCAACGCTCGTAGAGCGCCGAGACGCTCTGGTCGAAGCGCTCGAGCCGCTCGACGCCGGCCGGAGGCTCGCACGGCCCGGGCGGCGGCGCGAGGAAGAGCACCGTCTGCGTGCGCACGATCTCGTAGCCGAGGAAGGTCTTGCCGATGCGCCAGGCCGGCTCGACCGGCCAGCCGTAGTGCAGGACGTCCTTGCCCGGCCCCTTGAACTCGCGGAAGAAGGGCTTGGCGGTCGCGACGAAGAGCCCCGGCCGGCGCAGGCCCTGGCGGTGCTCGGGGTGGACCATCGAGTCGACGCCCTGCGTGATCGACGACTCGCGCCCCTCGATCCTGACGCGGTACGGGAGCGCGGCGCACTGCGCGGCGATCGTGCCGTCCGGGCAGGCCGCGACCCAGATGCGGTGTCCCGCGGGGTTGCGCGCGAAGGCCCACTGCCACTCGGCCAGCGTGCGCGGCCGATAGTCCGCGTTCCCCTCGGAGAAGATCCGGTTGAAGGTGGCGAGGATCCCGTGCTCGTCGCCGGGTCGGTATGGGCGGATGTCGTAGTCGGGCATCTCAGCCGCGCTCGCTGTCGCCGAGCGTGTAGGTCCAGTGCGCGAAGAGCCAGCTCATCACGTAGGGCTTCTGGAAGCCGCGGAAGACGAGGTACTCGTCCGTCCCCGACACCTGGAACCCGACCGCCTGGAACAGGGCGAACTCCGGGCTCTTGTCGGGGACGTTCAGCACGAGCCGGTCGTGTTCGCGCGCCACCTCGCCGGCCCAGACGAGCAGCTCCATCCCAGCCCCGGCTTCCTCCGGCAGCACCATCCAGTCCGCCAGGACGCCGCCGGTCAGGCCGGCGTACTCCCCGATCCGGAGCACGGCGTAGCCGACCAGCTCGCCGCCGCGCCGTCGCGCCAGCGCGATGCGGTAGTCGCGCTCGGGATGGTCCGCGTAGCGCCAGTCCAGGCGCTCGGCATCGCGCACGAGCATGGCCGGCCTGTGCTCCGCGTAGCGCCGGAAGAGGCCCTCGACCTCGTCCCCGAAGCGCTCGACCTCGACCACGTCGAACCCGTTTCCGGTCCACACGACCGATGATGGGCGCACGCTGAGTGCGTTCTCCGAGCGCAGGATCTCCTGCTTGAAGCGCGCGCGGCCGATGCGGTGCGCGCGCCTCGTCGGGATCCCGTAGAGCACGTTCGCCTTCTCCGGCGCCGTGCCTCCGTGCTCGCGCGCGAAGGCGTCCGCCAGGTCGAGCAGCGCGCGCGTGCGCGCGAGCCCGCTCCCGGCCGTGAAGTCGTTGAAGACGTCCACCACCTCGATCCAGGGCACGAGCACACCCTCGAGCCGCACGCAATGGCGCACGCCGACCAGGACCGCGCGGACGTCGGCGCCGGAGCGCGCCAGGCCGAGCACGGCGCCGTCCGGAGCCGCGGCGCGCCAGCGCCAGAGCTCGCGCGAGCGCTGCTCCAGCCCCTGCGCGGCCCGCCCGCGGTTCAGCGCCGCGAGGACGTCCTCCTCGTCGCCGGCGAGCGAGCCGAGCACGAGCTCCAGGTCGCCCTCCCGGTCATTTCGTTCCCTGCCCATCGCGGCGCGAGCTTAGCGATCGCCCTGGCCTCCTCTAGGAGTCCGTCTAGACTTCCCCCGGTGTCCCGCTCGACGCGAATCACGCTGCTCGTCCTCGCGGCCGGTCTCGCGGGCATCCTCGCTCTCGTCGTTCGCGGCGGGCGCGTCGAGCCGCACGCGCGCGTCAAGCTCGCCGACCGCGAGGAGGGAACGCTGCACGAGTCGCCGGACCCGCACGAGCCCGTGGTCCTGATCGACGAGCGCTTCGACGCGGGGTACGGCGACTGGCGCGAGATCGAGGACACGGCGCGGCCCTTCGAGCGCACCGGCGCGCTCTCCGTGCGCGCCTCCAGCGATGCCGGCCGGTCCTTCGTCACGCTGTCGGGGAGCCGCGGCGCGCTCTTCCGGATCGTCCCGGTCGAGCCCTCGACTCCCTACCGGCTCGAGGCCGAGCTGCGCGCGCGGGACGTGGTGCTCGTCGCGGCAGAGGGCGAGCAGGACCAGCCCCTCTTCCCCGCGCGGCCCTGGCTGGCGGAGCTCGAACGCTTCGACGCAACGGACGAGGTCCTGCGCGCCGGGATCGAGGCGCTCATCGTCCAGCGCGTGCTCTTCCCCTCGAGCGCGGGACGCGAGGGGTGGCACCTGCGCGAGCACTGGTTCCGCACCGGCCCGCGGACGCGCGCGGTCGTCGTCGCCTGCACGCTCGGCCTGTCGGAAGTCCTCGCCACGGGCGAGGTCGACTACCGCAGCGTGCGCTTCGAGCGCGTCTCCACGCGCCGTTACCGGTCGGAGCTCCTCGCTCGCGCACGCGCGGAGTTCGCGCGCGGCGAGCCAGCACCGACCGGCTGGCGCGCGCGACGCCGCGTGCAGGCGCTCCTGGGCGCGGAGCTACGCCCCGCCATCGTGCTCTTCCCCGGCGAGCGCCTGGTGCAGCGCCTCGCGATCCCGCCCTATCGACCGGAGCTCGAGACCGGTCTGGGTCCCTGGCGTCCGGCGCTGGAGGACGCGCTGCTCGTGGACGCGCCGCGCGGGTTGGCCTTCGTCCTCTCGGTCGACGGGACGGAGGTCCGCCGCGTCGAGACGACGGCGCCGTCCGCGCTCGGGGAGACGCGCTGGCGTGACGAGACCGTAGACCTCTCTCGATGGGCGGGAGAGACGGTCGAGATCGAGCTCGCGGTCGAGGGCGACCTCCCGGGCGTGTTCGGCGCGCCGACTCTGCGCGACGCGGGCTTCCGTTCCGACCGCCCGAACCTGCTGCTCGTCTCGATCGACACCCTGCGCGCGGACCGCGTCGGCTGCTACGGGGGTCCGGACGGGACGACGCCGCGTCTGGACGCCTTCGCGGCGCAGGGAGTCCGCTTCGCAAACGCAACCAGCCAGGCGCCCTACACGCTCCCCGCGCACGCGACGCTCTTCACCGGCCAGGTCCCGACCGTGCACGGGATCCAGCGCGGCGGACAGGTCCTCTCGAGCGAGCGCTCGCCGGTGCTCGCGCGGATCCTGTCCGAGCGCGGCTACCGGACGAAGGCGATGACCGGCGGCGGCTTCCTCAACGCCGACTTCGGCTTCGACAAGGGCTTCGACGCCTTCACCGTGATCGACCCGCTGCGCGATCCGGGGTCGCGCTACCTCGCCAAGCTCGTGCAGGACGACCCGGGCCGCTTCTCGACCGCGCTGATCCGCGAGAACGGGACGGACGGCGTGCGCGCCTTCCTGCGCGAGAGTCGCGACGCTCCCTTCTTCCTCTTCCTGCACACCTACACGGTGCACGACTACGACCCGCCCGCGAGCCACCGGCGCTGCGACGCCCGCGGCTGCACGAGCGAGCGCACCGACTGGCGGCCCTTCCGGATCGTCCCGAACGAGGAGCGGCCGCTCGAGGCCTGGCGACCTCGGCCCGTCACGGAGGAGGACCGCGCGCACCTCTCGCACCTCTACGACGACGCGCTGGCCTACGTGGACGAGCTCCTGGGCGGGATCCTCGACGAGCTCGCCGCGCTCGGGCTCGACGAGAGCACGATCGTCGTCGTGACGACGGACCACGGCGAGGAGCTCTTCGACCGCGGCTTCGTGCAGCACGGGAAGACGCTGTACGAGGAGCTGATGCGCGTCCCGATGCTGCTGCGCGCCCCCGGGCTCTCGCCGCGCGTGGTGACGGCGCCGGCGATGACGATGGACCTCGCTCCGACGCTGCTGCGCCTCACGGGGATCCCGCCCGACGCCCGCATGCAGGGCGTCGACCTCCTCTCACCGGCCCTCGCCGAGCGCGCGAGCTGGAGCGAGATCCGCGACGCCTTCGTGCACCGCTACGCGCTGCGCGACGCGAGCTGGAAGCTGATCCACAGCCCGCACGACGACGAGGTCTGCCTGCCGGCGCCGGTGGAGTGGGAGCTCTACGACCTCGAGAACGACGCCGCCGAGCGTCGCAACCTCGCCGGCGACGAGGAAACGCGCCTGGAGACGATGCGCGAGCTCCTCGAGCGCCACCTGGAGGCGTTTCGCGCGGTGGCCGAGCAGCTCGGCGACGTCGGCGCTGGCGAGATCGACCCGGAGACGCAGCTCCAGCTCGAGGCGCTGGGCTACCTGTAGCTCGGAGGCGCTACGCGCTGCGTTCGTGGAGCAGCTTGCCCACGCGCTTGGCGAGGGAGCGCAGGCGCGTCTCCACCGCGGCGGGATCGGACAGGGGTTCGTCGTTCATCACGCCGACGTGCCCGAGCATGCGACCCCGCTTGTCCACCATGGCGACGCCCAGGTAGGTGTCGACGCCCCAGGACTCGAGCTCCGCGTCCCCCGGATACATGCTCCGCAGCCCGTGCGAGTGGAACAGGCTGCCGCGCGCGTAGACCCTGCCGCAGGGAGTCCCCTCGAGCGCGTAGTCGTAGGGCTCGGCGAACTCGCCGTCGTGAAGGATCGCCAGCGCGCGCGCGCGACCGGGAGCGTCCTCCGCCGGCTCGCAGATGAAGGCGATGCGCACGCCCGTCTCCTCGGCCAGTTGGAGGAGCATGCGCTCGAACTCCGTCGAGGGTCTGCGGGTGACGCGCATGAGGGCTCCAAGCTAGTCTCCATGCGGGACTCCCGCTACGAAGGCGCAACCCTCTCCCCGCCGCCCCGCGGAGCCAGCGACGACGCGATCCCCCTCCGAGCACGCTCGTGCAAGGCCCGAGCGGCTTTCGGGGACGGACGATCGAGGAGCGCGGCGACCTCGACCCAGTCCCGGCGCATGAGGTCGCGCAGGACGAGGGCGCCGCGGCGTTCCACGCACACGCGTCGGAGGGCCGCCACCGTGCTCGCGCGCGACTCGGACCCGCACGTCGCGCGCTCCGGCTCGGCCTCGCGAGCCGCGTCGGCCGGGTCGAAGTCGAGCGCGCCTTCGACGACCGCCCGCCGCAGCCGCGAGCGCACCCCGTTGCGCGCGATCGCCAGCAGCCAGGCGTCGAGGTCGCGCACGTCGACGCGTACCGCCCGACGGAACGCCTCGAGCGCCCGCAGCGCCGTCTCCTGGAGCACGTCGTCGCACGTCCAGCCGCGCGGCGCCGTTCCCCCGAGCATGCGCTCGATCGAACGGGAGAGTCGAGGAAGGGCGGCGACGAGGGCCGTCTCGGCGGACACCGCGTCGAGCTCGTTCGCGTGGGTGGCGGGCATGCGGGAACCCGTGCCTCATTCTGGGGCGTTCCACGAGAAGGGGGGAGCTCCTCGCGGGAAAAGCTACTCCTCCACCACCACCCGGATCTCCTCGCCGTTCGCGCGCACCTCGGGCACGTACATCGCGTGGCCGAGCAGCGGCAGGGCGTGGAAGGAGCCGGGGGTCTCGGCGCGCAGGTCGTAGGTCAGCTCCCAGAAGCCGTCCGCGAGCTTGTCGACGAAGAGCGCCACCTTCCGGTCGCGCAGCTCCTGGTGCACGGAGCGCGAGCGCTGCGTGTAGGCGGCGGCGAATGCGCTGCCGTCGGCGGTACGCGGCAGGCGGCCGTCGATCAGACGCGCCTCGATCTCGCTGCGCTTCAGCTCGCGTGCCACCATCGACTCGCCGCTCTTGACCTGCACGGCCTCGAAGCCGGCCGGCTTCAGGTCCTCGAAGACCAGGTATTCGAGGTCGTTCTTGGCCTCGACCGTCAGCACGACCTGGATGCGGTCGCCGCTCGTCACTCGGTCGCCGTCCGCGAGCGGCACGCGGTCGTGGACCGTGCCGGCGAGCAGCGTCGGACGGCCGGCGAGCCGGTAGTACTGGCGCCGCACGAAGAGCAGGTTGCCGCGCGCGCGGACCGGCTCCTCCAGGCTGAAGAAGGAGGCTTCGGCGGCGAAGTAGAGCGGTCCCGTACCGGCCGTACGAGCGATCTCGATGCGGTTCGCGCCGTCCACGATCCAGCTCGGATCGACCGGGAAGCGGCTCGGCGCGCGCAGGAGCTCGTCCGCGGCCAGCTCGACGCTCGCCAGCGAGCGCCCGTTCACCTTCACCTCGTAGGCGACGGGCGAGGCGAGCTGCCCCGTCCGCGCCAGGTAGTCGTTCAGCGCGAGCACCGAGATCGCCGTGTCGCGCGTGTTCGACCACTGCGCGCCGCGGCGGTTCTGCACCAGCCAGTTCGCCGCCAGCTCGACCAGCTCGTGCTCGGGCCGGATCGCGACCAGCGCGCGCAGCACGAACGCCGTCGCCTCGACGCCGCCATCGGACCAACGCTGCCAGATCCCGTCGTTGCCCCAGTGCGCCGTCTGCAGGACGTAGTCGCGCGAGCGTTGGTCCAGAGCCTGCACGATCGACGTGTCCGGCGTGCGGTCGACGATCGCGCCGTCGAGCAGGTTGTCGGCCAGGACGTCCGCCTCGGCGCTCTTCCCGAGCTCGTGCGCCGAGAGCGCGAGCAGCGCGCGGCCGTAGGCGTTGAGCCCGTCGCGCGCGTCCCACAGGTTCGCGAAGGCGCGCTCCATCCACTCCTTCGACTGCGGGTCGCCGGTCTCGGCGCCGTGCACCGCGAGCGTGTGCAGCATCCAGGCCTGGAGGTCGGGGCTCCACTCCTCCTCCACCAGCTCGCGCGCCAGGAAGCGCGCCGCGTTCTCGAGCACGTCCGTGCGCACGTCGAGGCCGGCGTCGCGGGCGAGCGACAGGCCCCAAAGGACGTAGGCAGTCATGAAGTGGTCACTGTCCCCGTGCTTCCACCAGGACCAGCCGCCGTCGGAGTGCTGGAAGTCGTAGAGCCGCGCGAGCCCCGCGTCGGTCATCGCGCCGAGCTCCTCGAGCGCCTGCTTGCCCTTCGGCTGCGTGCGCTCGACGAAGTCGCGCTCGATCCCGCCGAACACGCGCGTCATGGCGTCCTCGGCCGAGAGCCCGAAGTCGCGCAGCGTCTTGGCCACGATCGCGCTCGGCAGGAAGCGCGAGAGCGTCTGCTCGGTGCAGCCGTAGGGATAGCCGGCCAGATAGGGCAAGGCGTCGAGCATCGTGACGGCCAGGCTGGGCGTGACCTGGACGACGAGCTCCGTCGAGCCGGCGGCGCGCGCGGCCGGGAGCTCGAGCGCGAAGGCGATCGAGCCCCGGTCGAAGCGCCCGGAGGTGGCGACGAAAGCGCCGATGCCGTGGGCGAACACCGGATAGCTGCGCTCGACCGCGTCGCCGGTCTCGGTTCCCACTCCGCGCAGCACGAGCCGCGCCTGGCCGGGCTCGCCGACGCGCACGCGCCAGTCGACGCGCACCTGATCGCCGGCGGGGACCTCGATGCGGATCGAGGGGTCCTCTACGAGCTCGCCGCCGGCGAGCAGGCCGAGCAGCTCCAACCCCTCGACCTCGAGCGAAGCGAGCACGGACATCGCCGTCTCGGTGTCGTTGTTGAAGTTGCCCGAGAGCGTGACCTCGTCGCCGACGACGAAGAAGCGCGGCGCCTGGAGCCGCGCGATCAAGGGCTGGCGCGTGCGCGAGCGCGCTTCCCCCCCGCCGACGCGCGTCGTGCGGTCGAAGGCGCGCACGGTGGTCTTCCAGCGCGTGGTGGAGTCGGGGTAGGGGAAGGTCAGCCGCGCGGTCCCGTCGGGGCCCGTCTCGACGGCCGCGCTCCACAGGGCGACCTCGCGGAAGTCGCTGCGCACGCGCACGTTCGGCTCGGCTCCGCCGGGACCGGCCGGGCCGGCGACGCCCGGCTCGCCGATGCGCTTGTCCTGCGCCTCTCCTTGGTAGCCGAGCGCCTCCAGCCCGGCGGCGGTCGACGGCAAGGCCAGGTCGGAGCGCTCGGTGCCGGCCCTCCTCCCCTCGCGACCCAGGGAGAAGCCGTCCTCCTCCTTGGCGGCCTGGTCGTAGATGCCGAACTCGTCGCCGCCGTCGCGGTCGACGTAGCGCAACTCGTCCTCGATCTCCGCCAGCTTGCGGTAGCGCGCGTGGTGCTGGGAGCCGAAGGTCTGCACGCGGCGCCAGCGCTTCCGTCCGTAGAAGAACCGGCGCGGGTCGCCGGCGTAGTCGCCCTGCACGTAGGACAGCGACTCGTCCACGACGGCGACGGAGAGCTGGACGTCGACCGGCTCTCCGCTCCGGTCCTTCACGACCACCGTCAACGCGCCCTCGGTTCCCGGCTCGCGCACCTCGGCGTCGTGCGTGACGGCGACGTCGAGGAACTTCGACGCGGGCGGGACGATCAGCTCGACGCCGGCCTCGAAGCCCTGGCCGTCGGCGAAGCTGACGGCGCCGAGCCACACGTTCGGGACGTGCTCCTCGGTCATCGCGATGCGCACGAGCTTCACCGAGCCGTCGAGGCGGACGACCTGATGGTGCTGGAGCGTCTCCGCCTCGACCGTGACGAGCACCCAGCGTCCGCTGGCCGGCGCGGCGAGCAGGAAGAGCGCGTCCTGGCCGACCTCGAGCGTGTCCTCGTCGAGCAGGATCTCGATGCCGCCGGGCAGGTAGCCCAGCTCGCGCGTCTCCTCGTCGGCGACGAACACGGTCGTCTCCGCGGTCACGTCGGCGTCGTGCCCGTCCACGCTGCGCCAGCGCGCGCGGTAAGTGCCCGGCCGGTCCGGACGGAAGCGCCAGCGGCCCTCGCCGTCCGCGCCGGTCGCGAGCCGCGTCTTGGCCACGACCTCCTGCTCGTAGCCGCGCTGGACCGACACCCAGCCGGCCGGCGGACGGCGGTCCGGGAGCTCCTCGCGCCGCACGACCTTGCCGTCGGGGGAGCGCCAGCGCTCGGTCCAGACCTCGCGCGTCACCTCCAGGGCGCCCTCGCAGGCGACCGGACGGGCGTTCGCGTCGCGCGCCGAGACCTCGACCTCGACGTCGGCGCCGGGGCGGTGGATCGCGTGCTTCGCCTTCACGCGGACGAAGTACTCGGTGCGCGTCACGCGCACGCTGCCGCGCCCGGAGATCTCGCGTCGAGACGCATCGGTGACGCGCGCCTCGATCGTGTACTCGTGGTCGTTCGAGAGCTCGAAGGGCGTCTCGAACACGACCCGCGCCTTCCCCGCCGCGTCCGTGCGCAGCACCTGGTGCGAGACCTGGTTCCCGTCGCCGCCCCACCAGCCCGGTCGATTCGTCTCGTCGTGGAACCAGGGGAACTCGCGCTCGACCGGGAACACGTTCCAGAAGGGCTTCTGCCACACGAACACCTCGACCGAGGCGTCGGCGACCGGCCCTCCGTAGTAGTAGTCGGCCTGGACGTCGACCTGCACCTCCTCGCCGAGCACGAAGCGCCGCGGCCGGCCGTCCTCGTCCTCGGGCGTCGTGACGCGCACCTCGAACTCGGGCAGCTCGTACTCCTCCAGGCGGAAGAAGGTGGCGCTCCCGACGTGGTGTCCTTTCGAGTCGAGGAAGCGCACGGCGTACTCGCCGAGCGACATGGTCGCGTCGGTTACGAGCTCACCGAAGGCCGCGCCGAAGTCGTCGAGCTCGAGCTCGCCCCGCTTCCAGTCCGCGCCGCGCGGATCGGCGACGAACCAGGCGAGCTTCGCCTTCGCCGGCGTCGAGTAGCTGCGCCCGTCCCAGCGGCGCGCGACGACCTTCCACTTCACCTCGTCCCCGGGCCGGTAGGTGGAGCGGTCGGTGTAGGCGTAGATGCGCCACTCCTGCGAGGGCTGCAGGCTGGGCTGCGCGCCGGTCTGGACGTAGGCCTGCCGCGTCCCGTCCGCCGCGGAGGCGGCGAGGAAGAACTGCGAGTGGTTGTCGGTCTCCGGCAGCTCGAACAGGAACGTCCCGTCGGGGCCCGTGTCGGCGCGCCGCTCGCGCAGGCGCCAGGAGCCGCCCTGCCAGGTCCACTGCCACAGGTGCAGCCGGCCGCCGGCGACCGGCTCGCCCGTCATGACGTCGGTCAGCCAGGCGAGGATGCGCTCGCCGGTGGCCTTGGTCGTGAGCGCGACGTCGCTGACCAGGACGAGCGCGCGCGCGGTCTGCTCGCCCGCGCGCGCCGACAGCACGTAGGCGCCGGGCTGGACCTCGTCGTCGATCGTCAGCGTGGCGGTGCCGGGCCGGTGACGCCCGTCGTCCTTCGTCGCGTGCGTCCAGCGCTTCCGCGCCTCCATGCGCTGGAGCGGCACGCTCGCGAGCCAGTCCTGGTTCGACTGCGTTACCGAGACGTCGCGCGCGAGCTCGGTCGGGTAGAGCGCGAGCTGGACGGAGTCGACGTTGCGCCAGTCGAGGCGGTAGGCGACCTCGGAGCCGGGCAGGAAGAACTGGCCGAGCGTGACCTGCACGACCGGCGAGGTGATCTCGCGCACGGCCGCGTCGGCCCTGTCGTACCAGTGCGTCTCGCCCTTCCTGAACTCGCGCAGGAGGCGGCGGTAGAGCACGAGCGCCTCGACGTAGTCGGGCTCCCAGATCCAGTCGCCGTTCTGGTTGCGCGCGGCGCGGCCCTGGTGGTGCAGGTGGTTCGCGAGCTGGTACAGCGCGTCGTCGTACCACTCGACCGACTTGCCGAGCTCGAGCACGGCGCGAAACGCCCGCTCGGCGTGACCCTTGACCGCCAGGTTCTGCCCCTGCCGCGAGAAGTGCATGCCGAGCAGGTAGCTCGCGGACGCGCGGTCCTTGGGCTCGAGCGCGATCTTGGCCGCGTTCGAGAGCACGTCGCGCGGAAGGCTGGACGCGTAGCCGCCGCGGTTCCAGGGGCTCGTCTCCCAGGCGGGCAGGCCGGCGGCGAAGACGATGTCGAGGTAGCGCCGTCGCGCGACGTCGACGTCCGACGAGGCGGCCCACCAGGAGAGCGCCTTCTCGTAGCGCGTCCAGCCCTGCCACCAGTCGCGCGAGCTCCGGCGCGACCAGTGGAAGTCGCCCAGGGACTCGTTCGCCTCGGCCCAGATCGCGCTCCTGTCCTCGACGCGTTCCGGATCGGTCGCGAGCGCCTCGAGCTCCACGCGCGCCCGATCGAGCGTGGTCGTGTCGGCCTCGTTCGTCTTCGCGGCCGCCCGCCAGGCGCAGTCGGCCAGGCGGAAGGCGACCCACTGGGCCTGGTCCGGCGTGAGCTCGAGCGCGCTCGCGCCCTCGTAGACCTCCCGCGCGAGCGCATAGGAGCCGCGGGCATAGTGCGCCTCGGCGCGCTCGCGCAGCGCCTCGAAGTCCTCGAGCGGACCCTGGCGCTCCACTTTGGCCGCGGCGGAGCCCGCTGCCTCCCCGGGCGCGACGGCGAGCGAGGTCGTGAAGGCGAGTCCCAGGAGGGCGAGCAGGCTCGGAAGGAGTTTCATGATGTCGGGCTTTCTCCGTGTTGGTCCGATTCGTCCGAGAACGGAGCCACGATGCGCGCTCTTGGCGCGCCGGACGATCTTTGTCGCGCGCCTCTGGAGAACCCCCGTAGGCTCTCGCCCGTGCCGGAGCTCCCCGACGTCGCGCTGTACGTGTCCGCGCTCGAGCGCACGCTCGCGGGGCGCGTGCTGGAGCGGATCCGGCTGAAGAGCCCGTTCCTCGTGCGCTCCTTCGATCCGCCGATCTCCGCGGCGGAGGGAAAGCGCGTGGTCGGTTTCCGGCGCATCGGGAAGCGCATCGTCTTCCACCTCGCCGAGGAACTCCACCTCGTCTTCCACCTGATGATCGCCGGCCGCTTCCGCTGGCGGGACCGGGGCGCCGGACTACCAGGTCGCATCGGCCTGGCGGCCTTCGACTTCGAGCACGGGACGCTGCTCCTGACCGAGGCCGGCACGAAGCGGCGCGCTTCGCTGCACCTGGTCGCCGGCGCCGCGGCCCTGGCCGCGCACGACCCGGGCGGGCTCGAGCCGCTCGAGGCCGACCTCGAGACCTTCGCCCGGCGCCTCACGGCCGAGAACCACACGCTCAAGCGCGCGCTGTGCGATCCGAAGGCCTTCAGCGGGATCGGCAACGCCTACTCGGACGAGATCCTGCACCACGCGCGCCTCTCGCCCCTGAAGCAGACGTCGAAGCTCGATCAGGAGGAGATCGCGCGGCTCTTCGCCAGCGTGCGGACCGTGCTCACGCTCTGGACCGAGCGCCTGCGCGCGGAGCTCGGCGACCGGTTCCCCGAGAAGGTGACCGCCTTCCGCCCGGGCATGGCCGTGCACGGTCGCTACCGCGAGCCGTGTCCCGATTGCGGCGCCCCGGTGCAGCGCATCGCCTACGCGGACAACGAGACGAACTACTGCGCCGGGTGCCAGACCGGCGGCAAGCTCCTGAGGGACCGCGCGCTGTCGCAGCTCCTCAAGGACGACTGGCCGCGGTCGCTGGACGAGTTGTAGGTGCCGGAACGCGCTCCTTACCGGCTCGGGGAGACCGGCGAGCCGACCCCCGCGGACCTCGTCCGATTCGCCTGCAACGGGGACCGCGCTCGCGACAAGCGACCTCTGCTACCCTCTCCAGAGCGCGGACCCCGGAGCCTTCCCATGCACGTCCTCCCCCGTCACGCAGCGGTCGCCTCGACCCTCCTCTCCTCCTTCCTCGCGGGTCCGACGACGGCCCAGCAGAGCCTCGCACGCTTCGACGCTCCGGTCGTCCAAGTCTCCCCGAGCGACCCGCCCTTCCGGCGCCTGTTCGACTTCGACGCCGACGGTGACGTCGACGCGTTCGGAACGAGAGGGAACCTCGAGGGCACGAAGTACGAGCTCGCCCTGTTCCGGAACGACGGCGGCGGCGTGCTCGAGAAGGTCTGGAACCCGACCTACACGGAGGCGATCCAGAAGGGCGGCGTGCCGATGCAGGTCGAGGTCGGCGACCTCGACGGCGACGGCAAGGACGACGCGGTCGTCGCCACCAAGGGCGGATTCGAGCTGTTCCGCTCGAACGGGTCGGGCCTCTTGCGCTCCCTGATCCCGCTCTCGGAGGAGGTGCTGGCCTTCGCGGTGGGCGACTTCGACGGCAACGGAATCGACGACGTGGCCGCGGCCGGGCCGACCAACCTGTTCCTGCGGACCTTCGCACCGCCCATCTCGATCACCGTCTCGACGCACGGGAACCCGTCCCCCGTCGCGCTGCGGGCGATCGAGGCGAACGGCGACGCGCACCTCGACCTCCTGCTCGTCGTCCCGGGCAGGCTGTACTTCCACGCCGGCGATGGAACGGGCTCGTTCACGCCGCTCGCGAACGTGACGCATGCGTTCCCCGCGGGGATGGTGGACGTCGGCGACGTGGACGGGGACCTCGACGCGGACGTGGTCGTGTTCGACGACGTCGGCATGCAGAGCTACCAGGTCCTGCGCCGCACCGGCCCGGCGGCCTGGGCGCTCGAGGCGGTCGCGACCGGCGGCCCGGCCGAGTTCCTGCGCGACGCCGACGGCGACGGCGACCTGGACGGGGTGTGTTGCGGAGGCGGCGGAGGCGGGAACTCGACCTTCCCGGTGAACACCGGTCCCTCCACCTTCCAGATCTCGTTCAACGACGGCACGGGCGCCTTCGCGCCGGCCTTCCAGATCCCGAGCCTCGGCTCGCCGCAGATCGCCGGCGTGGCGGACGTCGATGGGGACGGCGACCTCGACCTCGTGGCCGGTCGCGTCGTGTACTACGCGCGCGGCGCCCTCGCGCCGCTCGCGGACCAGGGCGGCCCCGATCTCCCGCCCTGCAGCGAGCGCGACGTGTGCGACTTCGACGGCGACGGCGATCCCGACCTCGGGCTCTCCCTCGACTCCGTCTGGGTGAACGACGGCTCCGGACGTTTCGCCGAGGCCGCGCCCGCCATGCCGGAGGCGCCGGCCGGGACGCGCTTCCACGGACCCGGCTATCCGGGCGACTTCGACGGTGACGGCGACGTCGACCTCCTGGTCGAGCACCGGCACGCGAAGCAGCCGTTGCACGCGGTGCTCGGCCGGCAGAGAACTCCCATCGGGGGTCTGCTCGGGATGCGCCTCCTCGCGAACGACGGCACCGGGGTCTTCACGGACGCGGGCCTCGCATCGGCGCCCGGCATCACCTTCTCCCTCGGCAGCCTCGCCGCGGACGCCTCCCTCGCGGCCGACCTGAACCTGGATGGCGCGCTGGACCTCGTGACGCGGACGCAGGGGAAGCCGGCGCGCTCGCGTTTCTGGCACAACACCGGGAGCGGACAGTTCCTGGGTCCCTACGAGCTCCTGGACATGCGCGTCGAGCACGTCGAGGACCTCGACGAGGACGGGATCCCGGACCTCTTGGCGAGCGAGGACTACCCGACCTACGGGACCTGGAAGCTCGAGGTCTGGTCGGGCTTCCTCTTCTCCGGGGGAACGACCGGCTGGGTCAGGATGCCGGAGCTCATGCCCGATCTGCCCTTCGATTCGACCTCGAGCCCGATCGGCAGCGGGGACCTGCTCGTGGACGGCCACACGGACTTCGCGTTCAGCCGCCGGTATCCGGGCTTCGACGGTCAGGCGCACTACCTGTACGACCTGGCTCCCTACGGCGGAACCGGCTACGGGGCCAACGTCAGCCTGCCGAGCACGATCGGGCTACGGATCGACGCCCGAGTCGCGATCGGGGACCTGAACGGCGACGGCGCGGACGACGCGCTGATCGGACCTCACTGGGAGCCCGTGGCGACGTGCTACGTGGCTCTCAAGCGCCTCCCCACCGGCAACCAGTTCGACAGCGTACGTCAGCTCCTGGAGCCCGGCCCGCTGGTCGACGTCGACGGGGACGGCGACCTGGACGTCATCGGCACGCGCGTGGTGTTCAACCGCACGCTCAACTGACGCCGTACGCTCGCCGGGAAGCCAGGCAGTCCTTAATCTCTCTGCCCTCGAAGCCGCCCGGAGCCGCCCCGAACTCGGGCGGATGCGGTCCGGGAACCCGCGTCGATGGCCCAGATCTTCC
>Ga0302046_10000785_pt1 | contig 30527 bp, 32 predicted proteins | sample RVTome_11_FD_200261 | JGI IMG/M metagenome (GOLD analysis project Ga0302046, IMG submission 200261) | Soil microbial communities from uranium-contaminated site in the Upper Colorado River Basin, Wyoming, United States - RVT147D111 (version 2) ...
CACCACGCGCTGTGCGCCCAGTGCCTCGGTCAGAACCGCCTCGGCGCCAACGCCGTTCAGAAAACTGACGACGGGCAGCGCGCCGGCGGCGGCCGCCAGTTCGGCGGTCGTCTCGTTCAGGTCGTAGGCCTTAATAGTGAGCAGGATGGCGTCGGGGACTTGCGCTGCCAGAGCGGCCTCAAGACGATCGAAGGCGGCGGAGGGAGGCAACCGACGGGTGGTGGCGCCGTCCTGCAGTGTCAGGCCCTGGCTCCGAATCGCCTGGGCCAGCGCCGGCCGGCCAACAAAGGCTACGTCGGCGCCGCCAAGGCCAAGCTCAACTCCCAGGTAGCCGCCGACGGCGCCGGCGCCAAGAACCAGCAGCCGCACGCCCGTCAGGACTCGCGGCGCAGGCGATCGACCAGCGCTTCCAGTTCCTCTGGGGAGTAATAGTGGATCGTCAAGGTGCCGCCCTTGGCACTTGAACGCAGGCTGACCTTGGTGCCAAGTGCGTCTCGCAGTTCGGCCTCCAGCGCCTTTTCCTCGGGGCTTGCCCTGGTCGTGCGCCGCTTGCGACTGCGCTTGCCGCTCAGACTGCGCACCAGTTCTTCGGTCTGGCGCACATTGAGTTCCCGGTTGAGGACCGTTCCCATGGCCGCCTCGATGGCCTCGGCGGTAGGCAGGGCCAGCAGCGCCCGGGCATGGCCTTCGCTCAAGCGGCCATCCATGACCGCCGCCTGGACCGATTCGGGCAGTTGGAGCAAACGCAATGCGTTGGTGACCGTCGAACGGCTCTTGCCAACCTGGTCGGCGATCGCCTCGTGCGACAGGCCGAATTCGTCGGCCAACTGCCGGTAGCCCTCGGCCGCCTCCAACGGATTGAGGTCCGCTCGCTGCAGATTTTCGATCAGGGCCAATACAAGCAGTTGCTGGTCCGTTGCGGTGCGGACGACCGCCGGCACCGTTGCCAGACCGGCCAGACGCGCCGCTTGCAGCCGGCGCTCACCGGCAATCAGCACGTAGTCGCCATCACCTTCCATCCTGGCGACGATCAGCGGTTGGAGCACCCCGTGCTGACGGATCGAATCGGTTAGCTGCTCGAGATCAGCCGGATCGAAGTTGCGCCGGGGTTGGCGTGGGTTGCGTTCAATCTGGTCGACACCCAGTTCGGTGACCTCGCCGGATGAGCGGTCACTGCCGCCGGGGATCAGCGCATCCAGCCCGCGCCCCAGACCTCGTCTACGCGCCATATTGGCCTTCCTTCGTCAGCGTCGCCGGGACTGTCACGCCGTCCTGGGCCAGGATCTCTACAGTCAGGGAGCGATAGGCACTGGCCCCAGCGGAGTTGGGAGCGTAGACCGAGATCGGCACGCCGTGCGAGGGAGCTTCCGCCAGACGTACGGTGCGTGGGATCACGGTCTCAAAGACCTGACCGGGGAAGTGACTCCGAACCTCATTGACGACGTCCTGGGCCAGGTTGGTGCGCCCATCGTACATTGTGAGAAGCAGGCCCCGCACGTGCAAGCCTGGGTAAAGACCCCTTCGTACGCGATCGAGCGTGTTCATCAGTGCCGACAGGCCTTCAAGCGCCAGGTACTCACACTGGACCGGGATCAACACCCCACCGGACGCGGCCAACAGGCCGTTGATGGTGAGCAGCCCGAGCGAGGGCGGGCAATCAATCAGGATGTAGTCGTAGCGCCCGTCGAGCGGGCCCAAGGCCTCGCGCAGTAAGAACTCGCGCCCTTGCATGTCAACCAGCTCGACCTGGGCGCCGGCCAGCGAGGCGCTGGAGGGTAACAGCGAGACCTGCAGTGTCTGATTGCGCAGGATGTTGTCGGCGGCCGACCGCTGGCCGAGCAGGGTCTCGTAGATCCCACTGTTCAACTGACGGTGATCGACGCCCAGGCACGCGGTGGCGTTGCTCTGTGGATCAAGATCGACCAGCAGCACGCGCTGGCCGGCTTCGGCCAGGTAGGCGCCCAGGCTGATGGTGGTCGTCGTCTTGCCGACCCCACCTTTCTGGTTGACCATCGCCAGGATGTGTGTCATGCGGGCAATTGCTCCCGAGCCGCCGTGATCTCGTGTTGGTTGGGCACGGCCTCGAGGCCTTGCCGCTGGACCCCGGCGGCGGCCAGACGATTGGCAAAGCGGGCGGCCTCGAGCGGGTCGCGTCGTTCCAGAAAGCGGGCGACAAAGCAGGCGGCAAAAATATCGCCGGCCCCGGTCGCGTCGATCTCAACGACCGGAGTGGCCGGCAAGTCGGTTGCTACACCCCGTTGGTACAAGGTGGCGCCAGCTGCGCCCCGGGTGATGATCAGTAGCGGATAGCGCCCCGCCAAGAGTTCGACCCACATCGGGTCGTTGATGAAGTCTTCCTGGCTGACGAAAACCAATTCGGCTTTGGGCAGGATGGCTTCAACCTCGGACCATTCCTTGCGTCGAATCAGGCCGCTGGCATCCCAACGGCGCAACCAGCCTTGGGGTGTCAGGGCGATCAATGCCCCCGGCAACTCACGGGCTAATCCAGGATCGACCTCGTCGGCGATGGGGGCCAAATGAACGACGCGTGGGTTGCGCCAGGCCAGCGGCACCGATTCAAGATCGAGGTCGGCGGCCCGGCTCAAGAGGCGCTGTTTGCGCCCTGCCTCAACGTACATGTTCTCGAAGCGAGTTGAGTGTTCGGCCGGCGTCACTTGGTGCGGCAAGCGCTCGATTGAGCGCCAGGCGGCCGGTCGCCCGGCGGAGGTCACGATTCCGACCTGAAGACCGAGCGCGGCGGCGGTCCGGCCGGCATAAGCGGCCGTGCCGCCCGGCGTCTCGCCCTGCTCTGATACGTCGAGCGAAACATGGCCGACGATCAAGTAGTCGAGGCGCTGGTCACGGTTCATGAGTCGTGTCGACGCCGACGATTCAGGTCAGCGCTGGGGGATGATGGTGACCTTGCGGCGGTCGCCTTCTCCGACGCTCTCTGTCTTTACCCGGTCGTTGTCGCGCAGCTCGAGGTGGATGATGCGGCGCTCATTGGGCGGCATCGGCTCGAGGGACAGCGTCCGCTGCCGCTCCAGTGCCTGGTCGGCCATCCGGCGGGCTAACCGGCGCAGCGTCTGCTCGCGCCGGGCGCGATAGCCTTCGACGTCGATCACGGCGGGCACGGGTTTCTTAAGCTCATTGCCCAGAATAAGCCGCACGATGTATTGCAGGGCTTCGAGCGTGTCGCCGCGCCGGCCAATCAGCAAGCTTAAATCGTCGCCGGTGATGTCAATATACAGGGGGCGCATCTTGCCCGGTTCGTCCGGTTCCCCCCAGCGGGCGCCGACATCAGCGGCCACGTCCATGTGGGCCAGCAAGTCGCGCACGGCTTCCTTGGCCAGGGCCAGAGTCGTCTGGTCATCCGACATATCGCCGTCGGCCGCCGGCGCAGGCGCGAGCGTGGGCGAATCAGTGGGCGTGGTTGCCCGGCCGCGCAGCGTCAGGCGGACGCGCGCCTGGCGGGCGCCGACGCCGAGCAGACCCTTGGATCCCTCGTCCAGCACCTCGATTTCAAGATCGTCCTCGTCGACTCCCAGCTCTTCGACGCCGCGGGCGATGGCTTCGTCGACATTGGGTGCGATCACTTCGAGATTCGGTTGGCTGTCGTCCATCATACGGAACCCCTCAGTCAGGCTTTCTTGCCGGTGATGTTCAATAGACCTCGCCAGTCTATCTTACCGGTGGCGGCGTATTGAACCACCTGGAGCACGTTGGAGGTTACGAAGTACAGCGCCAGGCCGGCGGCGAACGTGTAGGCAAAATAGCCCAGAAGCAATGGCATGTACAAGCCCATCATCTGTGTCATCTGGGCACCCTGGCCCTCACCGGTCGGCGGGGTGGTCAACTTGGTGGACAGGTAGGTCGTAATCACGACCAGGATCGTCAGCACCGGGATCCCAATTGGGATGCCGGGGATGAACAGGCGCTCCGGCTGAGACAGGTCCATCCACAGGAATTGGCTGTTCAGGGGGATTAGGCTGCTGGGGATGGCGTCGTACATATGGCCGGCCAGCTCAAAGAGTTGGAGCGGGGCGTCGGCCAACGATCGAATTAGGGCCTGGTATAAGCCAATGATGATCGGGAACTGAATCAGCAAGGGCAGGCAGCCGGCGAAAGGATTCACCCCTTCCTCGCGGTACAGCTTGAGCATTGCCTCTTGCTGCTTGGTCCGGTCATCTTTGAATTTTCGTTCGATGTCCTTGGCTCGTTTGGACTGCTGCAGTTCCTGCATCTTCTGCGTGCTGCGTTGCTGTTGGTAAGTAAGCGGCAACGTGATCAGCCGAATCAGGGCTGTGACGACAATAATCGACAGACCGAAGTTGTTGCCCAACAGGTCGTAGGCAAACAGCAGACCGTTGATCATCGGGTCGAGAACGAGCAGATCCCACATCTTCGGTCGTTACTCCTCGGCAGGCTGATAGGTCCAGCGAATGGCGCCGGATTCGGTGTTGAAGGCAGTCAAGAGTGCTTCCCCATTGAGGGCCGCCACCAGCAGGGTCGCATCAACCACAATGGGATCGGTCAACAACTGACCATCAATGGTTTGCTCCCACAGGGGGCTGTTGTCGCTTACCTGGCGGGCGAGCACGTTGCCGGCCTCGGTCACGAAATAGACGGCCCCATTCGAGGTCGCCGGACTGGCGGCGATTTGGCCGTCGAGAGTAACGTCCCAGACCGAGTTACCGGCCTCATCGACTGCGTACAGCACCCCAGACACATCGCCAAACAACGCCGTCGTTTCGTTGACGGCCGGGTTGCCCCAGACCCAATCGCTGGTCTCGACCGACCAGGCAATCTCGCCATTGGACTTGTCGAGGGCATTCAAGCTATGACCAAAGGTGCCGGCCAGCAGCAGGCCGTTGAGCGAGGCCGGTTGGTCGGCCAGGGCGCCTTCCAACTCCTGCTGCCAGACGAGCTCGCCGGATTGCCGGTCGAGGGCGTACATCGAGTGGTCGAGGCCGGCCAGGAAGATCAGGTCGCCATCCACCAATGGTGTAGCCCACAACGGCCGGTCGGACTGGAAGGTCCAGACATTCTGGCCGTTCTCTCGTCGCACCGCGTACAGGGTACGGTTGGACGAGGGGACGATCAGCAGATCGCCAGCTACGGCCGGCCCGCCGACAATCCGTCCTCCGGTCAGTTCCTTCGTCCAGACGATGGTGCCGCTGCTGGCTTCGAGGGCGGTCAGGTCGCCGTCATACGATCCGACATACAAAATGCCCTCTTCGTCGAGCGCCGGTGGGGCGTAAAACTGGCTGGCGGCGTCGCCTTCCGGGTGGAAGCGCCACGCTTCGCGTCCATCTACCAAACTGACGGCGTAGATGGCGGGTCCGTATGCGATATAGGCCAACTCGCCGTCGGTGGCAACGCCCGGCCAACTCGAAGAAGGCGAGGCACCACCGGCACAGGCGGCCAACAGCAGCGGGAGCAGCAGAATGATGAGCCAGGGCGCGCCACGTCGCGGGCGGCGGGTTTGAGGGTTCATGAATCTCCTATGGGACGGGGTCGTAACCGCCGGGATGGAACGGTTGACAACGGAGCACGCGCCAGGTCCCGAGCCAGCCCCCCTTGAGCAGGCCGTAGCGCACGATGGCTTCATAGGTGTAGTGCGAGCAGGTTGGGTAGAAGCGGCAGGTGCCGGCCGGCAGGGCACGCGCCAGGGTCAGCTGGTACAGCCGGATCAAGCCCAGTACCGGCCAGCGAGCCAGGTTGCGCCAGGTGAGTTCAATCTGTGACAGCGGTGTGGTCTCGTGCTGATGGCTGCTGTCCATTGCCGTCATCCATCTACCTCTGAAGGCCCTTGGCCGATCCGCTCGAACAGACCGTCCACGGCCGAACTGACTTCTTCCCAAGGCGCCTCGAGCAACGCCGGGCGGGCGATCAGGACAAAATCAATCCCAGCGGGGCTGGCAGCCAAATGTGGCCGCAGGGCATGCCGCAGCCTGCGCTTAGCGCGGTTGCGGTCGGTAGCCCGGGATAGCGAGCGGCTGGTTGTCACTCCGAAGCGGCTGTGGCCGAGCTGATTACGGCAGGCGGTCAGAACGACCAGCGGGTGGGCATAGGATTTTCCCTCACGCCGCACCCGCTGAAAGTCGGTTGGGCTGGTAAGCCGGTACCTGCGCTCCATGCCAATGACGGCGGGCCCTACGCACTGGCTCAAGCCCGCGGCAGGCGCCGGGTCGGGATCAGCTCTTCCAATTCACTTTCTTGACGTGATTGTTCTTCGGATGTGTCAGCCGCTTGCGCCCCCTGGCTCGACGGCGCTTGAGCACCTCCCGGCCGGCGCGCGACTTCATCCGGGCACGGAAGCCATGCTTGCGCGCTCGGCGGCGTATCTTCGGCTGGTAGGTTCGCTTCGGCATGCTCGATCAACCTTTTCCAGATGCCAGTACGGGCATTCTTTGCAAACGCGAGGGGCGATTATACCGTAGCGCTTGGGTCGGGTCAATTCGGCCAGCCGGATTGGCGTTTCCTTTTGTTTGGCATCGGGCACTGCGCTATACTCGCCGCATGGTGCGCATCATGGCGGTCGCCAACCAGAAGGGCGGGGTTGGCAAAACGACGACAGCGCTCAATTTGGGTGCGGCGCTGGCCGAGCGCGGCCGCAAGGTGCTGCTGATTGACCTCGATCCACAGGCCAGCCTGACCGCCAGTTTGGGTATTGACCCCTACAAAGTCAAAGCCTCAACCCATGGACTGTTGCTTGATGATGATTCCCGGCTGACTGCCTGCCTCTATCCGCAGGGGGGGAACCTGTGGCTGGCGCCCGCCGCCGTTGAGTTGGCGGCAGCCGAGTTCCGGCTGGCGCAGGTGAAGGATCGGGCGCGGCGGCTAAAGGCAGCCCTGTCGCGTGGCTTGGCCGGGATGGAGATCATCCTGATTGACACACCGCCGAGCCTGGGCTTGCTGACGGTCAACGCCTTGTCGGCCGCCAGCGACCTGCTGGTGCCGGTCGAGTGCCAGTACTTGGCACTGCGCGGGGTGCGCTCTCTTCTCGAAACCACCCGACTGGTGCACGAGCGGCTCCACCCCCATCTGCGCCTGCTCGGGATCGTCGCCACTATGCTGCACAACGAATCCGACAACAACCGGGCAGTGCTGCGTGAGCTGCGGGAGGTGTTTGGCGACAAGGTTTTCCGTTCCGTGGTGGAGTACGACGATGCCGTCGCCATGGCGCCGGCGGCTCGCGCCTCGATCTTGCGATACAAGCCAAGCAGCCCGGCGGCCGCCGGCTACCGGGCTTTAGCCGACGAAGTGCTTGAACGCTGGGGGGAGGCTCAACCGGCCACCACCAGTTAACCGCGCACCATCCCGCATTGGCCGCACGGAGCAGGGGGGATTCGTGGGCGAGCAACCACACAGACGAGAATCCAATCGATTGGAGCGGTTTTATTACGCGCAAGTTGGCGCGTATTTCGTCACCATCTGTACGCATCGAAGGAGGCGATTGTTTGGGGAGGTGGTGAATGGGGAGGTTGTGTTGTCAGAGTTGGGTCAGTTGGTCCGCAATTTGTGGGATCGGATCCCGCGCCACCAATCAAACGTCGATGTAGATGAATTCGTGGTCATGCCCGATCATTTTCATGGCGTCCTGATCATCGATCTCCAAAGTAGGGGCACGATATATCGTGCCCCTACCGAGGAGAGATTTGGCGGGCCGATCCCCGGATCCATCCCCACCATCATTCGAACGTACAAAGCGGCCGTGACCCGAATGTGGAGAAAGTCGATCGAGGACCCTGCATTGCGTGTGTGGCAGCGCGGGTATTACGAACATGTCATTCGGAGCGAGGATGAGCTGAACGGGATTCGCCGCTACATTCAGACGAATCCAATTCGCTGGGACTTGCGCCATAGTTAGAATGGTCGATGCCAAAGAACCAATAGGGGCATATCGTTCCCCTTCAGGGACTTGCGTTTACCCCCAACCGCTTAGTCGTCAACCCTCTTGATCGCCGCCCCCAACCCCCGCAGTTTCTCGTCAATCCGCTCGTAGCCACGGTCGATTTGGCCGATGTTGCGGATGTGCGACTCCCCCTTGGCCGCCAGCGAGGCCAACACCAACGCCATCCCAGCTCGAATGTCAGGGCTCTCCAACGTTTCCCCGACCAGCCGGGTCGGGCCTTCGACGATGCAGCGGTGCGGATCGCACAGGATGACGCGCGCCCCCATCGACACCAGCTTGTCGATGAAGAACATGCGGGTCTCGTACATCCAGTCGTGGAAGAGCGCCGTTCCCTGGCACTGGGTGGCGACGACAATGGCTATGCTCATCAAGTCGGTCGGAAAGGCGGGCCACGGCATGACGCTGATTTCGGGGATGGCCCCGCCCACGTCGGGTTCGATCGCCAGTTGCTGGTCCGCCGGTACGACCAGGTCTTGGCCGTCCACCTGCCAGCGAACGCCAAGCCGTTGGAAGACCAGCCCAATCATGTCCAGGTGCTCGGGCGCCGCCTGAAGGATGCGAATACCCCCACCGGTCACCGCCGCTGCACCTATGAAGCTGACGACCTCCAGGTAGTCGGGGCCAATGGTGTACTCGGCGCCGTGCAGCCGCTCCACACCCTGGATGTGCAGGGTATTGGAGCCGATATTTTCGATCTGTGCGCCCATAGCGTTAAGGAAACGGCACAGGTCCTGGACGTGCGGCTCGGAGGCGGCGTTGCGCAGCACGGTCTCGCCGCGGGCCAACACCGAACCCATAATGGCATTCTCGGTGGCGGTCACGCTGGCTTCGTCGAGCAGCACGCGTGCCCCATGCAGCCCGTTGGTTGCGTTGATGTGGTACTCGCGGGCGGCGTACTCCGTCTCAGCGCCGAGGGCCCGCAGCGCCAACAAGTGGGTGTCCACCCGCCGCCGCCCAATTACATCCCCACCGGGAGGGGGGATGTCGATCCCGCCGGCGCGGCCGAGCATCGGGCCGGCCAACAACACGGAGGCCCGAATGCGGCGGCACAGCTCGGGGTCCAGATTGGCGCGGCGCACATCCTGAGCGTGCACCCGCCAGCTGTTGGCCGACAGCAGCTCGACTTCCACGCCCAGACTCTCGAGCAGACTGCGCATGGCCTTGGCGTCGCCGATGTCGGGGATGTTGTGCAGGGTGACCGGCTCGTCGGTCAGGATGGAGGCGGCCAACACTGGCAAAGCCGCATTCTTGTTGCCGGACGGCGTGACCTCGCCCTGCAACGGACGGCCGCCTTCGATCAGGAAACTCGCCATGTTTCAGCCTCGGAATCTGAGTTGGATGGGAGCCCCCACCGTCAACGCAAAGCGCTCGGCGGCTGAGCCGCCGCGCACACCGATTTCCAGCAGCCCTTCACTGCCCAGGTAGGCGACCGGCTCGCCCGGGGCCACGTCACCGAAGGTTGTCATCAGCGGCAGTTCGAACCCGTCTGGCAGCAAGGCGGCACCTTCGCCGTGGAACACACCAGGTTCGGATTTGGGGAGCCATGGCGCCAGGGCACATCCGTCGGCATCGTGCCGCAGACGGCCCAGCGTCGTGATCAAGTTGCCAAAGGCATCAACATGGACGACCTCCCCGCTCAGGCCGTCGGCGCCCAGCCTTTCAAGCAGCGGCAGCTCGAACTGCTGTAACCCGTTGGCAGCCGGCCCCAGCTCCTTGAGCGGCGTGCCGCCGGCCAGATGGGCGGCAACCGGGGCGAAGATATCGCGCCCATGGAAAGTAGCGCTCACGGGTGTGTGGTGGAAGCGCGGCTCGGCCAGCACAACCGCCGCACTGGCGCTCTCGATGGCCAGCAAATAGGTGAAGACACCGTTATCCGGTCCGACCAGGACCATTTGTCGCCACTGGCAGGCCACCGCCCGCCTGGCCGTGCCGACGCCCGGATCGACCACCACCACCAGCACGCTGCCAGCCGGAAACTTGTCGGCCACCTGCCACAATTGGAAGGCGGCCTGTCGGATGTCGCCCGGCCGGATGCGGTGGCCGAGATCGATGACGGCTGCGCTGGGCGCGATCCCAGCGATGATGGCCTTCATGACACCAACGTAGGTGTCCAGATCACCGAAATCGGTCAGCAGGCCGATCAGAGCCCGGCGGCGCGAATCCTCCATATCGTGGGCCATTCTAGCGGAGGCCAGGTAGGGGGTCAATCACGGCCAACCGACGCCTGAACGACGCCCATTTCTTAGAACGCGTGTGCGCTTCTCGAAGCGGCCAAAGGGCTCCCATGGTAAAATTAGGTTTCGTGGATAGCAGACTTCGTAGCGCACAGGATCGGCCAATTGGGGTCGTTGCCTCGCTGGTAACCGGCTTCGACCGGGTGGCCGCCAGGCCGCTCTTAATCCTGCCGCCCCTGCTGCTCGATTTGTTTCTTTGGCTTGGCCCCAAGGTCTCGATTTCGCCACTGGTTGACCAGATCATCGCCCAGCTGACACTGCCCAGCGGCGCCGAGCCGGCGCTGGTCGAACAGATCAGCACCGTGCAGGAGAGCCTGCAAGCCATTGCCCACCGTTTCAACCTGCTGACTGCGCTGAGCAGTCTGCCGGCCGGTGTGCCCAGCCTAATGGCCGGGCTGCTGCCGGAGAACACGCCGCTCGTTTGGTCAACAGCGGTTGAGCTTGGCGACCCGTTGCTCATCTTGCTTGGTTGGCTTGTCCTGACCGGTGTCGGGCTGGGCCTGGGGGCGCTCTACCACCGAGGTTTGGCCCGGGCGGCTGCGCCCGATATGGACTTGACTTCGGGCTGGTGGGCCTACAGCCGGCTGCTGGCACTCGGCGCGCTGCTCTACGGGGGGCTGTTGATCGGCGGCGGAATCGCCTTTCTGGTGGCCACCCTGGCAGCCTTCATCCTGCCGCTGCTGGGCATTGGCGTCAGTTTCATTGCCTTTAGCCTGCTGTTCTGGCTCCTGGTGTACCTGGTCTTCACTCCGCATGGCATCATCCGCTACCGCTTCGGGGTGATGCGGGCCATGATGGAAAGCGCCCTGCTGGTGCGGTGGAACTTCATGGCGACCGTCGGATTCCTGGGGGCGGCCGTCGTGATTTCGTGGCTGACCAACATGGTCTGGAGTCTGCCAGCCACCCAATCTTGGTATGCCTTGCTGGCCATCCTTGGGCATTCGTTTATCAGCGGCACGCTGCTGACCGGCAGCTATGCCTACTACCAGGGCCGGCGTGAGTGGATGGTGAAAGTTCGTGACGAAATCGAAGCCCGACTTGAGAATCTGGAACGGCGCCGCAAACTGACGCCAGAAGATCGGGAAGAAGGAGACGTGTAGGTGGCGAAACGGACGACGAAGAAGTCGGACATCCGTAAAGAAGCGGAAAAGGTCAGCAGCTACGGCGCCAAGGATATTCAGGTCCTTGAGGGTCTGGAAGCCGTCCGCCGCCGGCCAGGCATGTATGTCGGGGGCACCGACGTCAAGGCGCTGCACCACCTGGTCTATGAGGTCGTCGACAACTCGATCGACGAGGCGCTGGCCGGCGTCTGCGACAAGATCGATGTGGTCATCCATGAGGACAGCAGCGTTACCGTCGAAGATAATGGCCGCGGCATCCCCGTCGACAAGCACCCGGAGAAGAAGAAGCCGGCGCTCGAAATCGTCATGACCGTGCTGCATGCCGGCGCCAAATTCGGCGGCGATGGCTACAAAGTCTCGGGCGGCCTGCACGGTGTCGGCGTCTCGGCGGTCAATGCGCTGTCGGAATGGTGCGAGGTCGAGGTCAAGCGCGACGACAAGCTTCACTTTCAGCGCTACGAACGCGGCATTCCCAAGGGGCCGGTTGAGACCAGGGGCAAGGTGGCCAAGGGCGAGACGGGCACCCGCACCACTTTCAAGTACGACAACGAGATCTTCGTGGGCGAAGTCGACTTCCGCTTCGAGACTCTCGTTCAACGCTTCCGCGAGATGGCCTTTGTCACGCGTGGCACCAGCATTCGGCTGCTGGACGAGCGTTCCGGCCGTGAGATGACTTTCTACTTCGAAGGCGGCATCAATTCGTTTGTGCGCTACCTGAACCGCCACCGCGAAGTCCTTCATCCGACCTTTTACGTCGAGAAGGAGCTCGAGGACACCGGCATTGAGGTGGCCCTGCAGTACACGGATGCCTTCGCCGAGTCGGTCTACTCGTTCGCCAACACCATCAATACCATCGATGGCGGCACCCACTTGACCGGTCTGCGAGCCGCCGTCACCCGCACGATCAATGATTATGCGCGCAAGAACGGCCTGCTCAAGGACGCCGATCCCAACTTCAGCGGCGACGACACGCGCGAAGGTATGACGGCCATTGTCAGTGTCAAGCACCGCGATCCACAGTTCGAAAGCCAGACCAAAGTCAAGTTGATGAATGCCGAGGTCCAGACCCAGGTCCAGCAGGTGGTCAATGAGGGTTTCGGCGCCTTCCTTGAGGAGGACCCGCGTGCCGGCCGGGCGATCGTCCAGAAATGCCTGACGTCGGCCCGGGCACGGGCGGCGGCGCGCAAGGCGCGCGATCTCGTCATTCGCAAGTCGGCGTTGGAGAGCCTGACCCTGCCGGGCAAGCTGGCCGACTGCTCCGAGCGTGACCCCAAGCGGGCCGAGATATACATCGTCGAAGGCGACTCGGCCGGTGGATCGGCCAAGCAGGGGCGCGACCGGCACTTCCAGGCGATCCTGCCGTTGCGGGGCAAGATTCTCAACACCGAGCGCGCCCGGCTGGACAAGATCCTGTCCAACAATGAGGTCAAAGCGCTCATCTCGGCCCTGGGCACCGGTGTGGGCGAGACCTTCGACGTGGCGAACCTGCGCTATGGCCGGGTCATTATCATGACGGATGCCGATGTCGACGGTTCGCATATACGCACGCTGCTGCTGACCTTCTTCTTCCGCTACATGTCCGAGCTGATTGATTCGGGCCATCTGTACATTGCCCAGCCACCGCTCTACCGCATTTCCCACAAGCGCGACGTTCACTACGCCTACAACGAGGCCGAGCGCGAGCGGCTGGTCCAGGAATTGACCAGTAAGAACGACAGCAAGCTGGGAATCTCGCGCTACAAGGGTTTGGGCGAGATGAACCCTGGCCAATTGTGGGAAACGACGATGGATCCCGAGAACCGCACGCTGCTTCAAGTCACGATCGAGGACGCGGCGGCGGCCGATCGGACCTTCGACATGCTGATGGGGGCGTCGGTGCCGCCGCGGCGCCGTTTCATCCAGACTCATGCCCACGAGGTGCGCAACCTCGACGTCTGATCGGTCCTACTGCCAATGAAAAGTCGACGGGCTCCCACCAGGGAGCCCGTTCTGTTTATCAACCAGCCAAGCTAGCCAGCGATCAACGCAGGAAGGACCGCAGCCGGTCGATCAGGCCCGGGTGGCGCAGCCGGCCGAGGGCCTCTGCCTCGATCTGGCGCACGCGCTCGCGCGTGAGCCCCAACCGGTCCCCGACCTCGCTCAGGGTGTAGAGCCGGCCGTCCAGCAGGCCGTAGCGCAGTTTAAGGACCTGGGCCGTGCGCGGCGGCAAACGGTCGAGGGCGGCCTGTAATTCGCCGCGCAGTTCGACCGCGGTGTACAGCAGTTCGGGGGAGGGCGACTCCTCGTCGGGGATGATGTCGATAAGCAGCGAATCCTCGTCCTCATCGATGGGTACATCGAGCGAGCGCGGAATTTCCGAGGTCTGGAGCAGCAGGCGGACACGCTCGGCGTCCATTTGGGCTTCGTCGCTCAATTCCTCTACGTTGGGTTCGCGGCCCAGCCGCTGGGTTAGCCGGATTTGGGCGCGGTGTAGTTGGCTGAGCTGTTCGATGACATGAACTGGAATGCGGATTGTGCGGCCTTTGTCGGCGATGGCCCGCGTGATGGCCTGGCGGATCCACCACGTGGCGTAGGTCGAGAACTTGAAGCCGCGGTGGTAGTCGAACTTGCTGGTGGCTCGCATCAGGCCGATGTTGCCTTCCTGGATCAAGTCGAGGAAGGACAGGCCGCGACGAAGGTAACGTTTGGCGACGCTAATGACCAGCCGCAGGTTGGCCCGGATCAGGTGCTCGCGGGCGACCCAACCGTCCTGGATGTAAGAAAGGAGCTCATGGCGCCGTTCGTCCGGAAGCTCGGGGTCGTCGGTCGCCAGCGCCCGGCGAGCCAATAGGCCGCGCTCCATCCGCTGGGCGAGGTGCACTTCTTCTTCGCGGGTCAGGAGGGGAACCAGGCCGGCTTCGCTCAGATAGTGCTCAACCGAGCCCAATGCCAGCGAGCCGTGCGCTTCCTCGGCGGCTGGAAGCTCATCGAATTCGTCTTCGGTTGGGCCGCCGAAGAACCGGTCAACGACCACGATATCGCGCTGCATTAACGCCGAACGCAAGTTGAAATACAGATCCTCGTCGAACTCGGCTTCGGCTACCGCCTCGAAAAGATCCTCTTCCTCAAGGAAGCCTCGTTCGCCGGCAAGCTGTGTCAAGGCATCCAGGGCTTCTTGGAAGTCCATTCGCCTGTACCTCTTGCCTCAGCCCGCTCGAGCAACGCACGACCCCGGAGCAGGCTGGCGGAGTGTCGGAACGGCATGTCAAGGTTGATGCCCGCAATCAACCGGCTGTGCAGCGGGCAGACACCGTACTTTAATCATCTGGAGGCGTTTGTCAATGGGCGGCCCTGCACCGCTCGCTTGCCGGCCTCAACCGGCCGTGTCGAGCAAGGGCAGCACGAGCAGCAATCCGGCCAGCGTCTTGGCGTCTTCGATCTCTCCGTCGGCGATTAACTCGTAGACTTCCTCCAGGCTGTAGGACTCGGCCTCGAGCCGCTCATCTTCATCCCCCGGCAATTGGCCCGGTTGCAGGTCGCGCGCCAGAAACAACAACGTGCGCTCCGTCGAGTAGCCGGGGGCCAGGTAGTAGCCGCCCAGTGCGTGGATCTCGCCTGGTCTGTGCCCGATTTCTTCCTGGCACTCCCGGCGGGCGCACTGCTCTGGCAGTTCGCCGGCCTCGAGCGTCCCGGCCGGGAATTCAAGCAACTGCCGGCCGGCCGGGTGGCGGTATTGGCGGACGAACCAAAGCCGGTTCTCGTCGGTGACGGCGGCAATCGTGACCGACCCCTGGTGGTCGACGTACTCGTAGCTGGTCTGGAGGCCATCGTCAAAGGTCACGGGTTGGCGCCAGACCTTGAATACCGGGGCCTGGTAGATCAGGCTGCGCACGCCAGACTTGGGGTTCATAGGACCTCCACAGCAAAGGGGACGGCCATTGCGGCCGTCCCCGAGATCTCATTCCAAACAGCTGGCGGTCTAGGGGATGTTAAGGACAGTCCCCGCCGACAGGTTGTAGGGCTCACTCAGACCGTTCGCCTGGGCGATGGCGAGCGGGTCAACATCACCGTACAGACAAGCGATGCCGTAAATGGTGTCACCCGACTGGACGGTGTACGTCGCCGGGTGCGAGCGCAAGGCGCGCGGCGGTGGGAAACCACTCGTGCCTTGCGGAATCGTCAGAGTCAATCCGGGCGAGATGACCGTGTCACTGCCAATGCCGTTGACCGCCAACAACTGGATCGGGTCAATGTCAAAACGGCGGGCGATACAGTAGGGGTGTTCGCCTTGTTTGAGGGTGTAGCTGGAGGGCACACCGGCGGTGGCAATCACCCCGGTTGTTGGCGTAGCCGCTGAGGTCGCGGCCGAGGCTGAGGTCGGCTCGGGCGTCTCAGTCGGCGCTTCAGTCGGCTCGCCGGCGCCGGCCGCCTGGGCCGTTTGCGTGAGCAGGTCCGAACGGACGGCTTCCATTGTCTGCTGCTGTGCCGTCAGTCCGCTGGGCGAGGCTTCGGTTGAGCCCACGGCGGGTGGTGGCGTTGATGCCGATCGGGTGCAGGCGCCGAGGATCAGAGCCGTGCCCAATGCGAGGGCCGCCATCACCTTCGGCAAGCGCTGGTAACCCATGGACTCCTCCTTGAATGGCGGGCCGAGGGACCGCCCAATCCGACTCTCAGCCGCGCATGCTAGCACAGGCGTTTGGGGGCGTCAAGCGGGGGTATCGCAATCCGACACAAGCTAGGCCTATTGCAAAGAAAAAGCCCCGGGTAGCCCGGGGCTGCGCTGGCGTTAGTCAGGCGGCTGCCCGAAGGCGCGGCCTGAATTTGTACCCGTAAAGCAAAACACCGCGGTCACCGTCGGCGCGCAGCTTGCGCGTCACCATCTCGACCGGCGTGCCAATCTCGATGGCCTGGCTGCCCAGGTCGGTAAGCTGGGCCGTTACCATCGGGCCCTCGTCAAGCTGCACCAGGGCAACGGTGTAGGGGGCCGACTCTTGGAAGCCAGCCGGTGCATCATAGATGGTCGTGTACGACCAGACCTTGCCTTGACCGCTGAAGGCGTACGGTGTGCGGGCTTCCTGGCCGCAGTCAGGACAAATATCGCGCGGCGGAAAGATCTTCGAATCGCAGTGGGTGCACACCTCGCCGACCAACCCATAGCGTTGTTGGCGCAGGCGCCAATGCCGGGAGACTTCCATCGTTCACCCTTCCCTGTCGTTCGATGTATTCATGGGCCGGAGTCTAGGCCCGTATGACTCTCAGGACCTATCAGCTTGGCCGATTCGGCCCGGCTAGCCGGCGACCGTGAGCACGTGCGTGGCGCAGGTGGCGCCGTTGCCGCCTAGGCACTGGATCAGGGCCCAACGGGCGCCCTCGACCTGGCTGCCCCCAGCCCGGCCCTGCAACTGCAGAGCCGCTTCGACGGCTTGATAGACGCCGGTGGCGCCGGCCGTCTCGCCGCGAGCCTTGCTGCCGCCCATCGTACCGATCGGCAGCTTGCCGCCCCGTTTCCATGCGCCATCGGCCGCCATTTTCCAGGCAGTGCCCGGTTCGGCGAAGCCGGCAGCTTCCAGTGACAATGCGGCAAAGATCGTGAAGCTGTCATGCAGTTCGTACAGGTCGATGCTGTCGTGATCGATCCCGGCCCGTTCGAGCGCCTGCCGAGTGGTCTGGGAGACCGTCTCCGGGCGCAGTGGGTCCGGTTGGTCATGTAGCGCCAGGGCCGAGCTGGCCGCCGCCGAACCGGCGATGCGAACCAGTGGAACCGGCCCGCCTTCCGGCGCGACCCCTTCACCGACCAGCAGCAGTGCGGCGGCGCCGTCAGCCAGTGGGGCGGCGTCGAACATATTGACCGGATCGCTGATCAGCGCACCGCGCTGATAAGCCTCCAGTTTGATGGCCTTCTGGAACATGGCATTCGGATTAGTGGCACCATGCTCGTGCGCCGTCAGGCTAAAACCGGCCAGGGCGTCGGCCGGCGCCTGGTGTTGGTGCAGGTAGCGCCGCATCAACAGGGCAGCCTGGGCGGTTGGCGTGACTCCCTGGGCCGCTTCGAAGTCGGTGTCGGTGGCCGACACCAACGCTGCCTCGACCTCGGCCGTCACCTTCTCCGACACTTTCTCGACACCGACGACCAGGGCGGTATCAATCTCGCCGGCGCGGATGGCCAGGTATGCCTGGCGCAGGGCCATCCCACCCGAGGCGCCGGCGGCTTCAACCGTGTGGGCCTCGACGCCGCGCAGGCCGCCGTAGTCGGCCAGCAGGGCGCCCAGCTGGGTTTGACCCGACAGCGCTCCAGAAAGCATGTTGGCGACATATAGAGCCTGCGGGCGCAAACCGCCGGCGTCGTCCATCGCCGCCTGCATTGCCTGGTGGGCCAGATCGCGCAGCGACCGTTCCCAGTGCTCCCGCACCGGGGTCAAACCGACCCCGGCAATCCATACTCTGCGACCGGTTGCGTTCGTTGTGGCTGTCATTGGATCGTCAGTTTGCCTCGATAGCGGGCGTAGGTGGCATAGTCGATCTCGACCCGGCGGGTGATGTAACTCTCGGTGGTTGGCGCCAGATCACGGGCGGATTTGACAGCCTCGGTCACCGTCAGACTGAAGGCGTCGGAGCCGGCGCCCGAGCCATACGAGACCAGGAAGATACGGTCACCGGGTTGAGCTACGTCGAGAATGGCGGTCAGGCCGATCATGGCCGAACCGGCGTAGGTGTTGCCAATACGCGGCACCAGCAAGCCGGCCTCGATTTGTTCGGGCTTGAAGCCGAGTGAACCGGCGGCCCGTTGGGGGAACTTGGTGTTGGGCTGGTGGAAGACGGCGAAGCGGTAGTCCTCCGGCTTGGTGCCAAGCGACTGCATCAGCGTTTCACCGGCGACCTGGATGTGGTGGAAGTAGGCCGGCTCGCCGGTGAAGCGCTCACCGTGCTCCGGGTACTTCTCGTTGGCTCGGCGCCAGAAGTCGGGCGTATCGGTGCTGTAGGAATAGGAAGCCTCGAAGGTGGCCAGCGCTTCGGCCTCGGGGCCAAGCAGGAAAGCGGCGCCGCCGGCGCCGGCCGTGTACTCGAGTGCATCGCCCGGCCGGCCTTGGGCCGTGTCCATGCCAATCGCCAGCGCATAGCGGGCCATCTTGGAGCCGACAAAACCCATGGCCGCCTGGACGGCTTCGGTACCGGCCTTACAGGCGAACTCCCAGTCGGCGGCCTGTGTGTGCGGCGTGGCGCCGATGGCCTCGGCGACGACCGTCGAGGTCGGTTTGACCGAGTAGGGGTGTGACTCTGATCCGACCCACACGGCCCGGATGAGTTTGGGGTCGATGCGCGCCCGGGCCAGCGCGTTGCGGGCGGCCTCGATCGACATGGTGATTACATCTTCATCGAGGCCCGGCACGGCCTTCTCTTCAATCGGCAGGGCGGCCGCGCCGCTTTTCCAGACACGGGCGACCTCGCGCGCCGGCAGCCGGTACTGCGGCACGTAGGCGCCGTAGCCGACGACGCCCACCCCGAATTCCGGCCGCAGAATCGAGCCGACCTGGCTGGTGCTGCTGGCTTGATCGCCCACGTTAACCTTCCTCACTCTTCAGCTTGTACCAGCTGTTGCGCCCGGTCGATGCGGACGGCTTGTTCCTCGACCAACTGGCGGGCTATGCGTTCGATGGCCTCGCCCTCGGCGCCGGCCGCAATCGCCACCTGGCGCGCGTGCAGTCCCATGTGGCCGCGTTGGATACCTTCGGTTGCCAGTGCCCGCAGCGCCGCCAGATTTTGCGCCAGACCGACCGAGACCAGAATTTCGGCCAATTGGGCGGCGGTTTCCACGCCCATCAGCCGGAGACAGGCCCGGGCGGTCGGATGGACGCGGGTGGCGCCGCCGACGATGCCAACCGCCATCGGCATCTCGAGTTGGCCGTGCAGTGCGCCGTCGTCGCCCGCCCACCAGCGCGACAGAGATCGGTAGCGCCCGTCGCGGGCGGCATACGCATGGGCGCCGGCTTCAATCGCCCGCCAGTCATTGGCGGTGGCGATGACGACGGCGTCGACGCCATTCATGATCCCCTTGTTGTGCGTCGCCGCCCGGTAGGGGTCGGCGTCGGCAAAAGCCCAGGCCTCGATAATGCCATCGCGAACTTGGGCGCCGGAGAACGTGTCGAACGCAAGAGTTTCCACCGGGATCGAGCACTCGGCTCGGGCCAGGCGCCGGTCGGCCAGATTCGAAAGAATGCGCAGGTGGACGCGGCCGGCGCTGATCTCTTCAACCAGCGGCGCCAACCGTTCGACGGCTGTGTTGACTGCGTTGGCCCCCATGGCATCGCGCGTGTCGTAGATCAAATGGACGATCAGCATCGGGCCAACTGCGGTCTCCGGCAGGCTGCGCACGACCAGGTCGCGCGCTCCGCCGCCAAGCTGGCGGATCACAGGATCGACTTCGTCGGCAGCGGCCAGGATCTCCTGCCGGCGGTCAAGCAGCGCCTGTCGGGCCCTTTCCAACCTGTCAGCCGGAATATCAAGGACCTGCAGCTGCCCGATCATGTGCGGGTCGTCTGCCTGGGCGCGGAACCCACCGTCCCGCCGAGCTAGTTTGGCCATGAAGGAGGCGCCAGCCACGACCGACGGCTCCTCGATCACCATCGGGACCAACAGCTCCCGTCCGTTGACAATAAAGTTGGCGGCGATCCCCAAGGGCAGGCCGTAAATGCCGACGGCGTTCTCGATCATGTGGTCCGCTTGCTCGGCTGAGAGTCCGGCGGCGCTCTCGAAGGTCGACAGCGCCTCGTCGGTCAGCCCGCTGGCCCGGCCAACTTGGGCCAGCCGCTCTCGGAGGGGCAGTTTGTAGAAACCAGGTAGACGCGAACCGTCGGCCTCGGTCATCCGAGCCTGTTCCTGACGCTAGTGACGAACCGGTGTGTATGTATAGGTGCAGACGGCTGGCAAAAACTATCAGACCGCCGGCAGCCGGCATGAAAAACCGGCTCACCGAGCCGGTTTGGTCTTCTGGATTGCTGTCGGATCCGTGGCTGCTAGTTGCGCAGGTATTCGGTCCTTAGGATGAAGTCCAGCCATATGAAGGCCAGGGATCCCATCGATAGGAAGACGAGTATGGTGTTGGAGATGCTGAATTTGTCGATGGTCGTATTGAAAAAGGCGATGGTGCCGACGGCCGTGGCGGCACCAAATAGGATGGCAATCGTCCACACGATGGTGCGGCGTGCTCTCATGGTCGACTCGTTCCTCCTGCTCCCGATGCGTTCGGGCGAGATTCTAGTACAGTGGGTTGGGAGCGTCAAGCGAGCTAGCGTGCAACGCCAAATAGGCGGCGCAAGAATCCGCCGACGCCGCCAGTTGGCCGCTCGCCCATCACCGTGCCGTCCTGGCCGCTGATCACCACCTGATACGTTTCGCCATCAAGCAGGTAGCTTGCGCGCCAAACCGGCAACATGATCAATCGGTAGGCCGCCACCAGCATGTCGGACGAATGCAGTTGAAGGTCCTTGAAGTTGCCGAACAGCAGCTGTTCAACGCGCCGGCGCGCCTGATCGACCACGTGCCAACGAGCGGCCATGGCCGCATCAGCCGCCGGGATTTGATAGGTCTCAGCCTGCCAGCCGGCCAGGTGCGATGGGTCGTAAGTGATCATGGCCGTCAGGTCGAACGTGCGCACGATGTTGGCCAATGACTTGGGCAGCCGATGGCTGGCTGGCACCGCCAAGTCGTTGTACAGGATCAACTCGTTGCCGGTCCGAGTTACCCATTCATCCCCATCCCTGTGCAGATAGCGGTATGGCGCTTGCCCCGTCAGGTCGAAGGTCCAGGCGGGCAGAAAGACCGGCCGCAAGCGGCTCACCCGCTCGATCTGGGCAAGGCCTGAGTCGACCAACCAGGCCCGCAGACTGCGCTCGGCCTGCGTTTCGGTCAGCCCGATGGGAACGATGCCTTGAGGGGGAACGAGCGACTTGGTGTCGGTGTGGTCGATGACGAAGCTGCTCCCGCAGTGTGCGCAGGTTAAGGAAACTGTGCTGGGACCGATCAGGTACGTGGCGCCGCAGGCCGTACAGCCGAAGGTGGGGGTGGCCGTCGGTTGGACATGCCCCCTGGCCGTGACCAAGGCCTCGATGAAATTGGATTCGCCGACGGCGTCTCCTTGCTGAAGCAAGCTGGCCAGGTGGGCTTGGTGACCGCAGTAGGCGCAGGTTAGCTGGTGGTGCCCCGGATCGTAGGTCATGCGCCCGCCACACTGTGGACAGGCGAAACGCTGCAGGTCGATGGCCGCCTGCGCCGGTGGTTGTGGCCGGGAGGTGGCATTGGGATCGATGACCCGGGCGGGATCGAGTTGGCCATCGAGCAGCGACAGGTCGCGGCGGGCGGCGTAGTGGGTTGGCTCGGTGAACAGGACCTGTTCGAGGTGCTCGCGCTGCTGCTCAAGGTTGTCGGCAAGCTTGGCGAGCCAGTAGTGGGCGTCGGCCTGCTGGCGCGTCGACGGCTGCATCGACAGGGCCCGATCCAGGTACTTGCGCGCCTGGTCGACCTCACCGGCCCTGGCCGAGGCAATGCCGCGCGTCAGCAGGTCGCGGGCGCCATCAGACATGGTTCCCAGGTTCCCAGGCGAAGGGCTGACTGCGATTCACCGGTTCAATCCCCAAACTGCGGCATTGAGCGCCGTGGCGAACATCGTCCACAGAAGGTAGGGAACAAGCAGCCAGCCGGCGAGCCGGTCTAGCGCCCGGAAGCGGACGAAGGTGACGATGATCAGGGCCAGCAACACGCCGATTTCGAGCAGGGCCAGATCGGTCCGCTGCAGCCCAAAGAACAGCAGGGACCAGCCCAAATTGAAGGCCAGCTGCAGGCCAAAGAAAGCGAGCGCTCGCCGTACCGCTGGTTGGTCCAGACCCAGCCGCCAGATGCGCCAGGCGGCCCAGCCCATCAGGAAGTACAGGGCGGTCCAGACAGGTGCAAACAGCCAGGGAGGCGGGTTCCAGCTTGGCTTGATCATGGTCGGATACCACGTCTGGACCGGCCCGGCCGTCACCCAGCCGCCCAGGCCTCCGACGAGGAGCGGTAGGGCCAGGGCCACGATTAGACGCCACAGATCTCGCGGGCTTGTTTTGGTCAGGTTGGATGTGCTCATCGCTCCCTCGAGTGTTCGTTAGCTCAGGTGGTCGATCGCCTGGCGGACGGTTGTGGCGCTGGCTGCTAAGCCCGCTTCTTCCTGCGGATCGAGCGGCAGCGGGAAGGTGGTGACCACACCCTCCCCACCCACCAGGCGTGGCAGCGAAACGGTCACATCAGCAACGCCGGCGACCTGCGGGCTTGGGCTGCACACGGTCAGGATCGCCCGCTGGTCCCGGAGGACTGCACGGGCGATGCGGGCCAGGGCACTGCCGATGCCGTAGTAGGTAGCGCCTTTGCCCTCAATGATGCGATAGGCGGCCCGTCGCACCCGCCCGTCTATATCGTCGCGCAGTTTGGGACCCAGCGTCACACCATGCTGCTGACAAAAAGCTGATAACGGCATGCCGCCGATCGTCGCCAGCGACCAGGTCAGCACTTCCGAGTCGCCGTGCTCTCCGACCACATAGGCGTGCACATGCTGCGGGTCAACGCCGACCTGTTGCCCGAGCAGCGCCCGAAAACGAGCGGTGTCCAGCGTTGTGCCCGAGCCCAGCACCCGGCCGGCGGGCAGATCGGCTTGTTGGGCCAGCTTGTGGGTGTAGTGGGTCAGGACATCGACCGGGTTGGTCGCCACCAGCAGGACGGCTTCGGCAGCATGGGCCAGCACCGAAGGCACTACGTCGTCGAAGACGGCCCGGTTGCGGCTCAACAGCTCAAGCCGGGACTCGCCCGGCTGTTGGTTGACCCCGGCGGCCAGGATGACCAGCCGCGCCCCTGCCAGGTCGGGGTAGTCGCCGGCCCGGATCTGCATCGGATGGGCAAAGGGAGCGGCGTGCAGCAGGTCATCCGCTTCGGCTTCCGCGCGCTGCCGCTGCCGGTCGACCAACACCAGCTCGCGCCCCAAGCCCGACAGCAGCAGACTGTAGGCTGCCGTCGAACCGACCAGGCCCGTGCCCACGACCCCGATCTTCAACTCATCTCTCCCCGGCACAATCAGGCTCGTGGCGTCGGCGGGTGAGGTCAGCCACGGAAGTACCGACCCAGCGTCTCGCCGACGCGGAAGGTTTGCATATAGGGACGGATGTTTTCCACGATGAATGCCTTGGGGGATGAAACGAAGCGCGGCAGCCGGTTGTCGGAGGGCACATTGCTGACCTGGAGCAATTCGAGCAAACTACTGGTGACCGGCGGGATCGGCATCACCCATTCCATCAGGCTGACGATCACCCGCAACAGTGGCATCGGGAAGCGGATCATGAGCCGCCGGGCGCCCCGCGCCGCCAGAGTGCGCCGCTCGATTTCCTCGAGTGTGAGCACCTCCGGACCGCCCAATTCGAACTCCTGGTGCAAGGCGTTGTCGTCAGTCAGCGATTGGACAACGGCGGAGGCGACGTCGCCCACCCAAACCGGCTGGAACTTCGACTCGTCCGTTCCGACGATGGGGTAAATCAACGGACTCAACGACACCAGACGGGCGAAGGTGTTGGCGAACTCGTCTTCCGGCCCGAACAGCACCGACGGTCGGAAGGCCGTCCATTTCAGTCCCGAGTTGGCGACATACGCCTGTGCCTTGCCCTTGGAGGCCAAGAAACGGTAGGGGAGCTCAGGTGCGGCCCCCATCTGAGAAACGTTGACAAAATGAATGATGCCCGCCCGCGCCGAGGCATCGACGACGTTGACTGTGCCCTGATAGTTGATGGCTTCATAGGTCGCGTCACCGTTCTCGATGGCGACGGCGGCGGTGTGGATGACTCGCTGAACACCTTCCAACGCCGGCTCGAGGCTCGCGGGCTGGGTGACATCGCCAAAGACCCATTCCACTGGCAGGCCAGCCAGCCGGGCCTCGCGTTGGGCGCGGTCGGGATTGCGCACCAGCACTCGCACGCGTTGGTGCTCGGTGACCAGACGCTGCACGATATAACTGCCGAGGAAGCCAGTTCCGCCGGTAACCAAAATCATGGTGGGTTCTCCTGACGCTCCTTTGACCCTAGTTCCCTTACAGCCGCGGCATGTCGGGCTGGCATTGCGGAGATCGCCGCTTGCCTCGGTTAGGGACCATCTTCGATCACATACGAGGTGATGGCCTGGATGCTCTTTCCGCTGGCGCCGGTGAACTCATACATGTCGCAGAAGTGCTGTTTGGCTCCATTGGCAAATTCCGCTGTGCCGTCGACTGCTCCCGCCTTGCCGTGGGTGACAACGTGGTGAATCGCCAATCTGGCGGGCTCAGGCCGGTCGTCGAGCAGAACGGTGAGATCGGATTGCGAATCGCCCCGGCCTCGTCCGAGGATCTCCCAGGTCACGTCGTCTGCGCAATTGTCGAGCAGGAGTGGAAGGTCCCGGGTTGCCAGAGCGATGGATAGCTCCTGGACCAGCAGGTTCTTAGGGGAGTTGCCGCAATCCTCACTACGCAAGATCTCGGTCATGATTTAGTCCATTCGGCGGGGCATGCGCCAAGTTTCCGACGTGACCATGTTAAACGAAAGACCGCCGGCAGCGAAGGCCAGGCGGTCGGCGGACAGGTGCCCCCACGGGGATTCGAACCCCGGTCGTAGCCTTGAAAGGGCTATGTCCTAGGCCAGACTAGACGATGGGGGCAGACGAGAGCGGATTGTACCATGCGGCCGAAAGTAGGGTCAACAATCAGCGCCGGCCGCTGCGCGGCCGGTGATAAGGCGGCACATTCAGCTCGATGACGCGACAAACCTCGGGATCGTTCATCCGGGTCAGCAGCCGAGGGTCAAACTTGTCGGGGGGCTCGGCCGTGGTAACGACGGTAGGCAGGCGGGCGTTGTAGCGGTAATTGAACAGTTGGAACAACTTCTCTCTGGCCCAGGCCGAGGTCGCCTGGCTGCCCAGATCGTCGAGCACGAGCATCGGTGTACGGCGCAGGTCTTCAAACAAGCGGTCATAGGAGGTGCCGGCGTCCGGGTTGAAGGTCGCCCGCAGGTGGTCAAGCAGATCCGGCACCACAACGAAGCGGACGGGCTGGCCATTGCTGTCCTGGTAGTTGGCGATGGCGGCCGCCAAATGGGTCTTGCCGGTCCCATATGTGCCAAAGACCGCCAACCACCCGTCGGGTTCTTGCGCGAAGGCCAACGCCTGATCGAAAGCGGCCCGCAACGAGGCCAATTCCTTGCGCGGTAAGCCTTCCTCCTGACGAAAATTGAAGTTGCCGAAGGTTTGTCCCTTGTGCAGCGCCAGGGAAGACACCAAGTCCTGACTGCCCTCGTCTGCCGAGCGCCGGTAATCCGGCGCTCGGATTTCGACGTGAACCACCCGGTCAAGGTCTGATAGCCGGGAGCGCAGGCGCCCCTCGATGCGGTCCAACGGCAGGTTGGTCGTCAGGACGAGCGGGAGCGCATTGACGTAGCGGTAGTTGACGATCTGGAAGAGCTTCTCGCGCGCCCAGTCGGTGGCGCTGTGCGTGCCCAGGTCATCGAGCACCAGCAAGGGGGCGTTGCGCACCTGATCGAAGCGCTCGTCGAAGCGCATCTCATTGGCCCCGAACGACGCACGCAGCAGGTCGAGCAGGTCGGGCACGGTCAGGAACAAGGTCGGCGTGCTGTTGGCCACCGCCTGGTTGGCAATGGCGGCCGCCAGGTGTGTCTTGCCGGTTCCATAACTGCCTTGGAGCAACAACCAACCATCGAGCCGTTCGGCGTATTGCCGGGCGCGTTGAAAGGCATTGTCTACCGAAGTCCGCTCAGCATCGCCGATGCCGGTGCGTCCTTCGGGGCGAAAGCTGTCGAAGGTCAGGTCGGCCAGCCGGCCCAGTTGGCTCAGGCTGTACAGGCGCTGGCGGAATCGGGCCTGGAGCTCGTCGGTACGGCAGACACAGGGGACCACGCGGCCGAACTCGGGATGGTTGACCGGCAAATCGCGGCGCAAGTACCCCGCCCCGCCGCAGTGCGGGCAGTTGGGGTCGCCGGCCCGGTCGGGCTGCTGCGGGTCAACCGCCGAAGTGTCGACGGAAGCTTTCGTGGTAGCGCTGGCGAGCTTCTTCAGCGCCTGCTCGATCTTCTCGCTCATTTCTGCCCTGCGTCTTCCATTCCTCAAGAATCGCTTCGATGTAGCGCCATTTGCGCACGTTGTTCTCGACGGCAATGCGGATGGCTTGCTCAATCCAGCCGGCCGGGTAGGTGCGCACCGCCTCGGCCAGGCTCTCGGCCAGCATCGGCGTCAGGGGTCCAATGTTGTGCTCGTACAAGATAAAAGCATTCGGCCGGGCCGCTTCCAGCGGTGCGCCTTCGCCGATCCGACCCTGCCCGCCGGCCAGCGCACGCCGCCCCGCCTGGCTATTGAGCAGGAAACAAGCCTCGCCGGTTTCTGTCTGGCTCTGCAAGAGGCTGCCTCTTTGCACGGCCCGCTCAAGCGCATCATCCAGCGCCTCGGCGGCGCTCAGGCCGCTGCCGGCGAGCCCCGCCATCAAGCGGGGCTGATCAGCCAGCGTCGATCGGGTCAAGACCTCGGTGGGCCGATCGGCCAGCGCCCATAAGGCGTACAGCGTCACTTTGAGTTCGGCCAGGTTGTCGATGACGGGCAGCAGCTCGGCGAAGAAAGTCGAGGGCAGCGGGACCTGGGCACCGTCGTCCGAATCAAATCCTGTGAAGCTGTGGGAAGGGGCGGGCATAGCGCCAACTAGTCTACTCGCGATGCCGGCCGCCCGTCCAATCGGCGCGGCGTTTTCAGGGGGCTGATGGGGAAGAGCGACTAACCTGGCACGCCTTCCGGCGCCTTCATTCGGGCGGCGTTCTCAAACTTGGCCAGTCGCTCGCGGAACACCAGGTCTACCGAGCCGACCGGGCCATTCCGGTGTTTGGCGACCAGGATTTCGGCGATGTTCTGGCGCATCGTGTCGGTCTCGTACTGGTCGGGCCGGTAGATAAACATCACGATATCGGCGTCCTGTTCCAGACTGCCGGACTCGCGCAGGTCGGACAGCACCGGTCGTTTGTCGGCCCGCTGCTCGACGGCGCGCGACAGTTGGGCGGCGGCCAGCACGGGCACGTTCAATTCGCGGGCCAGCACCTTCAGGTTGCGCGAAATGTAGGACACCTCTTGCACCCGGTTGTCCATGCGGGTGTCGCCCGTCATCAGCTGCAGATAGTCGACGATGATCAGGTCGAGGCCGTACTCCATGTGCAGCCGGCGGCACTTGGTGCGTAGCTGGAGTGGGGTGATGGCCGGCGTGTCGTCAAGAAAGATCTGGGTGTCGCTCAGGGTGCTGACCGCCTGGGTGAAGATCGGCCATTCCTCGTCCTGGATCTCGGCTAGGCGCAATCGCTGGGCGTCGATGTTGGTTTCTTGGGCGACCAGGCGTTGGACCAGCTGCTCGTTGGACATTTCCAGTGAGAACAGCGCAACGTGCTTTTTGTGCAATTGGGCGGCATTCTTGGCCGCCGAGAGACAGAAGCCGGATTTGCCCTGGCCGGGACGGCCGGCGATGATCAGCAGATCGCTTGGCTGCAGACCGCCGAGCAGCCGGTCAAGGTCGATGAAGCCGGTCGGAACACCGATGGTTTCATCCCGGTGCCGGGCCAGGTAATCGATCCGGTCGTAATACTCACTCAGGACCTGACGGATCGGCTCCAGGTCGTGGGTCAGGCGGCGTTCGCTGACGCCGAAGACGGCCTTCTCGGCGTCGTTGACCACATCGTCGATCAGGGTCTCGGTCTGGTAGGCCAGCCGAGCGATCTGGTTGGCGGCCTCGAGCAGGCGGCGACGGGTGGCCGTCTCCTGCACCAGCCGGCCGTAGGCCTCAGCGTGGATCGAGGTCGGAACGTTGTTGATCAGCGAGGTAAGGTAGGCTGGCCCGCCGCTCTCCTCGAGCCGGTTCTGGCGGCTAAGCTCTTCGGAGACGGTGAGCAGGTCGATCGGCAGGCGTTGTTCGTTGAGGCTGTTGAAGGCCTCCCACACCCAGCGGTTGCGGTGCAGGAAGAAGTCGTCGCCCGCCAGGAAGTGGGCGACGTCGTAGTAGACCTCGGGATTGACCAGGACCGAGCCCAGGACGGCCTCTTCGGCCTCGCGATGATGCGGCAGGCCCTCGCCAGGGCCGCCGTTGCCGCTTGATCGGGGGGGCAGGTTGGTCTCAGTCATGTGAGATTCTTGCGCCGGCCCTTGCCGGCAGAATGGGTCTTGGGCGAGACTGGGTTTGGCAGGCTGGCGGCTGTCTTGGCCGGCCGGGGATCACTCCTCGGCCTGGTCCTCGTCGGCGTCTTCTTCCTCTTCCTCTTCCTCTTCTTCATCTTCGTCCATTGCGCCGAGATCGAGCGAGTCGACAAAGTCCTTGAATACTTCGAGACGACCCTCGTCCATTTCCTCTTCGGGCATGTCGCCGCCTTCGACGCTTTGCTCGGGCTCTGCGGCCGCCATTTCCATCACGCTCTCATCGACAAAAATCGGCACATGGACCCGTACGGCCAGGGCCAGGGCGTCGGACGGTCGCGAGTCAATTTCCATGGTATCGCCATTGACGCTGACGATGATGCGGGCGAAGAAGACATCTTCGCGCAGTTCGGTGATGGTGACGCGCTGGACTTCGGCACCAAGGGTTTGCAGCACGTTGCGCAGCAGATCGTGGGTCAGGGGCCGAGCGACTTCCATTTGCTGCAGGCTGACGGTGATGGCTTCGGCTTCGTAAGGGCCGATCCAGATTGGGAGGAAGCGGTCGGAGGCCGTGTCCTTGAGGATGACGATCCGGTGCTGAGACATCAGGCTTACCCGGATGCTGTCAATTTCGACCTCTACCATTCCCGGTCCTCCAGCTCCTTGGATCTACCAGCGGCCGCCGCCAAGGTGACGGCATTCTAACACAGGGGCCGGGGCGCCCCGTTGGCTACGGATTGACGGCGAGGGCGACGGCCAACTCGGCCGCGGCGCGTGCGTTGTTGGCGAGCAGGGCCAGGTTGGCCCGCATACTGGCACCGTCAGTCAATTCGTTCAACTGCGCCAGCAGATACGGGGTCAGGGCCGAGCCGGCAATGCCGGCCTGGGCCGCCCGCCGCTCGGCTTGCTCAAGGGCTTGGCTGATGACAACCGGGTCCAGCGCGTCTTCTGCTGGCACTGGCACTGTGACCAAAGCCCCGCCGGTCAGGCCGAGGTCCCAGGCCGCTCGCAGCATGGCGGTGATGGCCCCGGCCGTGTCGGCGCGGGCACTGACTGGCAGGCCCGAGCTGACGGCGTAAAAGGCAGGAAACTCGTTGGTGCCCCAGCCGATGACGGGCACGCCGGCGGTTTCAAGCCACTCGAGTGTGCGGGGGAGATCGAGGATCGACTTAGCGCCGGCACAGACCACGGCCACCGGCGTGCGGGCCAATTCGGGCAGGTCGGCCGAGACATCGCCCGTTGGGCCCCGGTGCACACCGCCGATGCCGCCGGTGGCGAAAACCCGCACCCCGGCCGCGGCGGCCGCCAGCATCGTCGCCGAGACGGTCGTGCCCCCAGTCATCCGGCTGGCAAGCGCGGGTCCCAGATCGCGCCGGCTGACTTTGACGGCCTTGGTGTCGTTGGCCAGCCGCTCCAGTTCGTCGGCTGCCAACCCGACCCGCAATTGGCCATCGAGTACGGCGACCGTGGCCGGCAAGGCGCCAGCCTGGATCACGATGGTTTCGAGACGCCGGGCCGTCTCAAGATTGGTGGGACGCGGCAATCCGTGGGTGATGACGGTCGATTCAAGGGCGACCAACGGGCGGCCAGCCTGGAGTGCGGCGGCGACCTCCGCCGTGATTGACAGGTAGGGCTCGGTCAAGGGGCAGGTGGCTCAGACCAACTGGTCATACAGGCGTTCTAGCGACAAATCGGGCACGACGCTGTCGCGGGTGCGCAGAGTCAGGGCGGCGGCAGTCACACCCAGGCGGACGGCTTCGTCCAGGGGGATGTCGTTGAGCAGCCCAAATACCACCGTCGCCAGCAGCGCGTCGCCGGCTCCGGTCGGGTCGACGATGTCGGTCTTGACAGCCGGGATGTGCCCGCTGCCTTCCGTGGCGGCGTAGGCTACTCCGAATTCGGCCAGGGTAATCATGGCCATCTCGGCGCCCAGCGCCACCAACTGGCGGGCGGCCGTGACGGCGTTGGCTGGATCGCTGTCGATCTCGGTTCCGGGCAGAAGGGCCTGTGCCTCGCGCTCATTGGCTGACACCAGCCACAGCGAGCTCAAGTGCGGCCGGATCCGCG
>Ga0302046_10000786_pt1 | contig 30516 bp, 12 predicted proteins | sample RVTome_11_FD_200261 | JGI IMG/M metagenome (GOLD analysis project Ga0302046, IMG submission 200261) | Soil microbial communities from uranium-contaminated site in the Upper Colorado River Basin, Wyoming, United States - RVT147D111 (version 2) ...
GAGGCCAGGCTGACGGCGTACACGGCCCGTTCCGCGTCGCTTAGGTTGGGCACGCTTTTGAGCTTTTGCAGCAGTTGCTTTAGTTTTTTTTTCCGCACTCCGGTCAGGATGCCCTCGTCATTTTCCGAGGTCCAGCTTCATTCTCGCGTTCATGGGCACCCGGCCCTCTGCGTAGCCGCGAACTTCAGTTCGCGTTTGGCCCATGCCTTTCCGGGGAGCGCGATCTGAAGATCGCGCCTGCATCGGTCGCCGAAAAGTTGACGAGGATGGTTCCATCGAAGTGTGTCTGGGCGAGTTTGATGGACACGCCAGCGTCGCCTACGACGGCCTTGGCGTGGCTCGAGTCCCGTAGCCGCCTCCTCCCGTAGCCGCCTCATCCCGTAGCCGCCGACGTCAGGAGGCGGGCCTGTGGGGATGGCAAGTCACGGCGGTGTCTGCGGGCAAATGTGGGCGGAACTTGTGGAACCTCGCAGGAAACATGATTAGGGATTGCGTTCCCGGATCGCTCGCAACTGTGCCAGGGCCAGGCGATCATGGGGTCGGTCCATGGCCTCTTTGGCTTGAATCAATGTGATCAGATCCAGGACCCGGAACGTTCCCTGGGGGTATTCAACCTCGATGGAGTGGTCCAGGACTTCTGCGAACCCACCCACTCCCTTGACCTCACCGAGGCAATCAAGAACGCAGAGGTCGGTTTCCAAGCATAGGTTCTTGAGTCGCGAACACAATTCCTCGGTGAGGTCGAGAGGGAGCTTGTCGGGGGTCATCCGGTGCCGGGGATGGAAAGGCGCCAGGACTGCCTGAAGACGGAGCAGGTTCCCCTTGGTAAACCGACAACAAACATCCACATCCTGGGTGACCATGGTGACTCCGTGAGCGACGGCCGCGTAGCCGCCCACCAACACAAACTCAACGCCGCCGTTCGCAAGCGTCGCCAACATGATGGCCAGGTTATTCACGTTGCCGGGCAACAGCATGCCGAAGGGTCTGGGCGAAACCCAAGGCTTCGTCATGCTCTTGGAGTCGATCCCACGGGCTCCTGGCGAGCGCCCGCTCCACCAAGGACATGTCGATGCCTTCGGCGGCCGCCTGTCGCCAGGCTGGTCCGGCATTGGGCGGGCAGACATACCCGGAGCTTGAGGCTGTAAGGATGTCATCCATCTGCACCGACGCACTGTAGGCGATTGTCGGCGAATCGACAATCTTTGCGCGCGAAGCCCCGCCGGCGACCCAGGGACAGGCAATTTCCCTCGGCGTGAAACGGAGCGTCGAGCGAGTCCAGAATCCGGGTCACTTGGCTCATGCAGGCTGGGAAGCAAGCGGCTCCGGCAACGGCGATACCGATTCCTGGTTCCCGTGGATGACTTGCCCGGGTGACCAACCTGCCTGCTTGAGCGGATGCGGACCTCACTGGTAGCCGCCGACGTCAGGAGGTGGTCCGTGAAGGAGCCCGTCACGAAAGAATCCACCGCCTCACGGCGGTGGCTACGTGCTCATCGCTCCGGTTGGGCCTGTGCCGCGGACCAAAGCCGGGCCGTGCCATTGCGCCCGGCGATGCCGGTCGCCAGTCGTTGTCCGTCAGGACTGAAGGCGACGCTGAAGACCTGGCTCGGTTGATCCCGCAAGGAGAGGACCTCCATGCCGGTCGTGGTTTCCCAGACCTTGGCACTGCGATCATCGCTGCCGGTGACAATACGGCTGTCGTCGGGACTGAACGTCACGCATCTCACCGGGGCGGTATGTCCGGCGAGGGTCATGAGGTGCCTGAAGGTTCGGACGTCCCACACCTTGCAGGTCTTGTCCTCGCTGGCGGTGGCGATCCATCGGCCGACATGGCTGAACGCCACTTCCTGCAAGGGACCGGTGTGGCCTTCCAGAGTGGTGATGTGCCGGCCGTTGGACGCGTCCCACAACCGGGCAAGACCGTCCGCGCACGCGGTGGCGATGAGTCGGCCGTCCAGGCTGATTCCCACACCGAGCACGACTCTGGGATGAGGCATGGTGTGGAGTTGCCGGCCGGTGGCGGCGTCCCAGACGGCGGCATCGCTGGGTGTGGGATGGCCGACGTCCCACACCCCCACGGCGGTGATCAGGCGGTGTCCGTCCGGACTGTAGAGGATGCTCGACACCACATTGGTATGAGGCAGGGAGAGACGTAGGCGGCCTGTCGCAAGGTCCCAGACTTTGGCCGTCGCATCGTCTCCGGCGGTGGCAAGATGGTGTCCGTCCGGACTGAACGCGGCGCTGCGAAGGCCGCCTACCGTGGCGATCTTCGCCCATGTGCCGAAGCTGCCCAATGGCCGTCCCGTCCGTGCTTCCCAGAGTTTGGCCGTCCCATCTCCGCTGGCGGTGACGAGGGTCTGGCTGTCTGGACTGAAGGCGATGTCGTTCACGTATTCGGTGTGCCCGATCAGGGTGGGGGGCGCCTGTCCGGCGACCGCATCCCACAGCTTCGCGGTCCTGTCCTCGCTGCCGCTGAGGATGTGGCGTCCATCCGGAGTGAAGGCCACGGATCGCACGATCCCTGCATGGCCTTTGAGAACGAGTTGTTCGCGGCCTGTTTGGGCGTCCCAGACGCGGATGGTCTGGTCCAGAGTACCTGTGGCAATGCGTTGGCTGTCCGGGCTGAACGCCACACCACGCACGGTGTGTTGGTGCTCTTCCAATGTGAGGAGCTTTGCTCCCGTCACGGCATCCCAGACGGTGGTGGCACCCACCCCGCAACTGGCGATCCTCCGCCCATCCGGGCTGAAGGCCACACCCCATAGTTCCCCATTGTTCGCGGAGAGATGGTGGAGGAGGGTTCCGTCGGCCGTATTCCAAACCTTGGCGCTGCCGTCCCAACTGCCGGTGACCAAGGCTCGGCTGTCCGGGCTGAAGGCCACGGCCTTGACGCTGTGGGTGTGCCCGACCATGTGCCGGATCCGCTCGCCGGTTTGGGCGTCCCAGAGGATGACTTCTCCCGGCCCATAGGCCCAGCCGCCCGCACTGCTGGCGATGAACCGGTCGTCGGGGCTGAAGGCCACGCTCCAGACGCAATACTCATGGCCGGCGAGTTCAAGCTGAAGGTGTCCGGTCTCGGCATCCCATACCTTGAGGACGCCGGTCATTTGGCCATCCCCCCAAGGTCCGCCCGCCGTGGCCAAGCGTTGACCATCGGGCGCGAAGGCCACGCTCAGGACAAAGTCCCTGGTGCAGTTGAGGACTCGGATCTCACGGCCCGATGCCGCGTCCCAAATCCTGGCGGTGCCATCCTCGCTGCCGGTGGCGAAGCGGCGTTGATCGGGGCTGAAGGCGATGCTCGACACGGCTCTGTCATGCGCGCGAAAGGTTGCAAGGGCGTCAAAGCGCGACGAGAGATGATGATATTCCCATCCTCTCAGCTCAGGTTGGCATTCGCTCAGGTAGTGGAGCGCCAAACCGCCGTTGGCGGCCTCGAAATCGTACTGGGCCAGCCTGAGGTTGCCGGCATAGACGAGCCACTCCGACCGGGTCAATGCCGCTTCGGCGCGTTGGGTTTCGGCCTCCGCTTTCCGCTGCTGTTGCACGGCGTTGGTTTGCGCGCTCTGGGCGGCGGTCCGCTGGTCGTATTCCGCGCGGCGGGCCTTCGTTGCCTCCACGGCCTGCCAGGTGCTGACCACCGTGCCCGCGAACAGGGCCAGGGCCACCGCCATGCCGGCCGAGTAGGTGAGCTTGTTGCGCTGCCAGGCCTTTCGAAACTTGTAGAGGGCGCTGGGCGGGCGGGCCAGCACCGGTTCGTTGTCCAGATGCCTCTGCAGGTCCGCGGCCAACTCCTGTGCCGTGTCGTAGCGGCGCTGGCGATCCTTCTCCAGGCATTTCATCACGATCCAGTCCAGGTCGCCCTTCAAGAGATGGACGAGGTGTTGAAACTCAACCGACCGCCGCAGGGATGTGGTCGTTCGGTCATCCCCTTTGAGCGCGAAGAGGCGGGTGCTGGGACGCGGGGGATCCTTGTCGCGTATCGTGCGGCGCATCGCGTCAAAGCCGCTGGACATCAGTTCCTGCGAATCGAACGGGGTGTGGCCCGTGAGCAACTCGTAGAGCAGGACGCCCAGGCTGTAGATGTCGCTGCGCGTGTCGATGTCGGCCGAGCCATCCGGGCACATGTCCGCTTGTTCCGGGCTCATGTAGGCGGGTGTCCCGATGAACTGATGCAGTTGCGTCACCAGCGTCGCGTCGGTCAACGGTCCCAGCATGGCCTTGGCAATGCCAAAGTCGATCACCTTGGGCAGCGGGACGCCATCCTGGTCCGTGACGAGGATGTTCGAGGGTTTGATATCCCGGTGAATGATGCCCTTTTGGTGGACGTGCTGAATGGCCTGGCACACCTGGATGACCACTTGAATCCGCTCCCGGGTCGTCAACCGGGCCTGGTCGCAATACTCCGTGATGCGAACGCCGCGCACCCATTCCATGACGAAGTAAGGCCGGCCCCGGGAGAGGGCCGAGCCGGTATCGGTGGTGCCGGCGTCGTGGACCTTGGCGATGTTGGGGTGATCCATCATGGCCAGGGCCTGCCTTTCGGCCTCAAACCGGGCCACCACCTGCTTGGTGTCCATGCCCAGCTTGATGATCTTGAAGGCCACCTGTCGCCGCACGGGTTGGAGTTGCTCAGCCTGATAGACCTCGCCAAAGCCCCCCTCGCCGATGCGCTCGGTGATCCGGTAACGGCCAATGGTCTGCCCGACGATATCCCTGGGAGGAGCGGCCATCGCCGGGTTCGCGGTGATGGCGGACGTGATGCCCGGCAGGTGCGCGAAGGGCTCGTCATCCGGGGGATCGGCGACGAACGCTTCCGCATGGTCGGCCACGGCGAGCATCTGTTCGATGCGTACGCGCAGGGCGGGATCGTCCTGGCAGGATTGGTTAAGATAGGCCGACCGATCCTGCGCCGGGAGGTCCCGTGCCGTGACGTAGATGTAATCGAGGTCCTTCAATGGAATGCCATGCCTCACATGCGGATTTGGGCGCTCAAAACGATCATGGTGCGTCGATAGATTGGCAGGTCGTGTTCCCCCCTCCTCTGCGGCCCTCTGCGCTTCTCTGTGCCCTCTGCGTTGGAAAAAAAGGCGCACGGGATGCGCCCCGTGCAAGCTGAATTCCCCGCCCGCGATTCACTGGCACTTTTTCTAACGCAAAGGGCACAGGGAAGCGCAGAGGGCCGCGGAGAGGGAAGGATGATCGGACAGGTTTCCCGACAGTGTCACAACCGGTCTGGAGATCGAAGGTCACGGTTGATTTCCTACCGAAGGGGGGAGGGGGGGTGGGTGATCAACTCGTAAAGGCGGACCCGGGCGACGGCCCAATGGCGGCGCACGGTCGGTTCGCTGACGCCCAGGGCGTCGGCGATCTCCTGGTGCTTCATCCCGACGAAATAGCGCATCTTTGCCACCTCCGCCTTCATGGGATCCTCCAAGGCCAGGGCATCGAGGGCCTCGTGCACCAGCAACAGCTTCTCTTCCTCCACCGGCGCGGCTACTCGCGACTCGGAGAGTTCCACCCGCTCCTGTTTGCCCCCGCGCTTGAGTTGATTGGTGCGTCGGGCGCTATCGACCAGGATCCGGCGCATGGCCTCCGCGGCGGAGGCGAAGAAGTGCGCGCGGTTTTGGAACTGGAACAGATCCCCGCCACCCAGGCGCAGGTAGGCTTCATGAACCAATGCCGTTGGTTGCAGGGTGTGCCCGGGTCGTTCCGAAGCCAGCTTCTGGGCCGCGATGGCCCTCAGCTCGGAATACACCCTTTCGTACAGCGCATTCAGGGAACCCGAATCGCCCTTGGCAATGTTGTCGAGCAGCCTGGTCACGTCACTCATGTGCTTGCAGGATAGCTTCTTTCGGAAGGAAAGGCTGCAAAAAAAGTGCTCTTTCAGGGGGGTGACTCTCCTCCCGGACTCCGTGGACTTGGGGCATCGCCCCTCTCCGTGACCCGTCACCCCCACGGGCCACCTAGCCATCCCGCCGTCGCGGGATAAGGGGGGGCGGATCGTCAAGGTGCCCGTCACGAGGGGGTCCACCGCCTCACGGCGGTGGCTACGTGGCCACCTCGGTTTGTAGTTCCGCCTTTAGGCGCTCGGTGCTGCCCGCGCTCCCATCGCTTCATTGGATGCCCAACTTCCAGCAGTTCGGATGGATCAGCCGCCTCCCCCTCCATAAAAAACCTTTCGAAGCGGTGATCGGTTTTTCCGGCGGACGCCGCATGTATCGGCATGCACCGCCCTGACTCCGGGAACACTGTATGCCGTGGGGGAACACTCCGACTTCCGATCTGGGTCTTCGTGGCACTCCTGGCCGGGTGGCATCTTCCCAGTCAGGCGCAATGGATCACCCAGAACACACGCCTGCGGCCCGGTTGGAACTCGGTGTATCTGCATGTCGATGCCTCCCACACCCATGCCAACAGCCTGTTGATTCAATATCCCAGTATCCAGGAAGTCTGGATGTGGACGGCGGATGCTCCCCCGGGACTCACACTCGCAACGCCTCCTGATCCCACATCGGAAAGCAGTCGCTGGATGAAGTGGACCCAGATCGAGGGCCCCAGCTCCGTCCTTTCCAACCTGGTGGGCAATGCGGCCCTGCTGGTCAAGGTGGCGGATGGCGCCGCTCCCTTCGACTGGAGCCTCAAGGGCCGGCCCGTGGCGCCGCTTGATCGGTGGACGTTGAGCGGCCTGAACTTCGTGGGCTTCCCCACCGTTTCGCCGATTTCGCCCAACTTCGAAACGTTCCTCACTCCCGACGCCCAGACCCTGGATTGGAAACAGAGTGCGGAGATCTTCCGTTACGTGGGCGGAGCGCTGGGCGCCACCAACCCGGTTTCCGTCCCGGCCATCCTCCAGCGCAATGTGCCAGTGGTCCGCGAGCAGGCCTACTGGATTCGCACGGGGGAGCCCACCAACCAGATCTACAACCATTACTTCGGTCCCTTCAAAGTCATGGGCTCGGGCGCGACGGGCATCCATTTCGGCGACGACCTCGGCCAGACCCGATTGATTCTCAAGAACATGACCGGGGACAGCCTGACGGTGACCCTGCAGTTCGTGAACTCGGAAGCCCCGCCCAGCGGACCCGACCCCCAGCCGTTACCGTTGATGGTGCGCGGACCGATCAACACGACCAATTTGACCTTTGGATTCAGCAGCCTCCTGGATGGCCCCCGACAATGGACCCTCGCGGCCCATGGCCAGCCGGGATCGGAGGTGGAGATCGTGCTCGGCATCGATCGTTCGTTGATGGGGACGGAGGGGGGCACGCCGTTCGCCGGCGTGCTCCGCTTCACCGACGCTCTGGGACTCACGCGGGTGGACATCGGCGCTTCAGCCGAGACGTCGTCGCGGGCCGGCTTGTGGGTGGGCAACGCCGTGGTGGACCAGGTGAGCCTGTATCTGAAGAGGTACCTCACTGCGACCAATGCTTCCCACTTTCATCAGCGGCTCAACGAACTGGGTTTCACGGTGGGCGGCTCCTCCAATCGCTATGCCACGAGTGTGGATGGGTTGCTGCGCTATGAATGGGATCCCGGCACCAGGCGTGTGCTCGTGTTTGGAACCAATGCCTCCAACGGCAAGGTCTTCAAGGGGTCCTATGTCCCGGACGGGATCATCACCACGAATGACTATGTCGCCCGCCCCGCTTCGTTGCGCTTGATCGTGCACTTGGACGGCACCAACAGCGTCCTGATGCAGCGCGCGTTCCTGGGCCTGGACGCCGCTTCCGAACTGATCGTGGCCAGGACGCAGTTCGCGTTTCCACCCGAGGAGTGGGCCCATGTCCGGCGCATCAGCGCGGTGCACCTGCCGGTGGCGGAAGACAATCATGGGCCGTGGCCGATGGTGGAGCAGGGGGGCGATCTGTGGGCCACCGTGGACGTGCGTTTCGATGATCAGGCCTCCAATCCCTTCCTGCACACCTATCATCCCGATCACGACAACATCGACAACCGGGATGACACCTTTGAAACGCCACTGGGGGCGGGCCGTGAATCCTATGACATCCAGCGCATCCTGCGTCTCCACACCGAGGAGCCGGGTCTGGATTTTGACAGCCGCACGCGGGGAGGCACCCGCATGGGCGGACAATACCTTGAGACCGTCGCCCTGCGTGCCAAAGGTCAAACCCTTCGGTCCTACAACGTGTTGGGTGCCTTCACCCTCACCCGGATCACCGACGCCCCCCTCATCCAACCCTGATGAACGCCACTGATTTCCAGACAGCTTTCTCAACGAACCACAATCCCATGAGCATGAACATGAGTTCGATTCCAACTGGACCCGGGCCGCGAGGCATGTCCGGCCATTCACCCTCCCGCTGCCGTTCCGTCCCCGCCGGGAACGCCGCCGCCGGAAACGTAGCCGCCGCCGTGAGGCGGCGGTCCCTCCACGCCTCCAGCCATACCCGACCGCCTCGTTCCCTCGGCGGCTACGTGGGTTCAGCACTACTGGCCCTGGTGATCCACCTCGGCTTTGGTCAATGGACGACCGTCGAGGGCGCGGGCGGTGTTCCCGATGTCCTGGCCTACCAGGGCTACATCGAGGACGCCAACGGCATCGGGTTGGGCGACACCGCACCGGTGAACTACCAGGTGAAGTTCCGCATTTACCGGTCACCGACGGGGAGCACGCTGGTGTGGAGCGAGCAACAGAACGTCACCTTCGACAAGGGGAACTACAGCGTGCTCCTGGGCCAGGGAGCCGCCGTCACGGGCGAGCCGCATCCGAGCCTCAGTTCCGTGATGGTGCTCACCAATGGCAGCCAGCGATGGATCCAGACCAGCATCACCATCGACAACAATCCCGAGGTGGACATCCTGCCGCGCCTGCAGTTGCTCGCCTCGCCCTATGCCCTTCTGTCCACGCACGCCTTGACGGCGGCGGATGCCACCAAGGCGGAGTCGGCCGACACGGCGGTCACGGTGACCGGCAGCGTGCCGGCTTCGCAACTGACCGGTGCCGTCTCCAGCAGTCAGTTGGCCGATGGTGCCGTGACCTCCAACAAGCTCGCGGCGGGCAGTGTCAACGCCTCCAAGATTGGGAACAACGTGCTTTCGGATGGTCAAATACCTGGTCTGAACGCATCCAAGATCACGGCAGGCACCCTGGCCGACGCCCGGTTGCCCAACAGCGTGGCCCGTACCACGGGAAACAACACCTTCACGGGGAATCAGACCATTCGCGGCAATCTCACGGTGACCAACAACCTGAGCTTGGGTTCGCTCGGGCAATACAAGGTGGCCGTCGGGGAAGAAAATCTCCGCATTGTGCGGGGACAGATCAAGATCACTGGCGACCCCAACATCCCCACGACGGTGAGAGGGGCGGGCTTTTCCGTGGATCGAGATACAAGCTATAAGCCTCCAGGTTTCGCCCAAATCGATGCGGTCACGAGAATCACCTTCACGACGCCCTTCTCCAGTCCGCCCACCGTCACGGCCACCCTGGTCAGCCGGTATGCCGAGGCCAACGATACGGCCCTCAATTATTTTGACTGGATCAGGGTGGACTCCATTACCGAGTCCAACGCGATCATCACCTGCTTTCACCCGGCCAACAGCGGCTGGATCTTGCTGTCACCCTTCACGTTCACGGCCATAGGGCCCCGGTGATTGGAGGGACGATCCATGTGCCCGTCCCGCAAGCATCCCCACGAGCTGCCCATGAAGCCGAGAATTGAAGCACCCTCGCCGGGCTTTTGGAACTGGGGGCCACCCATGAACCTTCTGCTGCTCGGACTTGCTAAAGCCAGAACTACGAACGTGGCGGCCAGAGTTTGTAGTTCTGCCTTCAGGCAGTCCAGGACTTTAATGGTCCGCCGTCCGATTCCAGATTCAGAGAAGTTGGAAAGGGAGGACTGCCAATGAAACTTCCAGCATGGATCGCCCTGGCGTGTCTGGCGGCTTGGTCGCTGCCCAATGCCCTGGGCGCGGATCCCCAACCCCCTCTGGCCAACAACCAGATCAAGGCGCACGAAAACTTTCAATCACTGGCCGGCGTGCCGATCAGTGACACCGTGGGTGTCCCCCCGGGTTCCAACGGCCTCCTGCCGCCGCCTCCTGCCGCGCCCGCGGCCCCCAATCAGTTTCAGACGCTGGTCAGCCTGGGCGGCACCCTGGTCGGCACGGCGCGAGCTCGCGATGCGTCCGGCGATGTCGCTCTGGTGGCGCGCCGAACCCGAATCGGCCTTCCCATCGTGGGCAGCGCGGTCACCTATCTGTTCGGGGACCGGATCCTGCCTCCCACCACGGACGAGTATGGTGTCGCCCTCTCCCAGACCAACGCGAACGTCACGCCCAATCGGCTCCCGACCTTGCCTGCCACTTACTGGGTGGCCGAGCCTTACACCACGGATGGTCACACCACCGGCGGGTATTATTGGAGTCCCCACGCCGAGGCGGTGTATGCCTCGCAGGCCGGATCGGTGGTCGTGCAATGGCGCCGCGCGGAATCGACGCCTCTCGTGGGATCTCCCCCAGGGGTCGAGTCGGTCACGGTCAACAACTTCCCCTTCAACGTTCTCACGGTGCGCGAAGTGGTGGCCGCCGTGCCGTCCAAGCCGCCCCGGCTGCTCTACTGGACCGAGGGTCCCTTTGCCCAGTTGGGCCGGCCGATCAGCATTCCCACCGACCGCATCAAGGACATCAAGGTGGTCTATAATGAACAGATCCGCCGTCACACCGACCTGGTGACCGTGGGGACCAACCAGGTTCGCCTGGAGTTTCCCTTTGATGGATCGCAATACGGACCGATCGCGATCACCAACTCGGTCTGGTACGACCGCACCCTGAACTCCCTCCGCGCCTACAACTTTGCCAATGCCCTGGTCTTCGTCGAGTTCCTCGGAGACAAGCGGGGCCAGATCGGCGGCCAGGATATTCATCAACAGCTCGGCTTTGAGATCGTGGATGTCCGGCAACGGCCGACCGCGGAGGATGTGACCACGGAGTTGGGCGATCCGCTCACCCCGTTCCAGGGGCCCGCTCCCGCCGGCACCCCGACACTCCACCCCGATCCGATCGTGAATGTGGGCCAGACCTTTGCCTACCGGCACAGCCTGGCCGGCACGTCCGACGTGGAGTACTACGCCATCCGCGAGACCCGGAATGTGGACGACTATCAGATGCATTGGATGGAGGACGGCATCCTGGATCTGCGCTGGCCCTACCGTTACGTCCGCTACAAGATGATCTGGCCGGGCGATGTGGCCAGGTATAGCCACTACGTGCGGCCGCTCGCGGCCAACGAGGAGGAAGCCAAGGCCACCGCCGTGGCGCTGCCGGCTGCGAACGCGCCCCAACTCGTTTACCAGGATCCCCTGGACCAGCCCCGCGGCAAGCTCACGGAAACCTTCGCCTACTACAGCTTCCTTGACCCCGCTTACCCGGCTCATCGCGCGCTGCTCCAGTTCAATGCGGCGGAGCATGTCCGGTTCGAGCGCATCTTTTCCTGGCTGGACGCGGCCCTGCGCGATGACACCCAGGTTGCCGTCAGTCCCGCGCGATATGCCGCGGACTTTGAATCCACGCCGGCCGGCGCCACGCTCTACGGCAATGCGGTGCTCCTGAATGGGTTCCTCCGGTTGACGGTTGAGAACTCCCATATCGCGGGCGGCATCGTCATTGACGATTTTGCTGCCTCCGCCGGTGCCGTGGAAAGTTTCAAGGCGACGTTCCGTTTCCGGCTGAGCAGCTCCGAGGGCCTGCCTGCGGATGGCATCAGTTTCAACTTCGGAACCCTCCCCGACGGGATCCTGCCGCAGGGCGAGGAAGGAACGGAGGATGGTTTGGCGGTCAGTTTCGATGTCTGGAACAACGGCACCAATGACTACGCGCCTGGTATCGAGATCAAGCTCGATGGCCGGCATGTCGCGGCGGTATCCATGGGCGGGAAGGAAGCGATCAACCCCGGCATGATTCGGCAGCCGCTCGATCCCGAGACGGGCCTGCCCATGGTGTTGGCGACAGGTCCCGAGTTGGTCCCGGTCGAGATCGAACTGAGCCCCGGCGGCCTGGTGGATGTGTGGTTCAAGGGAGTGAAGGTGCTGCAAAACGTTCGCACCGGTTACACGCCTCGCAGCGGCCGGTTCGGGATCTTTGCCCGCACGAGCGGGGAGGATGCCACGCAGCGCATCGATGACCTGGTGATAGAAGTGAACCCGCCTCCGCCGCCGCGAAGGTTCGCCACGGATTTCGGTTACTGGGCCATCGTCGCCGCCTTCGACGGGGTGGATGACCATGTCGTTACGTCCGATGCGCGCAGTGCGTTCAACGACGACACGGTCACCATCGAGGTGTGGTTCAAGGCCGACGAGGCCGGCGTGGTGATCGAGGAACAATCCACGACCCTGACGGACGAACTCTGGCAGAACAGCCTGATTTGGGTGGAACCGTCCGGCGAGGTTTACGTCGGGGTCTCATCGCTCGCGCCCATTCTGGTCGGCACGGTCGAGTTCGGCACCTGGCATCATGTCGTGCTGCGCTACAGCCAGGCCAGTCAACTGCTGGAAGGTTTCCTGGATGGTCAGCTCTCCACGGATACCGCGGCCGGAAATCGGACGGCGCCCTGGGAGGACGCCGGGAACAACGGTGAAATCCGCTATGCCCTTGGGAACGCGGATCCGGGCCAGGCCCGTCCCTATTTCAAGGGCCAGATTGACGAATTCCGAGTCTGGTCTGTGGAGCGCACGATCACGGATATCCGGGCCAGCCGCCCCGGGGCCTTGACCGGTCACGAGCCCGGCCTGGCCCTCAACGCGACGTTGGATGATGCCTTCTACAGTTCCTTCTACATGGCCGACTACACTACTGACAAATCCACGAACGGGTTTGATGTCCTCATGCATGGCCCGGTCCTCACGACGTCCACAGTCGATGATTCCGGCCGGGTGGACAGTGCAGCGATCTACGGGAATGCCAATGTGGACCAAGGCATCCTCAAGCTGACCGACGCAGTCGGGTCGCAGAACGGTCATTATGTGATCGAGGATTTCACCGAGACCGGCAACGAACCGGTGGAAGCCTTCAAGGCCACCTTCATGGCCAGCCTCCGCGACAGCACCTGCTGCGACGGCATTCCGGGCGATGGCTTCAGCTTCAACTTCGGGACGCTGCCCAATGGCATTCTGGCCCCGGGTGAGGAAGGCGCCCAGGAGGGCCTGGTGGTCAGCTTTGACCTTTGGGACAACGGGGACAACGACTACGCGCCCGGCATCGAGGTCAAGTTGAATGGGATTCACAAGGGGGCCGTGCGCATGGAGCAGGCCGACTTCGGCAGCTTCAACGAAGGCATCCTGCCTGCGCCCATCGAACCCTATACGCAGCGGCCCATGACGCTGACGAGCGGGCGGAGGTTTGTGCCCGTCGAGATCGAGCTGAAGCAAGGCGGCAAGGTGGATGTCTCCTACAAGGGGGTCAAGGTGCTGGAGAACGTGGAAACCGGTTACGAGCCGCGTCCGGGCCGGTTTGGATTCGCGGCCAGCACGACCACGGCCAACTCCATGCATTGGATCGATGACCTCTCCATTGATGTCACCACGTCGTCCTTCATCCCGGGCGCGGCGTTCACGGGGAGCGTGGCCACCCGCCTGGACACCTGGTCCGCCCGGTTCGCTGGCTTCAACTGGCCTTCCACCCCGGTGCGGCCTCGTGTGGTTCGCAGTGCGGCGTTCGTGGGCCAACGCATCGGCGCTCCAGGCGGCGAACTCGGCAGCGGGCCAGGATCGGAATACCTGGCCGGCTATATCCAGGCCAGTCAGGGTGATTCCTATCACGCCGGCGCCTATATCGACCCGTTCGCCAGTGGATTCGAGACGGCCAGGCAGGGGGCCGTCATCCCCGTCAACGCCATCCCCGGCCGGAATCTGCTCGAGGTTTGGTGGTTCCGCACAAATCAGGTGGATGCCACACGCGGTTTCCAGAAAGTCTATTGGCCATCCGTCATGGGCCGCTACACCACGGCCTACCCGCCCGACGCCAGCGAGATCATCCTGGCCAGCAACGACGGCTCCGGTCCGTTGCCCAGCCTCGAGGCCAAGGGAAGCATCTATGTCCAGAACAACCCCGCCTTGCCCGGCTACAATCCAAACGAGGAACATGCCCTCATGCAGGGCGGTCAGGCCTTCGCCCTGCGCGATGACCTGAACCTGACCGCGGCCACCGTGCCGGCCGTGCTGCTCCAGCCCGGCGCCACCTTCTCTTCCGAACCCTTCGTGCTGCTCGATTACATCGAGTCGGATGGCAAGCCGGCCATGCGCCCCTTCCACGTGATCCGCGAGAAGCCCGAGGCCGGCATCACGTTCGAATTCCAAAAGCCCGCCGCGCAGATCCTCCAGGCTCCCATGCCTCTGCCCCTGCTGGGTGCCGCGTTCGCCCCGAAGATTCCCGGCGTTCCGCGCAAGGGACTGAGTGATGAACTGGTGGCCTGGAAGGTGACCGCCTCCGAACAGGTGCCCACCAACAGCTCCTATTGGACCTTTACCACCGAGACCACCAATGGCGTGCCGCCTTATTGGACGCTGGTCCTGCAGAACGCCGACCAGGTGCCGCCCGACACGCGTTGGTTCCTGGCCACCAACACCACGGAGAACACCGTTGCGGGACCCGTCTCCCCGCATCGGCCGTTGTCCCTGGGCGCGATCGTGGCTGCTCAGGTCGCCAGCCATCTCGTCCTGGACTACCCGATTACCAGTTCCGTCCCGACCCCCCCGGTGCCGGCCGGGGAGGCGTTCCTATGGCTGCCGGAAACCTCGCACCACCTGGCCGTCACGGTCCTGGACTGCGCCAGTTGCTCCTCCAATGTCGTCAGAGTGAACCTTGGGGATGCCGCCGCGCTGGATCTGGCACTCTGGGCGTCGGCCGCCGAATCCTTCCTTCTGGCCGGGCTTGATGACCTTGCGGACAGTGATTTCAACGGTTGGCGCCTGGCGTGGAACGAGCTGCCCCTCGCCCTCGCCGACTCGGAACTGCAGGACTTCTACGAGTCCGCCACCCTCACCGACCGCAAAGGCAATGTCTGGGTCTATCGCGGACCGCATCGGGAAGATCGCCCCGAGTCGTTCGCCATGCGCTTTTACTACAACACGCTGCCCGGATTCTACTTCCCCTCCCTGGCCTTCCATGACCAGCCGCCCGCGGGCACCGTCAGCCCCTACCTTCGTCGATTGAAGCGCGACGGCACCTTCATGGGCCATCCGGTTTTCGGCAACGCGAATGCCGACCAGGAGGACGACAAGAACGCCTTGCCCATCTTCTATCATCCCTTCTGGCCCGGGGAGGCCCCGGTGCTGCAGATGGCCGAGACGCTCACCACCCCCAAGCGCGGCCTGCCCGCCGTGCGCGGCCAATCCAGCCTCGAGGTGCTCTATCAGCAGTCACACATCGAGACGACCAACGAGTACCTGACCCTCCTGCCCCAGCGCTCCTCCGTGGTGCTCCACGATCCGACCCGGGAAAAGTCCGCCGTCCTCGACGTGAACGAACTTCCCACCAGCATTGAATCCACCCTGTCGCGCGGCAAGATCTACTTCCCCCATTTGCCGCCTCACCTGGTCCATCGGTTCTGGCTTGATCCCAATCGCGGCCCCAACGGGGAACTGGTCTTCGCCGGGGCCTTTGTGGATGCCCCGCTGGGCGACGACTATCTCATGCTGAATGTGGCCGGTTTGAAGGATCGAACTTCCCTGACCAACCTGGTGCTGAGCGGGGATGAAAACGCCGGCGTTTGGTATGAGGCCATCGGCTCGCTTGCCGCGGACATGGATCATTACGTGGAGAACCCCGCCGCGCCGGGCACCTTCATCGTCGATCCAGACGCTTCCGCCAATGTGCGCATCGGCCTCGCCGAGGTTGCCGCGGTGCGCAATGACGACGTGCCCGTGGACTCCTATGCCCTGACAGCCATCGGACCGGGCACCGGCTACGTCACCCTCATCGCCGGGAACGGCTCGAAAAAGCTCACGCCGGAGGAGGACCCGGTCAGCATGGAAGTGATCCGCGTGGTGCCCAAGCTCTATCGCGGCGAGGTCAACGTGATCGAATCCGAGAATCCCCTGGCGGAGAAGCTGACCCTGCAGCAGGTGGTGGATCTGGCGGGGCGTCCCGAGGATTACACCTTCGAGTGGCGCATCACCGCGCCGGTGGATGGACAACCCCCGGACATCTATACCAAGGAAGGGTGGGTGGCATCCTATAAGGGCTCCTGGTCGCATGTCCGCCATCCCTTGCCCGCCGATCGCGCGGCCAGCATCGAAGGCACCGCGCCCAGGCGGGTCAGCCAAGACGTCTCCTCCGCCGGGGTGATCGTGGTCGGTGCGATTCCCTTTGTCTCGGTCACGCAGGAGAACGAGCTGTTCCGGTTCGTCCTGACCACCGCCCAGCACGGCCTGGCCCGCGGCAATCTTCTCGTGATGAGTTCCGCTGAGGGGGTCGAGGTGTTCGTCACGGTCCATGATGTGTTGACCGGCGCCAACACGGTGCTGGTCTCCGTGGATCCCAATCAGTTGGATCACCTCAGCGCGGACCAGATCTTCAGCCTGTCCGAACGATGCGCGGAAGGTCAGCCGCAGAGCATCGTTTACAACTCCTTCGACGTGGACCCGGTGCAGAACAACCTGACCGAGGTCTGGGTGGGCTTGGCCTTGGAGCAAGGCCTGGCGGCGAAGGTGTACATCGATGGCGGGCTGGTCGTCAGCACGGGGTTCGCCACTCCGGAGGACAATACATCTCCCAACACACCTTCCAACTGGTTGATTGGACCCGCCATGAACCGATACTTCCGGCTGCCGGCATCGGTCCTGGCGACCGGCACGGAAGGACCCGGCGGACTCCAGTCTCATCGGGTCGCGGTGGAATTGTTTGCGGCGGCGATTCCCGGACGCGCCCTGGATTTCCAGGTGCAGGTCGAGGCGATCACGTCCGTCGATTTGGTCTCGGCAAGCAGTGTGTGGCTGCCCCTGCCTCCTTCCCAGTATGAGGACGGTGTCCGCGCCATCGTGGGTGAACTGGCGAACGTGCAGAGTCTCTCGGACAATTACCTGACCATGCGCTACGTGCCGACCACGGACCAGGCGGATCCCAGCCGCTGGTCGCAATGGACCGTGCCGCAACTGGCGGAGGGGTGGATCAAGCGGGTCCTCAAGGGCATCAACCCGTTCAACCAGCGCATCACCGATCTCTACAACAACTCGGTCAACACCGATGTCAGCATCCTCGCCCAGGCCGGGGCCCGCTGGGAGGGCAACATTGCGCTGAACCTGGAGGCGATCAACGACTATGGGCTGATCGAGATCTACGAAACCGTGCTCAACCGGGGCAGGGACCTGAGCATCGATGCCGACATCAACTACGGCCCCGCCAACGACGCGCTCCTGCTCGCGGCCGGCTACATCAACGACCTTTACATGCTGGTCGGCAACGAGGCCGCGGCCGACGCCGCCAACCCGACCATCGGCTTCGGCACCGCGGACAACACTTATGGGAACATCGCCACCGCCCTGTTCGCGTTCCGGGGACAACTGCCGTCGTTGCTGGCCGAGGAACTCGGGCTGCTGCGCGGTCGCGACGATTTCCTGGTTCCCGGCGTGGAGATTCGCCCCGTCTATAATCGGCTCCCCTGGAATTACACCCGCGGCATCGACGCCGGCGAGGTGGTCTATGCGCTGAACTACAACATCCTCGACCAGAACACCGACGGCACGGTGGACGCCCTGGACGCGCTGAAGCTCTACCCGCAAGGGCACGGCGATGCCTACGGTCACTACCTCACCGCCCTCACCGGCTACTACCACCTGATCATGAACCCCAACTTTGACTGGGTCCCGCGCAGCGAAGCCGTGCTCGTGCTCGGCAAACCCGTGTCCGTCGATTACCAGGACGAACGCAAGCTCGCCGCCGCCGCCGGCGCCCTGGCCCGCACGGGGCGCCAGATCTTCGACCTCACCTGGCGTCAGGATTACCTGGCCGGGGAAGGCCACGGGTGGGAGTCCTTCCGGAGCCATCGTGTCAATGACCGGCGCACGCGTTACTGGGGGCTGGATCACTGGGCGTCGCGCACCGCCCAGGGGGCCTACGTGAACTGGATCGTCGGCAACGCCATCCTGCCCTTCCAGGACCCTGACCCGGGGCATGCCGACACCATCCAGCAGGTGGACCGCACCACTGTGCCCGAGCTGAAGGAGCTGCCGGAGGTCCTCGACAGCCTCCAAATCGCCATGGACAACGCCGAGTCCGGACTCACACCGCTGGGGCTTCCCGAAGACTCGGTCCCGTTCGATCTCAACCCCAATGCCGTCGTGGGCGGGGAGGGGAACACGCATTTCGAACAGATCTACTCCCGGGCCAAGGGCGCCCTCCGCAATGCCGTCGTCGCCTTTGACGATGCCAAGGATGTGACCCGCCTGATGCGGTCGGAGGAGGATTCGCTGGCCGACCTGCGCGCCGCCGTGGACAAGCAGGAATTGGCCTGCACCAATGCCCTGATCGAGATCTACGGCACGCCCTATCCCGAGGACATCGGTCCCGGCAAGACCTACGCCACCGGCTACCAGGGGCCGGATTTCTTCCACTACATGTATGTGGACACTGTGGAGTTGAACTTCAACGGGCTCCTGGATCCGGAGGCGGACACCCTGTGGCGCATCGACACGCAGACATTCACGGCCGACTGGCTCGATGGCAACGGCATCTCCGACTTCAACTTCATCCAGCCCGCCCGGAACACGCCCGTGGATGGCAACGGCACGCTGGAAGCCTGGGAGACCAATTCCACACTGTATGTGGAATACAACCTCGCGGCGCATGGCTTCTTCAAGAAGCCCTCCAACTGGGTGGGGCGACGCGCCTCGCCCGGCAAGATCCAGCAGGCCATCTCCGACATCGCCAAGGCCCGCAACGCCGCCTTCACCGCCTTCTATTGGGCCGATGCCGCCAAGTATGACCTGGACTGGGCGCTCCAGCAGTTCCAGCGCAAGAAGGCCTCCCACCAGTACCTGCGCAATCTCGAGGCCATCCAGCTGGCCATCGATCAGGCCGAGGAGGCGGCCAGGCTGGGGGTGGATATCTTCGACATTGTGAATACCCGGTTCCAATTGGACTTGGATAAGGCCACGGATGCGGCCGTCGAGGCGCTGCCCAAAAACTACCTGGTCGGCTTGTCCAATGGCGGAGACCTTACTTCCGGCGCACGCTCGACAATTAAAAACATTACTGGCGCCGCGTCGGTAAGTATTAACTGGGAAAAGATCATCAAGTTCTCCATCCAGCGCAGTCTGGAGTATGGCAACCAGCTCCAGCGCCAGTTGACGGAGTTCAACGCCGTCGCCACCGAGGAGTGGAACCAGGAACTGCGTGAATCCATGGACGACCTGCGGGATGCCGTCTATGGCATGAACAACGAGTTCATGACCATCAACGCGCGCCTGCAGGAACTTGACGATGCCCGGCGACATTACCGCACCCTCCTGGCCGAAGGGGATCGCATCCGCGCCGAGCGCGAGATCTTCCGCAACCGGACCGCGGCCGTCATCCATGGCTACCGCACCCGCGACGCCGCCTTCCGCATCTTCCGCAACGAAAAGCTGGAACGTTACAAGAGCCTGTTTGATCTGGCGGCCCGATATGCCTTCATGGCCGCCAAGGCCTACGATTACGAGACCGGCCTGCTCGGCACGGATGAAGGTCGTAAGTTCATCCAACGCATCGTCAATGCCCGCGCCCTCGGTGTGGTGCAGAACGGGGAACCGCAGTTCGGCGGGAGCAACACGGGCGATCCGGGGCTGTCCAGCGTGCTGGCGGAAATGCATGCCGACTGGTCCGTGGTCAAGAGCCGGCTCGGCTTCAACAACCCCGACGCCTACGGCACCACCGCCTCCCTCAGCTACGAAAACTACCGCATCATCACCAACCATGTGCGCTGGCAGGATGTCATGAGCCAGGCGCGCCGGGCCAACCTGCTCGACGATCCGGATGTGCGACGCTACTGCCTGCAGATCGACGACGGCAGCGGATTGACGGTGCCGGGCCTGGTCTTCGAGTTCGAGACCACGATCGCCAATGGCCTCAACCTGTTCGGCCATCCGCTCTCCCCGGGAGACCACAAGTTCTCCGCCAGTTTATTTGCCACGAAGATCTTCGCCGCGGGTGTCGCCTTGGAGGGATACATCGGCATGGATGATCCGGCCGCCAATTCGGGCGCCGTGCAGGGCGCGGACGGCACCTCTCCTTCCGATCCCAGCCTCGTCTTCCTCGACCCCAATGCCCTGGCCGCCAATCCCTACATCTATCTCATCCCTGTCGGCGTGGATTCCATGCGCAGCCCGCCCCTGGGCGACGAGTCCGACGTCCGCACCTGGACCGTGAACGACGTGGCCATTCCGCTGCCGTTCAACATCGGCGGCTCGGACTTCTCCACGGTGCGGCTCTGGCAATCCGAGGATTCCCTCACGGAACAACCCTTCACCCTGCGCAAGCACCAGGCCTTCCGCCCCGTCTCGTCGGCCACGGTGTTCGATCCGAGCATCTACACCGTGGATGGAGGTCTGCAGCGTTCGCAGTTCACCAACAATCGGCTGATCGGCCGGTCGGTCTGGAACAGCAAATGGAAGATCATCATTCCCGGGCGGGAACTGCTGGCCGATCCCAACGAGGGCATCGAGCGGTTCCTCCGCACCGTGAAGGACATCAAGCTGCATTTTGTGACCTACTCCTATTCAGGCAACTAAGGGCATCGATTTATGAGCGTCTTGGTGTGTGATTCTAACCCTGGCTCTTTACCCGAAAAGAACCACAAGCATGTTGTCATTTGCCGGGCCCCTCACAGCCCTCTCCCGGGAGGAGAGGGAGAATCGGATTCCGCACGGAGTAAGGCTTCCGTTCTGAACCCATACCCTCCACGGAGAATGCGGCTCCCTCTCCCCCCGGGAGAGGGCTGGGGTGAGGGGCCCTTGATGTGGTGCGATGTAGGGTGCTCTCGTCGGCCCTATGTCACTTCGGACCACAACCCGCTGCACAGTCTTCCTTCCCCTGCGAGTCCGGGGAATGGTCTGCTCCTTCTCTCCGATTACGAGCACGAGCACGAAGGAGGGGAACGATCAGGCATTGAACTCGTGAACCTCAACGGAAGTTCGGCCAGCCGCACTTTGAGCCCTATGAAGAAGCACATCCTCTGGATGACCACGCTGCTATCGCTGGTCCTCTCCTCCCACGCCTTTCCGCCCACACCCGACCACCTCTTCTACGGGATGATCCGCAATGAATGGGGTGAACCGCTCGACGTGAATGGCGCGCGGGTCTTCATCCTCTCGACCAACGGCATCGGGGCGCATGCCCCCGTGACCCCCTCGACACAGCCGGGCATCAACTATCGGCTCACCGTTCCCATGGACTCGGGACGCAGCCCGAAAGGCAATGCCCTCACGGTCATCGGCTTGCTTCGCCAGCAGGCCTTCCAGCTCACGGTCCAGATCGGGGCGGTAACCTATCTTCCCATCGAAATGGTGGTCACCCACCCCTTGGGGGAACCTGCCGGCACGACCCGCCTCGACCTGACCCTGGGCATCGACACCGATGGGGACGGCCTGCCCGACGCCTGGGAGCTGGCCAATGGCCTTGATCCAAACGATCCCAACGACGCCAATCAGGACAGCGACGGGGATGGCTTGAGCAACCGGGACGAGTACCTGGCCGGAACGTTTGCCTTCGATGCCAACGATGGGTTCCGCCTCGCCCTGTCCGGATTGAACAACGGCAACGCCACCCTCGAATTCCTCGCCATCCGCGGCCGCACCTACACCCTCCAGACGTCCGATGACGTGGTGAACTGGACGACGGTCCCGTTTCGCGTCCTGACTCCCGGCATGGAGGCCACGCTCCTGGAGCGTTACGAGTCCTCCGATGTGCGCACGCTCCGCGTGGAAGTGCCGTTTCAGGGCGAGACCCCCCGTCGCTACTACCGTGCCATGGTCCAGTGAGAGCCGGCCTCCACCTCATTCTCTTCTCTGCGGCCCTTAGCGGTCCTCTGCGATCTCTGCGCTGAACGGGAAGGCGTCAGATGACGCCGCGCGTGGACCTGCGGGGCGCGGGCGCATGGGAGACGCCCCTTTTTTTGTGGCAGAGGGCGCAGAGAAGCGCAGAGGGCCGCAGAGGGAAAGGTCTGCTTGCAATTGCATGCAGACCCACTACGGTCCGTTCCCGTCATGCGTTTCACAGCCCTTCAACTCTCCCTGGCTCTGTGTGCGGCAATGCTGCTCGGTCTCACTCAACGATCCCAGGGCGCCGTGAGCCCCGAGGCCGAAGCCATCCACCGGCGCGCCATCGTGATCGACGGGCACAATGACCTCCCCTGGAAGCTCCGTTCCAAGGCCGAATCCTCCTTCGATACGTTCGACATCGCCGGCGCCGTCCCCGACATGCACACCGACATCCCGCGCCTCCGCCAGGGCGGCATCGGGGCGCAGTTCTGGTCCGCGTACGTCCCCGCCACCGGGACTGGCAAGGGCGTCGCTGTCCGCATGACGCTGGAACAAATCGACGTCATCCATCGCATGGTCCGCCGTTACCCGGACGTCTTCGAATTTGCCCTCACAGCCGAGGACATTCGCCGCGTACACAAGAAGGGGAAGATCGGGTGCCTGATCGGGATCGAAGGCGGCCATTCCATTGACAATTCCCTGGGGGTCCTTCGCTCCTACTACGCGCTTGGCGCCCGTTACATGACCTTGACTCATTCGGACACGATTGACTGGGCCGATTCCTCGACGGACGAACCCCGCCATCACGGGCTCACCGACTTCGGCCGGGAAGTGGTCCTGGAAATGAATCGCCTGGGCATGCTGGTGGATGTCTCGCACACCACTGATGAAACCGTGCGGGATGCGTTGGAGACCAGCAAGGCCCCGGTGATCGCCTCGCATTCCTCGGCCCGGGCCGTCGCGGAACACAAGCGCAACATTTCCGATGACCTCCTTAAGGCCATCGGCGACCAGGGTGGGGTGGTGATGGTCAACTTTTTCTCCGGCTTCCTCGTGCCCGAATCCGCCGCCTACTTCTCCGACCTGCTGGAGGTCACGCGCAAGATGCGCCAGGAGTATCCCGATCCCGCGGAGTATGAGAAGGCCCGGGAGGAGTGGCGCAAGATGATCCAGCGCCAGATCCTGGAAGGGAAACTGGTCAAGGCCGGCACGGCTGAGGATGTCGCGAACCACATCGATCACATCGCAAAGGTGGCGGGCATCGATCACGTCGGTCTCGGAGCCGACTACGATGGTGTCTCCCTGTTGCCGGAGGGGATGGAGGACGTCTCCGGGTATCCACAGATCACCCAGGAACTCCTTGAGCGCGGCTACTCCGAGGAGGACATCCAAAAGGTGCTGGGAGAAAACCTGCTCCGCGTGCTGGCCCGGGCTGAGGAAGTCGCCAGTAACTGGGAGACCAAAAAATCCCAATAATGGGCCCGCAAAGGTAGCCGCCGAGGGAACGAGGCGGTTCCAAGCAATCAGTAAACCCGCGATTCCGCCTCGTTCCCTCGGCGGCTACTTGTCTGCGGCGCCCACGTGGAACGTCCTTTCGATGCGGCTGACGTTGCCTTGCCGGTCCTGCACCGAAACGCCAAGGGTGCCGCGCGGCAGTTCGCGGACGGCGTGGGTCAGCTTCAGCTCCCAGACGCCCTGCGAGAGGGTCTTGAACTGCGCGGTCAGGTTGGCTCCTGGCGCCGCGCCGTTGACCGGGAAATCGGCGCTGACGGTGAAGGTGGCCGGGTCCAAGCCGGTGTCATAGTCATGAGCGCCAATCAGGATACGGTCCAGGGAGGCGTTGGCACCCGGCACCGGACTTGCCACGGTGAGGGTGGGGTGGTTGTCATCCAGCATCCAGCCGAAGCCGCGGACGTCGGGATGCGCCGGGTCGTAGTCAAGGTCGATGGGGCAGCCCAGGTCGATCCAGCGAACGAGGGTGAAGCGGTCCTCGTCGGTGAGCGGTTGCACCTGGATGCGCCGGCCGGTGGCATTGGTGTAGGTGCCCTCGACGGCGGCGGGCGGCGGCATCGGATCGCCTGTGAAATCGAGATCGTATCGGGCGCGATTCGAATCGATCGGGACACGTTGTCCCCGGTGCATGAAGTAGCCGGCGCCCGGTTCGGCTTCGGAGGGGTGATCGTCGTTGGAGAACCCATCCAGGCGCTTGCCGTGGATCTTCCACACAAGCAGGCTGCGGCGCGACTGCATCTTGCGGATGTAGCGCGAGGCGTTCGGGTAGCCCCAGGAATCGTAACCTATGGGCTTGTAGCCGAACGTCGCCCCTTCATCGAGCGCGAGCCGGTAGTAGGTGCCCGGGTAGTCTTGATGCTCGTGCCGGACAAGCTGGTCGTCCGCATCGAGGTCAAGGTGGCCCGCGGGCCCGTCCGGCGCTTCGCCTGCCGCTTTATCCGTGCGCGGAGCCTGAGCCAGGGCAGGCGCCCTGGAGGAGTGGCAGGCCGTGCAACTGCGTTCGAGAATCGGCTTGATGTCGCGCCAGTATTCCACGGTGACCACCTGGCTCCCGACGTTCCGCAGTCCGCCTGCTCGGTCCGCATCCCATTGCCGCCCGGAAGTGTCGAGGTCCCGGCTGGTCAGCAACGGGGTGGCCTTCACCAGGTCCCACAGCTCGTAGTCGGGCCGGGCCGCCATGGTTTGCGTGAAGTCGGTCGGCTTCTGGCTGTGCGCGTGGCACCCGCCGCAGTTGTTGCGCATCTCCCCGGGCCGAAGTTGATGCCACGTTTGAGCGGTGTTCAGCACCATGCCGAGGCGGTCCAGGGTCTGGAATGTGAACGCCGTGTCGGCGGGAATTCTGGCCAGGAAACTCGTATCGGGGTTGCCATCCGGGTCGGGCGGCTGGATTCCGTCGTTGAATTTCCGGACGGGAATCTCTCCCAGGATGCGCAGCCGTTCGTTTGCGTGGTTATGGAAGCGCCGCCCGGTGTTTGCGCCGCGTTGGCGGTCGGTGGTCGGTTCCATGGCCAGGAGGCGGATCGCGTGGATGTCGCCGTTCTCGTACAGCCCGACGTCGCCACCCTGGTTGTGGAAGTTGAGCGGCATGCCGTTGCCATGGCTGGTGAAGGCGTCCAGGCCCCGCCACGGATCGTCACCACCCGCGTAGGCGGCCGTGACCTGCCCCTTGGGGACCACGCCATTGGGATAGCTTTCCCGCTTGTAAAGGCTGGACGTGCCGACCAGCCCGAACGGCGTGCCGGCGGGGAGGTGCCTGGAAAGGGAGCCGTCGTTCGCCAAAGCCGGGAGACGCTTCGGCTCCTTGACGCCGTAGATGCGCTCGTAGGGAACCACCGACCGCGGCCAGCTTTCGTTGTAGCTCGGATCATTCTTGATCAGTAGCATCTCGGCCGGCGCCTCGATGACCGCTCCGTTCCGGATGAGATAGATGCCGCCATCGAGCTGGGGCAGGTGGGTGTATTGGTGGTTCACCGGGCCGGGCGAATAGACTGTGAGCAGGTGGTTGTCCGGCGCGGACGAGGGATGGGTGAACTTGCCGACCCTGGGGGAATGATGATCCCCGAGCACCGACTCGTCCGCCGGACCCTCCAGTCCGTGCGAGAACGGGGTGAGGGACACGGAGCCGAGTGGCATGAACGGCATCCGGTACCACTTGGGCTTGGCGTTGTAGAAGCGGCCGAAGCGCCAGGGCGGATTGCCGGCCATGTGGGCCGGCCCGAAGGCGGGTTCGCCGTAAGGCCGCTGCGCCGGGAACCGGATGTAGGCGCCAAACCCCGAGTTGTTCTGGTTGTAATACTCCTCGACGACAATCGAGCCGTCGGAGAGTTGCGTCTGGAAATGAAACCCATTGGGCGCGCCGCCCGGATCAAACGCGCTGACCAGCGGCTCCCAGCCCGTGCCATCGGGGCGGATGGCCCAGAGACCCCACAGGATCTCGCTGCGCAAACCCTGCGATTCGAGGGAGCTGAACATGATGCGACCATCGGCGAGCACGACGGGATGTAGCGCGCCCGCAATGTTCAGGTGACCGATCTTCTCGATGTTCCGGCCGGGGCCGTCGTCCGGGTCGTCCATCACGAATAGTTGCAGGGCGATGGCGGGGTAACCCTTCGAGGGGCGGAAGCCGTCCCGGTTGCTGGTGAAGACGAGGCGCCCGCCGGGCAGCGGGCAGGGCCCCATGTTAAAGACGCCGTAGTCGAAGTGGGTGCGACCCTCGCGCGGCGTGCGAAAGTCGTCCGACCAGCGCGCCGCGCCCGTGTTGGGTGTGAAGGTCTGGTCCGTCAGTTGGACCACGCGCCGTGTCAGGAGGTGGATCTTGAAAAGGTCCGCGCCCTGCCGTGGCGGCGACCATTGGTTGACCTTCCGCAGGTTATAGAGGTGGGAGTAATAGACCCACTGCGCGTCGAACGACACCATCGGGTCGGTGATGGACCCGTCGCCGCCTGCCACGAGAAGTTCCTCCGAACCGTCCGGATGCAGCAGCATCAGGTCCGCACCTGGCTCCATCGTCACCGGCTGGGAGAAGTCGGTGTAGAACCGCTTGTGCACGGTGTCGCCCGCGCGTGGCGCCCGCACATAGACGATGTCGTAGTCGTAGCGCACCGAGCGGTCGGAGGCGATGGGCGGGACGGCGACGTGGATGACGTTCGTGAAACGCGGCTCGTCGTCCAGCGCCGCCCGGACGGGAAGCGCGCCGGCCCCGGCGAGAACCCAGGCCGCGAGAAGCCACCGTGGAGTCATAACTCAAGAGTGCTCCAGGCGGGCGGGGCCGGGCAATCTCTAATCCCGAGGACCAAGAACCTGGCACATCGAGGACGAGGGAGGGAAGTAGCCGTCCCGCGGCCGCGGGATCAGGAGGCGGACTCTGTCGTGATGGATGACGTGACCATCCACCCCCTGATCCACCCCCTGACGGGAGGTGGCTACGTGTCTGGCGGCGGGTTCCGGTTCATGGGGAGCATCCACCACCGAACGCGTTGGGAGGTGCGCATGGCCCATGAACTGGCCCCAACGTCATCCTTCCCTGTCCCCACAGGGTCGTACAAACAGAGGCGACACGTGTCGCTTCTATTTGCAGGACCCGGGATGCGGTGGCGGCCGCGTGCGTCGGAGCCGCCAAAGGTGGTGGAGCATGCCCAGGATGGCCGACCCGGCGCGCAGGGTGCCCGTGACGCTGCCGGAAATCTTGGAGTGGCCCGCGGTGCGCGGGTGGTAGTGGACGGGGATCTCCACGATGTTCCAGCCGCGCTGGACGGCCCTGACCTGCATCTCGACATTCCAGCCAAAGCCGCGGTCGGCCAGATTCAGTTCCATCAGGGCTCGGTGGCGCACCAGTCGCAGGGAGCCCATGTCCCGGAAGCGGCGTCCCCAGCCGGCCTGCAGCGCCCTGCAGGTGATCCCGTTGCCAAGTCGTTGGGCGAACCGAAGGTGTGCCCGCGAATCGGGGTGAGTCATGCGATCCCCCACGATGAGGTCGGCGCCGTCCTGGACCGCCTCCTGCCAACGGCGCGCTTCCTCGGCGGAGAGCCGGTCGCTCCCGTCCGCGGAACTGAAGAGCACCCACTCCATGTCGGAAGGCCAGTGCTGCAGGCCGCACCACGCGGCGGCGCCATAGCCGCGCCGCGGTTCCTTCAGGACCTCGGCGCCCCACCGGCCGGCCACATGGGCCGTGTCGTCCGTGCTCCCGTTGTCCACCACCCGGACGCGCGCGACCCCGATATCGATCCACTGCTGGAGGGTGCCGGCGATGCAGGAGGCCTCGTTCAGGGCGGGGATGAGGACCATGGTCTGGCCCAAAAAGGGCGCCGCCTCCCGCACGGGGCGGGAGGCGGGGCTGAATCCGTCCATGGATGGCATGCTTGGAGATGGGGCTGTCCTGCTCATCGTGCAAGGCCAACGCAGGGACGGTCAAGGTCCCGGGGCCACTTTCGGCTAGCGATGTCGCCGGAGGTGATGCCCCACGACGTATTCACCGATGGCGGCGCCAGAGGACAGGCCATGGAGGTTGCCGGACATGAAGTGGATTCCGCCATAGATCCGGCTCATGCCGCTTTCCTCGGCGGCATAGATGACGCTCTGGTAGGAACGGATGATGTGGGGGAATTCCTCGGACGGCGTGGTGAACGGCAGCTCATCGGTGCCGAAGTAGAGGGTCAGCACCGTGGCGGCGGCGGCGCTGAAGGCGCTGTGTCCCGACACGTACTCGGGAAAGGGCGGAGTGAAGAGGAGCGGTTCCCAGGCGGGGTTCTGTTCCACGGCGTCGTTGCCGGCGCTGTCCGCCTCCTGGATGGCGGTGATGGGGCGCCAGAGGTTGTAGGCGTATTTGCAGTCCCAGACGACGATGGCGGCGTCGGCCAGCGCAATGTTGAGAAGGGCGAACAGGTGCGCGTTCTCATCGACGCTCAATCCGTGATCCTCCGAGATCTGAAGGGCGATGATGTTCCAGTGGCCCGGGGGGGTGGCGGTCCCGGCACCGTTGGCCCAGAAGAGCGCAATGTCGGTCTGGTCCGCGGTGCGCACGGTGCTGTTCTTGTCACCCAGCACCTTCACCTCGTTGCATTCCTCGGCGTAGTCCGCGGAGGGCAGGGCGGGAGGCGCGGGAGGGCGGAACATGACGGGGGAGGGGATGCCGAACGGGTCCACCAGGCCCCACCACGGCAGGAGGGCCGGGCGCACGACTCCGCCAAAGGAGATGGTGGGGCGCCAGATGCCGGGGACGGGTTCTTCGGTGTAGGCCAGGGAACCCTGCGATCCGTCCTCGGCGCGCGCGGCAAGGATCATGGCCGCGACCTTCTCGCCATAAGCCATGCCCCGGGCGGTGTTCTTGTCCGCCGGCAGGGAAGCCAGCACCGCGGCGTATTCCTCGTCGAAGCGTGGTTCATCCGGCCACAGGGAGTTCAAGACCATGCGGGCCGCCGCGGAGGCCGCGGCCACTTCGTTGCCCTGAGGCGGACCGGGTTGGCGAACGAGGTAAGGCGCATGGCGCTGCTGATGGGGTGCCTTGATGCCATTGACGGCGTCATACATGGCCGTGTGGAGAATGGCGAGGTTGCGGGAGGCCTGGGGCGGCGAGGTGCGGGCGGAACGGATCTTTGCCAGCGCGGACTGGTTCCAGTCCGTAATGACGTCGGCGGAGGCGGACGTCAGGGAAACAGCCAGGGCGAGCATGGCCAGGCATGGGAGGGTGGAGGTTTTCATATACGGCGGTACATCTTGGTGATAGTCGATCTGTCTTCTTGGATCGGGATTCCGGGCAGTCTAAGCGCGAGCGCCCCGGCTGGCGACGGTTCAGGGACGAACCCCCCATGGTTCGGGGGCGAAACGCCCTCACACGGTGGCGAAGTGGCGGGGCCTGCCTGGAGGGGCCGCCGGGGCTGGGCACGCATTGAACCCGCACGGAACGTGGGGAGACCCGGAGGTTGGGAGGCGGATGGCAAGGTGGCTGGAGTCCTTGAGCTCCAAAGTATCATGCAAATGAGTCACGTTTCACTGGTCACTGGGCATTAGTCATTGGTCACTGGTCATTGGGGAAACTGGCAATGACCAATGACCAATGACTAATGCCCAGTGACAAGTGGCAAGTGACCAAACCGCCTAAAGCACGGACCCCCGAAGGGGGCTAGATGGGAATGAAACGTTCGGTACCACGGCTATGGAAAGGCCCCTCACCCCCGCCCTCTCCCGGCGGGAGAGGGAGCCGCAGTCCTCGTGGAGAGGACGGGTTCCAATCAGATGTCCTTCTCCACGCGGAAGATGGTGTTCCCTCTCCCCCCGGGAGAGGGCTAGGGTGAGGGGCCTTCGATTTCGTCGTGCTTTAGGGCCAGCCCTTAACTCCAACACGTTGCACATCGAGTTTCTTAAGAGGCGGAACTACAAACAGCAGACCCACGTTCGTAGTTCCGGCTTCAGCCGGTCCGGGGCCCACATTCGCAACTCACCACTCCGCACTCGACACTTTCCTGAGCAGGATTTCGAACCTCCACTGCCCGGGGTCTGACCTGTCAGCTTTTGATCAGGACTTGACCGGCTTGCCTCGCTTGACGCTCTGGATCCGCCTCGTCCCCACGTGGAACGTGGTCGGGCTCTCGGCGGCCACCGCTCCCCCCCCTCGGCGGCTGCGTTTTGGGGGGCGGCGCGTCATTCGGCCCTCACGAAACGGCATCCGGCCACGCCCTGGCAGCAATTCACCCCAAGCCGCTTTCCAGGGAGCGGCGTTTCGGGTTTAGTGGAGAGCGTTCCCGACGTTCCGGACAGGCCTCCGGTCAGGCCTGCCTGCATGGTGTCGGACGTCGCGTGAAGACTGCCAACCAGAAAGCCAAAGTCCTATGAAACAATGGATGAGATTCGGATGCCTGACGGTGCTTGCCCTCGGCCTGTGTGGAACGCAACCGGTGCGGGCCTCGGGCGCTTAGGGCGCGTCAATGAATAACATTTACATCTCATAATTATCTCGGATTGATGATATAGTTCCATTCTCCGTGAAACTTTTGATGGGTAATATTGATGGTAGCCATCTCCTCTGGAGTAACTTTTC
>Ga0302046_10000787_pt1 | contig 30513 bp, 31 predicted proteins | sample RVTome_11_FD_200261 | JGI IMG/M metagenome (GOLD analysis project Ga0302046, IMG submission 200261) | Soil microbial communities from uranium-contaminated site in the Upper Colorado River Basin, Wyoming, United States - RVT147D111 (version 2) ...
ACGAGGAAGGCGCCGGCGATGATGAAACCGGTCACCGGCACATTGGTCGCGAACGGCGCCAGCCAGCCCACGATGGCCTTCGGGATCTGGTAGTAGGCCAGCAGCCAGCCGAAGGCCGAGGCGGTCCCGATGCAGAAGAGCGAGATCGAGGCGAGCCGCGCCGTCTCGTAGAGCACCGCCGGGATCTGCCCGGGCCTGAGCGCCCGGTACAGGAACACGCCGATGAAACCGGAGTAGAGCACGGCCAGCACCGAGGCTTCGGTGGGCGTGACGAAGCCCCCCACCACGCCGCCCACCACGATGACCGGAGACAGCAGCGCCAGGCTCGCGTTCACCAGCGAGGTGAAGAACTCGCGGATCGTGGCCCGCGCGTGGACCGGGTAGTTGCGGGCCCGCGCGTAGAAGTGCACGGCCGTCATCTGCGACAGCCCGATCATGATGCCCGGGACGAAGCCGGCCAGGAAGAGGGCGCCGATCGACACCGACATGATGCCGCCCCAGACCACCATCAGGATGCTGGGCGGGATGATCACGCCCATGACCGAGGAGCAAGCGGTGATCGCCACCGTGAAGCTCACGTCGTAGCCCTGCTTCCGCATGGCGGGGATGATGAGCGAGCCTTCCCCGGCGGCGTCGGCGGTGGAGGAGCCCGAGATACCAGCGAACAGCATGCTCACCATCACGTTGATGTGGGCGAGGCCACCCCGGAAGTGGCCGACCAGCGCGCGGGTGAGGGCCACGAGGCGCTCGGTGATGCCGGCCGAGTTCATCAGGTTGGCGGCGAGCAGGAAGAAGGGCACCGCCAGCAGGATGAAGGCGTCGTAGGCCTTGGCCATCTCGGTGATCAGGAGCACCGGCGTCAGGCGGTCGTCGAGGACGAAGATCGGGATGCAGGCCAGGCCCAGGGCGAAGGCCACCGGGACCCGCAGGATGATGAGGGCCGCGAAGGCGCCGAACATGATGGCCGCCACGGTCCCCGGGCTCACGGCCGACGTCCTCGCAGTACGGCGATGGCGTCGATCACCTTGTCGCCCAGGAAGAGGAGCCAGGTCACGCCGGCCAGGGGGTAGGCGACGTGGATGCTCAGCAGGTTGATGCCGGTGAGCTCGGAGTTCTGGTTCCAGCCGAAGACAGCGTAGTCGTAGCCGTAGCGGAGGAACACCCCCGTCATGATCAACATGAAGCCGTAGACGATCAGGCGGCTCCACGCCTCGCCCCGGGGCGTCTTGGGCCGGGGCAGCACATCCACGTCGAAGTGGCTGCCGTCGCGTACCGCGATCATGGCCCCGATCATGATGATCCACATGAAGCAGAAGCGGGCGACCTCCTCCGTCCAGATGTAGCGCGGGATGATGCCGAGATAGCGCGAGACGATCTGGAGCGTCACCGGGACGATCAGCAGGCCCATGAGGACGGTGACCGCGGTCTGGAGGACGCGGTAGTACGCGTTCAGCAGGCGCTTCATCGATGGTCGGGTCCGGGCGGAGGGTGATGGGAGCGCCGGAGAAGGAGGCGACGGCCAGCCGCCCCCGCCCCCGGCGTGCGCGTCATCAGGAAGACGGCTACTTGACGGCGTTGATCCGCGCCAGGACCTTGTCGGCCTCGATCTCCTTGGCGTAGGCCTGCTTCACGGGCTCGGCCAGCTCCAGGAGCTTGGCGCGCTCGGTGAAGACGTGGGTCCGGAGCTTGCCTTCCTTCTGCAGCCGCTCGAGCCGCCCCTGGTCCTCGGTGGACTCTATCTGGCGCCCGTGGGCGCCGGCCTCCTTCCCCGCCCGCAGGATCGCGTCCTGGAGCTCCTTGGGCAGCTTCCGGAACGTCTTGCCGCTGAAGCAGAGCGGCCGGATGGTAATGGCGTGTTGGGTCAGGGAGATCTCGGGCCCCACCTCGTAGAACTTCATCTGCTCGAGACCGGCCGCCTCGTTCTCGGCCCCCTGGATGACCCCGGTCTGGATGGCGTTGTAGACCTCGTTGTAGGCGATGACGGTGGGGGCCGCCGTGATGGCCTGGAAGATCCGGGTCTGGATGGGCGCCCCCATCACCCGGACGGTCAGGTTCTTCAGCTCGGCCATGTTGCGGACCGGCTTCTTCGCGATGATGTTCCGGGTGCCGCCGCCCGCGTAGCCGATGAGCATGACGTCCGCCTTCTTGGCCACATCCTCGGCGATGGGCTGGAGGGCCTCGCCGGCGAGCACCTTGTTCCAGTGGTCGAGGTCGCGGAAGAGGAAGGGCATGTCCATGATGGGAGCCGCCCTGGAGAAGGTGGACATGTGCGACGGCGCCACGATGGCGTAGTCCACGGACAGCCCCTGGCTCATGAAGGCGAAGTAGTCCTTCTCCAGGCCCAGCTCGCTGTTGCGGTGGAGCTGGAAGGTGATGGGCTTGCCGTAGTACTTCTTCACCAGCTCCTCGAACTTGAGGAGCGTCTTGTTGAAGGCGTGGTCGTCGTTGAACTGCACCGCGCCCTTCAGCGTGACGGTCTGGGCGTGGGCGGGCGCGGCGGCGACGGCGCCCAGGACGGCGAGGACGGCGAGAGGGAGGACGAGGCGTGATGCGCGACCACTCATAGACGTTCCTCCTTGAACGGTCCACCGGTTCGGTTGGTGCGCGCGACGAGGCCGCAGGCGGCCCATCATACCCCAAAGCCGGGCCTTCCCGGTACCTGGCTCTGCCGGCAGGGACTGGTCAATCGCCTGCTCCCGTCGCCGGTGTCTGTCGGGGCCGCGTTCTCGCTTGACAGCGCTTCCCCGGTCTCCTACCAACGTGGCAAGGAGGACGGTATGTCCAGTGCGATGTGGCAGGAAGGGTTCTGGCGGCTGCTTCGACGGGTGGATGTGACCGGCGAGAGCGTGACCGAGGGCTTCCCCCACTACGGGGACCCGGCGACGGGCCGGTGGACCACCTCGCCCCGGGGCGACTGGACGGGAGGGTTCTGGAACGCCATGTGCTGGCTGGCCGCCCAGGGCACGGGGGAGCCCCGCTACCGGCGCTGGGCCCGGCAGTGGACCGAGCGCCTCCGTCCGCGCGCCCACTCCGACACGGTGTTCCGCGGCTTCCTCTTCTACTATGGCGCCCTCCTCGGCTCCGTGCTGCTCGACGACGCCCTGGCGCGGGAGGTCGCGCTCGAGGGCACGAAGGGCCTGGCCGCCAGCTTCAACCCCAAGGCGGGAGTGCTGCCGCTCGGCAACGAGGCCGAGGAGGCCTCCGACGTGGGGCGTGGCGAGTCGAGCATCGACGGCGTCCAGGGCGCGGCGCTCCTGGTCTGGGCCGCGCAGGAGACGGGGGATCGATCGCTCCACGAGATGGCGGTGGGCCATGCCCGGCGTCACGTCGAGTTCTGCATCCGCGAGGACGGCTCGGTGTGCCAGTCGGCCTCGTTCGATATCGACACCGGCCGCATGATCCGGCGCTACACCCACAAGGGGATCCGTGACGACAGTACCTGGACCCGGGCCCAGGCCTGGGCCATGGTCGGCTACGCGGTGATGTCCCTGTGGACCCGGGAGCGCGAGTTCCTGGAAGTGGCGATGCGGACGGCGGACTGGTGGCTGGCCCATGCGCCCGCGGACCGGGTCGCCTACTGGGACTTCGACGCTCCCGCCACCCCCGACAGCGACCGCGACACCTCGGGCACCGCCATCGCCGCCGCCGCGCTCCTCAAGCTGGCCGCGCTGGCTCCCGCCGAGGCCGACCGGGCCCGCTACCGGGCCGCCGCCGAGGCCACGGTGAGCGCGTTGGTGGAGCGCTATCTCGACGAGCGTGGGATCCTCTCCCACGGCTGCTACAACCGGCGGATCGGCCTGGCCACGCAGAACGAGCTCATCTGGGGCTCCTACTACCTCCTGGAGGCCCTCCACGTGCTGACCGGGGGGCTGCCCGGGGCGCGGATCTGACACGGCCGGAGCCTCCGCGAGGGGCTGGAGCGGCCAACCCCTCCGGGTAGCGCGCCACCCATTCCCGGTTGCGGAGTATGCTGGGGAGTGCCAGACGGAGACGGGTGTCCGCGCAGGACCGACGGGAAGCGTCTCCGGCGCGTCTGGACGGTCGGCCCAGGTCCCCCAATCGCCAGGCCCTGCGAGATTGAGAGCGATGACGTGAACGCCCCAGCCGACGAGATCAGCTATTCGAGGCCTTATCGAGCGCCGGTCGACCGCGGCTCGCTCTCACCAGCTACCCGGCAACTCCTGGACGACGGCTACACCGTCCTGCGCGCAGCCCTGTCACCGGTCGAGGTGGCCGAACTCCGGGCCGACGTGGCGCGGGTGTTCGGCGAGGGCCCCAGCGAGGTCGATCTGATGAACGGCCACCCGGAGTACTGGCGCTTCCTCATGTTCGAGCGGAGCGCGTTGGCCCAACGGACCCTGGCCCATCGGGCGGTGCTCGACGTGATCGAACCCTTGCTCGGTCGCGACTGCCACGTCATCGCCAACACCGCCTGGATGACGCCTCGCGGCTATGACGGCGGCGGCTGGCACACCGATGCTGGTCCGCACGTGCCGAGACCCGAGGGCGTCCCCTGGGACGACCGCATTCCCTACCCGATCTTCATCATCGCCTGCATGATGTATCTCACCGACGTGCCGCTTGCTGCAGGACCGACGGCGGTGGTGCCGGGCAGCCATCGCTCGGCCCGGCCAGCGCCGGAGCGTGATCCGGTGTACGAGGGACGCGGACCGCTGCCGCTGGAGGTGTGCGCCGGCGACATCGCGCTGCTCTCGTCCGATCTCTGGCACCGCGGGATGCCCAACACCGGCGGAGAGCCGCGGATGGTGTTTCAGGTCCACTACGGCCGTCGTGACATGGCTCAGCGCTTCGCGCCCGCACTGAACCATCGCATCCCGGATGCGGTGCTGGACCGGGCCACATCCCGCGGTCGTCTCCTGCTCGGACTTCATCCGCCGTCGTTCTACGGTTAGAGCCCAATTTCACCGCGCCAGTGCGCCAATGAGGTGTCCAAGGCCCGCGCACCGCGATCAGCGCGACGCTGACTGCGAGACCCGCCGCGACGAGCGCGATCAGCGCCGACCTGTCCATGTCGCGCCCCAGCGTGGCGATCTGAAAGCCGATGAGGACGAACACGATCCCATTCAACAGGAAGATGAGCATCTCCCACACGGCGCGGCCGGCGAGCCGGACGTCGGAGCCCATGATGCGCGAGGCCCGCCGCCCGAGGTACAGACGCGCCGTGACCGCCGCGAGCACACCGGAGGCGCCGAACAGTTCAGCTGGCAGATAGGCGGCGTATGGGGTCAAGAGCGACACCGTGATCTCGACGGGCAGGTCGGAGAGCCGCGATCGCACGTGCGCGATGAGCCATCCGACCGCAAGACCGATCGCGACCCCTCCGGCGCCAACGATGACGAATCTCCCGATCGGCGCGAGCGTCAGGGCTGATGTCGCCGCGACCGCCACACTCAGCGCGACGCGATAGACCGTCAGCGCGGTGGCGTCATCGACAGACCGTGCGGCCCGCCCTCCACCCCCACCAGTCGGCTTCCCTTGACAAGCTCATGGGCGCGCTTTCCCGTGGCGGCGAGGAGGAGAATCCGGTCGGCATCACCGTGAACCACCAGTGTAGGCACGTCAATCCGTGGGAGATCCTTTCGGAAGTCGGTCACCCATGCCGAGACGCAATCCGGAGTCTCGGTACTGTCGACTGCGGCGGGGGAACGGGAGGTTACGGACGACCCCAGCGGCGCGCGCAATCCGGAGCGGCCGCCGGCCGGCCCGGAGCGATACAAAACCGTGAAACTGAAGTAGAATGCCGCCAGCCCCCTGATGCTGAACGGGCAGAAGCTCGTCGAGGTTTCGGAGCTGATCCGGGTCTTCCCCACCCCCGAGGGGGAGGTGCGGGCGCTGGACGGCGTCTCGTTCGACGTCCGGGCCGGCGAGTTCCTGTCCATCGTGGGCCCGTCGGGCTGCGGCAAGAGCACGCTCACCATGCTGATCGCGGGGCTCATGCGCCCCACCTCCGGCCTCGTCGCCGTGGACGGGCGGACGGTGGACCGCCCCCAGACCAACCTCGGCATCGTCTTCCAGAACGCGGTGCTCCTGGCCTGGCGGACCGCGCTGGACAACGTGCTGCTCCAGGTCGAGATGCGGGGGCTGGATCCCCGCCAGTACCGGGACCGCGCGATGGAGCTGCTCCACAGCGTGGGGCTCGCGGGCTTCGAGCGGCGATTGCCCCACGAGCTGTCGGGCGGCATGCGGCAGCGGGTGGCGATCTGCCGGGCCTTGATCCACGATCCCCCGCTGCTCCTCATGGACGAGCCCTTCGGGGCGCTGGATGCGCTGACGCGCGACCAGATGACGCTCGACATCCAGGGCATCTGCACCCGCGGCGGCAAGACCGTCCTCTTCATCACCCACTCCATCATCGAGGCCGTCTTCCTCTCCGACCGCATCGTGGTCATGACGCCGCGCCCCGGCCGGGTGGACGTCATCATCGAGGTCGATCTCCCGCGCCCGCGGCGGCTGGCCGTGCGGGAGGACCCGACCTTCGCGGCCTATGCCCGCGACATCCGCGACCGCTTCATGGTCCACGGCGTGCTGCACGACATCGACACGCCTGGACAGGCACCCGCCTAGCATGCGGTGGCGGAGCTGGAGCCCGCCGGCCCTCACGGTGATGGCAGTGATCATCATCTGGGAGCTCGCCGTCCACCTGCTCCGGGTGCCGGAGTACCTGCTCCCCGCCCCCAGCGGGGTCGTGAGCGCCATGGTCGCGGAGTGGCGCTACCTGACCTTCCACACCTGGGTCACCACCCAGGAGATCCTGCTGGGCTTCACCCTGGCGGTGGTGGTGGGCCTCCCGACCGCGATGGGCATCGTCTATTCCCCGCTCGTGGAGCGCAGCATCTATCCCCTCCTCGTCGCCTCCCAGTCGGTCCCCAAGATCGCCATCGCCCCGCTCCTGATCTTCTGGGCCGGCATCGGGCTCTTGCCCAAGGTCCTGGTGGCGTTCCTCATCTCCTTCTTTCCCATCATCATCGACACCGTGGTGGGGCTGCGCTCGGTGGAGCCCGAGATGCTGCACCTGGCCCGCTCCATGGGCGCCGCGGAGCGGAAGATTTTCCTCAAGATCCGCTTCCCGACGGCGCTGCCCAACATCTTCGCCGGGCTCAAGGTCGCCGTGACCCTGGCCGTGGTCGGCGCCATCGTGGGCGAGTTCATCCAGGCCGACCAGGGGCTCGGGTACGCGCTCCTGCAGGCCAATGCCGTGCTCAACACCAAGCTGGGCTTCGCGGCCATCCTCGTGCTGGCCGCCCTCGGGGTCGTGATGTTCCTGGCCGTGGACCTGATCGAGAAGAAGCTGATTCCCTGGCACGCCTCCCAGCGGTCCGAGCTGGCCGCCGGCACGCTATGACGGGCGGGCCGGCCGGCGCCTTCACGCGTCACACTTCACGAGACAAGGAGCGAGTACATGAACCGACGAGTCGCGCTCTGTAGCCTCCTGATCGGTTCGGCCGGCCTCCTGGGCTGGTCGGCCCCGATCGCGGCCCAGACCCTCGAGAAGGTCACGCTTCGCCTGAACTTCTACAGCTACGGCGAGCACGCGGCCTTGGCCTACGGCCTCGAGAAGCGGATCTACGCCGAGGAGGGGATCGACCTGACCATCCTGGAAGGGGGCGGCTCCGGGGCCACCGTCCAGTCCATCGGCGCGGCCACCGACCGCTTCGGCTATGCCGACGCCACCACCATGGCCAAGCTCATCTCGAAGGGGCTCCCGGTGAAGATGATCGCCAACTACGTCCAGACCAGCCCCATGTCGATCATTTCCTTCGCCGACAAGGGCATCAAAGCGCCCAAGGACCTCGAGGGCAAGAAGGTCTCCTTCACCGCCGGCGACTCGCTGCACCAGAACTTCCCCGCCCTGATCAAGATCAACGGCGTGGACAAGGCGAAGGTCCAGGAGGTGCTGCTGGTGCCCCAGGCCAAGCAGACGGCGGTCATGACCGGCACGGTGGACGCGATGGGCGGCTACTTCACCACCCAGGCCGGCGCCATCGAGCGCGAGACCAAGAAGAAGGTCGCCTACTTCCGCTACGCGGACTTCGGCGTCAACGCCATGACGCAGGGTCTGCTGATCCACACCAAGTACCTGGGCGACAAGGCGCTCAACTGCAAGATGGTCCGGGCCACGAGCCGCGCCTGGCAGGCGGCCATGAAGGACCCGGACGGGGCGGTCGAGGCGCTCCACAAGGTCTTCCCCAACACCAACAAGGGCGCCAAGGATCTCACCAAGCAGCAGTGGCTCGACTCCGCTGACCTGCTCTACACGAAGAACTCCAAGGGCAAGACGCCGGGGCTCATGCTGAAAGAAGACTGGGACATCCTGCTCTCGCTCGCCAAGGAGTACGGCGGGCTCGAGCCGGTCAAGGCGCACGCGGATTACTACACCAACGAGTTCTTCGACTGCAAGTAGCCGACTGCGTGATCCTCGGCGCCGGCCACAACGGCCTCGTGCTGCAGGCGTACCTGGCGCGCGCCGGGCTTGCCACCTGCTCGGTCGAGCGCCTCGCCGAGCCCGGAGGTCCGCTGGTCACCGAACCCGACCCGCTCGTGCCCGGCGCCGTCCACAACACCCACGCGGTCTTTCTCCGCGGCGTGTCGGCGCTCCCCTGGTTCCACGACCTCGAGCTCCGCCGCCGCGGCGTGGAGATGATCCAGCCCGCGCTCAACTTCTGCCAGATCACCTCGGACGGGCGGACGCTCCGGATCTACCTCGACATCGACCGGACCTGCGAGTCCATCGCCGAGTTCTCCCGGCGCGACGCCGAGACCTACCGGCGCCTCCATGCCGGGTTCGCGCCGGTGCTCGAGCACGTGGTCGCGACGGAGTCCATGGCGCCCCCGCTGGCACCGGACGCCCGGCGCACCCTCCTCGAGCGCAGCGCCGTGGGCCGGCTGGCGCTGGAAACCGAGCCCCTTGCCCCGCGTGACTTCGTCGAGCGCCACTTCGAGAGCCGGGCGCTCCGGGCCGGTCTCCTCTACATCTGCATCATCCGCGAGGTGGACATCAATGCCCCGGGCCAGGGCCTCCTGGTTCCCGCCCTCATCGCCGGCCGCCAGAAGGCCCAGCTCTGCCGCGGCGGCTCGGCATCCCTCGCCCGGGGCCTCGCGGCGGCCGTGCAGGAGCACGGCGGGCAGATCCTGACCGGACGGACGGCGCGGCGGCTCCTGGTGGAGGCGGGGCGGGTCACTGGCGTGGAGCTGGACAACGGCTCCCGGCTCGCCTCCGGCGTCGTCGCCTCCAGCCTCTCCCCGCGCCAGACCTTCCTCGATCTCCTGGGAGCCGCCTGCCCGCCGGCGCTCGCGAGGGCAGCCCACGACTATCGCTACAACACGGTGGGCCCGCTGTGCGGCGTGTACCTGTCGCTCCGCCAGGCACCGCGCTACACGGCGGCCGGCCGCCACCCGGACATCGAGCGCGCGGGGCTCACCATCCTGGGCCTCGACGGCCCGGAGGAGATCTACGCGCTCTACGACGGGAAGATCCCCGAGCTCGCCTCCATCTGGGGCACCGCCCCCACCGCCCACGACCCGTCCCAGGCGCCGCCGGGGATCCACACCGCCTTCATGTGGCAGAAGGTCCCCTATGCGCTCGACGGGGATCCGGGGGCATGGGATGCGCAACGGGACACCCACATGGAGCGCATCCTCGAGCGCTGGCGGGGCTTCGCTCCCAACGTCGAGCCGGGCGCGATCCTCTCGCGACGGTTCCTCTCCCCGCTCGACACCGAGCGGCGCTTCCCCAACCTGGTGGGCGGCGACCTGGGCGCGGGCTGGCTCGGCCCCGGCCAGGCGGGCCACGAGCGCCCGTTCGCCGGCTCGGGCGGGTATCGCGCGCCGGTGCCGGGGCTCTATCTCTGCGGCGGCGCCACCCACCCGGGCGGAAACATCACCGGGCTGCCGGGGTATAATGCCGCCCGGACCATCTGCGAGGATCTGGGGCTCCGCCCCTGGTGGAATCCACCCGACGCCCGGCAGCAGTGGGCCGCGCTTCACTGAACGCTCCCGGTCAAGATCGAAAGGACTCGGCCATGGCCAGGCTCAAGATCGGCTTCATTCCCATCGAAGGCGGGCACTTCTTCACGGAAGCGCTCCAGGAGGTGGTCCGCGGCGAGGAGCTCGACTTTGACTCCATCTGGATGGAGGAGCACCACTCCGTCGTCGATCACTATTGGCCCTCGCCGCTACCCGTCCTCGCCGGCTTCGCCACCCGAACGTCGAGGGTGATGCTCGGCACCGACATCCTGGTGGCGCCCTTCTACCATCCGGTGCGGCTGGCCGAGGACATCGCGCTGCTGGACGTGATGTCCGGCGGCCGGTTCGTGCTCGGCGTGGCCATCGGCTACAAGCCCGACGAGTTCGCGCTGTACGGTGCCGAGCTCGAGAAGCGCGGGGCTCGATTCGAGGAGCAGCTCGCCATCATGAAAGGCCTGTGGACCCAGGACTCGATCTCCTTCAAGGGGCGGTACTACCAGGTCGAGGGCAAGCTGGAGCCCAAGCCCCTCACCAAGCCCCATCCGCCGGTATGGATCGGGGGCTGGGGCGACATCACGCTGCGCCGGGCGGCCACCCTGGCCGACAACTGGATCCCCGGCCCCACCGCCGATCTGCCGCGGCTGCTCGAGGGCAAGAAGCAGTTCCTCGACAAGCGCAAGGCGGCCGGGCTCACCGCGCCCATCACCGAGTGGCCGCTCACCCGCGACGTGATCATCGCCGACACCGACGAGCAGGCCAGGGAGCTGGCCGAGCGGCACATCATGGTCTCGTACCGGAAGGAGTACGCCGGGGGCTGGAAGCACCCCTTCATCGACGCCTCCATCGCCACCGACCTGGACACCGTCACGAAGGACCGCTTCCTCATCGGCAGCCCCGACCACGTCGTCCGGGCGCTCACGCCCTTCGTCGAGCAGTACGGCGTCACCCACCTGATCTGCCGCCTCTTCTTCCCGGGGATGCCCCACCGGCACATCATGCGGGAGCTGGAGCTCATCGCGAAGGAGGTCATGCCGGCCTTCGCATGAGCACGGGGGCTCGATGAGCACGGGCCGGCGGCGCGGGCGGCGCATCATCGAGTCCGAGGCCGTCCGCCCGTTGCTCCTGATCGTGGCGGTGCTCAGCCTGTGGCAGGCGGCCGTGACCGGCTTCCGCATCGCGAAGTACCTCGTGCCGGCTCCCACCGCCGTGGTCGTGGCCATCGAGCTCATCGAGAAGTGGCTGATCCTCTGGGACGTCTCCCAGCGGACGAGCGTCTCGGCCACGCCGTGAGCCAGGGAGGAGCCTCCGCCCCTACCGGCCCGCTCGCCGCCGCGAGACAGGCGGTGCTGGACCGCCTGGCCCCCGCCCTCCGGAGCCTGGGATGGAGCACGCTGCGGCGGATGGCGCTGCATGCCGCGGTCTGGGCCGCGGCCTTCCTCGCGGCGGCGGCCATCGTTTACCGCCTGGGGATCGACGTCGAGACGCGTCACGCGGCGCTGAGGCTCCTCGGCGCCGTGACCATCTTTCCGGTGTACGGCCTGGTCGGGGCAGCCTGCGGGCTGCTCTTCGCGATCACGGGCGCCCTGCGGCGCGGGCTCGCCGAGGTGGAGAGCGCGCTCCACCAGCTGGTGGGGCCCCTGATGGCTGGGGTCACCGCCGCCATGTTCCAGGGCCGGACGAGCGTGAGCCTCGACGAGTTCGATGCCATCCTGGACCGCCAGGTCCGGGAGCTTGCCCAAGGAGCCCGCTCCCGGCTCGGCCGGATCTCCCCGGGCGGTCTGCTCTTCGGCCGCGTCCTGCAGGTCGCGAAGATGGTGCTCCGCCGCCGGCTCGCGCGGAGGCTCGCCGAGGCGGGCACGACCCGGATCACGCCGGAGGTCGTCGAGCGCTTCGCGAGCGAGAAGGTGGTGGGGATGGCGCTGGCCGGCTCCGGGAGCCGGATCGCGGTCCTGCGCGGGCTGGTCTACATCGTGGCTGCCGTGTTCCTGCTGGGCCCCGTCGCGCTGCTGCTCATGTCGTCCTGACCCTTCGAGAAGGAGGTTCGTATGCGATCACGTCCCGCATCCTGCAAGGAAGGACAGCCATGGCGGTGAAGGTGGCGCTCAAGTCCGCGTCATTCCACATCCGGAACCTGCGCACCCGCCTGCCCTTCCGCTACGGCGTGGTCACGCTCACGCGCTTCCCGCTGCTCCACCTGGCTGTGGAGGCCGAGGCGGCCGACGGCCGCCGCGTCCCCGGCTTCGCCGCCGACAACCTGCCCCCCAAGTGGTTCGACAAGGATCCCGCGAAGAGCTTCCGCGACAACGTCGAGGATCAGCTCCGGTCCGTCCGGGCCGCGCACGAGGCGTATCTCTCCGCCGCCCGGGCGCCGCGGCCGGTGTTCGACATCTGGCTCGACGCCTACGCCGACGCGCGCCGCCGGCCCGCCGCGGCCCGGCTCAACAGCCTCACCGCCTCGTTCGGCTCCTCCCTCTTCGAGCGCGCGCTGGCCGATGCCGCCGGGCGTCTCAGCGGGCTCGACGTGGTGGGGATGCTCCGGGAGGACGTCCTCGGGCTCCGCCCCGAGGCGGTGCACCCCGAGCTGACCGGGAGCGATCTCCTCGACTGGGCCCGGCAAGCCCCGCCCGAGGCCATCGCCGTGCGGCACACGGTGGGGCTCCTCGATCCCATCGTCGCCGATGACGTGCCGCCCGACGGCTGGCTGCGGGACGGCCTGCCCCAGACGCTGGAGGAGTGCGTGCGCGAGCAGGGTCTGCGCTACTTCAAGCTCAAGGTGGGCGGCAGCCTGGAGGCCGACATCGACCGGCTGAGCCGCATCGCCCGCACCCTCGACCGCCTCATCCCGGAGCCCTACGTGGTCTCGCTGGACGGCAACGAGCAGTACAAGTCGATGGCGGACTTCGCCCGGCTCGTGGAGGCCATGCGCGAGACCCGCGCCCTCGCGCGGCTGGTCGCCTCCACCGCCTTCATCGAGCAGCCGCTCGATCGGGCCATCGCGCTCGACCCGGGCGCGGCCGAGGAGATACGGAGCCTGGGCGAGGGGCCCCCGATCATCATCGACGAGAGCGACGGGGAGCTCGACTCCTTCAGGACCGCCCTCGCCCTCGGGTACCGGGGCGTCTCCACCAAGAACTGCAAGGGGATCATCAAGTCGTTCCTGAATCGCTCGCTGGTGGAGCGCCTGAACCGCGATCGCCCGCCCGCCCGCGCGCTGTTCATGAGCGCGGAGGACCTCACGAATGTCCCCGTGGTCCCCGTGCAGCAGGACCTGGCCACCGTGCGCGCCCTCGGGATCACCCACGTGGAAAGGAACGGCCATCATTATGTGCGGGGGTTGGCCCACTGCTCGCCCCGCGAGCGGGCTCTCGCCACCCGCCTCCACGCGGATCTCTATCGCGGGGACGAGGCCGAGGCCTGGCTCCGCATCGAGTCCGGGCGGCTGCGGGTGGGCTCGCTGGGGACGCCCGGCTACGGCGTCGGGTTCGATCCCGATCTCCCGTCGATGACGCCGCTCGAGAGCTGGCGCTTCGAGTCGCTGGAGACCGGCTCCTGATCGCCTACCGGATCGATCGCTCCTTCGCCTGGAACGCGGGCCATGTGCCCAAGCTGCCCCCGCGGCCGCGCAAGCTGCGCCCCGACCCGGGCGCGCGGCTCTTCGATCGCCGCCTGGAGAGCCGGATCGGGATCTCGGCCGGCCCGCTGCCCAGCTCGAAGTGGATCGAGGCGTACGCCCGCCTCGGCTATGGCCTGCTCACCTACAAGACCGTCCGGACCTCGGCCCGGCCCGCCTTCGTCCAGCCCAACCTCGTCTTCTGCCGGGCCGGAGACCCCGCCCTGGCCGAGCCCCGCGCACCTCGCCCTATGGACCCGGCCACCGTCACCTGGGCCGTCTCGCTCGGCCTGCCGTCGGCCGAGCCCGACGTCTGGCGGGCGGACGTCAAGCGCGCCCGCTCGAGGATGCGGCCGGATCAGCTCCTGATCGTGAGCGTGGCGGGCACCCCCACGCCCGGCGGTGACGAGGAGCAGCTCGCCGAGGACTACGCCCGCTGCGCCCGCTGGGCCGCGGAGGCGGGGGCGGATGTCGTCGAGATCCATCTCTCCTGCCCCAATACCTCCGGCGAGCACCCGCAGATGGTGTACGAGAACCTGCCTCTCGCGACCCACGTCGTCGAGCGCGTGCGGCGCGCCCTCGGGCTACGGCCGGCGATCGCCAAGCTCGGCGCTTCGCGAAGCCCCCGGACGCTGCACGATCTGGCCACGCGGCTCGCCCCCTGGCTCGACGGCTTCATCCTCGTCAACGGCCTCCAGCGGCGCGTGCTCAGACCCGGCGGCGCGCCCGCCTTCGGCGGGCCCGGCCGGGAGGTCGCCGGGATCTCGGGGGCCGCCGTCTTCGACCAGTGTCGCGTGCAGGTCGAGGAGCTGATCGCCTGGCGCAAGGCCGGGGCATGGAGCCGCATCATCCTGGGGGTGGGCGGCATCACCACCGTCGAGCGCGCCCGGCAGACCCTCGCGGCCGGCGCCGACGCGGCGATGATCGCCACCGCGGCGCTGGTGGATCCGCTCTTCGCGGCGCGGTTCAGGAACGCGTAGCCGGGTACTCCTTGTGTTGCACCCCTAGATCCTGTGGCATAACCGGATGCGAGATACCCCCTGTACGCGACCAGGCTCGGCAAGGCATACCTCGGCGATTCTCGCGAACTCCCGGCGGCCGATGCCCCCAGGCTCACCCGATGGGCGAGGCGTCGGGATGGCGCACGTTCAGGGTCTGGTAGATCGCGAGTGTCAGCCGGCCGAACTCCGGCGAGGCGCGCACCTCCATGGTGCGGGGGCGCGGCAGCGGGACGCCGAAGATCCGCGCGATGCGTCCGGGGCGCGGCGTCATCACGGCCACGCGGTCGGCGAGGAACACGGCTTCCGGGATCGAGTGTGTGACGAAGAGGATCGTCTTCCGGCTCCGGGGCCCACTCTCCTCCCCCCACACCCGGAGCAGCTCGAGATTCATCTCGTCCCGGGTCACGACGGGGAAGAAGCCGATCAGCGCCCCGATCAGCATGTTCGGCAGGATGCCGTAGCCGAGCCACAGGAGGAAGAGGGGGGCCACCGCCACCTTGGGGAGCGTGTTGACGAAGACCAGGAACGGGACGAGCACGCTCGAGAAAGCGGGCGACCAGGCGATGGCGGTTCCGAGCGCGACCCCGACCACTCCGGCCAGCAGGAACGCCCCCACGATCTCCACGCTGGTGATCCAGAGGTGGGTCCACCACGGGATGCGGAAGTCGAGCGTGGCGCGCAGCACGGTGAGGGGGCCGGGGAGGATGTACTCCCGCACCCGGAACACGCTCACGGCGAGCTGCCAGGCCACCAGCAGCGCGCCGAACAGGACCAGCGAGGGCAGGTTCCGACGGAGCCAGCGGGCGATCATCGGTGGCGGGCGGTATTGTCCGGCGCTGGCGCTCCGCGTGTCAACGTCAATGTGCTACGCTTTCGCCGATGCGCTGGCTCATCGTGCTGCCCACCCCGACGGGGCGCGCGCCATCGGTCAGAACGCCCTCAAGCGCGCCCTCGGAGAGCACACCCTCCGCCACCGCATGAGGAGATCATGAGGAGATGATGGCCGTGATCGGCGGGCGCTTCGGGAAGCGAGAGTAGCATCGTGAGCGAATCCTTCGCCGCCTCGCTCCGGTGCATCGACTGCGGGACTGTCCGGCCGCTGGGCTACGCGCTCCAGTGCCCCGCCTGCGCGGGGCTCCTCGAGCTCCGGTACGACTGGGATCGCCTCCAGCGCCTCGGCACCGCGGGCTTCGTCGGCCCCGGGCTCTGGCGCTACGCCCCCGTGCTTCCCATCGCCGACCCGGCCCATCGCGTCACCCTGGGCGAGGGCCAGACGCCCCTGCTGGACTGCCCCGGCCTCGCGCGCCGTCTCGGCGTGCGGCGGCTCCTGGCGAAGTTCGAGGGGGCCAACCCCACGGGCACCGTGAAGGACCGCTCGTCGGCCACCGCGGTGGCGGCCGCCCTCCAGTTCGGGTTCCCCGCGACCTCCGTGGTGAGCTCCGGCAACGCCGGCTCGTCCATCGCCGCCTACTCGGCCCGGGCGGGACTCCGCTCGCTGATCTTCGCTTACGAGAAGGCCTCGGCGCCCAAGCTCCTCCACATGGCCGCCACCTCCCAGGACCTCGTGATCTACCGGGGCGTGTACGACGACCTGATCTCCCTCTGGGACCGCCTGGCGGAGGAGCAGCTCTTCTTCGACTGCGGCGCCACGCGCAACGCCTACAAGCACGAGGGCAAGAAGACCATCGCCTACGAGATCGCCGAGCAGATGGGCTGGGCCGCGCCCGACGTGGTGGTCGCGCCGGTGGCCGTGGGCGAGACCTTCATCGCCGCCCATCGGGGCTTCGTGGAGATGGAGCGCCTCGGCTGGATCCCGCGCCGGCCGCTGATGGTGGCCGCCCAGGCCACCCGCGCCAACGCCATCGCCAGCGCCCACCGCGAGAAGCGGGAGCTGCGCCCGCTCAAGATCGGCTACACGGTGGCCGAGGGTCTGGCCGCCGGCAACCCCGGCCGGAAGGGCGAGTGGGTGCTGCGGATCCTCCGCGAGACGGGCGGGCTGGCGGGAGATGCCGAGGACGAGGAGATTCTCGAGGCCCAGAGGCTGCTGGCGCGCACCGAGGGGATCTGGGCGGGGCCCACCGGGGTCGCCACCCTGGCCGTGCTGCTCAGGCTGCTCGCCGGCAAGGAGATGGATCCCGATGCCACCGTCTGCGTGATCGTGAGCGAGACCGGGCTCAAGACCGAGCGCGAGCCGCCGAGCCGGGAGGGCACCGCCTTCGACGAGACCGGGCTGCGGCGACTGGTCGAGCAGCGCCTGGGACGGCCGGGAGGCTAGCGGGCATGAGCACCGCGCATGTCGCCGTCCTGCTGACCGTCGCCGCCCTCCTGAGCCCCGCGGCCCCCGCCCAGGCCCAGAGCGTGGGGCAGGTCTTCAGGCGCGTCGCCCCCTCGGTGGTCGTGATCCGCACCAAGGAGAAAGAGGTGGCAGCGCAGGGGCAGGTGTCGAGCGTGGCGGGCGTGGGCTCCGGGGTTCTGATCTCGGCGGACGGCAAGGTGCTCACGGCGGCCCATGTGGTCCAGACCGCCGACGAGATCACCGTGAAGTTCCTGAGCGGCGAGGAAATCCCCGCCCGAGTCATGGCCTCCGAGCCCGAGGCCGACGTCTCGCTCCTCCAGCTCGAGCGGCCGCCGCCGCGACCGGTGGTGGCCCGGCTAGGCGACTCGGACAAGGTGGAGGTGGGCGACCAGGTCTTCATCGTCGGGGTGCCCTACGGGATCGGCCACACGCTGACCGTGGGTCACATCAGCGCCCGCCACAAGCCCAGCACGGTATACAGCGGGATGTCGCTCGCGGAGTTCTTCCAGACCGACGCCGCCATCAACCAGGGCAACTCCGGCGGTCCCATGTTCAGCATCACGGGGGAGGTGATCGGCGTGGTCAGTCACATCATCTCCAAGTCGGGCGGCTTCGAGGGGCTCGGCTTCGTCGTCACGATCAACATGGCCCGGCGGCTCGTGCTGGAGCGCCGGTCCTTCTGGTCGGGCATGTCGGGTCAGGTGCTCTCGGGGGAGCTGGCCAAGGTGTTCAACCTGCCCCAGCCGATCGGGGTGCTCGTCCAGCGGATCGCGGCCGGCTCACCGGCCGCCGTGATCGGGCTCCGCCCGGGGACCATCCCGGCCACCATCGAGGGGAAGAGCTTCCTCGTGGGCGGGGACATCATCCTCCAGGTCCAGGGCATCCGGATCGAGGAGCCGTCGAGCTACCAGAGGATTCAGGAAGCGCTGATGCGGCTCCGGCCCGGGAGCCAGGTCGGCATCACCGTGCTGCGCGAGGGCCGGCTGGAGGGGCTCTCCGCGCCCATGCCCTGACCGCCTCCTTGCTCATGCGCGGCGCAGCCGGAGCCGGCGCGCGGTGAGCTCGGCCATCCGGCGGTCGCGCTCTACGCCGATCCATTCGCGGCCCATCGCGGCCGCCACGCGCCCCACCGTGCCGGCGCCGATGAAGGGATCGAGCACGGGTCCGCGCTGCTTGCTCTCGCCGAGCAGGCCCCGGATCACCCGATCGGGCGTGGCATCCCAGATGCTTTCGGGGTGGGAGCGCGGAAGGGGGAGCATCCAGCACAGCGTGCGGGCCCGTGGCCGGACGACCCGCCCGGCCTTGCGGAAGCGCAGCAGATAGTTGACGCGGTTGTCCCAGCGCTCGCGAGACCGCGTCTGGAACCAGAATCCCCGCGACTGGAGTCGCCAGCCGGCGCGCCGGAGCCAGGCGATCACGAGCCCGTCGATGCCGATCCACTCGGTCCCGTCGTGGCGGTCTCCCAGCACCAGCCAGAGGTCGCCGTCCGGGACCAGCACGCGCTGCCACTCCCTGCCGAACTCGATGGCCAATGTCCGGGCGTACCGCTCCGCCGACGCGCGCCCGCGGCCCTTCACCCAGTACGCCGGCGAGGTCAGGATGACGGCCACGCTGGCCGAGGCGACGGGCGCAAGGCGGCGGCTGTCGCCGAGGAGCAGGACTCCGCGCCGGTCACGGCTCTCGTAGCGGATCATGGCCACGGCTCGCCTCGCCGGAGCCGGTTGACGGCGGCCTCGGCCAGGCGGATCGGCTCCGGGACACGCGTGCGGCTCAGGGCGAGAACCCAGCGGATGGCCCGGCGGAGGCCGATCCGGTGTCCCGGGGACACGTAGATCGGACTCACCCCGTCCCGCGTCCGCAGCACCGCTCCCACGATCCGCCCGTCGAGGCGAAGCGACGCCCAGTCCCCCCGCCGGGGACCGGGCTCAGCGTGCTCGCCGACGAGACGGGACTTGGCACAGCCCACGCTGGGCAGACCGAGCAGCACTCCCATGTGGCAGGCCAGCCCGAAGCGGCGTGGATGGGCCAGGCCCTGCCCATCGAACAGGCAGAGCTCCGGGGTCCGGTTCAACTGCCGGAACGCCTCGAGGAGCAGCGGGCCCTCGCGAAACGAGAGATACCCGGGCACGTAGGGGAAGCGCGGGCGGGCCGACGCCGTGGCCATTTCCACCACCGCCCCGTCGGGCACGGACACCAGCGTCACGGCGGCCCAGGCGCGGGCGCCGTCGGGCTCGTAGGCCAGGTCGGCGCCGGCCACGAGACCGACATGCCGGGGGCCGCCTCGCAGGAGGACGTGCCGGCCCAGCCGCTCCTGGATCGCCCGAGCCTGGGCCACGGTGGGCACCGCGCCCCGGAACAGGAAGGCTCCCGCGCGGGTCGGCCGGCTCACCGGGGACATCGCCAGGCGGTCAGGCTCGGCTCACAGCGGATAGGGAACGAACTCCTCGGCGATCTCCACGATCCCCGAGAACCGCGCCTGGGCTTCCTTCGCCAGCAGATCCACCTCGTCGTGGTGCTCGGAGTCGATGTGGGTCAGGATGAGGCGGCGGACCCCGGCGCGGGCGGCGATGTCCCCGGCCTCGCCGGCCGTCGAGTGGGCGCCGAAACGCCCGCGGCTCCGCTCGGCGAAGGTCGCCTCGTGGACGAGCGTGTCGGCGCCCCGGGCCAGCGCCGCGACGCTCTCGCAGGGCTCGGTATCCGACGAGTAGACCACCGCCGGGCCTCCGTGGAGCGGATCGAAGCGAAGCGCCATGTTGGCCATGCTGCCGTGGGCATTGGGCGACGCCGTGATCCGGAAGGAGGCGGTCGTGGCTACGGCGACGCGCTCGCGGGCGGGCACCGGCTCGAGCGAGAGCGGGAACATCCCCTTCCGATCCACCATCCGGAATGCGCGGAGGACCTCTCGCAGCGGCTCGACGTGCTCGTCCCTGCACGATATCCGCAAGGGCTCGGCGCGTCCCAGGAGGATCAGGTTCTGGATCAGCGACGGCAGGCCGTAGGCGTGGTCCGGGTGGATGTGGGTGATGGCGACATGGCCCAGGCTGAGCGGGGCCACGGCCGCGAGGAGCAGCCTCTGCACCGGGCTGCCGCCGCAGTCGACGAGCACCGACTCCTCGCGGCCGACGAAGACGAGCGAGGTGCTGTCCCGGCGGAGCGACGGCACGGCCCCGGAGGTTCCGAGGAAGGCGAAGTGCACGCCCCGATGCTAGCGGGAGAGCGGGTCCCGATCAAGCGCCGGGGAAGGCGAGGAAGGCGAGTCCGCGTCCGCGGCGCTCCCTCACCAGCCGAGGACGCGCCGGAGGAGCCCCTGGCCGAACAGCATCCCCTGGAGCGCGACGAGGATCGCGAGCGCCGCGAGCACGCGCAGGCTCGCGCTGGCTCTCACCCAGCCGGGACCCCGCCTACCGCCCATCCGACCCGCCAGCGCGGCCTCACGATCTGCCCCGAAGGCGCCCGTCTCGATGGACACCGGGACGAACTCGGCGGCGGACAGGGACCGTTTCAGGAGCCGGCGCCACCACAGGTAGGTGCCCGACACGCCACGGGAATCGCCTCGCCGGTCGAGCACGGCTCTATGGGCCCTCGCGGTCCCGGCGACCTGGGGGCGCCGGCACGCACGGCGGGCCCGACTCGATCGGCCGGATGCTGGTCATGGTCGTCTCCTCCCTCTCGTCCGCACCACTGATGAGCAATCGAGGTGCCAGCTCGGCGGATCGTGCAAGTCTCGCAGATTCGGGAGGATACGGGAGCACGGGCCCCCCGGGCATACCCCGGTGACGGGAAGCGAAACCCGGCCGCCCAAGACTGGTACGTTGGCCCGGCACTACAAGCGCCTCGGGAGAGATCTCGCGTGGGTCGAGCGCCGCGGCAGTGCGACGCGCAGCCGACAAGGGGAGCCGAGCGAATCGGTCAACTGCCGGCGCAACGGTTCCTGGGGGGGAGGCCTCGGAGGGGGCCGTCGAGGCCCCTCCGATTGCCCTAGGCCGGCCGGGCGCGGCGCAGCAGCAAGGGAACGCCGACCCCGGCCAGCAAGATGCAGAGCAGGCTGACGAGCTGCGCCACACGGATCGAGCCCAGCATCAGCGAGTCGGTGCGCAGAGCCTCGGTGAAGAATCGACCCGCCGAGTAGAGGCCGACGTAGGCGAGGAACAGGGTGCCAGGCGCGCGGGCCAGCCGGTCCCGGAGCATCCACGTCAACACGGCGAAAACGAGCAGGTCCCACGCCGACTCGTACAGGAACGTCGGGTGGAAAAACTCCGCCTGAGCGTACTCGAGCGGACGGTGCGCCGGCGAGACGAAGAGCTTCCAGGGCAGGTCGGTCGGGGTCCCGAAGGCCTCCTCGTTGAAGAAGTTCCCCCAGCGCCCGATCCCCTGGCCCAGGGCCAGGCTCGGCGCGGCGATGTCGAGGTAGCGCCGGAGCGGAAGTCCTCGCCATGCCGCATAGCCGCCGCCGACCAGGATGCCGCCGAGCAAGCCACCGTGGATGGCGAGCCCACCCTCCCACACCATGAAGACCTTGTTCGGGAACTGCGCGTAGTACTCGAGGTTGAACAGCACGTAGTAGAGGCGCGCGCCGACGAGGCCGCCCAGGAGCGACAGCTCCGCCGCCTTCAGGAGACTCTCCGGGTCGATCCCGCGACGCCGCGCATCCCGGTACGCGAGCCACAGGCCGAGGGCCATCGCGCAGGCCATGAGGATGCCGTACCACCGAAGGGTGAGCGGGCCAAGCTGGAACGCCACCGGCCCGGGAGAGCGGAATATCAACGAGGCACCTCCTGGGCGCGCTCCGCGGCGAACGCCGCGCGTCCGGCGGATCGCCGGGGACCGCGATGCCCGGGGCGCGGGCCGAGGTCCACACGATGGAATGCGGCGGACGCTTGGGGCGTCACACTGCCGACGTGCTCTCCGCTCGATGCCACCGTCTCCTTATACGGCGGGATCCCAACCCCTGTCAAATAAAACAGCGACTTTGGGGCCAAATTTGTTGACACTCTTCTCGCGGCTTCGGTATGATTCGAAGAAGGGCTTCTGCCCTCGACTGACCGCCCATGAACAAGGAGCTCTGAGTGCCAGGGAATGACGCGCTGACCGCGGGAGTAGTGGAACTCGTCCTCAATGCCGGTCCCGTCGCGAAGTTCGTCCTGCTCGTCCTCGCGATCTTCTCCATCGTGTGCTGGGCGCTGATCGCCGAGAAGTGGTGGGAGTTCCGGAAGACCCGCCGGGAGTCCATGCGCTTCCTCAAGGTGTTCCGGGACGCGCGGCGGTTCTCGGTGGTCCTCGCCGCCGCCAAGCGGCACCGGGACAGCCCCCTGGCCCAGCTCTACATCGCCGGCTGCCAGGAGGTGGGGGGCCACCTCGGCGGAGGCGAGATGCTGGACCACGCCCTCGAGGAGTCCGACGATGGGGTCCCGGCCGATCGCCTCGAGGCCATCGACCGCGCCATGCGGCGGGCCGCCGCCGGAGAGATCTCCCGCATGGAACGGTGGCTGGCCTTCCTGGCGACCACCGCGAGCGCAGCGCCGTTCATCGGCCTCTTCGGCACCGTGTGGGGCGTCATGAGCGCGTTTCACGGCATCGGACAGCAGGGCTCGGCGAGCCTCGCGGTCGTGGCCCCGGGCATCTCGGAGGCGCTGGTGGCGACGGCGGCCGGACTCGGCGCCGCCATCCCGGCCGTGATGGGGTACAACTTCTTCGTGAACCGCGTCAAGCATTGGGCGACGGAGATGGATGGCTTCAGCCTCGACATGCTGAACCTCTTCGCGCGGCCGGCGCCCAAGCCCGAGCGGGTCGGCAAAGATGGCCATTAAGCTCCACGCCGCCGAGACCGGAGCGGGCGGCCAGCGCATCAGCAGCACGCTGGCAGAGATCAACATCATCCCGCTCGTGGACGTGATCCTGGTCCTCCTGCTGATCTTCATGCTCACCGCCCCGCTCATGCACCGGGGCATCGACGTCAACCTGCCCAAGGCGACCGCGAAGCCTACCGCCGTCGAGGAGCGGATGGTGCTGACGCTGACGAAGGAGCAAACCATCTACCTCAACGATCGGCAGGTGGCGCTGGCCGCGCTGGACGGCCAGCTCCGGGACCTGTTCAAGAACCGGACAGACAAGACCCTCTACCTCAAGGCGGACCAGGCGCTCCAGTACGGCTTCGTCGTGGAGACGATGGACCGGCTCCGACGGGCCGGGATCGAGAAGCTCGGAATGGTCACGGAGCCGGCCCGGGGACGGTGAGCCCGGTGATCGTCGGCTCCTTCCCGACTCGCTCGCAGCCTCCGGTCAGCCGCCGGTCCGACTCGAAGCCCCGTCCCCTGGGGCCTGCGCTGCGCCGTCGGCGCTTCCCGGTGGCGGCGGTGACGGTCTCGACCCTGGGCCATGCGGTGCTCGCCGGAGCGGTCGTGGCCCTCTTCCTCTGGGGCGACTGGAACGGCTCCAAGGTGCATGTGGTCAATCTGGTTCCGTCGATCGCGGCGCTGGGGCAGCCGAGCGCGCCGCCCGCGCCGCGCGCCCCGGAGCCCGCGCCTCCCGCCGCGCGGGAGCCCGCGTCCCGCGATGCCAATCCTCGCGAGCCGATCGAGCTGCCCAAGCGCTCCATCCCCGAGCCCCCGCGCGAGAGCAAGCCTCGCGAGCCGGTGCAGCTTCCCAGCGCGACGCTGCCCACGCCGCCGGCCCCGCCGCGCCCCGCCGCGTTGCCCCGGCCCGGCGAGAAGGAGCTGCCGCCCATCGCGGCGCCGCCGGAGCGGCGCTCGCTGCCGCCGGCGCCCGCCGCCACGGCCAGGGCCGATCGGCCGGCCGAGGCGCGTCCGGTACCGCCCCCGCCTCCGGGACAGGCGACGGGCTCGATCAGCGGCTCGGGCGCGCTGTCCCTCGACGTGTCCGACTTCCCTCACGCCTGGTACCTGCGACAGATCCTCCAGAAAGTGGAGGAGCGCTGGCAGCGCCAGGCACGGACCAGCGAGCCCGATCAGAAGCCGCTGGTCTTCGTGGAGATCCAGCGCGACGGCTCCATCCGGACTCCGAAGGTGGAGAAGAGTTCAGGCAACATCTTCTACGATCAGGCGGCCCTCCGGGCCATCGTGGAGGCGAGCCCCTTCCCGCCGCTGCCCCAGGACTGGACGAAGCCGTCGCTCCGGGTGATCTTCAGATTCGACCTCGAGCGAGGACGAGGATGAGCATGCGTCAGGTTCGTGTCGTCTCCTTCCTGGCGGTGATGGCCGCCATCGTCATCGGGGCGGGGCTGCAGAGCCCGCCGCCGGCGCGCTCGCAGCAGGCAGCCGACGTGCTGCTCAACGTGCTCGGCACCGGCGCCACAAAGGTCAACATCGCCATTCCGGACTTCACCCTCGTGGGCGGCGCCGACACCCAGCAGCTCGTGCGGCAACTGCCCGAGGTCGCGGGCAACGACCTCAGGTTCTCCGGCATCTTCAGTCCCGTCACGGGCACGCCGGCTCTCCCGGCCTCGAACCCGGAGGCCCTCCGGAAGGCCTGGGCGGACTTCGCCGGCGCCGGCGCCCATGCCGGGCTTCAGGGACTGCTCGCCGTCCGCGGGGCCCGGCTCGAGGTGGAGATGCGCCTGCACGATCTGACCTCGCCGGAGTTCCGGCTGATCGGGTCGAAGAGGTTCCAGATGCCGGTCGCCGAGTTCCGGCGGCTCTCCCACAAGATCGCCGACGAGGTCGTGCTCCAGTTCACGGGGGAGCCGGGCGTCGCCGACACCAAGATCGCCTACGTGAACAAGGCCTCGGGCAGCAAGGAGCTCTACGCGATGGACTATGACGGGGCGAGCCCGAACCGCCTCACGAGCAACCAGTCCATCAATCTCTCCCCGGTTTGGAGCCCGGACACGCGGTCGCTCGCCTTCACGTCGTTCATGCGCGGCTACCCGTACCTCTACCGGATCTTCCCCTTCGAGCGGCGTCCCCTCCAGCTCCTGGCCGGCTTCCTGGGGATCAATAGTTCTCCCGCGTGGAACCCGGACGGAAGCTCGGTGGCGCTGACGCTGTCCAAGGACGGCAACCCGGAGATCTACGTGCTGGCGGTGGCCACGGGGGCGGTGCGACGGCTGACCACGCACCCCGGCATCGACACGGAGCCGACGTGGTCGCCTACCGGGCGCGAGATCGCCTTCGTGTCCGACCGCGCCGGCCGGCCCCAGATCTTCGTGATGGATGCCGAGGGCGCCAACGTGCGCCGTCTCACCCAGGCCGGCTTCAACACCCAGCCCCGTTGGTCTCCCAAGGGCGATGCCATCGTTTTCACGTCCCGGCAGGGCAGCCACGACCTCTGGGCGGTGAACCCGGATGGATCCAATCTACGCCGCCTCACCTCGGGCGGCGACAACCAGAGCGCCTCGTGGGCGCCCAACGGGCGCCATCTCGTGTTCCAGTCGAGCCGCCAAGGCGGCGCGCGGCTCTTCACGATGCTGGCGGACGGCTCGGAGCAGCAGCCGCTCTCGCGAGCCCCGGGCGAGGCCAGAAGTCCTTCTTGGTCCCCCCGTCTTCCGTGATAGCATTGTGACGATGTGCAGACCCAACTCACCGGTTTCTCGACAAGGAGGATGCGACATCATGGCGCTACGACGGGGAAGCGTGCTTGCCGTCCTGCCGCTGCTCGTGCTCACCCTCTTCCTCGTGGGCTGCCCCAAGCGCCCGGCGACGACCGCAGCCTCGGCACCCGCGCCGGCTCCGGCGCCTGCGCCCGCGGCTCCCGACGCGCCGGTCAGTCCGCCTCCGTCGGCCGCCGCGCCGACCGCGCCTTCGCCCAGTGCTCCTGGTCCCGCCGCCCCAGCGCCAACGCCCGCGCCGGCTCCGGCAACGCCGCCCCGGCCCAGCGAGTTCAGGGCTCACGATGCGCTGAAGGACGTCTACTTCGACTTCGACAAGTACGACATCCGGCCGAACGACGCCAGGACCTTGGACACGAACGCCGGGTGGCTGAAGCAGAATACCGGCCAGCTCCTGCTGATCGAGGGGCACGCCGACGAGCGCGGGACCAACGAGTACAACCTGGCTCTCGGTGAGCGCCGCGCGAAGGCGGCGATGAACTACCTCGTGTCGCAGGGCGTCCAGGCCCCCCGCATCACCATCATCTCCTACGGAGAGGAGCGGCCGGTCTGCGCCGACAAGAGCGAGGCCTGCTGGTCCCAGAACCGACGCGCTCACTTCCTCGTGAAGGAGCGCTAGAACCCCAGGCTGACCCCCATGACGCGGTTCACGACAAAGGGGAGCCAGCGGCTCCCCTTTGTGCTCCGGCTGGCCCTCCTCGCGGTGATCCTTCCGGGCGCCGGCTGCGCGGACGTGACGGGGGAATCGGTTCGCCAGGACGTGGCCCAGCTCCGCCAGGAGCTGAACGCGCTGACGCTCTCCACCCACCGGACACGCAGCGACACGGAGGCGGTGCTCAACCAGCTCCAGCGCGTGACCCGGGACCAGGGCGCCGAGCTTACCCGCCAGCAGGGCGCCCTGGCCGCCCGCGTGGACAGCCTGGCTACCGACACAGGGCGATTGTCGTCCCGGCTGGACGAGATCTCGCAGCGGCTGGAGGCCCTGAGCCGCCAGGCGATGGCGCCGCGGATAACCCCGTCCCCGCCGTCGCCCGTGCCCGCGCCAGCCCGGCCTGTGCCGCCTCCCGCGACTCCGGCGCCCAGTGCGCCGGGGACGCCTGCGCCTCCGCCGCCTCCGGCGCCGGTTGCGCCCCTTCCGGCTCCGGCCGGACCGCGCTCATCCACGGAGGGTCCGACGCCGGAAGAGGCGTACCAAGCCGCCTATCTCGACTTCAGCAAGGGCAACTACCCTCTGGCGATCTCGGGCTTCAGGGAGTTCGTTCGCCGCTATCCGGATTCCCCGCTGGCGGGCAACGCGCAGTACTGGGTGGGGGAGTCGTACTTCAGCTTGGCCCGGGCCAGCGCCGGGCAGGGACAGGCGGAGAAGTCCAATCAGGAGATGGAGCAGTCGATCCAGGAATTCCGGAAGGTGGCCCTCAACCATCCCCGGACCAACAAGGTGCCGACGGCCATCTACAAGGAAGCGCTGGCCCTCCTGGAGCTGAAGCAGACGAAGGCGGCGCAGTCCCGCCTGAAGTACCTGCTGGACCACTTCCCGCAGTCGGAAGAGGCTCCCCTCGCCAAGGAGCGGCTGGCCAGCATCACCGAGCAGTAGTCGAGGCTGGGATCGGAGCTCGCGCCTCGGACCGAGGGCCGGGCTAGTTCGTCGCGGCCTCGGCGGCAAACACCCAGATCACCGTGACGTCCCCCGGGTTCGAGTAGACCATCACGCCGCCGTCCGGTTCGTCCGTCCCGACGTCCTGCACCACGATCGAGGCGCCCAGGGCGACCGGAACCTCGTTCTTCCCCGGCCAGAACCCGAACGTGAGCACGAGGGTGGCCATCACGGCGCCCGCAACCGAGATGCGGGGATGGCCCCAGAAGGGCTTCCAGGCCGGGAGCCACCAGGAGTCCCGGATGGGCCGCGGCGCCTCACGCGCTATGCGAGACTGGACGGCGGGCCAGAACCCCGCCCAGTCAGGCTCCCCGCGCGCGCCGATAGCGGCGCGGCTCAGAAGGCGGAGCCGGGTCAGCCGATCGATCTCCCGGCGGCAGGAGAGGCAAAGGGAAAGGTGGCTCTCGACGGCATGCCGGGCCCGCTCCTGGAGGGCGCCATCGGCATAGGGCCCCAGACGCGATCGGTTCCGCAGACATCCCGGGCTGAGCATCATCGACAGTATATACCCTCTGCCCCTGTGACGGATGGCCGCGCTTGCGTATTCCGTGGCCAGCCCATAAGGTCGGAGGGCATGGAAGCCACGGTGCGCATCGAGGTGCCAGGAGGGCCGCGTCTCGAGGGAAAGCTGGCCGTGTCCGAGGGCTCGAAGGCCGGCCTCGTCCTGTGTCACCCCCACCCCCTGTACGGCGGCGACATGGAGAACCCGGTTATCGTTCGCGCCGCCGACGTGGCGCAGGAGGCGAGCCTCGCCACGCTGCGCTTCAACTTCAGGGGTGTCGGCGGGTCGGCGGGCGCCTACGGGCATGGAGAGGCCGAAGGGGAGGACGTGACCGCCGCCCTGGACATGCTGGCCGACCGGATGCGCGGCCGAGCCCGCCTGGGCCTCGTCGGGTACTCCTTCGGCGCATGGGTGGCCGCGCGAGTGACCGCCGGCGATCCGCGGGTGGCCGAGCTGTGCCTCATCGCGCCGCCACTGGCGATGTTCGACTTCGCCGGGCTGGACGGATCGCGCGGCGCGCCCCTGCTGGTGGCGGGCACCCGGGATCCCTACTGCTCCGTGGCGGACCTGGAGCGCCTGGCGGCGCGGCTGCCGGGAGCGGAAGCGGTGATGATCGAGGGGGCCGACCACTTCTTCTTCGGCAAGCTCTTCCCCCTCGGCGAGGCGCTGCGGCGCTGGCTCGAGGGCTGGACCCGCTCCTGATCAGGGGCGCGGCCTCGGAAGGCGAGGCGGCGTGGCCGTGCCCGCGGAGAGGATGATGCGGATTCCCTCCTCGATGGCCAGGCCTGTGGGAATGGCGTCCTCCCTCGGGAGCACGATCACGTCGCCGAGGTAGAGGTTGTTCGTGGGGACGAACACCGTGACCATGGGCCGCTTCCCCTCCGGGCCCTCCACGAGCACCTCCGAGGTCACGAAACCGAAGACGTACTCGCCCTTGCGCGGGTGCTCGGCGAGGACGACCTCTTTGAAGGAGCCCCGACGCTCGGGGGAGAACGACGCGAAGAGCTGCTTGACGGACGGGTAGACGCTCCGGACCACCGGGAGGCCGAACAGGATCCGCTCGATCCAGGCGAGGATCCGCCGCCCGACCACATTGGTGGCGATGGTGCCCATGAAGAGGATCAGCAACACCGCGGTGAGGAAGCCGAGACCGGGGACGCGCCGCCCGAACAGGCCCTGGTAGATGGGGGAGAAGAATCCGTCGATGGCGTCCCAGAACACGTACAGCAGCCATGCGGTGGCGATGGCGGGCACGGTCACGAAGAACCCGGTGATGAACCGGACCTTGACCCAGTTCCGCACCGACCCCCGCATAGCGGCCCGATGAGACCACACGGTCGGAGTCAAGTCAAGGAACTGGCCGGACAGGTGGCGCTGGTCACGGGCGGCGCGGCCCGCCTGGGGCGCGCGATCGCCCTCGCGCTGGCCGGCGAGGGTTGCGACGTCGCCATCGGCTACCACCGCTCGGCGGCTGCCGCGCGCGCCACCGTGGCGGCGATCGAGGCGCTGGGTGTCCGCGCCGCGGCCGTGCGGGCGGACATCGGCCGGCCCGCCGAAGCCCGGCGGCTCGTGAGCGAGACCGCGCGGCGCCTCGGCGCCGCGCGGATCCTGGTGAACAACGCCGCCATCTTCGCCAGGACACCCTTTGCGGCCACGACGCCGGCCCAGTTCGACCGGTTCATCGCCGTCAACCTCCGGGGGGCCTTCTTCTGCTCCCAGGCGGCGGCCCGCGGCATGGGCGGCCGCGGCGGCCGGATCATCAACATCGCGGACGTGGGGGCGACGCGCGCGTGGCCCTCCTACATCCCCTACGGCATCTCCAAGGCCGGCCTCGTGATGCTGACGAAGGGCCTGGCCGTGGCGCTGGCGCCCCGCATCCAGGTCAACGCGGTGGCGCCCGGGGTGATCCTGCTGCCCGAAGGATTCCCGAAGCCCTCGGCGAGACGGCTGGCGGCGAGCATTCCCATGGGGCGGCAGGGGGCCCCCAGAGACGTGGCGGCGGCCGTGCGCTTCTTCGCCACCTGTCCCAACTACATCACGGGGCAGGTGCTCTTCGTCGACGGCGGCGCCACCGCGCGCTGACTCAGCCCGCCGCCTCCACGGCGTCGGCCTCGGCGCCTCCGTCGTGCCCCCAGATCAGCTCGAGCACCTGCTCGCGCAGCGCCACGAACTCCGGGCTCGACTTGACCAGCCGCGAGCCACGCGGCGGCGTCTCACGGCTGAACGGAGACTCGAGCGTGGCCAGCACCCGCCCGGGCCTCGGGGACATCACCACGATCGTGGTGGCGAGGTAGACCGCCTCCTCCACGCTATGGGTGATGAAGAAAACCGTCTTGCCGGTAGCTCGCCAGATCTTGAGCAGCTCCTCCTGGAGGTGCTCCCGGGTGAGGGCGTCGAGGGCCCCGAAGGGCTCGTCCATCAGCAGGATGCGGGGATCGTTGGCGAGGACGCGGGCGATGGCGACCCGCTGCTGCATGCCCCCCGACAGCTCGTACGGCGCCTTCCGCCGGAACTCGAAGAGCCGCACCATGCGGAGATAGCGCTCGGCGATCTGGCGCCGGCCCGCCGGAGGGACCCGGCGCATCCTGGGGCCGAACTCCACGTTCTCCTGCACCGTCAGCCAAGGGTAAAGCGCGGGGTGCTGAAACACCACGCCGCGCTGGTGATCGGGCCCGGTGATCGCGGCGCCGTCCAGGCGGGCTTCCCCCGCTGTCGGCGCCACGAATCCCGCGATGATCCGCAGGAGGGTGGTCTTCCCGCACCCGGACGGCCCCACGACGCAGACGAAGTCTCCCTCCCGGAAGCGCAGGCTCACGCGATCGACCGCGCGGACTGCCCCGTCCCGGGCGATGAAATCCATGGAGACGTCGGTCATCTCCAGAACGGGGCAGGCGGGCGCGGCA
>Ga0302046_10000789_pt1 | contig 30500 bp, 24 predicted proteins | sample RVTome_11_FD_200261 | JGI IMG/M metagenome (GOLD analysis project Ga0302046, IMG submission 200261) | Soil microbial communities from uranium-contaminated site in the Upper Colorado River Basin, Wyoming, United States - RVT147D111 (version 2) ...
TCTCCCCCTCCCGGGGGAGAGGGCATCGAAACGCCTCCCTCTCCCTCGGAGCGGGAGAGGGTCGGGGTGAAGGTCGGGCATGCGTTCGCGCACGATGCGGGCTAGCGCGGCGAGCCCAGCTTCTGGGCGCGCTGGAACACCTTGCCTTCGGTCTTGATGGAGGGCGCGATGATCAGCTCGGTTTGCTGGAGCTCGCGGATGTTGCGAGCCCCGACCGAGCCCATGCAGGTGCGGACGGCCCCGACCAGGTTGAGGGTGCCGTCCTCGGTGAACGCCGGCCCGAACAGGATCTGCTCGAGCGACCCCGCCACCCCGACCCGGATGCGCGTGCCGCGCGGTAGGTTGGAGTGCGGCGTCGCCATACCCCAGTGATACCCGCGCCCCGGAGCCTCCTGGGCGCGGGCGAAGGCCGAGCCGATCATCACGGCATCGGCGCCGGAGGCGAGGGCCTTGCAGATGTCCCCGCCCGTGGTCATCCCTCCGTCGGTGACGATGGGGACGTACCGGCCGGTCTTCTTGTAGTGGAAGTCGCGGGCCGCCGCCGAGTCGGCGGTGGCGGTGACCTGCGGGACACCGAGCCCGAGCACCTCGCGGCTGGTGCAGGCAGCGCCCGGACCCACGCCGACCAGGAGCGCGTCCACGCCGCAGTCCATCAGCTCGAGGCAGGCCTCGTAGGTGACCACGTTGCCCACGATGAGCGGGATCGAGAGGTTCTTCTTCAGCCTGGCGAAGTCCACCGGCGTGTACTCGGTGGCGAGGTGGCGCGCCGTGGTCACCGTGGACTGGACGACGAAGAAGTCGGCGCCGGCCTCCTCGGCGATCTTGGCGAAGCGCTCGGCGCGCTGGGGGATCGAGGACACCACCACCGGCCCGCCGCCCTTCTTGATCGCGGACACGCGCCGGTGGATCAGCTCCTCCTTGATCGGCTCGCCGTAGATGCCCTGGATGATCCTGGTGGCCTCCTCCAGGCTCGCGGAGGTGATGCGCTCGAGGACCGCGTCGGGATCCTCGTACCGGGAGAAGATGCCTTCCAGGTTGAGGACGGCAAGCCCCCCCAGGCGGCCCATCTCGATGGCCAGCTTCGGGCTGACCACGCCGTCCATGGCGGCGGCGATGATCGGGATCTGGAACCGGTGCCCGCCCAGCTCCCACGAGATGTCGACCTCGTTGGGATTGATGGTGAGGGTCCCGGGGACGAGCGCAATGTCGTCGAAGCCGTACGCTGCCCTGGCCTTCCGCCCGCGCCCCACCCACATGCCCATAGAGCCCGTCTCCTTACGCCCCGATCGCCGTCCCGCCGGGGATACGTCGCTCGGCCGGGACACCCATTATGTAGAGATCGCGCGCCGCACTCATACCGTATTTAGGGGCAGTATACGGACGCCTCCCGGACCTGTCAACCCCGCCCTGGCGCCGCCGGCGCCCGCTCCCACAGCATGCGCAGGCCCTCGAGGGTGAGGTCCGGGTTGACGACCTGGATCGTGCGGGCCACCCCGCGCAACTGCTCGACGTTGCCGCCGGTGGCAATCACCTTCGCGTCGGCGCCGAGCTCCGCCCGCATGCGCTCCACGAGACCGTCCACGAGCCCGGCGAATCCGTACACCACCCCCGACTGGATGTTGGTGACGGTGTTGCGGCCGATGGCCGTCGGCGGGCGCACCAGCTCCACGCGGTACAGGCGCGCCGCCCGTGAGATCAGCGCCTCCGACGCGATGACGATGCCGGGCGCGATGGCCCCGCCGACGAACTCGCCCCCCGCGTTGACGCAATCGAACACGGTGGCGGTGCCGAGGTTGATGGAGATCAGCGGGGGGCCGTAGAGCGCCACCGCCGCCACCATGCAGACGATGCGGTCCGGCCCCACCTCGCGCGGGGCATCGACCAGGAGCGGCAAGGGCGTGTTCACCCCCGGCTCCACGGTGAAGGGATGGACGCCGAAGTACGCCTCGGACATCCACTCGAGGGTCTGCTGCACGGTCGGCACCACGTTGGAGATGGCCACGCCGGTGATGTCCTGCTGCTTGATGCCGCGCGTGCCGAGGAGGGTCTGGATGAAGACGCCGTACTCGTCGGCGGTCTGCTCGCGCCGGGTGGTGAGCCGCCAGGACACGAGCAGGCGGGCGCCGTCGTACACGCCCACCTTGGTATTGGTGTTGCCGACCTCAATGACCAGGAGCATGGACCGGCTCGCCCGAGGCGATGCGGATCACGGCGCCCCCGTCCCCGCGCACGAGCAGGGCGCCGTCCTCGTCCAGGTCGACGGCGACGCCCTCGTCCCCTCCGGGCGCCCGCACCCGCTGGCCGATGGTCGCCGCGCGGCGGAGCCACTCGCTCCGGAGCCCGGCGAAGCCCCGCGCGCGGAACTCGGCATACCGCGCGTCCAGCGCGTCCAGCAGTCGCTCGAGCAGCGCGTCGCGATCCTGCGGGACGCCCGACGCGAGCCGCAGCGAGGTCGCCCGGTCCCGGATCTCCGGCGGGAAGTCGGCCTGGTTCACGTTGAGCCCGATCCCCAGCAGGACGTACCGCAGGCGCCCGTCCGCGGTGGAGGCCTCGGGCAGGATCCCGCACGCCTTGCGGCCGTCGAGGAGCACGTCGTTGGGCCACCGGATGAGCGCGCGAACCGCGGGGCCGGTTTGCAATGCGTCGACCACGGCGACGGCGGCCACCAGTGAGAGCTGGGGAACGCGGGCGGGCTCGACGGCGGGCCGGAGGAGGATCGAGACGAGGAGGCTCTCCCCCGGCGCGTCCAGCCATTGCCGGCCCCGACGTCCGCGCCCGCGGGTCTGGTGCTCCGCGCTCACGATGGTGCCCTCGGGCGCCCCCCGATCGGCCAGCCGGCCCAGCTCCGCCTGCGTCGAGTCGACCTCCTGGAGCCGGCGGACGACCCGTCCCAGGAGCCGCTCCGCCGCCGTCGGTTTCACTCGATGGCCTTGAGACTGGCCGCGAGCTTGTCGCGGACCGCTCGCTGCTCGGCCAGGCGGGTCCGCTCGCGCGCGACGACCTCGGCGGGGGCACGGGTTACGAATTCCGGCCGCGCGAGCTTGCCTTCCAGGAACGCAATCTCCTTCTCCGTCCGCTCGATCTCACGGCGGAGCCGGTTGGCCTCAGCCTGAAGGTCCACGACGCCCTCGAGGTGGACGTACACCTCGACGTCCCGGGCCAGCCCCAGGGCGGAGTGGGGCGGCCGCGGGGCATCCGCCGCCACGGTGACGGCCGCGCGGGCGAGCCCGGCGATGAGCGGGGCGGCCGCCTGGAGCGGCCCCACTTCCGCGGCGGCGCCCGGCTTGACGGTGACGCGGAGGTCTACCCCCGGGGCGATGCGGCTCTCGCTCCGGATCGCCCGCACCGCGCTGACGATGCCGATGACGGGGGCCATCGCCTGCTCGGCCTCGGGGTCGTGGCCCTTCCGTCCGGCCTTCGGGAAGGGGGCGATCATGATCGAGGGGCCCTCGTGGGGCAGCCGCTGCCAGATCTCCTCCGAGATGAAGGGCATGAAGGGATGGAGCAGCCGGAGCGTGCTCTCGAGGCTCTCCACCAGGGTGCGCTGGGTGACGGCCCGGGCCACCGGGTCCTCCGCCTGGTAGAGGCTCCGCTTGGCGATCTCCACGTACCAGTCGCAGAACTCGTGCCAGAGGAACTGGTAGACGGCCGAGACGGCGTCGTTGAAGCGGTAGGCGTCGAGCGCCTTGCGCACGGCCCGGATCGTCGCGGCGAGCCGGCTCCGGATCCAGCGGTCGGCGACGGTGAGCGTCCCCTTCCTGGCCAGCTTCGGGTCGTAGCCGTCGAGGTTGGTGAGCACGAGCCGCGCGGCGTTCCAGAGCTTGTTGGCGAAGTTGCGATAGCCCTCGATCCGCTCCTCGGACATGCGGATGTCCCGGCCCTGGGCGGCCACGGCCGCCAGCGTGAACCGGAAGGCGTCCGTGCCGTACTTGTCCATCACGCCCAGCGGATCGGCGGCGTTGCCCTTCGACTTGGACATCTTCTGGCCCTCGGCATCCCGCACGAGGGCATGGATGTAGACGTCGCGGAACGGCACCTCTCCCATGAACTTGAGGCCGAGCATGGCCATGCGGGCCACCCAGAAGAAAAGGATGTCGAAGGAGGTGACCACGCACGCCGTGGGATAGAAGGCCTTGAGGTCCTCCGTCGGCTCCGGCCAGCCCAGGGTCGAGAACGGCCACAGCCCGGACGAGAACCAGGTGTCGAGCACGTCCGTGTCCCGCCGCAACCCCCCGCCGCACTGCGGGCAGCGCTCGAGGTCGGTGCGCGACACGTGCACGCTGCCGTCGGCGTCGCAGTACCACACCGGGATCTGGTGTCCCCACCAGAGTTGGCGGGAGACCGCCCAATCGCGGATGTTCTCCATCCAGTGGTAGTAGGTCTTCGCCCAGCCGCGGGGGATGATGCGCATCCGTCCGGTCCGCACGGCCTTGACGGCGGCCTCGGCCAGGGGCTTCATCCGCACGTACCACTGCTTGGAGATGAGCGGCTCCACCACGGTCTTGCAGCGGTAGCAGACCCCGACGGCGTGCCGGTACGGCTCGATGCGCTCGACCAGGCCAAGGGCCCGCATGTCCTCCACGATGCGCTTGCGGCACTCGAAGCGGTCGAGCCCAGCGTACTTGCCGGCGAGCTCCGTCATCTTGCCGTCGAAGCCGATCACGGTGCGGACGGGGAGGTTGTGGCGGCGGCCGATCTCGAAGTCGATGGGGTCGTGGCCGGGCGTCACCTTGATGACGCCGGTGCCGAACTTGGGATCCACCGCGTTGTCGGCCACGACGCGCAGGGTGATCGGGCGCTCCACCGAGGGAACCTCCAGCGTCTGCCCCACGTACCTCGCGTAGCGGCGGTCCTTGGGGTGCACGGCCAGCGCCGTGTCGCCGAGCTTGGTCTCCGGACGCACGGTGCCCAGGGTCAGCGGCCCGTACTTGATGTAGACGAAGTCGGCGTCCCGCTCCTCCCGCTCCACCTCCAGGTCCGCGAGCACGGTCTGGCACCGGGGGCACCAGTTCACGATGTAGTCACCCTGGTAGATCAGGCCTTCCTCCCAGAGCCGCACGAACACCTCGCGCACGGCCCGGGAAAGCCCCGCGTCCATCGTGAAGCGCTCGCGCCGCCAATCGCAGGAGGCGCCGAGGCGCTTCAGCTGCCTGATGATGGCGCCCCCGGACTGCTCCTTCCACTGCCACACGCGCCGGACGAACGCGTCGCGGCCCACGTCCTCCTTGGCCTTGCCCTCGGCGGCGAGCTGCCGCTCCACCACGTACTGGGTGGCGATGCCCGCGTGGTCGGTCCCGGGCACCCACAGCGCATTCCAGCCGTCCATCCGCTTGTAGCGGATCAGGATGTCCTGGAGCGTGTTGTTGAGGGCGTGGCCCCAGTGGAGCGAGCCGGTCACGTTGGGCGGCGGGATCACGATCGAGTAGGGTTTCTTGGACGAGCGCGCGTCGGCGTGGAAGTATCCCCGCTCCTCCCACACGCCGTACCACCGATGCTCCACGTGGGTGGGATCGTAGCGGTCGGGGATCTCACTCATGATGGGCGATCATTGTAGCACGGGAGCGACGCCGGCCACACGCCAGCCGCGCGGCGCGCGGCTCCACCAGAGCGACCACGGGGCGCGCCCGCCGGGCCGCTCCTCGGTGGCCGCGACCACCACGGTGCCCGGGGTATCGGGGTTCTGGAACTCGCAGGCGGGCTCGGGGATCAGGCGCGCAGGCAGCCGCGAGCGCACCGCGGAGTCGGGCACCAGCTCGGCGAGCGCCCGGCGGTCGCCCTCCCCGAGCGCCTTGAAGAACCGCGCGACGGAAGCCTGGAGCTCGCGATGCCAGCCGTTGAAGATCTGGCGGCGGGCCAGCCGCAGCGTGTCGGCCGCCGGCACCCAGCGGAACTCGTCCTCCTGCTCCGCCTGCCCGTCGCACCCTGGCTTCCACCCCGGATACCGCAGTTCGGAGCGCACGAACACGGTGCCGGAGCGCACGGCGAAGCGGGCCGCCCAGAGCCCGTCCGGGAAGTGCTCCGCGCTGCTCCAGACGCGGGCCACCTCGTTCTCGCCCCGCTGCCGCCACAGGTCGAGCCGCAGGGCCCGGCTGCCGCGCCCGGACGGGATCCCGAGCCAGCTCACCGCGAACTGCGCCGCTCCATCGCGGGCGGGGGGCCATTCGTGGATCTCGGGCACGCCGTCCCCGATCAGCGTGCGCAGCAGGGCGGCCGCACCCCCGGGCTGCCCGTACACCCGGACGGAGTTCGCATGGCCCGTGCGCGAGAGCACGAACGCTCCGACCACGAGGGCGCTGCGGCGGCCGGCGCGTCGCGCCGGGAGCAGGCGGAACGCGGCCCCGCCCCACGTCTCGCTGAAGGCGTCGAGGCGCTCCTGGAGAAACTCACGCGAGGCGAACGGCCCCCCGGTCTGGAGACTCTCGAGGATCTCCTCGTCGACCAGCGCGTAGATCTCGGGCGCCGCCGTCAGCGGCGTTCCCGTGAGCTCCTGGAGAGCCAGGTGAGCCACCGCGAGCCGCCGGAACTGCTCCAGACGGTCGGTGGCGCCGGCAGGCCCGGGCCCGCCGGCCAGGACCAGCGTCAGCGCGAGGAGGAGCCACCCGCGGACCATGCGCCTATCGTACAATGCAGCCGATGCTCGCGATCCTGGATCGCTACGTCTACCGGGAGGTGGCGGCGCCGTTCTTCATCGGCGTCGGCGTCTTCACGTTCTTCCTCGTCATCGACCGGATCTACCAGCTCACCGACCTCGTCATCACCAAGAGCGTGCCGTTCCACCTGGTGCTCTCGCTGCTGGTCTTCATGCTCCCGGCCTTCCTCACCCTCACCTTCCCGATGGCCCTCCTGGTGGCGGTGCTGCTGGCCTGCGGGCGGCTGGCCGGCGACCTCGAGGTGGTCGCCCTCCAGGCCTCCGGGGTCAGCCCCCTTCGGCTGCTGCGCCCGTTCCTGCTGGTGGCGCTGCTCGTCAGCCTGGCCAGCGCCGCCCTCACGCTCGCGGTGACGCCGTGGGCCACCGCGGCCTTCCAGCACCAGCTCTTCAAGATCCTCCAGACCCGCGCGGCGAGCGGGATCAAGGAGCGCGTCTTCAACGGCAGCTTCGGCCAGCTCGTGGTGTACGTGGAGGAGATGAGCGCCTCCCAGGTGGCGCTCAAGGGGCTCGTGGTCTCCGACGAGCGTGATCCGAAGCTCTCCCGCATCATCGCCGCCCGGGAGGGCCGCCTCCTGACGGACGAGGAGAACCGGCGCATCACCCTCCGGTTCATCGACGGGGCCCTGAGCGAGACCGACACCGGGAACCCCCGGCGCTTCCGCCACACCGCCTTCACGCTCTACGACATGAACCTGGCGATGGACTCGCGCCTGGCCGCGGGCGCGCGGGCGGAGAAGCCGGAGCGCGACCTGTCGCTGCCGGCCCTCCTCCAGCGGACGCGCGAGCTGGAGCGCGCCGACCAGCCGGCGGCGCCGTACCAGGTGGAGCTGCACAAGCGCTTCGCCCTGCCGCTGGCCGCCCTCGTCTTCGTGCTGGTGGGCTTCCCGCTGGGCACCCGCTCCCATCGCGGCGGGCGCGGGGTGGCGCTCGCCATCACCCTCGCGATCGTGCTGTCCTACTACGTCGTCTTCACGTCGCTGGAGGGCCTGGCGCTCCGCGGGCACCTGCCCGCCTGGGGCGCGATCTGGCTCCCCAACGCGGTGTTCGGCCTCGTGGGCGCCACGCTCCTCCGGGTCACCACGGTGGGCCTGCCCGCGCGCTGGACGCTGCCGCTCTGGCGCCTCCGGGAGGCCGTCGCGCGCCGGCGCCCGGCGCCGGCGGCCGCCGCCCTCGCCTCCGCGCGGTCCGCGCCCCGTCTCCGCGGGCCGCGGAACTCCAGCTTCATCATCGACCGCTATCTGCTGCGGGAGTACCTGATGTTCCTCGCCATCGGCCTGGGCGTGGGCGCGGTCCTCTTCGTGGTGGTGGACCTGCTGCAGACCCTCGACCGGTTCCTGCGCATCAAGCCCCCGCTCGCCTACATCGTCCAGCACTTCGCCTACCGGTTGCCGGGGGCGCTGTACGAGGGGCTGCCGATCATCGTGCTCCTCGCCACCGTGTTCCTCTTCCTGTCCCTGACCCGCCAGCGCGAGCTCGACGCCCTCAAGGCGGCCGGCGTCAGCCTCTACCGCACCAGCCTGCCCATCCTCCTGATGGCCCTCCTCATCAGCGCGGGCGCCATGCTGTTCCAGGAGACGCTCCTGCCCGACCTCAACGGCAAGGCCGAGGAGGTGGACCAGGTCAGGATCCGCGGCAACCTCCCCCGGCACCTCCAGCGGCAGGCCCAGCTCTGGTACCGCTCCTCGGACACGCGCTTCTTCCGGATGGACCTCGTGGATCCGGTGGACCAGTCGGTGAGCGGGCTCCTGCTGCTGGACCTCGACCGGGGCTTCCGCCTGACCACCCGGCTCGACGCCGCCAAGGCCCAGTGGACGGCGGAGGGCTGGCGGCTCTCCAACGGGGTGCTTCGGGAATTCGGGCCGGGTAACCAGATGCGGTCGGCGCCCTTCACCTCGCGCTCGCTCGACATCCCGGAGCAGATCTCGGACTTCATCCGGGTGAACAGGCCGCCGGAGGCCATGAGCTTCCTGGAGCTGCGGACCTACGTGCAGAAGCTACAGGAGAGCGGGCATCAGGTGGGCAAGTACGTCGTCCATCTCTACTCGAAGCTGTCCTTCCCGCTGATCCACGTGATCATGGCCCTGGTGGCCATCCCTTTTGCCCTGGTCTCGCCGCGCAGCGGCGGCCGCTCGGTGGGCATCGGCATCGCCATCGTCATCGCGGTGGGCTACTGGGTCGTCCACTCCATGGCCATCTCGTTCGCCAAGGCCGATCTCCTCCCGCCCATGCTGGCGGCCTGGACGGCCAACATCGTCTTCGCCGGGCTCGGAGCGGCGCTGTTCCTGCGGGCGCGGACCTGACCGGGGGTCCGGCGAGCACTCTCCGGCCCGGGCGCAGACTTGCCTTTCGCCGGCGATCCCACCCACCCGGGCGGCGCTGGGCAGTGACGCCGGGAAAGGACGGGTCTTGACTCATCCGGTGGCGGCCGCGGCCGGGACGCCCACGCCGCTCCGTGATCGCGGGGACCTCGCGGAGCGCCCAGGAGGGTGGGCGCGCTACCGCCCCTCGCGGAGCTGCCGCAGCACGCCCTCCAGCCGCTTCTGCTCCTCGCCGTAGGCCGCCCAGTCGCCGCGCCGCAGCGCCTCCTGGGCCTTCTGCCAGCTCTCCCAGGCCCGCTGGGCGAGGGTGCGGAGGGCGCCCTCCACCACGGGCGCGCCCGGTGCCGCCGCGTCCTGCGGGCGCGGGGCGCCGGCGACGTCGTCGCCGCGAACGCGCCCACCGAAGATCCGCTGCAGCGACCGCTCCAGCGTGGGCTCCATGGCGACCTGGTTGCCGTAGGCCACGATGACCCGGCGCAGCTCCGGGAGCGCGCCCTGCTCGGAGGCGGACAGGTAGAGCGGCTGGACGTAGATCAGGGACTGGTCGATGGGGATGGCGAGGAGGGAGCCGCGGACCACCCGCGAGCCCTCCCGGTTCCACAGCGAGAGCTGCTGCGAGATGTCGCCGTCCTGGTCGATCCGGGCATCGATCTGGCGCGGGCCGAAGACCAGCTTCTCCTTGGGGAAGCCGTAGACGATGATCCCCCCGTAGTTCGGCGCGTCCGACCGCGCGACCATCACGGCGATCATGTTGTCGCGCCGGATCGGGTTGAAGGCCGAGAGGAGGACGAACTCCTCCTTCTTCTCCCGCGGCAGCCGCATGATCGTGTAGTAGGGCTCCATCTCCCGCTCGCGGCCCTCCTGCTGGCGGCTGGGAATCGTCCACAGGTCCTCCTTGTTGTAGAAGACCTGCGGGTCCTGCATGTGATAGGTGGCGTACATCTTGGCCTGGATGGTGAGCAGATCTTCCGGATACCGGATGTGCGCCTGGAGATCCTTCGGCATCTGCTCGAGCGGCTTGAGCAGCCCCGGGAAGGCCGTGGCGTAGGTGCGGATCACCGGGTCCTCGGGGTCGGCGATGTAGTAGCTCACCGTCCCGTGGTAGGCGTCCACCGTGACCTTCACCGAGTTCCGGATGTAGTTGCCGACCCCCCGCACGGGCTCGGCGTAGGGGTACCGGTCCGTGGTCGTGTAGGCGTCGATCATCCACACGAGCTGGCCGTCCTCGGTGACGACGATGTAGGGGTCGCGGTCGAAGCGGAGGAACGGCGCCGCCCGGCGGACCCGCTCCCCGATCTCCCGATAGATCATGATCCGGCTCTCGACCGTGAGATCGTCGGAGAGCAGCACCTTGAGCTCCCCGAATCGCACGGCGAAGAGCAGCTTCCTGAGGAAGCTCGCGACCGCGATGCCGCCCCGTCCGTCGTAGCGCGTGTAGACGTTCTGGTCGCCCGACGGGTAGTCCAGCTCCTGGGAGCGGGTCCGGACGAAGACGTAGTCGTTGCCGGACTCCCCGAAGTAGATGGCCGGCCGGGTGATCCGGGGGAATCCCACCGAGGCCGGCGGGATGTCCTTGACGAAGAACTCGGGCAGGCCCTCGGGGCTGATCCGGTTCACCGGGCCCACCACCACCCCGTAACCGTGGGTGTAGGTCAGATGCTCGTTGATCCAGATCCGGCTCGGCAGGTGCCGGTAGGACAGCTCGCGCGGTGACAGCATCACTTGCCGGTACTCGCCATTCAGCGTGTAGCGGTCGTTGTCGACGTCGAGGAACTTGTAGTAGGTCCGGATTTCCTGGAGCTGGCCGTAGGTGGTGAGCAGGGGGCGGTGGTCCCACAGGCGGATGTTCTTGATGGTGAGGTCGTTCCGGTCGAGCGCGGTGGCGTCGAGCGTCTCCTCGACCGGGAAGTCCTTCTCGTCGATCCGGTCGAGGCCGTAGGCCCGGCGCGTCATCCGGATGTTGTGCTCGATGTAGGGCCGCTCCGCCACCAGCTCGTTCGGCGTCACCCGCAAGCGCTGCAGGAGCGCCGGGTAGATCCCGAGGCCCCCCACCCACACCACCCCGAGCACGACCAGCCCCGCGACCAGGAACCGCCAGCCGGGGCGCATCATCTGGAGCACGCAGGCGACGGCGCAGAGCAGCGCCAGCACCATGAGGGCCTGCAGCACCGGCAGCGCGGCGTTGACGTCCGCGTAGGAGGCGCCGAACACGACTCCGCGCGACGAGTAGAGCAGGTCGTAGCGGTCGAGCCAGAAACCCACCGCGCGCAGCACGAGCAGCAGCGCGCCCAGCCCCAGCAGGTGTGTCCGGGCCCCCGCCGCCAGCCGCGGGCCGCGGGCGGTGAGGACGAGGCTCCGCTGGAGCACGTACACCCCCGCGGTCAGGATCAGGGTCCCGACGACCAGCGCCATCGCCCACCCGTAGAGCAGGCGCCAGAACGGCAGCTCGAAGATGTAGAAGCCCAGGTCGCGGCCGAAGAGCGGATCCACCGCTCCGAACGGGGTGGCGTTGACGAACTCGATCACCGTGTCCCAGGCGGCGCTGGCCCGCACCCCGGAGAAGAAGGCGATTACCGAGATGACCGGCAGGAGGAGCCGGCGGACCAGCGGCTCCAGGATGGCGCGGCCGGGCAGGCCGAGCTGGTCCTCCAGCTCCCAGATCACGTCCGGCGGCGCCGTGCGGGCGGCCACCGACAGGTTGACGAACAGGAAGCCGAAGACGGCCAACCCGAGGCCGATGACCAGCCACCCGCGCAGGGTCAGGATGGTGGTGAACACCTGGGGGAAGCCGACCTCGTTGAACCAGAGCCAGTCGGTGTACAGCGGCACCACCTGGCCCACGACCCCGAGGACGAGGAACAGGATGAGGAGCCAAAAGGCCGGCCTCATGCGACGCCGCGGCGGCACGGGTCCCTCCGGCGCCTACGCTGGGGTCGACTCCCCAGCCTCCGGTCCCATCGGTCGGCTAGGTGCCGTGAGTCCAGGAGGAGAGGTACGCCTCCTGCTCCGGCGTGAGCGCGTCGATCTGGATGTCCATGGCGGCGAGCTTGAGACGGGCGATCTCCCGGTCGATGTCGCGGGGGACCCGGTACACCTTCCGCTCCAGGGTGGCGTGCTGGCGGACCATGTGCTCCGCCGACAGCGCCTGGTTGGCGAAGCTCATGTCCATCACCACCGCCGGGTGGCCCTCGGCGGCGGCCAGGTTGATCAGGCGGCCCTCGCCGAGCACGTAGATCCGCTTGCCGCCCCGGAGGGCGAACTCCTCGACGAAGGGCCGCACCGGCCGCCGCGCGGCCGCCAGCTCGGCCAGGTCGTCCAGATCGATCTCGACGTTGAAGTGCCCGGAGTTGGCCAGGATGGCGCCGTCCTTCATCTTCACGAAGTGGTCGCGCCGGATCACCGAGGTGTTCCCCGTCACCGTCACGAAGATGTCGCCCGCCTCGGCGGCCCGGGCCATCCCCATGACCTGGTAGCCGTCCATCACCGCCTCCAGGGCCCGCATGGGCTCCGCCTCGGTCACGATGACCTGCGCCCCCATGCCGTGGGCCCGCGCCGCCACGCCCCGGCCGCACATGCCGTACCCGGCCACCACCACCGCCTTGCCGGCCAGGAGGATGTTGGTGGCCCGGAGGATCCCGTCGATCGTCGACTGCCCGGTCCCGTAGCGGTTGTCGAACAGGCGCTTGGTGTCGGCGTCGTTCACGGCGATGACCGGGAAGGCCAGCACCCCGTCCTTCTCCATCGCCCGCAGCCGCATCACGCCCGTGGTGGTCTCCTCGGTTCCGCCGAGCACGTTGGGCAGGAGGTCGCGGCGGTCCCCGTGGAGCGTGGAGATCAGGTCGGCGCCGTCGTCCATGGTGACCTGGGGCCGGCTGCCCAGCACCGACTGGATGTGGGCGTAGTAGGTGGCGTTGTCCTCGCCCTTCCGGGCGAAGGTGCCGATGTCGTACTCCTTGACCAGCGCGGCGGCGGTGTCGTCCTGGGTGGAGAGCGGATTGGAGGCGCACAGGGCCACCTGGGCCCCGCCCGCCTTCAGCGTGATCATGAGCACCGCCGTCTCCGTCGTCACGTGCAGGCAGGCGCCGAGCCGCACGCCCTTGAGGGGCTGCTCCTTCGTGAACCGCTCCCGGACCTGCCGGAGCACGGGCATGGACAGCTCGGCCCATTCGATCTTCAGCTTGCCGGAGGCGGCCAGGCTCAGGTCCTTGACGTCATGCTCGATCATCGAGGCGTCCTTTCCTCATTCGTGCAGGAGCCCCGCGGCCGATGCGATCGGCCGGGGGCCCCGGGGTCGCGCGGGCGCGGCGCGGCTAGATGCCGGCGTCGTCGCGCAGGTCCTTGACGCGATCGGTCCGCTCCCAGGCGAACTCCGGTTCGCTGCGCCCGAAGTGGCCGTAGGCCGCCGTCTTCCGGTACAGCGGGCGCCGGAGGTTCAGGTATTTGATGATGCCGGCGGGCGTGAAGTCGAAGTGACGGCGGATCATCTGCTCGAGCCGCGAATCCGGCACCTTCCCCGTCCCGAAGGTGTCGACCATGATCGAGACCGGGTCGGCCACGCCGATGGCATAGGCCACCTGCACCTGGGCGCGTTCCGCCAGCCCGGCCGCCACCACGTTCTTGGCCACGTGGCGCGCCATGTAGCAGGCCGAGCGGTCCACCTTCGTCGGATCCTTGCCGGAGAAAGCGCCACCTCCGTGCGGGCAGGAGCCGCCGTAGGTGTCCACGATGATCTTGCGCCCGGTGAGCCCGGTGTCCCCCATGGGCCCGCCCGTCACGAACCGCCCGGTGGGATTGATGTGGTAGGTGATCTTCTTCGGATCGATGAGGTGCTCGGGAATGGTGGGAAGGATGACCTGCTCGATCACGTCCTGGCGGATGCGCTCGGTCGTCATGTCGGGGCTGTGCTGGGTGGAGATGACGACGGTCTCGACGCCCAGGGGCTTCCGGTCCACGTAGCGCACCGACACCTGGCTCTTGCCGTCGGGGCGGAGGTAGGCGATCTGCCCCCCCTTTCGCACCTCGCTGAGCCGCCGAGCCAGCTTGTGGGCCAGCATGATGGGCAGCGGCATCAGCTCCGTCGTCTCCGTGCAGGCGTACCCGAACATGAGGCCTTGGTCGCCCGCCCCCAGGCTGTCCACTCCCATGGCGATGTCCGGCGACTGTCTGTCGATGGCGGTGATGACACCGCAAGTCTCGCAATCGAAGCCATACTTGGCGCGGGTGTACCCGACGTCCCTGATGGTCTCCCGAGCAATCCTCGGGATGTCCACGACGCACGACGTGGTGATCTCGCCGGCCACGATCACGAGCCCCGTCGTCAGCAGAGCCTCGCAGGCGACCCGCCCCATCGGGTCCTGGGCCAGGATCGCATCCAGCACGGCGTCCGAGATTTGATCGGCGATCTTGTCCGGGTGACCTTCGGTCACCGACTCGGACGTGAACAGGTGCTCGTCACGCGCCATTCGCTTCCTCCCTTCGAGCGCTCACCGGATTCATTTCGACCACGAATACGCCACCTTAGCACAGGGCGCCGGAGCCCTCAAGTCAATTCCCCCCGGCCTCATGCTCCGCCCGGGGCCCCGGTGAGGCTGAGGCGGATCTCCGTCGCCCAGTGCCCGCCCGCTTCGAGCCGCAGCGGCCAGGCAAGCAGGAGCGCCGAGCCCTGGTAGATGCGCTCGAAGCCGGTCTCCGACAGCGACACGGTTTCCACCGGCGCCCAGCCGACCTCGCAGGGCTGTACCCAGTGGAGGCCCACCGCGCACCCGAGCCACTCGTCCACCATCGCCACGCCGCGCTGGTCGGGCACCGCACCACGGCTGCCGAGCGACGGCTGCCCGGGCAGCCGGTAGTACCGTCCCGGCGCATCGCCGGCGCTGAGCGCCAGGTTGAACTGCACGCCCCATCGCGCCATCAGTGGCTCGGAGCCCGTCCAGTCCACTCGGTACCGAACGAGGAGCTCGGCGCGGTCCGACGGCACCGCCACCGACTTCCGGATGCCGAGCGGCATGGAGTCGGGCTGATGGAGGGCCAGCACGATCTCCACGCCGTCGGCGGTCTCCGCGATCTCGCAGCCCATGCCCCGCTCGCCCAGGGTGAGCCGCGCCGCCGCCCAGGGACTCAGCGGATCGAGGCGGCCGGTCGCGGCAAAGAGGCCGTCCAGCAGCGATGCGCGGCGGAACGGGTCATACTCCAGGAGGGCCGAGAGGCCCGCTCCGGCCTCGCCGGGCGGCCACGACCCGGCGCCGGCACGCCCGTCGGGATCCAGCCCGGCGACGCGCTCCCTCACCTGGCGATGGTACCCCTCCCGCCGCCGCGTCAGCACGTCCGCCACGTCGATGGTCCGCGCGAGGTCGGCCAGCTCGGTGATCGTCCCCCCGGCGTCCGGATTGAGCGTGAGCGACAGGGCCGCCGTGCGCACCGAGACCTCCGTGCGCCCGTCCGCGTTGCCGTCGCGCCGCTCGCAGCGGAGGGAGGCGGGCCCGGCGGCCTCGCCGAGCGCGCGGTCGGCGGCGATGAGCGAGGACTTCACCGCCCGGCGCAGGTGCGGCAGGTAGCAGCCGCCGAACACGCCGTGCCAGTACGCGTCGTTGGCCTGGCCGCGCCAGAGCTGGGCGCGGGCGGCGCGCAGCCGCGGATCGCCGGGGCGCGCGGCCAGCGCCTCGTGGAGCCGGCGCGAGAGGCCGAGCATCTTCCAGTACGCGTCGGCCATCTCGGGATACTTCACGAGGAAGTGGCGCCAGAACCCCGCCCGCACGAAGCGGGTGAGCCGCTCTCCGTCGGGGAGCGCGCGCAAACGCTCCTTCACGCCCTCGAGCTCCTCCCAGGCCTCGGCCGGAAGCGCCCACTCCCCCATCTCGGTGTACGAGGCCGTGGGCAGGTATACCCGGCCCCGCGGCGGCGCACTGTCGAGATAGCAGGACAGCGTCGCCAGGCGCAGCCAGTCGCTGGCGCACAGCGCCTCGAAGAACCGGGCCAGCCAGCGCTCGCCGTAGACGAGGCGGTCGGTGCCCGGCCAGGCGCCGAACTTCTCCCCGTCGTCGAGCAGCGTCACGCTGCCGGCGCCCCGCCGGTCCTCGAGGTAGCGTAGCGACTCGGCCGGGTCCTTCCACGGCACCAGGTAACGCAGCCGCTGGTTGATGGGGAAGACGGCGAGCGCGGCGCCCTGCTCTTCGGTCAGGTAGTAGCCGCCGAGCTGCTCGGGATCGAGCCCGGCCAGGGCGAAGTGCGCGTCGTCGAGGAGCACGAACTCCACGCCCGCCTCCCGCAGCACCTTGGGGAAGTGGGGCTCCCACACCCGCTCCGCCAGCCACAGCCCGCGCGGCCGCACGCCGAAGCTGACGCGGAGGAACTCGGTGAGCGCCTGGATCTGGCCGACCTTGTCCCAGTCGGGCAGCATGGGCAGGATGGGCTCGTAGAAGGCGCCCGTCAGCAGCTCCACGCGGCCCCCGGAGGCCAGGGCGCCCAGCAGGTCGAAGGTCGCCCCCGCATGCTCCCGCATCCATTCGAGGAGGCCGCCCGAGCAGTGCACGGTCACCGCGAGTCCGGGCGCCGCCCGCACGGCCTCCAGGAAGGGATGGTAGGCGCGGACGGTGGCCTCCCGCACCACCCCGTCGAAGTTGCCTACCGGCTGGTGATTGTGGACCCCGAGGAGCAGGTGGAGACGGTCATCACTCACGGTCGAGGTCCCGATGGCGCACGATCGGCGTGACGCCCATCCCCTCCAGGGATGCGCGCAGCGCCTCCACCAGGGCAACGGACCTGTGGCGTCCACCGGTGCAGCCGACGGCGACCGTGAGATACGCCTTGCCTTCGCGCTGGTAGAGCGGCAGCAGGAAGCGGACGAGGTCCTCGAGGCGCCGCAGCAGCTCCCGGCTCTCCTCGTGGGCGAACACGAACTCGGTGACCGGGCCGTCCCGTCCGTCCATGGCGCGCAGCCCGGGCACGAAGTGCGGGTTGGGGAGGAAGCGGACGTCGAAGACGAGGTCGGCGTCGTACGGGATGCCGTGCTTGAACCCGAAGGAGATCAGGGACACCGTCAGAGCGCCCCGCTCACCGTGGGTCCCGTAGGACTGGACCAGCCGGTCCTTCAGCTGGTGCACGGTGAGCCCGGTGGTGTCGATGATCTGATCCGCGACCTCCCGCAGGTGCGCCAGGGCCTTGCGCTCGGCCTGGATGCCGTCGAGCACGCTGCCGTCGCCGGCCAGCGGGTGGCGCCGCCGCGTCTCGTGGTACCGCCGCACCAGGGTCTCGTCGGCGGCCTCCAGGAAAAGCACCTCCGGCAGGTGGCCGCGCCGCCGCAGCTCCTCGAGGATCTCCAGGAGGTGAGCCAGGTACTCCCCTTCCCGGACGTCCACCCCGAGGGCGATCTTCCGGATCTCCCGGCTCGACAGGGCGCAGAGCTCGGCGAAGGTCGGGATCAGCGTGGTCGGCAGGTTGTCCACGCAGAAGTAGCCGAGGTCCTCGAAGCACTTGATGGCGTAGCTCTTGCCGGCGCCGCTCAGGCCCGTGATGATGACGAAGCGGAGCGGCTCGGCGGCCGCGGGGACCGGCTCACTGCTCACGCGACCGGCTCGATGAGGCCCAGCCCGCCATCCCTTCGGCGGTAGAGGACGTTGACGGCGTCGGTGAGCGCGTTGGTGAAGACCAGGAACTGTTCCCGGCCCAGGTGGAACTGCTCCACCGCCTCCTCGACGGACATGGGCTTCGGGGTGACCTGACGGACGACCACGCCGCGCTCGGGGCCGGCCGCCGGCTCGAGGCTCCGGGCGGGTTCGGGGGCGGACTCGCGCCGCGGCTGGTGCTTCTTCACCCGGTCCTTGATCTCCCGCACCTGGCGCTGCAGGGCTTCCACCGCCGTGTCCACGGCTGCGGCCAGGTCGTCCGCGGTCTCCTCGCTGCGGAAGGTCCGGTGCTTGGCGATGAGGGTGAGCCCGGCCGTGCGACGGTGCTTCTCCTTGGACAGGACGATCTTGACCTCGACGATCTTGGGCAGGAGGCGCTCCAGCTTGGCCAGCTTGCGGGTCACGGCATCCTTGTAGGTCTTCGACACCGTCATGCCGCGCGTGCTGATGATCACCTGCATTCCCGTTCCCTCGAACCCCTCATCACCCCGGCGCGCTCACCTCGCGTGGCCCCGCGGGCCCGGCCCCGATGGCGCCGGCCCCGCTCGGCCTACCGCTTCCTGGGCTGGAGCCGACGCTGGTGGGACGGCAGGAGGCCGAGCTCCTCGCGGTACTTGGCCACGGTGCGGCGCGCGATGTTGAGGCCGCCCCGGTGCAGGGCCTGGGCGATCTCCTGGTCGGAGAGCGGCTTGCCCGACTCCTCGCCCGCCACCAGGTCCTGGATCATCTTCTTCACCGAGATGGACGACACCCGGTCGCCGTTGTCCGAGGCGATCCCGCTGTGGAAGAAGAACTTCAGCTCGTACAGGCCCTGGGGCGTCTCCACGTACTTGTTCGTGGTCACCCGGCTGATCGTGGACTCGTGCATGCCGATGTCCTCGCCCACGTCGCGCAGGGCCAGGGGGCGCAGGTAGGAGAGCCCTCGGTCCAGGAACTCCCGCTGGAACTTGGCGAGGCTCTGGGCGACCTTCCGGAGGGTCCGCTGCCGCTGCTCGACGCTCTTGATGAGCCACACCGCGGACCGGACCTTCTGCTCCACGTACTGCTTGGCCTCGTCCCCCGAGCCGCGCAGCATCCGCCGGTAGAGCGAGTTCACACGCAGGCGAGGGATGCCGTCCTCGTTCAGGATGACGACGTACTCGTCGCCGACCTTCTGGATGGTCACGTCGGGGACGATGTAGCGCGAGTCGAGGGTGCCGAAGGGCCGGCCCGGCTTGGGCTCCAGCCCCTGGATCTCCTCCACCGACTCCATGATGCGGTCGAGGGGCAGCTTCAGCGCTCGCGCGATGTCGTTGAACCGCCGCTTCTCCAGGTCCTCGAAGTGCCGCTCGATGATCTCCACCGAGACGGGATCGGGCTCGGCATCGGCCTGCCGGAGCTGGAGCAGCAAACACTCCTGGATGGTGCGGGCGGCCACGCCGGGCGGGTCGAAGCCCTGGATCAGGTCGAGGGTCTTCTCGACCTCCGCCAGCGACGTGCCTGTGCCCTTGGCGATCTCCGCGAGCTCGGCCCGCAGGTAGCCGGCCTCGTCGAGGTTGCCGATGGTGGCCTCCCCGATCCGGCGAATCGTCGGGTCGTCGGTGACCAGGTGGAGCTGCTCCAGCAGGTGATCAGCCAGCGCGACATCGCTGCGGCCGAGGTTCTCGAAGGGCAGCTCGTCCCGTTCCTCCGTCGAGACCGGCGTGCGCTCGTCGGACTGATCGAAGATGGCGGCGGTCAGGTCGAAGGGCAAGTCATCGGCTCGCTCACCGTCCACCTGGGTCGTCTCCTTGGAGGCGGGCTCGGTGGCGGGGGGCGGCGTCGGCAGCTCGGGAGCCTCCGTCGCCGTGGCGGCGGCGGGGGTCTCCCCCGTCTCGGCGGGCGCCTCCTCCAGGAGCGGGTTCTCGAGCAACTCCTTCTGGACGACCTCCTGGAGCTCGAGCGTGGAGAGCTGCAGGAGCTGGATGGCCTGCTGGAGCAGGGGGGTCATCACCACCTTCTGCTGCTGGCGGAGCGACAGGCGCATCGGTGAGCCTTGAGCCATGGTCAGAGCGAGAACTTCTCGCCGAGATAGATCTCGCGCGCGGTCGGGTTCTGGGCCAGCTCCATGGCGGTGCCGGAGGCCAGGATCTTCCCGTTGTAGAGGATGTAGGCCCGGTCGGTGATGGCCAGCGTCTCGCGGACGTTGTGATCCGTGATCAGCACGCCGATGCCGCGCTCCTTGAGACGGGCCACGATGTCCTGGATGTCACCGATGGCGATCGGGTCGATGCCCGTGAACGGCTCGTCGAGCAGCAGGTAGCGCGGGTTGGTCACGAGGGCCCGCGTGATCTCGAGCCGGCGGCGTTCGCCTCCCGACAGGGTGTAGGCCCGGTGCCGCGCCAGGGCGGTCAGCTCCAGCTCCGCGAGCAGCTCGGCGAGGCGCGCCATCCGGTCCCCGTGCGGAAGATCCATCGTCTCCAGGATCGCCAGGAGGTTCTCCTCCACCGTCAGCTTGCGGAACACGGAGGATTCCTGCGGCAGATACCCCATTCCCATCCGGCAGCGCCGGTACATGGGCAGGTCCGTGATGTCCTGACCTTCCAGGAAGATCCGCCCTCCCTCCGGCCGGAGCAGCCCCACGATCATGTAGAACGAGGTCGTCTTGCCGGCGCCGTTCGGGCCCAGCAGCCCGACCACCTCGCCCCGCTGGATGTCCAGGCTCACGCGATCGACGACCGCCCGGCTGCGGAAGCGCTTGAGCAGGCCTTGCGCGATCAGGCCCTCCACGCATCGTCCTCGCGGCCGGGCCGACCGGGCGCGCCGGCACTCCGTCGACGTCGCCGCATCCGTCTGGTCCCGCCGTCAGCTCCGGGGCATCACTTGCACGGTGCCGGCGCCGCCACCGGCGCCCCGTCCGGTCGCGGCTGCTCCTCGCGCTTCGGGTGGAACACCGCCTTCACCCGCTCCTGCTTGCCACCCTCCACCACGCTCCGGTCCTCGGCCAGGTACATCGTGATCCGCTCACCGGTGACGACGCTGTCATCTTGCCATACCCGCGCGTTGCCGATGAGGAGGACGCGCTGCTCCGCGTCGTAGTACTCGGCCCGCTTGGCGGTGCCCGTCCGGCAATCCCTCGTGATGATCCGGACGTTCCCGGTCGAGACCGTCCGGGTGATCCGGTCCCCGGCGGCATCCAGGTAGACCTCCATCCGGTCGGCGTACTGCGTCGAGCTGTTCTGGCGGGCGACCACGCTTCCCGAGAAGATGACGACCCCTTCCTTCTGCAGAGTCTCCAGATAGTCGGCATCCACCGTCACCGGGGCGTCGCGGTCGCCGTCCTGCCCGCCGCGAAGGCCACGTTCGGCGGGGCGCGCGCGGGCCCCGGCCTCGCCCTGGGCCTGGGAACCCTGGGGGCCCTCCCGGGCGGGTCGCCGGCGGCCGGGCAGCCCTTGACCCCATGCCAGATCGGCGGCCAGGCCGACGAGGGTGACCAGGAGGGTCGTCACGGCTAGCATCCGCGCCATGCGCCGGGTCATCCACCGGTCCCGCGGGAGGGCCGGCCGTCCGGGGCCTGGGACGCCGACTTGAGGCCGGTGAAGATCGCACGGACCGGGCCCTTGACGGTGGCCCGATGCTCGGACACGAAGGCCTCGATCCCCTGGCCGGTCACCACGCTGCCCGGCCGGTAGATGATCACCGGCACATCCGTCCAGGCCTTCTGCTCGGCGGCCGACCAGCGCAGCCGGGTGGTCTCGAGCCGGAGCCCGTCGGTGCTCGTGAGGACGACCCGACCCCGGACCTCGACGTTCTTGGTGGACTGGGCCAGTTCCCCCTCGTCACCCCTCACCGTCCAGGTGCGCTCGGACTGCTCGATCGTGATCGTGACGTCCCTCATGACGGTCTTGCCGAGCTCTTCGTAGATCTCGGCCTGGTCGGCGGCCAGCTTCCAGCGTACCCCGTCCCTGGCTTCCTCCTGAAGACGGATCTCCTTGATACGGTAGTCGGCAGTGGTGGGGGCCACCTCGGCGCTGTCCGTCCTGGCCGTCCGGCCGCGCGCGACCAGCAGCCCGACGACGACGACGATGAACAGGAGCACACCGATCAGAAGACCGCGTGAAAGTCGCTGCATAGCAAATTCTGTACCACCCTAGCACAGCCCTTCCGGCCAAGGCAATCCAGAAAGGGCTGCACCCGAATCACGGCGTGCGTGGAGGCCATGCCTTTCGCGCTCGCAGCAGCATCTCCACGGCGTCCCGGACGGCTCCTGCGCCGCCGGGCCTCCGCGACACCCAGTGAGCAGCCCGCCGCACTTCGGCCACGGCATCGGCTGGAGCCAGGGCCATCCCGGCCTGGCGCATCAGCGGCAGGTCCGGGAGGTCATCCCCCATCACGGCCACCTCGCCGGCCTCGACGCCGAGCCGGGCCACGAGCGCGGCCAGGGCCTGTCCCTTGTCGGCCACGCCTTGATGGATCTCCCGGACCCCGAGCTCGCTGAGCCGCCGCGTCACCGCTGCGGACGCGCGCCCGGAGATGACGGCGATCGCGAGCCGCGCCCGCTGCGCCTCCACCAGGGCCAGCCCGTCGCGGACATGGAAGCGCTTCGTCTCCTCGCCGGCGGCGCTGTAGGTGACATTGCCGTCGGTGAGGACCCCGTCCACGTCGAGGATGAGCAGCCGGATGCGCGAGGCCGGTGTGACCTTCCTCACACGATCTTGGCCCGGAGGATGTCGTGCAGGTGGATGACCCCGCGGGGGCGCCCGTCGCCGCCGGTGATGACGAGGCTGGTGATGGGGCGCGGCTGTCCATCGATGGTGTGACTCTCCATCACGTACAGCGCCGTCGCGGCCAGCTCGTCGGCGCCGATCCGGCCGGGCTTGCGGGTCATGCACTCCCCCGCCCGCCGGTCCAGCAGCGACCCGTGGGCGATCTGCTGGCGACGCAGATCGCCGTCGGTGATGACCCCCGCCAACCGGCCCTCGGCATCCACCACCGTGGTCATGCCGAGCCGCTTGGCGCTCATCTCCTCGATGGCCTCCTTCATGGTCGCGTGCTCGGACACCACCGGCAGCGCCTCCCCGGCGTGCATGAGGTCGCCGACCTTGAAGAGAGCCTTCCAGCCCAGCGTCCCTCGCGGGTGCAGCGCCGCGTAGTCCTCCGGGCGCAGCCCGCGCCTGTCGAGGAGTGCCATGGCGAGGGCATCGCCCATGGCCAGCGCCGCGGTCGTGCTCGAGGTGGGTGCCAGGTTCATCGGGCACGCCTCCTCGCGCACTCCCACGTCCAGCACCACGTCGGACTGCCTGGCGAGGGTGGAGGCGGAGCTCCCGGTCATCAGGATGAGCGGGGCCCCCAGACGCTTGATCGGCGCCAGCACCGCCAAGACCTCGTCGGTCTCGCCGGAATTGGACAGGGCCAGGACCACGTCCTCTCGCGCCACCATCCCGATATCGCCGTGGACGCCCTCGGCGGGATGGAGGAAGTAGGCCGGGGTGCCGGTGCTCGCGAAGGTCGCCGCGATCTTGCGTCCGATGATCCCGGACTTCCCCATGCCGGTGACGATCACCCGCCCGCGGCAGCCATGCAGCAGCTCCACCGCACGGACGAAGCGGCCATCGAGCCGCGGGCACAGGGCGAGGATGCTCTCGGCCTCCAGCCGCAGCACGCGCTCGGCCAGCGCGATCAGCCGCCCCCGGTCCGTCACGGCGTCCCGAGGGCGGCCCGGATGGCGCGCATCTCGTCGAGCAGCCGGGGCAGGTCGTCCAGCCGGAGCATGTTGGGGCCGTCCGACAGGGGCCGCCCATCCTCGAGGAGCCGGTCCGGGTCCTCGTGGATCTCCAGGAAGAGCGCATCCACGCCCACCGCCACCGCGGCCCGCGCGAGGGCCTGCACGTGCTGCCGTTCCCCGCCCGAGCGGTCGCCGGCGCCCCCCGGGAGCTGCACGGAGTGCGTGGCGTCGAAGACGACGGGGTAGCCGAGGGCACGCATGATCGAGAGGCCGCGGAAGTCCACGACGAGGTTATTGTAGCCGAAGCTCGTCCCCCGCTCGGTCAGCAGGATGTCCTCGTTCCCCGTGGACCGCAGCTTGTCGACCACGTTCCGCATGTCGTGGGGGGCGAGGAACTGCCCCTTCTTGACGTTGACGGGCTTGCCGGTGCGTCCGCACGCCAGCACGAGATCCGTCTGGCGGCAGAGGAAGGCCGGCACCTGGAGGACGTCCAGCACCTCCGCCGCGGGCTCCACCTCGGCCGCCTCGTGGACGTCCGAGAGCACCGGCAGGCCGGTCACCTCCTTGACGCGGGCGAGGATGCGTAGCCCTTCCCGGAGCCCCGGTCCCCGATAGGAGCGCACCGAGGAGCGGTTGGCCTTGTCATAGGACGACTTGTAGATGAAGGGCACTGCCGCGTCCCCGGTCGCTCGCCGGAGCCGCTCGGCCATCACCAGGGCGTGGCGTTCGTCCTCGATGGCGCAGGGCCCGCCGATCAGCGCCAGCGGAGCCTCGCCGCCGATGGTGATGCCGCCGACCTTGACGGCGCGCATGGTCATCGGCCGGACTGGCGGTCCAGCGCGGCCGCGATGAAGGCCGCGAAGAGTGGATGGGGCTCCCATGGGCGGGAGCGGAACTCCGGATGGAACTGGCTCGCCACGAACCAGGGATGATCCGGCAGCTCGATGATCTCCACGAGCTGCTTCTCCGCCCAGATGCCCGAGATGCGCAGGCCGTTTTTCTCGAGCGTCGCCAGGTAGTCGTTGTTGACCTCGTAGCGGTGCCGGTGGCGCTCCTGGATGATCCCCTGCCCGTAGGCCTTCATGGCCTGGCTGCCCTCGCTCAGCACGATCGGGTAGAGCCCGAGCCGCATGGTCCCGCCCTTGGCCGTCACCTCCCGCTGCTCGGGCAGCAGATCGATCACCCGGTGGGGCGCTCCCGGATCGAACTCGGCCGAGTTGGCCCCCTCGAGCCCGCAGACGTGCCGCGCGTACTCGATCACCGCGCACTGCATGCCCAGGCAGATCCCGAGATAAGGGATGCGCTGCTCCCGCGCGTGGCGGATCGCCTGGATCTTGCCCTCGATCCCGCGGTCGCCGAAGCCGCCCGGCACCAAGAGGCCGTCCAGCCCCGTCACGGGCGCGCCGAGCCCCTCCCGCTCCAGGCGCTCGGCGTCCACCCAGGCGATGTCCACCGCCGCCTCGCTGGCGATCCCGCCGTGGGCCAGCGCCTCGTAGAGGCTCTTGTAGGAGTCCTTGACCTCGATGTACTTGCCGACGATCCCGATCCGGACGCGGCGGCGGGGCGCCTTGAGGCGGCGGACGATCTCCTGCCAGCGCGAGAGGTCGGCGGAGCGCGGGGGAAGGCCCAGCAGCCGGCCGACGATCTCGTCGAGCCCCTGCTCGTGGAAGGCCAGGGGCACCTCGTAGATGGTGTCCACGTCGCGGGCGGCGATGACGCCGTCGTCGTCCACGTCGCAGAACAGCGCGATCTTGGACTTGATGGCCGCCGTCAGCGGGTGCTCCTTGTCCGTGCGGCACAGCAGCACGTCGGGCTGGATCCCGATGGCCCGCAGCTCCTTCACCGAGTGCTGGGTGGCCTTGGTCTTGAGCTCGGCGGCCGCCTGGATGAACGGCACCAGCGTCAGGTGGACGTAGATCACGTTGTCCTTGCCCACGTCCTTCTTGAGCTGGCGCGCGGCCTCCAGGAAGGGCAGGCCCTCGATGTCGCCCACCGTCCCGCCGATCTCCACGATCACCACGTCGACCCCGCTCGCCACCTTGCGGATGGAGGCCTTGATCTGGTCGGTGATGTGCGGGATCACCTGCACCGTGCGCCCGAGGTAGTCCCCGCGGCGCTCCTTCTCGATGACCGTCCCGTACACCTTCCCGGTGGTGATGTTGTTGTCACGCGCCATGCGCGCGGAGGTGAACCGCTCGTAGTGCCCCAGGTCCAGGTCGGTCTCGCCCCCGTCGTCGGTGACGTAGACCTCCCCGTGCTGGTAGGGGCTCATCGTCCCGGCGTCCACGTTGATGTAGGGATCCATCTTCTGGAGCGTGACGCGGAATCCCCGGGCCTCGAGCAGCGATCCGATGGAGGCGGCGGCCAGCCCCTTGCCGAGCGAGGACACGACGCCGCCGGTGACGAAGATGAATTTGGGATTCACCTGGGCTCTCCTTTCTCGTGGGTCCGCGCCCGCCTCACCCATCGCTCCACCAGGGCCCGTTCCCCGGCCCGAGTGGAGACCGCCCCATCCAGCCGCCGGTCCCTCAGCCGGCCGAGGCACCGGGCCACCTGCGGGCCGCGCGGCACGCCCAGCTTCACGAGCTCGCCACCCGACAGCAGCGGCCGTACCGCATGCCCTTGGCGGAGGAACCACTCGATGGCCCGCCGGGTCCGCCGGCCACCGAGCAGCCAGGCCCCGATCAGGACGGCAGGCGCTGCCGGCCGGAGCGCCGCGGCCGTCGCGCTCGGACGCCGCCGGCCGGGGGACTCGAGCCGGCCCGCCAAGGCGACCGCGGCGCTCGCCTCCAGCCGGACCCGCGGCGCGCCGGTGATCGCCAGCCGATCGAGACAGCGTCCGGCCACCGCGGCCGGCTGATCCAGCAGAAGCGCCACCAAGGCCAGCTCCTGCGGGTCGAGCGCCACGCCCATGACCTGGAAGCGGCGAGCCAGCCCCCGCCCCCTCGCCAGCCGGGCCCGCGTCGCCGGGGAGGCCCGGTAGCCGGGATCCCAGAGCGTGAAGGCGCCCCACCCCAGGAGCTCCTGCAGCGCCGTCCACCCATCGGGCTCGGCCGCGATCAGGGCCAGCTCGGCGCGCAGCCGCTGTCCCGAGAGCAGCGGATAGCGTCCCACGCGGAGCGCAAGGCGGAGCGCCTGGACCCCCTGCCGCTCCAGCCTCAACCCGAGCCTGGCCCCATAGCGAGCCGCCCGGAAGATGCGCGTCGGGTCCTCCACGAACGAGAGGGGGTGCAGCGGGCGGAGCCGCCGCGCCCGGAGGTCCTGCTGCCCTCCCACCGGATCGACGAGCTGGCCGAACTCGGACGGCGACAGCGAGATCGCCATGGCATTGACGGAAAGGTCCCGCCGACGCAGGTCCAGGGCCAGCGACGCCGCCCGAACCGCCGGGAGCGCGCCGGGGGTCCCGTAGCGCTCCTGGCGCGCGGTGGCGATGTCGATGCGGGCGAGCGGGACGCCATCGCCGGTGACAGCCCCCTCGATTGCCGCGGTGCCGAAGCCCGAGTGCATCACCACGTGCCCGCGCACCTCCTCGGCCAGCCGTCGCCCGAAGGTGATCCCGTCCCCTTCAACAACGAGATCCACGTCCAGGGGGTCCCGCTCAAGCAGCAGATCGCGGACGAACCCCCCGACGGCGAACGTGGGCATGCCCAGGACCTCGCCGACCTTCCCGGCAACCCTGAGCAGCCAGAGGCGGGCCTCGGCGTTGCGGTGCCCCAGCCGCTCGAGACGCGGCAGCACCGAGAGCGCCGGCGCCATGGGCAGGAGAGCCGTCCCGTCCACCAGGCCCAGCAGTCCGCCCCCGGCCACGATCACCATCGGCGCGCCGCGCATCAGGCAGCGCCGCACGCTCACCTCCGAGGCCGAAGGCGGCACGCAGGGGAGCCCCACCCAGGCCAGGTCTCCCGCCGGCATGGTCCCGAAACCCCACTCGACCGCTCGTCTCAGGTCGTCCCGGCGCACGGCCGCGCCGCGCCCGAGGACCATCACGGTCGCCGACGCGCGTTCGAGGGCGTCGAGCGCGTGGCGCACCCTGATCCCGGGCGACCCGGTGAGGGCGGCGCGATCCATGAGGCCGGCCGCCCCCGGATCGACCTGCGGATAGACGGAGCCCGCCTTCGCCATGGCCGTCAGCCTGCTCGACGACGGGCGACAGCTCCCGGCCGCGCGATGGCCGCCCGTGCGCCCGCTCCGGCGCGCGCGGGAGGCGCGGCGAGGCGGGCCCGAGGATGAAACCTCCGGTACATCTCCTTCACCACGTCGGAGGCGAGGTGCGTGTAGATCTGGGTGGTCGAGATGTCGGCATGGCCGAGCAGGGCCTGGACGGAGCGGAGATCGGCGCCCCGCTCCAGCAGGTGGCTGGCGAAGGAGTGGCGCACGGTGTGCGGCGACACTGCGGCGCGCAGCCCCGCCCGTCGCGCCGCGCGCCTGAGGATGGCCCACAGCGCCTGGCGGGAAAGGGGCCGCCCCGATCGGTTGAGGAACAGCGTGCCGGGGTCGCGGCGCTTCACGAACGCGCTCCGCGCGGTGCGGAGGTAGAGCCCGACCCAGTGGAGCGCCGACGCCCCCACGGGCAACAGCCGCTGCCGACTCCCCTTGCCGGTACAGATCAGGTAGCCCGCTTCCAGGTTGAGGTCCTCGAGCCGGAGCGTCACGCATTCGGAGGCGCGCATACCGGAGGCATAGAGCAGCTCCAGCACGGCGCGGTCCCGGAGGCCGTCGGGCCGCGTCGGGTCCGGCGCCTCCACCAGCGCGGCGGCACCGGCCTGGGACAGTGTGCGCGGCAGCCGCCGCGGGAGCCGCGGGCTTTCGACGTGCTCGGCGGGATCCCGGCGCAGGGCGCCCGTCTCGAGCAGGAACCGGTACAGCCCGCGGACGGCGGAGAGGTGGCGCGCCGCGCTGCGTGTTCCGAGGCCGCGTGCGCGGAGTGAGGACAGGTAGCCGGTCAGATCCTGCGGACCCACCGCCTCGATGGCGCGGCCGCCTTCGCGCAGGAACCGCACGAAGCGGGCGAGGTCCCGCCGGTATGCGAGCAGGGTATTGTGGGAGGCCCCCCGCTCCATCTGGAGGGTCCCGAGGAACTCGACCACCCGGTCCATCAGGAGACTCGGGGCGGCTGCCCGAAAGGAGCGAACGTGACGACGCCCCGGCGGCGGCCCTTCGTGTCCCTACCGGCCGCGCCCGGGGCGCTCGAGGCATACTGCACAAGCATGAGGAAGTCTATCACCCGCTCCCCGTGGAAGGCAAGTTCTCACCCCGGCGCCGCAGCAGCCCGAGCAGCGACGTGAGCTCCGGCGCGCGGAGCAGCGCCGCGGTGGCGGCATAGATCACGGCGCCGCCCCCCAGCGTGCCGAGAGTCCAGGCGGCGCTGCGCCAGGTTCCGGCGGCGCCCGGGTGAAGCCACAAGCACCAGAGCAGCAACGGCACCGAGGCGCCCAGCGTGCGGGCCAGCGACCGCGTGAGCCCGGCGCCGCCCAGCGGGCCCAACCGGCGCCGCAGCAGCCAGCCGAGGGCGAGCAGGCTCGCGTAGGACGCCAGGGAAGAGGCCAGCGCCAGCCCGGCGTGCCGGAGCGGTTCCATGAGCAGCAGTGCGAAGGCCACGTTCACGGCCAGGGTGAGGAAGCCCACGCGGACGGGCGTCCGCGTGTCGCCCAGGGCGTAGAAGGTCTGGGCGGCGAGCCGGGTCGCCGAGAAGGCCGGCAGCCCTACGGCATAGCCCGCCAGGGCTTGGCTCGTGGCCATCGCCTCGGCGGCCCCGAACTCGCCCCGCTGGAAGAGCAACCGGACGATGGGGTCGCCGAGCGCCAGCAGTCCCACCGTGGCCGGGACCGCGATGAAGGCCGACAGCCTGAGCGCGAACCCCAGCGTCGCCACGAGCCCGGCGTGCTCCCCGCTCGCCGCCTGGCGCGCCATGCTGGGCAAGGCCGCGGTGGCCAGCGCGATCCCGAACACCCCGAGGGGAAACTCCATCACGCGATCGGCGTAGTAGAGGTACGAGATGGCGCCGGCGGGCAGCAGCGAGGCGAGCAGCGTGTTCACGAGGACCGTGATCTGCACCGCCGCCAGCCCGAGCACGGCCGGCCACAGCAGCCGGCCAATCCGCGCCACCGCCGGGTGGGACCACTCCGCCGAGGGCACCAGTGGCAGCCCCAGCCGCTTGACCTCCGGGAGCTGCACCGCGAGCTGGCCGAGGCCACCGGCCAGCACACCCAGCGCCAGAGAGACGATCGGCGGCTCCAGGCGCGTGCTCATCAGCACCACGGCGAGGATCATGCCCACGTTGAGCACGGCGGGCCCGAGGGCGGCCGTGAAGAACCGACGGTGGACGTTGAGCGTGCCCATGGCGAGGGCCGAGAGCCCCACCAGCAAGAGGTAGGGGAACATGAGGCGCGTGAGCCTGACGGCCAGGTCGAGGAGCGAGGCCTCCCCGCCCCAGCCCGGCGCGATCCCGGCCACGATCCACGGGGCCAGGAGCACGCCGAGCGCGGAAACCGCGGACAGGGTGACGAGACTGGCGCCGGCCACCGCCCTGAGCATGCGGACGAAGGCCTCCCGATCCCGGCGCGTCAGGTACTCGGTGAACACGGGGATGATCGCGATGGACAGCGCGCCCTCGGCGAGGAGCCGCCGCAGGAGGTTGGGAATGCGGAAGGCCACGAAGAAGGCATCCGTCACCGGGCCGGCCCCGAAGGCCCGCGCGACGACCATGTCGCGCACGTAGCCGAGGATGCGGCTCGTCAGGGTGGCGAGGCCGATGGCGCCCACGGCGCTCATCACACCGGCCTGGACGGCCTTCTGCGCGTCGCTCACTCGGACAAACTCCTTGACAGGGCCGGGTCCCGACGGTACGTTCGACTCTCCAGCCGAATCGACGCGACAGGAGGGATCGCGACGTGGCCAATATCCGGTCCGCGATCAAGCGGATGAAGCAGAACGAGAAGCGCCGCCTGCGCAATCGCGCGGTGCTGCGCCGGGTGCGCTCCGCCGTCAAGGAGGCGCGTGCGGCGGTGAGCGGCCCTTCGAGCGATCCCAGGGCGGCCGTGCGCGAGGCGATCCGGACGCTGGACAAGGCCGTCACCAAGGGCGTGGTCCACCGCAACACCGCCGCTCGCAAGAAGTCCGCCCTCGCCCGCAAGCTCGCCGCATCGCCCTAGCCGGGATGATTCATGAACCACCACGCGAGACCGGGCGGGTGGCCCCACGGGCCGCACCCGCGCAGCCGGTGGAGTGGG
>Ga0302046_10000790_pt1 | contig 30477 bp, 19 predicted proteins | sample RVTome_11_FD_200261 | JGI IMG/M metagenome (GOLD analysis project Ga0302046, IMG submission 200261) | Soil microbial communities from uranium-contaminated site in the Upper Colorado River Basin, Wyoming, United States - RVT147D111 (version 2) ...
CCTCGGCGTCAACGCGGTCGCGCGCGCCCTCGGCATCAAGCCGCCCTCGCTCTACAACCACGTCGACGGCAACGACGCCCTCGAGCGGGCGGTCGCGCTCGAGGGCTGGCGCCGTCTCGGCGGCGCGCTCGCCGGCCGCCGCCGCGCGCCCGACCCGCGCGCCGAGCTGGCCGCCATGTGCCGGCGCTTCCGCGACTTCGTACGCGCCAACGGCGCGCTCTACGCGGTCATGGCCGCGACCGCGCTCGACCCCGGCGACGCCGAGTGCCAGGCGGTGATCGCCGCGCTCCTCGGCGAGTTCGAGCGGGTCCTGGCGCCGCTCGGCATCACCGGTGCCGACGCCATCCACGCCATCCGCGGCCTGCGCGCCGCCCTCCACGGCTTCGTGACGCTCGAGCTCGGCGGCCAGTTCGGCCTGCCGCAGGCGATCAACGAGAGCTTCCGCCGCCTGACGGCGTCGCTGATCGCGGGCCTCGGCCCCGGCTGAGCGTCCGCCGCCGCGGCGGCCCCGCGCACCCACGACCGGCGCGGGAATGTCCTTTAGGACTTGCCGCCCGACTTCACGCCGGCGCCGGCGTCTTGACCCGGACGGGCACGCCCTACTATGGCCTCGTCGTCGGTTGGACTCTCCCCTCGCGCTCGGCGAGCGTCTCGACGCCGCTACGGTCGCGGCAAGAAAGGACTCAGGAAATGGGTAAGACCCAGCGCGTCGTTCGATGGCTCGGAATCGCCGGCGTCGTCGCCGGCGTGGGAGCGACGGCGCCGGCGGCCACGGCGCAAACCGTCCTCACCACCTGTGGTCCGGTCGGCCCCGGCGAGTACGTCCTCGACGCCAACCTCGCGGTCGCGGGCGACTGCTTCACGATCACCGGCGACAACGTCTCCATCGACCTCGGCGGCAAGACGCTGACCGGCAACGGCTCCGGAGCCGCCGTCACCGACGGAGGCGTGATGCGCTCGCACCTCGCGTTCCACAACGGCAAGATCCGCGGCTTCGCGATCGGCATCAACCTGCCCATGAGCGGCCACGTGACCCTCACCAAGATAGCCGTCTCGGACAACGTCGCCGAAGGGATCCTCATCGGGGAGTGCTGCAACACCCTCACCGCGGTCAAGGCCGACGGCAACGGCCAGGACGGCGTCCTGATCCTCGAGTGCTGCAACACCGTCATCAAGAGCGCGGCAAAGGACAACGGCGACGACGGATTCGATTTGCAGAACTGCTGCACCACCATCGACAAGAGCAAGTCCGTCGACAACGCCGACGCGGGCTTCACGCTCACGAGCTGCTGCAACTTCATCAACGCCAGCACGGCCTCCGGCAACGACGGCGCGGGGGTGGTCGCAACCGGCTGCTGCAACGTCCTGACGGCCAGCAAGGTGCGGAAGAACGGCGGCGACGGCGTCTTCATGAGTGGATGCTGCAACCTTCTGGTCGGCAGCACGATGACCAACAACGACGGCCGGGGCGCGGCTCTCGTGGACGGCGACAATCAGGCAGTCGCCTGCAAGCTCAGCAAGAACGGCGACATCGGCCTCGACCTGAGCGACGACACCGGCAACTCGGTCACGGCGAGCCAGGCGAGCGGCAACGGCGCCGCCGGCGTGTCCATCATGTGCCCCGGCAACCTCGTCGCCCTCAAGGTCAAGAGCAACGTCGGCCCCGATCTGCTGCAGGACACGTCCGGCGGCGACTGCACCCATCTCGGGTTCAAGGTGCCCTAGCCCGGAGCGGCAATGCGTCGACGCCCGCGCCGAGATCGGGCGTTGCGCGTGGCCGGTACGGCAGGGTAACCCTTTCTCATCATCATCCGGGTCGGCGCGTGACCTGCGCCCGCGGCATGACCCGACAGGAGGCCACCCATGCACAGCACGACCCTCGCCGCCGCCCTCGCCGCGCTTGCGCTCGCCGCGGCAGTCCCCGCCGCGGCCCAGGTGACGTTCGTCGTCGACGACAAGAAGGACCTCCCCGACGCCGCGATCGACGGCGCGTGCGCGACCGTCGAGGGCACGTGCACGCTGCGCGCCGCGGTCCAGGAGGCGAACGCCACCGTCGCCGCCGACACCATCCAGCTTCCCGACGCCAAGCACGCGCTCAAGATCGTCGGCGCCGGCGAGGACGCGGCCGCGACCGGCGACCTCGACATCCTCGAGGACCTCACGATCGAGGGGGTCGGCGTTCGCGACACCAAGATCAAGGGCAAGAAGGACCGGGTCTTCCATATCGCTCCGGACGTGATCATGACCATGACCGAGCTTGCGATCGAGGGCGGCAAGGTCGGCGCCAAGGGCGAGATCGGCGACGAGGTCAACGGCGGCGGCATCCTCAATCACGGCGATCTCACCCTCATCGACGTGGTCGTCACCAAGAACGCCGCCTCCGACGACGGCGGCGGCATCGCGAACCTCGGCGGCATGCTCACGGCGACACGGCTCGAGGTGAGCAAGAACAAGGCCGGCGACGACGCCGGCGGCATCGACAGCGACTCCGGCTCCCTCGTCATGACGGACTGGACGGTCGCCAAGAACACCGCCGGGGACGAGGGCGGCGGCCTCGAGATCGACGGCGGCACGGCGATCCTCCAGGCCGGCACGGTCAACGGCAACAAGGCCAAGACCGGCGGTGCCGGGGGCATCAGCCTCGAGGACGGCGGCAACCTCGAGGCGACCAACGTGACGGTGAGCGGCAACAAGGCCAAGACGATCGGGGGCGGCCTTCACGTCGACAACGGCACGGCGCTGCTCACGAGCATCACGTTCAAGGGCAACAAGGCGGCCGAGGGCGGCGCGATCTTCAACGACGCCGGCAGCACGGTCACGCTCCAGAGCTCGCTCCTCGACAAGAACAAGAAGACCACCTGCGGCGGCGCGATCACGAGCGGAGGCGGCAACGTCGAGGACACGACGAGCTGCGGCCTCGGCGTCGGTGAGATCAGCGGCGTCAAGAAGCTCCAGGTGAAGGGCCTCAAGAAGAACGGCGGGCCGACCCTGACGCACGCCCTCAAGGACGACAGCCCGGCGATCGACGCCGGCGACGACCCCGACTGCCCGAACGTGGACCAGCGCGGGCTCGGGCGCCAGGACGTCCCCGGCATCGGCACCGCGATCTGCGACGCCGGCGCCTACGAGTTCCAGCCGCCGGACCAGCCGTAGCGGCCACGGGGATCTCGACCGCCTGCGGTACGACCGCGAAGGCCGAGCTCGGATCGGCCGGATCGGCGGCGACGAGCCAGCGGTACGTGGCGCGCGTCGGCTGCCGGCTCAGGCTGACGCCGTAGTGCTCGCAGCCGCTGCTCCTGCCGTGGGCTCGCCGGCGTGCGGTGCGCTCGACTTAGGGATCGGGGGTCGCCATAGGCGTCTCTGAACGATACTCCTGCCAGCGAGGGCCACGACCATGCTTCGTCTCTACGACTGCGGGGAGTCCGGCAACTGCTACAAGGTTCGGCTGCTGCTCTCGCAGCTCGGGACGCCCTTCGAGCGCGCCCCGGTCGACGTCCTGCACGGCGAGACGCGGACGCCGGAGTTCCTGGCCATGAACGCGAACGGTCGCGTGCCGCTGGTCGAGTGGCCCGACGGGCGTCGCCTCGCCGAGTCCAACGCCATCCTCTGGCACCTCGCGGATGGCACACCGCTCCTGCCCGCCGATCCGTGGGAGCGGGCGCAGATCCTCCAATGGATGTTCTTCGAGCAGTACAGCCACGAGCCCTACGTCGCGGTGGTGCGGTTCTGGCACTTCGCGGGCAAGGTGGAGCAGAACCGCGCGGCGCTCCCCGAGAAGATGGAGCGCGGCTACCAGGCGCTCGACGTGATGGAGCACCACCTCGCGACGCGCGCCTTCCTCGTCGGCGAGCGCTACACGATCGCCGACGTCGCCCTCTACGCCTACACCCACGTCGCCGACGAAGGCGGCTTCGACCTCGCCCGCGTGCCGGCCGTCCGGCACTGGCTCGAGCGCGTGCGCGCCCAGCCGGGCCACGTGGCGATCACGGACGAGGTCGGGACGCTCGTCGCCTGGCGCTGAAGGGCAGGACCCCGGGGGCTCGGGGAGACGCCCGCGGCTCCAGGCGCTCCGGCGATCCATCTCCTCGTCGGCGAGGGCACGGAGGCCGGCGCCGCCCCGTACGCCTCCGGCAGCGCCCGCGTGCCCCCGAGGCCGGTCAGGCGGCGCAGCGCCACGACCGCGTCGTCCATCAGCGTGTAGGCCACGGGCACGACCGCCCCGCCGAGCTGCGAACGACGCGCCCGCCGCAGGCCGGGGCTTCTCAGGTTCGAAAATCAGTCCAAGGCTTGGGAATCGACGCGGCCGCGCTCACGGGGCTCACCCCGCGCCTGATGACCGGGGCTGCGCCTCAGCGGGCGCCGGCGCCCGCGCCGACGTGGGAGCGCAGGGCCTCCGCGATCCGATCGGCGGCCTCGAGGGCGAGGGCGTGGCCGGCGTCCGGAACGACCAGAACCGCCGCGTCCGGGATCGCCTCGGCGACGCGCGCTGCGTCCCCCGTCAGGAGGTCGGCGCCGCCGCCGAGGACGAGGGTCGGCACCCGGATGCGGGCGAGGTCGCCGATCCGGGTTCCCGACCAGGCCGCCATGCCCGCCGCGTAGCGCCGCAGCACGACGGCCGGAACGCGCGCGACCGTGGCGGCCAGGCCCCGCCGCAGGCGGTCGCGGGCGCGCGGATCGGCGAGCGTCCCCTCGGCGAACATCCAGGGCAGGAGCGCCGCCGCGAGCGCCTCGGCGCTCGCCTCGGCCGCCAGGCGGCACCAGGCGTCGACGACGGCGGCGAGCCGCGCCGACATTTCGACGACCGGCGTGATCAACGTCAGGGTCCGGACGCGCTCGGGATGCGCCAGCGCCAGCTCGATCGCGACCGCGGCGCCGAGGCTCGCGCCGACGACGTGCGCGGCCGCGCCCGCGACCAGCGCGGCGGCGTCGGCGGCGGCGAGCGCGGGTGCGTAGCTCGCCTGCTCGGACGCGTCGGAGAGACCGACGCCGCGCGGATTGACGCCGCGGACGCGATGGCCCGCCGCGAGCAGCGCGGTCTGGCGCGCGAAGACGCCGGCGTCGGTGCCGAAGCCGGGGAGGAGGAGGACATCCTCGCCGCTGCCGCTCGCCGGCACCTCGAGCCGCACCCCCGGGGCGACCTCGACGAGCGCCGCGCGCGCCGCCGCCCAGGCCTGCACGTCGGCGCGCGTGACCCGGCCGCCGGGCCCGGTGCCCGGGATCGACGCTACGTCGATGCCGAGCTCCCGGGCGAGCGCGCGGGCGGCGGGCGCGACGGGCTTGCGTCCGGACGGGCGGCCCACCGGCGGGGGCGCCGCCGGCGCGTCCGCCGCGCCGGGACGCGGCGCGGCAGGAGCTGCCGTCGCCTCGGGAGCGTCGTGCTCGCGCCGGAAGGCCGCGGCGTCGAAGGCCTCGTCGGGAGCGTCCGTGAGCGCCGCGAGCACGCTCCCGCACGGCACCGTCGCGCCGGCCTCGACGTAGACGTGCCGCAGGTAGCCCGACGCCGTCGCCTCGATCTCGACCTCGGCCTTCTCCGACTCGATGCGCAGCACGACGGCGCCCTTGGCGACGAAGCTCCCGCGGGCGACCGGCCACTCGACGACCGTGCCCTCCCGCATCGTCATGCCGAGCTTCGGCATCATGATCGGGGTCGCCACCCGTCCCCCCGGCTCAGCCGAGCGCGCGCACCGCCGCGACGATCTTCTCGGCCGAGGGCATGTAGGCCTGCTCCAGCACCGCGCTGAACGGCACCGGCGTGTGCGGCGCGGTCACGCGGCCGACGGGCGCGTCGAGGAGGTCGAATCCCTTGGTGACGCACAGCGACGCGACGTCGCTCGCGATGCCGCAGCGCGGGGTGGCCTCGTCGACCACCACCAGCCGCCCGGTCCTGGCGAGCGACGCCAGGACGGTCTCCTCGTCGAGCGGCGCCAGCGAGCGCAGGTCGACGACCTCGGCGCTCACCCCTTCGCCGGCGAGCGTCGCCGCGGCCGCGAGCGCCATCTTCACGGTAGCGCCCATGCCGACGAGCGTGACGTCGCTGCCCGCGCGGACGACGGCGGCCGAGCCGAGCGGCACGACGTAGTCGCCCTCGGGGACGTCGGCGCTGTCGAACAGGATGCCCTTGGCCTCGCAGAACACCACCGGATCGTCGTCGCGAATGGCCGCGAGCAGCAGCCCCTTGGCGTCGTACGCGTTGGACGGGATCACCGTCTTCAGCCCCGGGATGCCGGCCGTGATCCAGTAGAGCGACTGCGAGTGCTGCGCGGCCGACTGCATGCCGGCGCCCGTCACCGTGCGCACCGTCATCGGTACGCGCGCCTTGCCGCCGAGCATGTAGCGCAGCTTCGCCGCCTGGTTCAGCAGCGGATCGAGGCAGACGCCGAGGAAGTCGATGAACATCAGCTCGACGACCGGCCGGAGGCCCGTCATCGCCGCGCCCACGGCGGTGCCGAGCATGCCCATCTCGCTGATCGGCGTGTCGAGCACGCGTTCGGGACCGAAGCGCGTACAGAGCCCGCGCGTGACGCCCATGATCCCGCCCATCTCGTCGGTGCCCTCGGCCGCGCGCGTGCCGCCGCCGGCGACGTCCTCGCCCATCAGGATCACGTCGGGATCGGTCTCCATCGCGATGACGAGCGCCTCGTTGATGGCGAGCGCGGTCGGAATCTCTCGTGCCATGGCTCTACTCCCCTCCGTAGACGTCCTCGAGGACGGCCGCGGGCTCGGGCAGCGGATCGCGTTCCGCGTCGGCAACCGCCGCCTCGAGCTCGGCCGCGACCTCGCCGTCGACGCGCCGGAGCTCGCCGGCCTCGACGCGGCCGTCGCCGACGACGCGTGCCTCGAAGCGCACGAGCGGGTCGCGCTGCCGCCGCCACTCGTCGGCCTCGCCCCGGGCACGGTAGGTGAGCGGGTCGCCGACGTAGTGGCCGTAGTGGCGGTAGGTCTTGCACTCGAGCAGGGTCGGCCCCTCGCCGGCCCGCGCCGCGGCGATCGCCCGCCCGGCCTTCTCGTAGACGTCGAAGAAGTCGTTGCCGTCGGCGATGTCGCTCCTCATGCCGTAGCTGGTGGCGCGGACGGCGATGTCGGGCACCGGCACGACGAACGCCGTCGGCGTGAACTCGCCCCAGCCGTTGTTCTCGACGACGTACACCGCCGGGAGCTTCCAGTTCGACGCCATGTTCAGGGACTCGTGGAACTGTCCCTGATTGCTTGCCCCGTCGCCGAAGAAGGCGACGGCCACGCCGCCCGTGCGCTTGGTCTTGCAGGTGAGCGCCGCCCCGGTCGCGAGCGGAATGCCGGCGCCGACGATGCCGTTCGCCCCGAGCATCCCGGCGTCGAGGTCGGCGATGTGCATCGAGCCGCCCTTTCCCTTGCAGACGCCGGTCGCGCGCCCGAAGAGCTCGGCCATCATCCCCTTGGCGCGCACGCCCTTGGCGATGCAGTGCCCGTGCCCGCGATGGGTCGTCGCCACGTAGTCGCGCTCGTCGAGCCGCCGGCAGACGCCGGCCGCCACCGCCTCCTGGCCGGCGTAGAGGTGGAGGAAGCCGCCGAGCTTCCCGGCCGTGACCAGCTCGTGCAGCTTCTCCTCGAACACCCGGATCATGCGCATCGTCCGGTACGAGACCAGTAGCTGCTCGTGGGTGAGCTCCATGGTCGCCTCCTCGCCACCTGGCCGGACCGTTGATAGGCGATTTCCGGCCGCGCCGCTACCGGAAGGAGAGAGTGGCGGGTGTGTCCACCGGCACGGACGCGCGTCGGTCCGTCTAGCTCTTGCAGCTCAGCTTGTTGCCGCTCTGGGCGAAGGCGCACTCGGCGGGCGTGAAGACGGCCCGCGCCGACCACGCGTCGTCGGGAAGCGCGGCGAGCGAGATGCGGACGGCGACCGGCGTCCGGCCCTCGCCGACCTGGAAGTCGGCGTCCTTGCCGCTCACCTTCACGTCCCAGCGGTCGCCCTTGCGCTTGAGCTGCACCTGCCGGATTCCTCCCGCGCCGGTCTCGCCGCGGCGATCCCTGAAGAGCCACTTCACGCCGGCCGAGGAGCTCTTGACGGTCCAGCCCGGCTCCTTGCCGCCCGCGCTCGGCGCGGTGGGAATCGCGCGCACCGCGATCGGCTGCCCCGCCGCGTCCTCGAGCGTGATCACGACCGGATGCCGCGTCGGATCGAGGACGGTCTCGCGCAGGAGGAGCCGGCCCCGGATCTTGAGCCGCTCGTCGCCCGCGGGCGGATGGTTCCTGCCGACCGTCAGCCGCACCGCGCCGAGCGGCGCGAGCAGCGCTGCCGGGACGTCGCCCGGGTCGCTCGGATCGGCGCCGGCGCGGCGCTCGTCCGCGTCCAGATGGCCGTCGCGATCGCGATCGACGTTGCGGCCGCCGGACCCGGCGGGCACACCGATATACACCAGGGCGTCGCCGCCCACGAGGGCGCTCCGCAAGTCGCGCTCGTCGACGGTCTCCCACGCGAGCGAGTCGGGGACGAGCACGTCGGCCGAGGGGTCGTAGACCCACCCCCGGTCGGCGCCGGCGAGCGACCCGTACACCACCAGGTCGCACTTGCCGAGGGCGGCTTGCGCGGCCAGCGTCCCGATCTCCGACACGACGGCGGCGCTCTTCTTGTTGCCGGCGGTGACCAGCACCTCGTGCCCCACGCAGGGCGCCGTCCCGGTCGGAAAGGACGTCAGGAATGCCGCCAGGTTCACGCCCTTTTCAGGCTCCGACGGCGGCGTCTGAAAGCTCAGGAGCTCGACCATCCCGAACGCGCCCGCGTGGCCGAAGCCGAAGCCGCTGCGCTGCGGACGGTGCGCCTCGCTCAAGGGCTGCGTCATGAGATCCGGCCTGAGCGCGCGGAACGCGCCGCGATCGTAGAGGTTGCGGAGGTGCGGGGTCTTGACGTCGATCGGCTCGAAGGCGTCGATGTTGAGGGTCAGGTTGGTGCCGAGCGGCAGCGTGTGGCAGACGTCGCACGGCTTCTCCGGGAAGTCGAAGAAGATCTCCTCGCCGACGCGCGGATCGGCCAGCACCGTGGCACCGCTCGGGTCGTTGGCGAGCACCGGGACGCCGCCGGAAAGCTCGTCGTCGAGCGTACGGTAGGGGTTCGGGGGCAAGCGGATGGTCCGCAGGAAGTCCGCGAACGCCGCCATCTCGGCCGGCGCCAGCGGCGCGCCGCGACCGAGCAGGCCGGGGAAGGCGCCGTTGAAGACCTCGAGGCTCGCCCGGTCGCCCGTCCAGTGGTGGGGCGCCGTGCCGTCGAGGCCGCGGAGGGTCTGCGTCGCCTTCGGTCCCTTCAGGGGATGGAACCCGGGCGCGCCCGACGGGCTCGGGCCGAAGACCACCCAGGGCGCGTCGGCGTACGCGACGAACGCGCCCTGAGGGTTCCCGAGGTTCCACGACAGCCCGTCGCGGTCCCCGAAGACGTGACAGGTGGCGCACGAGAGGTCGCCGTGCGCCGAGGTACCCTCGGCGTCGTAGAGGAAGCGCCGCCCCTCTTTGACGAGGGCCGGGGTGGGATCGAACGCCGGCGGGCCCGCGATGCCCGTGGTCGCGAGCGCGGCACCGCTGGCGAGGTCGAGCACGCCGAGCGTGTTGTCGCCGTGGTTGACGACGTAGAGGACGCCGTCCTCCTCGTTGAGCGCGATCCCGCTCGGGTTCCGGCCCACCGGGTAGCGGTCGAGGACCGCGCCCGTCGCGCCGTCGAGGACGCCGACCTTGTCCGAGCCGAGCGCGGGCACGAAGAACCGTGAGCCGTCCGCGAGGAACGCACCGCCGCCGGGCTGCGCGAGGCTGAGCGCGCGCTCGGCGGGCGAGCCCGCGGGCGTGCCGTAGTCGACGTGGGAGTTGAGATCGAGGTGCGTCCAGCCGCCGCCCTCGGGATCGGTCACCGAGATGCGCGTCGTGGCGAAGCGGCCGCGCAGGTTGGGCTCGAAGCGGACGAGGTTCCGCGCCGCGGTGTTGGAGACCCAGAGGTCGCCGGTCACGGGGTGCGTCGCGATGCCGAGGAGGATGGTGCCGGCGCCGGCGATGTTGCGTGCCACGGTCCGGGTGGCGGTGTCGATGACGACGACGTCGTAGTCGGGGAGCTCGATGCCGATGTACGGCGACCAGTCGCCGCCGGCGTCGTCCGTCCAGATGCCGAGGGCGGGATCGTGCTGCACGATCAGGTCGCGCCGGAACCAGATCGGCGGCAAGGTCGGATCCAGAGGCGGGTCGAGCGCCGGGGGGCCGCCCAGCGCGTGGACGACGTGGCCGTGCAGGAGCGTCGAGCGGTTCCCCGACAGCAGGCTCACCAGGTAGAGCTCGGACCCGTCCGCGCTGCGCGCGAAGGCGAAGGGATCGTCGCTGAAGATGCCGGCCGGCCCGGTGTCGATGCGGCCGGTCACGGCCTTGGTCGCGAGGTCGACGACGTCGACCCGGTCGTCGGGGCCGGAGACGCTGACGAAGGCGCGGCCGCCCGCGAACTCGACGTCGGTCGGCTCGTCGCCGACGGCCACGACGTGCGTCACGGCGCGCGCGGCGAGGTCGACGACGTCGACGGAGTCGGAGAGGTGATTGACCACCCAGACCTCGCCGGCGTCGGGCCGGCGGCGCACGCTCACCGGCTCGAGGCCGACCCGGACCTCGTACGCGAGCACGGGCAGGCCGCCCGGCGCGACCGTGAAGACCGCGAGGCGCTTGTCGGGCGTGTTGACGACGTAGAGCTCCCGGGCCGCCGCGTCGTACGCGACCGGGCGGACCTGCGGGGACTCGAAGTTGGTGAAGTCGGAGGCCGGCGCGGAGCCGGGGAGGAGCAGCGGCATCAGGACGAGGAAGCTGGTGACGGCTCTCACGGTGGCCTCCGGTGCGGCGTGGCGTCGTTCGCGGGCGCCCTCGGCCGGGTGGAGCCTTCTTGCACGAGCAGGGCGGGGACGGAAAGCGAAAACGTCACCGGTCCCGCCCGGCGGATCGGCTACGGACAGGGAGGGCACGTCGCGTCGCCGGCCGGCAACGGCGTGGGATTCGCGGCGGTGGAGGCGGCGGTCACGGGAGGTCGACCGCCGACGGCAGGCAGAGCTCGGTCGGGCGCTTGATCCCGATCTCGCGCGGACCGAACTGGTCGTGCACGAAGAGCGGAGCGCGGCCGGTGAAGCGCGGCCGGCGCTCGGGCCGGACGCGGTAGCAGGCGAGCGCCGCGCCCGGCGTCCGGATCGGCTCGCCGTTCTTGCCGGCGGCCAGGCAGACGTGGGACGGACGCTTGACGTCGACCTGGAGCGCGCCGAACTGGTCGGCGACGGCCAGGCCGTCGCGGCGCGCCTTGGCGCCGACGACGTGGTAGCACTGGAAGTGATCGAGCGCGATGTCGCCCGGCGCCCCGGGGTCGGCGGTGAGGCTCTTGTGCGTCGGGGTCATCAGCAGCCGCGGGCGGATGAAGTCGACGTCGATCGTCCCGAGCTCGTTGGTGACGGCGAGGTGCTTCACCTTCGCGAAGCGCGGCGTGCGGTCCTGGAGCTCGTAGGCAAGGAGATGGCGCGCGTCGCCCGGCGCGCCGGCGTCCTGGCCGTCGAGGCTGGCGGGCGCGCAGAGCCGGGTGGGGCGGCGCAGCACCGCGGTCCTGCCTCCGAGGCCGTCGGCGACGTGGACCTCCGGGATGGCGTCGACCCGCTCGCGCTGGATGGAGTAGCACTGGAAGCGCCGTAGCGGGGCGCTCGGATCCGCGGTCGCGGTCGCCATCGGCGTCGGCAGCAGGGTCGGGGTCGGCGTCGCGGTCGGCGTCACGGTCGCGGTCGCTGTCACGGTGGCCGTCGGCGTCGGGGTCGCCGTCACCGTCACGGTCGCCGTCACGGTGGCCGTCGGCGCGGCGGTGCCGGTCGGGGTCGGCACCGCGGTCGCGACCGAGAGCCCGATGACGACGGCGCGCGGGCCGGGCGGCGGCTCGCAGGTGTTCGTGCACTCCCCGTTGATCTCGTCCTCGGTCTCGCAGGCGCGGCAGAAGCCGGCGAGGTCGTCGAAGAAGCAGCTCACGTTGAGCCCGTCGCGCCCGATCCCCCACGCGATCGCGCAATCGGCGGGCTCGCCGACGCCCTCGCAGTTGGGCTCGTTGAAATCCCCCGCGAAGAGCGTGCGCTCGGGATCGTCGCACCCCTGACACTCGTTCGGACAGAACGCCGGACCGTCGGCGGTCTGCCCGCAGCGCTGGCACTGATCCTCGCTGTCGCTCGCGCACGAGATCGCGGCCCCGCCGGCGAGGTACCACGACGCGTTGCACGTCGTCTCGTCGGGGGCCGCCGGGCAGAGGTCGTCGAAGAAGCCCTGCGTGGAGCCGAGCAGGTTGGTGGCCGTCGGATCCTTGCAGGTGACGTCGCGGCACTCGTCGGTGGCGAGCACGTCGAGCATGCCGAACGGGCCGAGAAAGTAGCCCGCCGTGAGGTCATTGAGCGTCGTCAGCGTGGCCGGGTCGACGCTCGGGAAGGCCGCCGCGCCGGGCGGCGTGAGCGCGAGCTCGTCGTGACAGGGCACCGCGTGGCGCGCCATCGCGCCGGGCACGACGACGTCGAGCCACTCGAACCCGCCCGGGATGCGCGACTGGTTGAGGGCGAAGAGGCCGCCGCCGGTTCCCACGAAGGCGGCAAGCTCGGCGGCGTGCTTGTTCATTTCGGCGACCTGCTCCGGGCTGATGCCGTTGTGCGGCGTGTCGGCCGTCTGGCTCGCGACGTAGACGATGCCCGCGTCCGCGATCGAGGGATTGGTCTGCCCGAGCAGGAAGCCGGTGATGTCGTCGACGATGATGCGGGTCCATCCGAGACCGGGGAGGACGGACTCGTCGAACCCGGCCTCGAAGCCCTCGACGGCCGTGGTGTCGTTGCAGCCGAAGCAGGCGGCGAGCATGTTGCCGTTCGCGACCAGCGGCCCGAGGCGGTCGAAGCCGTCCTGGATGAAGAGGAACCCGCCCTGGTTCACCTCGGTGCCGGGCGTGAAGAAGCAGGGCGCCGGCACGTAGCCTACCGTGTTGTGCCAGGTCGACGTGCAGGCGGCCTCGTCGCCGGCGCGCTGGTTGCAGCCGGTCTCGCCCGACTCGGGCGTGAACTCCGTGAATGTCGGGTCCTCGCAGACGGCGCACTGGTTGATGCAGTCGCCGTTGATGCGCTCGGCGACCTCGCAGGAGTGACACTCGCTGGTCCCGCCGTCGAAGAAGCACGAGAGCGGCGCGCTCGTGAACCGGTTCAGCACCCAGGCCGCCTCGCAGCCCGCCTGGTTGCCGTCGAGCAGGCGGCAGCCGTCGGGCAGGGCCGAGTTCCCGGCGAAGCTCGTGCGCCCGGCGTCGGCGCACGGAAAGCAGCTATTGGTGCAGAGGCCGTTCTGCTGGCTGAGCTCGTCGCAGATCGTGCACGCGCCCTGCGTGAAGTAGCACGAGCTCGGCAGGCCGGCGTGGTTGAGCTGCCACGCGGCGTCGCAGCTCGCCTCGTCGGTGAGCTGGCCGCAGCCTGCGGTCGTGTGATCGCCGGCGAAGGTCGTCCGCGTCGCGTCCTGGCACGAGACGCAGGTGTTGTCGCAGAGGCCGGCGGCGGCCCGGTCCGGATCGCAGCCGCGGCACTGGTCGGCGTCGAAGTGGCCGACGGCGTCGGGCGAGAGTCCGGCGATGATCATCGGCCCGGTCCCGCCGGCACGCGCGGCGCCGGCGGTCGCGAGGACGCACCACAGCGGAAGAAGGACTACGGACACGCGGTTCCTGGACATCGGGCTCTCCGGTGGAAGCGTGCAGACGCTCGGTTCGAGGTCTCTCGGAGCGAGAGGCGGGGATACGGCGCACCGTAGCCGACCGGGAGGGGATCACGGCGCGACGAGGCCTGTCAAGCGAATCTCGCGGGCGGTCGCCCCCCGCCACCGGGGGCGGCGGTGCGTCAATCCGATACGGCCTTGAGCTGGCCGTCGTGGTTGCGCCGGGTGGCGGCGAAGGTCGCCTCCCAGCATTGGCCGTCGCTGCCGGCGAGCTGGGCGGTCACGGGCAGCGTCTGGATCGGCAGGAACCCGAGCGCGAGGCTCGCACTCTTGCCCTTCACCACGATCTTGGCGCGGCCCTCGTCGCCGGCCTTGAGCTCGATCTTCTGGATTCCGTCGGGCGTGAGATCGCGGTCGGCGTAGCGAAAGCCCTTGCGGGTCGGCTTCCAGCACGGCTTGCCGCCGCACGTGCCGCCGGCCGGCGCGGCAGCCTCGAGCAGGACCGCGCCGCCGCCGTCGACGAGGCAGAGGGCGTAGCCGGTCGCGGCAAGCGGGTTGCCGAGGTCGGCGGCGGCCGTCGCCGGGCCCTTGGCGAGCGTCCACACCAGGCGATCGCCCTGGTCGGGGGTCGTGTCCTTGATGAGCAGGCGCGACTTCCCGGACGCGACGGCCGCCCGGCAGCCCGCCGTCGGGCACGTGGCGCAGCCCGGGCCGCCGCCGCGCCCGAACGAGCCGGCGACCCGGAGGTCGCGCGACGACGCGCCGACCATCACCCGGTAGCAGCCCGCTGCCACCTGCCAGCTCGCCGACGCCACGTCCCAGTAGGAGAGCGCGCGCTCGTCGAGCGTGAAGGCGACGGTGGCGCGCGCGCCGGGGTCGAGCACGATCTTCTGGAACCCCTTGAGCGCCCGCGGCGGCTGCGCGACGGCGGTCGCGGGGAGGCCGACGTAGAGCTGCACGACCTCCGCGCCGCGCCGGCCGCCGGTGTTCGTCACCGCGACCCGTACCACCGGATCGGGACCGCCGAGGTCGATCGCGAGGTCGGAGTACTCGAAGCTGGTGTAGCCGAGGCCGTGGCCGAACGGGAACAGGACGTCGAGGCCGTGCTCGTCGTACCAGCGGTAGCCGACGAAGATCCCCTCGGAGTACTCGGCCATCTCGGCCACGCCCGGCCAGCGCTCGGGGTGGCCGAAGAAGGGCGTATCCTCCTCGCGGAGCGGGAACGTGACCGGGAGCCGCCCGCCCGGCTCGGCGTCGCCGAAGAGGACGTCGGCGAGGGCGTGCCCGCCCTCCTGTCCCGGGTACCAGGCCTCGAGGATCGCGGGCACCGCGGGCTCCCAGGGCATGAGCACCGCGCTCGCGGTCTCGAGGACGACGACGGTGCGCGGATTCGCGGCCGCGACGTCGGCGATCAGGCCGTCCTGATCGGGGTCGCCGAGCTGGCAGCTCAAGCCGAGGCAGGTGCGATCGAGGAACTCGGTCGCGGCGAGGCTCGCGAAGACGACGGCAACGTCGGCCGCCGCGGCAGCGTCGCGGGCGCGCGCACGATCGCTGCCGTCGTCGCAGACGACCGCGATGCCGGCGCTCGCGGCACGCGCGCCGATACCCTCGCAGGGCGTGACAGGATCGACCGGATCGACCGCCGAGCTGCCGCCGCCTCTTATATAGGTCGTGGCCGCGGAGCCGATGAGGGCGAGCGCGGCGAGCGCGCCGTCGTCGAGGGGCAGGAGCGGGGCGCCGTCGCCCGCCGCCGGCTCGTTCTTCAGGAGCACGGCGCCGTCGGCGGCGAGCGCGCGCGCCGCGGCGGCGTTGGCGGAGACGTCTCCCGCGAGCGGCAGCTCGGGCCGGTCGAGCATGCCGAACGCGAACATGGTCCGCAGGATGCGGCCGACGTGGTCGTCGATCGTCGCCATCGACACCAGGCCGCCGGTGACGGCCAGGTCGAGGAGCAGCGGCGTGTACCAGAACTGCATCGGCATCTCGAGGTCGGTGCCGTTGTTGGCGGCGCCGATGGTGCTGCGCTGCGCGAGCGCCCAGTCGGTGAGCGCGATGCCCGCGAAGCCCCACTCGCCCTTGAGGAGGCCGTTCACCAGCGGCCCGTGCTCGGTCATGGGGATGCCGTTCACGCGATTGTAGGCGAGCATCACCGTCCCGGCGCCGGCCTCCCGCACGGCGGCCTCGAACGCCGGCAGATAGATCTCCCGGAGCGTCCGGTCGTCGACCTCGGCGCTCACCGTGAAGCGGTTGATCTCGTGGTTGTTGGCGACGAAGTGCTTGGGATCGGCGACGATCCGCGCCACGTGCCCCGAGGGCAGGAGGCGCTCGCGCTGGATCGCCGTGACGACGGCGACCGCGAGCCGCGCCGCCAGATGCGGATCCTCGCCGTAGCTCTCGAAGGCGCGTCCCGAGGCGGGATAGCGGACGATGTTGACCATCGGCGCCAGGACGACGTCGACCCGGCGCTTGGTCGCCTCGTCGGCGAGGAGATCGCCGGCCAGGTCGGCGACGGCGGGATCGAAGCTCGACGCCAGCGCCATCGGCGACGGCAGCCCGGTCGCGCCGCCCGGCCGCAAGCGAAGGCCCGAGGGACCGTCGTTGTAGTAGACGTCGGGCACGAACAGCGCGGCGATGCCGTGGCACCAGCCGGTCGCCGGGTCGCCCGTGAGCGCGCCCAGAGGCTCGTCACCGGCCATGAGAGAGAGCTTCTGCGCCCGGGTCATCGCGCCGAGGAGCGCGGCCGCGCGCGCGTCGGCCGACAATCCGATGTCGCACCAGGCCGGGGCCGGCGCCGGTGCGTCGAGACAACGGAGCGCCGTCTGGGCGGCGGCGGGACCGGCCGCGAGCGCACAGACGATCGCGACGAGAGACGCGGCGGAGCGCATGATCTCCGACCCTATGCGCGGCCGGCCCATCCCGGTCCATCGGGGAAAGCCTGAGATACGCCCGAAAGTTCCCTCACTCGCCGTGCGAGCCGCGTTGCGCTTCCATGGGACGCGTTCTCGCGCCTGGGACGCGCGCTGGGCACCTCTTGTCGGCTCTCGGAAGCGGTGACGCGGGACGCCGCTCCGCCGCGTCGCCCCGGCACGGCGGAGGCGCCTCCCCGCGGCCCCGCCCGCCCTGACACCAACGGTCGGAGTGTGCGATACAACGCGCCATGGAGATCCCGCGCGCAGGCTCCTCCCGTGACGAGGTGCTCCGACGGCTCGCCGAGGCCGGCGGCAACGACGCGCGCCATCGGGACGGCCGCCTCTTCGCGCTCGTCTACGGCATAGACGACGAGCACACGCAGCTCCTCGCCGAGTCCTACGGCATGTACATCTCGACCAACGGGCTCGGCGCGGGCTTCGTCTTCCAGAGCCTCGGTCGCCTCGAGGAGGAGGTGATCGGCGGCACACTGGCGCTGCTCGGGAACCCCGACGGCGCGGGCAATATCACCTCGGGCGGCACCGAGAGCATCATCATGGGCCTGCGCGCCGCCAAGGAGGCGCGCAAGGCCGCCGGCACCCTGCCGGCGGCGCCGGAGATCGTGGTGCCCGCGAGCGCCCACCCGGCCTTCGAGAAGGCCTGCGCGCTGATGGACCTGCGCTTGATCCGGACGGCGCTCGGTCCCGACACCACCGCGGACGTCGCGGCGTTTCGGGCCGCGCTGACGCCCGACACCATCGCCATGGCGGGCTCGGCGCCGAGCTATCCCTACGGGACGGTCGACGACATTCCCGCCCTCGCGGCCGTCGCCGCGGAGGCCGGCGTGCACTTCCACACCGACGCGTGCGTCGGCGCCTTCGCGCTCCCGTGGCTCCGGCGCGCGGGCCACCCCGGCATCCCCGCCTTCGACTTCTCGGTCGCGGGCGTGCGGACGATCTCGGCTGACGTCCACAAGTACGGCTTCGCGGCGCGCGGGACGTCGCTCGTCCTCTACCGCGACCGCGCACTCCAGCGGCGCGCCACGTTCCGGCTCGGCACCTGGGTCGGGGGCCCGTACGTGACGCCGACGCTCGCCGGCTCGCGTCCCGGCGGCGCCATCGCCGCCGCGTGGGCGGTGATGCAGCGGCTCGGACAGGAGGGCTACGCCCGCCTCCACACGGCGCTGCGCCAAACCACCGAGGCGTACATGGCGACCGTCGAGGCGGCGGGCTTTCGCGTCCTCGGCAAGCCGCCGATGAGCCTCTTCGCGTTCGCGAGCGCCGACCCGGCCCTCGACCCGAACGCCGTCGCCGACGAGATGCTGGCGCGCGGCTGGATGATCCTCCGCCAGCCGACGGACCCGCCGTCGCTGCACCTCCTCCTCACCCCCCGCCACGCGCAGGCGCTCGACGACTTCCGTCGCGACCTGGGGGCGGCGGTGGCGGCGGTGCGCGCGAGCGGCGCCCGCTCGGGCGAGACCTCGACCTATACGCGGCCCTCGTCGTGACATGCGCCTGACCATCGCCCGCAAGCTCGCCGTCGGCCTCGCGCTCCTGTCGTGTCTCGGCGTCGGCGCCATGCTCGTCGTCTATCGCGGGTTGGCGACCGTGCAGGAGGCCATGCGACAGCTCGCCGAGTGGCGCGAGCCCGCGAGCACGGCCAGCCACGAGATGGAGATCAACCTCAACGAGATCGCCCTCGCCGTCCACCGCTACGTCGATACCGCGGACCCGGCGGCGCTCGAGCGCATCGAGAGCGACACCGCCGACTTCGAGCGCTTCCTCGCCCGCTACCGCGAGCTCGCCCGCACCGACACCGAGCGCAGCTTCGGCGCCGCCCTCGGCGCGGAGTTCGCTCGCTTCGAGGAGCTCGCCGGCGTCCTGATCGAGGCGAAGGAGCGGCAGGACGCGGCGTTCAGGATCGCGGGCGAGGGCTTCGAGCAGATCGACGCGAGCCTCGACGGCTATCAGTCCGTGGCGGTCGATCTCGCGACCACCACGTTCTCCCCCAAGCTGTTTCTCACCCTCGACCTCGAAGCCGACCTCGCGGAGGTGGGCGTGTGGCTGGCGAACTTCCAACGCACCCACAGCCCCGAGCACCGGGCGCTGATCGAGGCCAACCAGCAGGAGTTCCGGCTCGCGCTCACGCGTTTCAAGGAGCTCTCGCTCACCCCGGACGAGCAGGAATGGGCGCGCACGCTGGAGGCGACCTTCGATCGGACGATCGCGCTCGTGCGGGAGATCGTGGCGCTGGACGACACCCTCCGCACGCAGAGCGGCGCGTTCGACCGCCTCGGCGCGACCCTGGACGATCTCCTCGACGAGCAGGTCCAGGCGGTGGCGTACCAGGCCCTGTACGCGCCCCGGCGGGAGGCCGATCGCGCGACGGAGCGCGTGACCCATGCGCTGCGGCTCCTGATCCCGCTCTTCTTCCTCTCGGCGCTCGCCATCGGCTTCCTGCTGGTCCGGCTGACGACGGAGCCGCTCAAGCGGCTGGTGCGCGGCACGGCCGCGATCAGCGAAGGCAACCTGAGCTACCGGGTGACGAAGGTGACGCGCGACGAGCTCGGCGACCTCGCGGAGCACTTCAACCGGATGGTTGCACGGCTGGAGGCGACCACCGTCTCCAAGGAGCGGCTCGAGGCGAGCGAGGCCGACCTGCGCGCCACGGTCGAGGATCTGCTCAGGGAGATGGCCGAGCGGCTGCGGGCGGAAGCGGAGCAGACCCGGCTGCAGGAGTCGCTTCGCCGGAGCGAGACCATGGCGGCGATGGGCACGCTGGTTGCGGGGGTCGCCCACGAGGTCCGGAACCCGCTCTTCGGCATCTCGTCGACGCTCGACGCCCTGGAGGCGCGCCTCGGTCCGCGCGAGGAGACCCGGCGCCACATCGCCGTCCTCCGGGGCGAGGTCGACCGGCTGAGCCAGCTCACGCGGGATCTCCTGAACTATGGGCGGGCGGGGGGCGCGGCGCACGCGCCCGACGCGATCGCCGCGGCGATCGACGACGCGATCGCCGCGTGCGCGGCACTCGGCCGCGCGGCGGGGATCACGATCGCACGCCACGTCCCCGACGGCGCGCGTGCCGTCGTCATGGACCGCGCTGCAATGACGCAGGTGTTCACGAACCTCATCGAGAACGCCATCCAGCACTCGCCACCGGACGGCATCGTCACGGTGGAGACGGAGGTGGAGCACGACGGGCAGCATTCGTGGCTGCACTGTGCCGTCCGGGACACCGGGCCGGGCTTCCGCGACGAGGACCTCGGACGCGTCTTCGAGCCCTTCTTCACGCGCCGGCGCGACGGGACGGGGCTCGGCCTCTCGATCGTCCAACGGATCGTCGACGAGCACGGCGGACGGGTGCGCGCGGCGAACGTGCCCGACGGCGCGGCCGTGACGGTGAGTCTCCCGCTCGCCGAGCGCCAGATGCTCGCCGGCTGAGGCCCGCATGGCGACTCCGAGGATCCTGCTCGTCGAGGACGAGGCGGCCGTGCGCTTCGGCATACGCGACTTTCTCGAGCGCCACGGCTTCACGGTCGAGGAGGCGGAGACCGTCCAGGGCGCCGAGGCCGCGTTCCGGAGGACCCCTGCAGACGCGGTCGTCGTCGACTACCGCCTGCCCGACGGCAACGCGCTCGATCTCCTGCCGCGGTTGAAGGACCTCGAGCCGTCGCTCCCGGTCGTGATCCTCACGGGACACGGCTCGATCGACCTCGCCGTGCGCGCCATCAAGGAGGGCGCCGAGCAGTTCCTCACCAAGCCGATCGAGCTGCCGGTGCTGCTGGTCGTTCTTCGCCGCCTGGTGGACGACCGGCGCAACCGCCGCAGGCAGCTCGCCGGCCAGGCCCGCGAGTCGCGCGCCGCCGTCGACCCGTTTCTCGGCACGAGCGCGGCGGTCCGCACGCTCGCGGACGAGGCCCGCAAGGTCCTGCCCAGCGAGAGCCCCATCCTGATCCAGGGAGAGACGGGCGCGGGCAAGGGCGTGCTGGCGCGGTGGCTGCACGACCACGGCCCGCGCGGCGACGAGCCCTTCGTCGACGTCAACTGCGCCAGCCTCTCGCGCGAGCTCCTGGAGTCCGAGCTCTTCGGTCACGAGAAGGGCGCGTTCACGGGCGCGGTGGCCCGCAAGATGGGCCTCCTCGAGATCGCGCATCGCGGCACGGCCTTCCTCGACGAGATCGGCGACCTGGATCCTCAGGTGCAGCCGAAGCTCCTCACCGTGCTCGAGGAACGGCGCTTCCGGCGCCTGGGCGCGGTGCGCGACCAGCGCGTCGACGTCCGCCTCGTGGCGGCGACCAATCACGATCTCGCCGCCCTCGTGCGCGACAAGAAGTTCCGCGGCGATCTCTACTTCCGGGTCAGCACCATCCCCCTGGTCGTGCCCCCGCTGCGGGCGCGGCGGGAGGATATCCCCGTCCTCGCCCGGACGCTCCTCGAGAGCATCGGCCACGACCTGCGACGCGGGGCCGTGACGCTCTCGCCGGCCGCCGAGCAAGCCCTCGTCGCCCACGTGTGGCCCGGCAATGTCCGCGAGCTCCGCAACGTCCTCGAGCGGGCCGTGCTGCTCAGCGGCGGCACCCTGCTCGAAGCCCGCGACGTGCAGATTCCCCGCCAGCTCGACGGCGGCTCGCCGGGAGGCGACGCCGCCCTCACGCTGCTCGAGCTCGAGCGGCGCCACATCGAGACCGTGCTGCGGCAGGAAGGTGGCCACGTCGAGCGCGCCGCCGCGCGGCTCGGCGTCCCGCGCAGCTCGCTCTACCAGAAGATCCGGCGGCACGGCATCGTCGTGCCGCGAGCGTGAGGTGCTCGCTCGCGCGGCACCGCGCTTGCATGGTGCGCGGGTGACGGTCGTGCTCATGGGGATGCCGTGACGGACATCGGGCGAGGCCGGCTCCTCGTCGCGGACGACGAGGAGTCCATCCGCTTCGCGATGAGCGAGTACTTCGGCATGCGCGGATACACCGTCGACTGTGCCCGCGACCTCGACGAGGCGGTAGCGCTCCTCGGCCGACACGCCTACGGCGTGGTCGTTGCCGACCTCCGGTTGAGCGCGACGCGCGACGAGGAAGGCTTCGACCTCATCGGACACGTCCGCCAGCGCCGCCCCGCGACGGCGACGATCCTCCTGACGGCCCACCGCTCGCCGGCGATCGATCGCGAGGCGCGCCGCCGCGGGGTCGACGTCGTCATGGTCAAGCCACAGCCGCTCTCCGAGATCGCCCGCGTCATCGACGGAATCCTGGCCCGCCGCCCCTGATCGAGCCCGGGACCGGTCCCGATCCTGGACGGACCGCGTCCAGATCCTGGACGCGAAGCCCCCGGATCCGTGCCCAACCACGCGATCCGCCTGGAGATCGGAGCTGGCTCGTTGATTGCTCCTCACAGTGCCCAAGGTCCGGACGGGTGCGATCCCCTTGCCGTCGAACACCATCCCCGCGAGCATGACGACAACGAACACGAGGAGAAGGAATATGAGGACATCGAGCGTGCGTTGGAGCTTCTACCCGCTTGTCGCCGCGGCATTGATCGCCGGCACCGGGCCCATGGCGTCCGCCGAGGAGACCGTCTGCCGCGGCTCGCTCGGGGCCGTGACGGTCGACAACCTGCGGGTTCCGGATAGCGCCCGCTGCCGTCTCACGCGCACCCAGGTGCAGGGGACGGTCAAGGTCGAGGGCGGAGCGACGCTCAAAGCCAGCCGGATCGCCGTCGTCGGCAACGTGCAGGCCGAGAACGCACGGCTCGTCAAGATCGCCCGATCGACGATCGGCGGCAGCGTGCAGCTCGTGCAGGGGGGGAGCGCGCTGGTGACCAAGACGCATGTCTCCGGCGACGTGCAGCTCGAGTCGAACCGCGGTCCGCTCAAGGCCACGCTCAACACCATCGGCGGCAACCTGCAAGCCTTCCAGAACACCGGCGGGGTGGCCATCAAGCGCAACGAGATCGACGGCAACCTGCAGTGCAAGGAGAACGTCCCCGCGCCGCGGGGAGGACGGAATATCGTCCACGGCAGTGCCGAGGATCAGTGCGCGACCCTGGCGAGCAACGGCGCGCCGCGCCCGCCCGCGGGCGGCGACCCGCCGCCGGACGGCGGCGGCTGCCAGTTCGGAGCCGTCACGCTCGGCGACGACTTCGAGATTCCCGCCGGCGTGAGCTGCACCATGAACGGCACCCGCGTCCAGGGCAGCATCAAGCTCGGCGGCGGCTCGAGCCTGATCGCGACCGGTGTCTTCGTAGATGGCAACGTCCAGGCGCAAGCCGCAACGGCGCTCAGCCTGACTGCGTCGGAGGTGCGCGGCAGCGTCCAGTTCGAGCACGGCGGCAGCGCCGAGGTGCAAGGAACCATCGTTGCCGGCAACCTGCAGCTCGAGTCGAACGACGGCGCGCTGCGCGCGCACGACAACCGGATCGACGGCGACCTGCAGGCGTTTCAGAACCAGGGCGGGCCGTCCATCACCTTCACCGACAACACCATCGGCGGCAACCTGCAGTGCAAGGAGAACGTCCCGGCCCCGACCGGCGGCAGCAACGTCGTGGACGGCACCAAGGAGGACCAGTGCGCCCACCTGTAGCGGCCTGGTCGGCTCCGCCTGCCTTCGCGATTCATCAAGAACGAGCCGGCGCAGCTCAAGTCGAAGGGCGGCGCGCCCGTGCCATGAGGTACCCCACGGAGCCGCGGCCCTGAGTCTTTTGCTCTAGCCGCGCGCCGCGCCGGCGTCCAATTCCGAACGCCAGGGCGTCAAAAACGTCGGCCCCGCGATTCTGATGGCGGGCCCCCTACCGCCAGGGCGTGGAAATCGAGACCGCGGCGGACCCGGAGCCGCCGTCATGCGGTGGCATCCGCTTTGCTGCCTCTTCTGGTCTCCGTGATGCGCGCCACTCAGGCCAGGGCCTGCATGAGCCTCTTCGGGTCGAGACGCCGGCCGGCGCGGCTCGGATCCGTAGTGGCCGTCCTCGCCCTCGTCGTCTGGGTGAGTCCCGCGCGCGCCGGTCCCGCCGGCGGCGACGACGCCCCCGGGGTCGCGCTCACCGACCTCAGCCTCGAGCAGCTCATGAGCGTCGAGGTGACCACCGTGTCGCGCAAGGAGGAGGCCCTGCTCGGCGCGTCGTCAGCGGTGTACGTCATCACCGGCGAGGACATCCGCCGCTCCGGCCTCACCAGTATTCCCGAGGCGCTGCGCATGGCGCCCGGCGTCGACGTCGCGCGCGTCAACGGCAGCACCTGGGCGATCAGCGTCCGCGGCTTCAACGAGCAGTTCGCGACCAAGCTCCTGGTCCTGATCGACGGCCGGACGGTCTACACCTCGCTCTTCTCGGGCGTCTTCTGGGACGTGCAGGACGTGCTCCTCGAGGACGTCGACCGGATCGAGGTCATTCGCGGACCGGGGGCGGCGCTCTGGGGCGCGAACGCCGTGAACGGCGTCATCAACATCATCACCAAGGACGCCGCGCGCACGCAGGGGGCGCTCGTCACCGCCGGCGGCGGCACCGAGGAGCGCGGGTTCGGCGCCGTCCGCTACGGCGGTGCCCTCGGCGCGCACACCCACTACCGCCTCTGGGCGAAGTACTTCGACCGCGCGGCGCAGGGCGATCTCGGCGGGCTCGCCGCCCACGACGGCTGGGACGTCGGACGCGGCGGCTTCCGCATCGACTGGGAGCCTTCCGAGCGCCAGTCGGCGACCTTCCAGGGCGCGATCTATCAGGGGGGCCAGGACCAAACGACCCGCAAGCCCATCCTGGAGCCGCCGTTCGCGCTCGTGGAGGAGACGCGCACGCACCTCGCGGGCGGGCACCTCCTCGGCCGCTGGCACCGGCACTTCGCGAACGAGTCCGAGCTCACCGTGCAGCTCTACTACGACCGCACCGAGCGCGACGCGCCGGACGCCCGCGACAAGATGGACGTCGCCGACCTCGACGTCCAGCATCGCGTGGCGCTCGGACGCGCTCACGATGTCGTCTGGGGCCTCGGCTACCGCCTCACCCACGACCGGCTCCTGCCGACCTTCTTCGTCAGCGCCGATCCGGGGGAGCGCACGTACTCGCTCGTCACCGGCTTCGTGCAGGACGAGATCACCCTCCTCCCCGAGCGCCTGCGCCTCACGCTCGGCACCAAGCTCGAGCGCAACGACTTCACCGGCTTCGAGGTCCAGCCGAGCGTCCGCCTGTCGTGGACGCCCTCCGCCCGGCACGCGCTCTGGGCGAGCGTGTCGCGTGCCGTGCGGACGCCGTCGCGCGCCGACGACGACGTCCGGATCAACAGCGCGACGTTTCCGACCGAGACCGGCCTGCCGGCCGAGCTCGTCTTCCTCGGCAACCGCGGGCTCACCTCCGAGAAAGTCGTCGCCTACGAGCTCGGCTACCGCACCCAGCCCTGGACGCGCGTCTCGCTCGACGTCGCGACCTTCTACAACGAGTACTCCGATCTGCGCAGCGCGGAGCCCGTGGGCCAGGAGGTCGTGACCGATCCCGTCCCCCACCTCGAGATCGTCAACCGACTGGGGGACCGCGGACACGGCCACAGCTACGGCGCGGAGGCGGCGCTCGCCTGGTCGCCGCGGCCGTGGTGGCGGCTCGCCGCGACCGGGACGTTCCTCGAGCTCGAGCTCCACCCGGATCCGGGCATCACGCCACCGGACGAGTCCAAGGCAACAGAAGGCGGCAGCCCCAAGTACCAGGCCAGCGTGCGCTCGTACCTGAATCTCCCGCGCGACTTCGAGCTCGACGCCAGCCTCTACTACGTCGACGCCCTGCCGGCCGAGGACACGCCGAGCTACGTCCGCCTCGACCTCCGGCTCGGCTGGCGGCCGACCGAGACGCTCGAGATCAGCGTCGCGGGCCAGAACCTGCTCGAGGACGATCACATCGAGTTCGCGCTCCCACAGGGAACCAGCGCGGCCACGCAGGTCGAGCGCGGCGTCTATGGCAAGCTCACGCTGCGCTTCTGAGCGCGTCCGGCACGGGCTCGCCGTCCTCGCGGCGTGGCTCGCGCTCGCGACCGCGAGCGTCGGGGCGGCGCAGCCCGAGGCGGCGAGCGAGTACGAGCTCAAGGCGGCCTTCCTCTACAACTTCGCGCGCTTCGTCGAGTGGCCCGACGCGGCCCTCCCGGCCGGCGCCCGGCTCACGATCTGCGTGCTCGGCAGCGATCCGTTCGGCCCCGTGCTCGAGGAGACCATCGCCGACAAGCAGGTCGCCGAGCGCGGGCTGGTCGTGCGGCGCCTCGCGCCCGGCGAGGGCCCGGGCGGCTGCCACATCCTCTTCGTCTCCGCCGCCGAGGAGGCGGCGTTCGCGCGCGTCGTACCGGCGCTCGCCCCGCTGCGGGTGCTGACCGTCGGCGAGGCGGAGGACTTCGCCGAGCGCGGCGGGATGATCCAGCTCGTGACCCGGGATCGCAAGATCCGCTTCCGCATCAACGTGGACGCGGCCGACGCGGCGGGGCTGAGGATCAGCTCGCAGCTCCTGAGGCTCGCCGACGTCGTCACGCGCTCGGGCGCGGCGGAGGACCGGTAGCCATGCCGCTCCTGCGCGCCGCGTCGATCCGCCGCAAGCTGACGGTCATCATGCTGCTCACGAGCGCCGTGGCGGTCGCGGTGGCCTGCGCGACCTTCGCGGGCTTCGACCGCATCACCTTCCAGCACAGCATGGTGCGCGAGCTCGCGACCGAGGCCACCATCATCGCCGACAACAGCGCCGCGGCGCTGACGTTCGACGACGAGCGCGCGGCGGCCGGGACGCTGAGCGCCCTCGCGGCCGACGCGCGCGTCGTGGCCGCCGCCATCTACGGCGCAGACGGCGCGCTCTTCGCGTCCTACCGGCGATCCGACGCTCCGCACGACGCGGTGCCGCCGCGCCTCCAGCAGGCGACGCCCGACGGCGACCACCTCCCGTTTCTCCAGCCGATCCGGCTCGACGACGAGATGCTGGGCACCGTCTACCTGCTGGCGGACCTGCAGGAGATGCGGGCCCGCACCGTGCTCTTCGCGCAGATCGTGCTCGTGGTCCTCCTCGGCTCCGGCCTGGTCGCGTTCCTGACGTCGTCGCGGCTCCAGCGCGTCGTCTCCGAGCCGATCCGGCACCTGGTCGAGACCGCCCAGGACATCACCGCCCGCCACGACTACTCGCGCCGGGCCGTCAAGCACACCGACGACGAGATCGGCGACCTCATCGACCGGTTCAACGGCATGCTGGCGCAGATCGAGGAGCGCGACCGCGCCCTCCAGCGCGCGCACGACGAGCTCGAGGCGCGGGTCGAGCAGCGCACGGCGGAGCTGCGCGGCGAGATCGCCGAGCGCACCCGCGTCCAGGCCGACCTCGTGCGGGCGAAGGACGCCGCCGAGGTGGCGGGGCGCGCCAAGTCCGAGTTCCTCGCGAACATGAGCCACGAGATCCGCACCCCGATGAACGCCGTGATCGGCATGACCGGCCTCTTGCTCGAGAGCGAGCTCAGCGACGAGCAGCGCGACTTCGCCGAGACCATCCGGCACGGCGGCGAGGCGCTGCTGGCCCTCATCAACGACATCCTCGACTTCTCGAAGATCGAGTCCGGCAAGCTCGATCTCGAGCGCCAGCCCTTCGACCTGCGGGAGTGCGTCGAGGGCGCGCTCGACCTGCTGGCCGGCAAGGCGGCCCAGAAGGGCCTCGAGCTCGCCTACATCCTCGCCGACGACACGCCCGGCACCCTGATCGGAGACGTCACACGGCTCCGTCAGGTGCTGGTGAACCTGCTCAGCAACGCGGTGAAGTTCACCAGCGCCGGGGAGGTCGTGGTCTCCGTGGCCGCGCGCCCGCTCGCGCCGGCGCGCCACGAGCTCCGGTTCACGGTGCGCGACACCGGCATCGGCATCCCGGCGGACCAGATCGGCAAGCTCTTCCAGTCCTTCACCCAGGTGGACGCGTCGACCACGCGCCGCTTCGGCGGCACCGGCCTCGGCCTCGCCATCAGCAGGCGCATCGTCGAGATCATGGACGGCCGCATCTGGGTCGAGAGCGAGCTCGGCCACGGGGCCGCGTTCCACTTCACGATCGCCGCCGAGGCCGACGCGGACGGGGTCGCCCCGTACGGCCGCGGCCCGCAGGACGACCTCGCCGGCAGGCACGTCCTCGTCGTCGACGACAACGCCACGAGCCGGCGCATCCTGAGCCTGCTCCTCGAGTCGTGGGGCATGACGGCGCGCGCCGTCGCGAGCGGCGAGGAGGCGCTCGACCGCGTCCGCCACGGCACGCGCTACGACCTCGCCGTCGTGGATCTCCAGATGCCGGAGATGGACGGCGCCGTGCTGGCCGCCGAGATCCACCGGCTGCCGGGCGACGCCGCGCTCCCGCTCGTCCTGATGACGCCGGTCGGCCGCCGCGAGCTCGACGCCGACGTCGAGGCGTGCTTCGCGAGCTTTCTCACCAAGCCCATCAGGCCGGCGCAGCTCCAGCAGGCGGTACGCGCGACGCTCCACCCCGCGCGCGCGCGGCCGTCGACCGTCCCCGACGCCCCCCGGATGGACACGGGTCTCGCGGAGCGCATCCCCCTGCACGTCCTCCTCGCCGAGGACCATCCGGTGAATCAGACGGTGGCGCTCCGGCTCCTCGGCCGGCTCGGGTACCGCGCCGACGTCGCCGCCAACGGCCTCGAGGTGCTGGAGGCCCTCGGCCGGCAGCCCTACGACATCGTCTTCATGGACGTGCAGATGCCCGAGATGGACGGCCTGGAGACCACGCGCCGGATCCGCGCCGGCGGGGCCGATCCCCTGCGGCCCTGGATCATCGCGATGACGGCGCACGCGCTCCAGGGCGACCGCGAGCGCTGCCTCGACGCCGGCATGAACGACTACATCGCCAAGCCGATCCAGGGATCGGGGCTGCAGGCGGCACTCGAGCGCTCGGGGCCGGCGGCGACGGCCCGTCGCTCCACCGACGAGCCGCCGTCGCTCGCGTTGAGCTGAGCGGCCGGCGGCCGTGACCTGCCTCCCGGCGCCGGTGGCATTGCTCGGCTCGGGGGACGTGCTAGATCCCTCCGCCATGGGAGCTCCCGAGCGCGACGGCCCGAACGCGGAGCAGATCCGCTACTGGAACGAGGAGGCGGGCCCCAAGTGGATCGCCCTTCACGACGTGATCGACGGCCAGATCGCGCCCCTCGGCCGCCTGGCGATGGACCGGGCGGCGATCGCGCCGGGCGAGCGCGTGCTCGACGTCGGCTGCGGCTGCGGGGGAACCACCGTGGAGATCGCCCGGCGCGTCGGCGCGGAGAGCCGCGTCGCCGGCGTCGACATCTCGCGGCCGATGCTCGAGGAAGCACGGCGGCGTGCCGCCGCGGCGGGTGCCGGCCACGCGCACTTCGAGCAGGCCGACGCGCAAGTGCACGCCTTCGCGGCGGCGAGCTTCGACGTCGTCTTCTCGCGCTTCGGCGTGATGTTCTTCGTCGATCCGGCCGCGGCGTTCGCCAACCTGCGCAGGGCGCTGCGCCCGGCGGGGCGCCTCGCCTTCGCCTGCTGGCAGAGCCTGCAGGACAACCCCTGGATGCTCGTGCCCCTGGGGGCCGCGCTGCAGCACCTGCCGCCGCCCCCGATTCCGGCGCCGGACGCGCCCGGACCCTTCTCCTTCGCCGACCCCGAGCGCGTGCGGCGGATCCTGGCGGAGGCGGGGTTCCGCGACATCGCGCTCGAGGCCGTCCACCAGACGCTCACCGTCGGGGGCGGCGGTAGCGTCGATGCCGCCGCCGATTTCGTCCTCCAGATGGGACCGACCGCGCGCGTCCTCCAGGACGCCGACCCGGCCCTGCGCGACGCCGTCGCGGCGTCGGTACGCACAGCCCTCGCACCCTACCACACCGCGCAGGATGGTGTGCGGATGCCCTCCGCCGCCTGGATCGTGACCGCCCGGCCCGGGAGCGCCCCCACCGGCTGAACGGCGCGACCGTCACGCTCGAGGCCGCGACCGCATGAGGCGCCCATGACCGACACACTGGAACTCGATCGGGACCGGCTGGACGGCCTGGTCCGCATCACCCACCTCATCTACGCGCTGCACGCCCTCGCGATCCTCGCCGGCCTGCTCGGCACGGCGACCGTCGTCGGCTCGTTCGTCGGCGGCATCCCCTCGATCGCGGCCGTGATCCTGAACTACGTCAAGCGCTCGGAGACGCGCGGCACCTTCCTCGAGAGCCACTTCCGCTGGCAGATCCGCACCTTCTGGTACGCGCTCCTGTGGGTCGTCCTGGCGATCCTGCTGGTGCTGACGATCGTCGGCATCGTCATCGCGCTGCCGATGCTCCTGGTGCTGAGCGTCTGGGTCGTCTACCGGGTCGGCCGCGGCTGGCTGGCGCTGAACGAGCGCCGTCCGATGCCGGTGTAAAGGCGATCGACACCCTCGTCGGCCTCGAGGAAATGATCGCGCTCGTCCATCAAACGGCGCTCTGCCGCGACCGCGAGCAGAGTCACCCCTCGGGTGATGGGATTAGGGTGCGGAAGGACCCTGTGTACGTAGCTTCACGCGCGTAGTCCTACGATCTTACGGCACTCCACCTTCCTGTATAGATTGCCCTGATGGACGACGCAGGCACTCCGCGCCGATTGGAGCAGTGGGGCTTGCGTCGCGCGGCCCCGGTGCGCTCCGCCGCCCGCTTGCTATGGCTCATGAACACCGGCTGACGTTGCGCATTGACTCCCCAGGAAGGAGAAGATCATTGTCCCCCAAGGCAGCAAAGAAGGGCTCCAAAGCGGTGCGTGCCCCCCGGCGGGCGCAGCAGGCAATGTCGCGCGAGGCGCGGGCCACGTACGCCGAAATCCAACAGGGTGTCCGGCACCTGGAACGATCGATCGGCGAGATCCAGCGGGGCCTGCGCAAGGCGGAGCACAAGCTCGAGGCCGACGCGCGCGCGCAGATTCGCGAGTTGCGCAAGGACGCGCGG
>Ga0302046_10000791_pt1 | contig 30472 bp, 24 predicted proteins | sample RVTome_11_FD_200261 | JGI IMG/M metagenome (GOLD analysis project Ga0302046, IMG submission 200261) | Soil microbial communities from uranium-contaminated site in the Upper Colorado River Basin, Wyoming, United States - RVT147D111 (version 2) ...
CGTCGGGATGTTCGCCTTCCCCTACTTCTTCCTGTTCGAGATGCTCGGCCCGTTCGTCGAGCTGCTCGGCTACGCGGCCGTCCTGATCTCCTTCGCGCTCGGGATCCTGAACCTCGAGTTCTTCGTGCTGTTCGTGACCGTCGCGATCCTGTACGGCGTCTTCCTGTCGGTCGCCGCCATCCTGCTCGAGGAGATCTCGTTCCGCCGCTATCCGGGCTGGATCGACCTCACGAAGCTGCTGGTGTTCGGGATCCTGGAGAATTTCGGTTACCGCCAGCTGCTCGCGTTCTTCAAGGTCAAGGCGTTCTGGGACATCCTCCTCCGCCGGCGCGCGTGGGGCCGCATGGAGCGCGCCGGGTTCCGCACCGCCGAGCGTCCGCTTCGCGCCGGCGCGGCGGGAGGAAGCTGGGCGGGACGATGACGCGTGCCGCGCGGCGCGTCGTCCTGCTCTTCCTGATCTCCGGCGCCGTCTCCTCCGCCGCGGCGGTCGAGGAGAGCACGGGCGAGGCGTTCGAGCGAGCGCGGCAGTTGGCGTTCTCCGGGGAGCGCGACCAGGCCCGGGAGCTGTGCCTCGAGATCCTGAGCGGCCGTCCCGACCACTGGGACGCGCGGGTCCTCCTGGGACGGCTCTACGCCTGGGACAAGGAGTACGGGCGCGCGCGGGAGGAGCTGACCCGCGTCGTCGAGGCCAAGCCCGGCTACGCCGATGCGCGCAGCGCGCTGATCGACGTCGAGCTGTGGTCGGGCAATCCGGACGCCGCGCTGAAGCTCGCGGACGACGGGCTGGCGATCGACCGACGCGACGCGGATTTCGAGTTCGCCCGGGCACGAGCTTTCTCCCACATGAAGCGCTATCCGGAATCGGCCGACGCCGCCGAGAGAACCCTGGCGATCGACCCCGACCACGAGCCCGCCAAGCGGCTGCTGCGCCGCGTCTACGACAACATCCTCGGCACTCGAGCCACCATCGAGTACGAGTACGAGAGCTTCGACGACGACACCGACCCGTGGCATCTCTTGCAGCTCGAGTACCACCGGGCCCACGACTTCGGATCGCTGATCTACCGCCTGAACCTCGCGCAGCGGTTCGACGACAGCGGCGTGCAGGCGGAAGTCGACGCCTACCCGGCGATTCGCGCCGGCACCTACCTGTACCTCAACCTCGGGTTGTCCGACTCCGACCTGTTCCCCGAATTCCGGGTCGGCGCCGAAGCCTACCAGACCTTCCCGCGGGGCTGGGAGAGCTCGCTCGGCTTCCGCTTCCTGGATTTCGAGACCAACGACGTCACGATCCTCACCGGATCGGTCGCGAAGTACCGGGGCAACCACTGGGTCCAGCTCCGCCCGTACTACGTGAGCGAGGACGGCGGGGACTCGTTCTCGGGCGAGGTGCAGTATCGCCTGTACTTCGGCGGGCGCTACGAATGGGTCGGCTTCACGGTCGGCGGCGGCGTCGACAACGAGATCGACGTCGTCACCCTCGAACGAGACGACCTGAGCGCCCTCAGGCTCAGGCTCGACCTCAGGAAGAAGATCATGAACAAGCTCAGGCTCAAGGCCGCCGTGGGCTACCGCGAGCAGGAGCTCTCCGGCGGCGTCACGCGCGGCTCGTGGTTCGTCGGCCTGGGCTTCGACCGCTTCTTTTGAGGGAGGCGGACCCATGAAGCGGGTCTCGATCTTCCTGTTCCTGTGGCTGACGGTGGGGTTCTCCACCGGAACCGGCACGCTTCTCGGTCCCGTGGCGTGGATCGCGACCGCAGGCCGCGCGGCGGGATGGAGCGAGGGCGTCGAGGCTTCGGTCGTGCGGGCGGTGATCGGCGCCTTGGTGCTCGGATCGGCCGCGATCGCGGCGGCGCTCGCCGCCGTCGTCGCGCGCAGCCCGCTCGCGCACCTGCGCTACGGTGTTCCCGCGCTGGCGATCGTCGCGGCGCTCGGCGCGTTGTGGCTGTGGATGACGCCCGAGATGGTGGTGACCGACGTCGCCGTGGTGCACCCCCCCGGCTCGTCGTTCACCTTCGGGCCGCTGCCGAGCGAGGAACGCATGGCGCAGCTCGAGCGCGAGGGCTACACGGCGGTGGTCTCGCTCCTGCATCCCGCGGTCGTGCCGTTCGAGCTGAAGCTGATCGCCGATGGCCGCGCCGCGGCCGCGGCCGCGGGCCTGCAGTACATCCACGTGCCGATGCTCCCGTGGGTAGGCGGGAACTCCGAGGCCGTGGCGCGGCTCGAAGGGCTCGCGCGCTACGGGAAGGGCCGGTACTACGTGCACTGCTACCTCGGCAAGGACCGCGTCGGTCTCGCCCGGCGGACCGTGGAGCGGGCGGAGCCCGCGGTACCCACGGTCTCCGAGGAGCCGGCGCCGAGGCTGCTCGACGGACAGCTCTTCGAGCGCGGAGAGATCGTCGAGGTGGCGCCGGACCTGTTCCTCACGCCCTATCCCACCGACGACGAGATGATCCGCTTCATCCTGCCCGGTCCGTACACCACCGTGGTCTCGCTGCTCGACCCCGACGATGCCGACGACCTGCCGTGGATCGAGAAAGAGCGCGCGCTGATGACGGCTCACGCGATCGAGTTCCTGGTCCTCCCGATCCCCCGGGGCGACGAGGGCCCGCAAGGCGCACTCGACGTCGCGCGCCGCGTGGCGTCGCTGCCTCGTCCGCTCGTGGTGCACGCGTTCCTCTCGCCGGGCTCGGGGCGCTCGCCGGTCGCGGAGGCCTTTCTTCGGGCGTTCGCCCTCGTCGAGGCCGAGGCCATGCCGGTTCGACCGCCGGGGCAGGCTCCGGCCGGAGCGCGCGGTGAGGCGCCGTCGATCGAGCCGGCCGCCGCGACGGACGGCACCCTGCTCGCGCGCTCGGTCCCGAGCGCCAGGCTCACGATCCTCGCCGGCCCGCCGCTCCTGCTGTGGACGGCGGTCGCCGCCGCCCTTGCCGGTTGGCTCCGCACCGCCCGGCGGATGGCCGCTCCCTACACGCGCAAGATCTTCCACTTCGCGATCTTCTCCACCGCCGGGATCCTGCACTTCGCGGGGGGTCTTCCCGTGGTCTCGTTGTTCGGCGGGATCGTGAGCGCCGCGGTCCTGTACGCCGTCGGGCGCGGCGACGGGTTCGCGTTCTACGAAGCGATGGCGCGCCCGAGCGATGCGCCGCGGCGCACGCTGTTCATCGTCCTGCCGCTCGTGACGACCGCGGTGGGAGGCCTGGCCTCCGCGCTCCTGTTCGGGAGGCTGGCCTACGTGGGATACCTCGTCGCGGGGTGGGGGGACGCGGTCGGTGAGCCGGTGGGAACGGCGTTCGGCCGCACGCGCTACCGCGTGCCCTCGCTCGGCGGAGTCGGCGCTACGCGGAGTCTCGAGGGCTCGACCGCCGTGTTCCTCGTCGGGGCGTTGGCGGCTTTCCTGGGACTGAGCCTCGGGGGTGTGACGCCGGCGGTCGCGATGGGCGCGGCGCTGGCTTGTGCCGCGGTCGGCACGGCCGTCGAGGCGTTCAGCACGCACGGCCTCGACAACCTGACGCTGCAGGTGGCGGCGTCTGGAACGGCGTGGCTGCTGCTGGGCTGACCGATCAGGAGCTGATCGGCCCCGAGGAATTGCACGAATCGTCGGCCTTGCCGCACGCCACCGCTCGTGCTTCGAGCTTCTCGGTATGAACGATCGTGGGAGCTTGGTAAGGCTTCTTGTTCATCGTACCCTCGTCCACCGTGGAGCGATCCGGCTGGCTCTAGACTGTACCGTCATTTTGCTATCGAAACAAGGCTGTTCTTTATCATGCTCGATGTGCATCCCGCGCCGCTCGGCACATTCTCGACAGGGATCGGGGAAAGGGGTCGGACCCCGTTTTCTCTTTCTGGTAAGCTCCGCGGCATGGGGTCCCATCGGTGTCGTGGTGCGGCGCTGACGGTCGCGGTGGCGCTGCTCGTCGCTCCCGTCGCCGCGGCACAGATGGACGGCATCGCGCCCGACAAGCTGTTCCCGGGGGCGACTTTCCACCCGGACATCCCGACCCAGGAGCAGGTCCTGGGCGTCGCTCCGGGCGCCCGGCCGCTCGGCTCCGCCGAGGTCGTGCGGTACTTCGAGGCGCTGGCCGACGCATCGCCGCGCGCCCAGCTCCGGACCTACTCGCGTTCGTGGGAGGGCCGCGACCTCGTCTATCTGGTCGTGTGCGACGAGCGCACCGAGGGGCGGATCGACGGCTTTCGCGCCGAGCACGCGCAGATCGTCGATCCCCGCGGGCGCTCCGCCGCGCGGGACGAGACCGAGCTCGAGAACGCGAAGGCGGTCGCATGGATGGCGTACTCGATCCACGGCGACGAGCTGTCGAGCGCGGACGCGGCGGTGGCGCTGGCCTACTGGCTCGTCGCCGGCGAGGACGAGCGGGCCAAGAGCCTGCGCGAGAAGCTCGTCATCCTCATCGACCCGCTCGAGAATCCCGACGGCCGCGACCGCTTCCTCGCGCAGACGCAGTCCTTCGCTCACGCGCGTCCCAACCCCGACCAGGAGGACCTGTCCCACACGACCGTGTGGCCGTGGGGGCGAGGCAACCACTACCTGTTCGATCTCAACCGGGACTGGTTCACGATGGTGCAGCCCGAGAGTCGCCGCTCCGAGGTCATCGCGAGCTGGAACCCGCAGCTCATGGTGGATAGTCACGAGATGGGGGCGGACGACACCTACCTGTTCCCGCCTCCGCGGCATCCGTACAACCCGCATCTGCCATCGACCACGCTCGGCTGGCTGAACGTGTTCGCCGCCGACCAGTCGAACGCGCTCGACGAGCGCGGCTACGCATACTACACGCGCGAGTGGAACGAGGAGTTCTTCCCCGGCTACGGGTCGTCATGGGCGGCCTACCTCGGAGCGATCGGAATCCTGTACGAGATGTCGTCCACCGAGGGAACGCTCGTGAGCCAGCGCGGCGGGGTCGTGCGGAAATATTCCCAGGCCGTCGAGCATCACGTCGCGAGCTCGGTCGCGAACCTCGAGACCCTCGCCGCGAACCGCGAGCGCATCCTGCGCGACTACGTGCGCGGGCGGCGCGAGGCGATCGAGCACGCAGCCCAGGGCGAGGTGCGAGCCTGGATCTTGACACCGGGAGCGCGGCCCGACCGTGCCGATGCGCTGGCTGCGCTGCTCGAGCGCCAAGGGATCGAGGTCCTGCGCCTCGCGGAGCCCGTCCGGGTCGAGAAGCTCCGCGATGCCCGCACCGGAGACCTGTGGAACATCGAGCTTCCCGCCGGCTCCTGGATGGTCCGTCTCGACCAACCGTCGGGACGCCTCGCCCGCGTGCTGCTCGATCCGCACGTGCCGATGGAGACCACGTTCCTGCGCGAGGAGCGCGAGTATCTCGAGCGCGGCAGGGAGTCACGGATCTACGACGCCACCGCGTGGTCGCTTCCCCTGCTGTACGGCGTCGACGCCTACTGGACGGCGACGAAGCCGCGCGGCGAATGGCAAGACGTCGAGCCCCCCCCGCGGCCGGCGGGGTGGGTCGGCGGCCCCGGCAACGTCTACGCCTGGGTGGTCCAAGGAGCCCAGGACGCGTCCTCCGGAGTGCTGGCCGATCTCCTGCAGCGCGGCATCAACGTGCGGATCGCGGAGAAGGCCTTCCGCGTTGCCGGCCATGACTACGATCGCGGGGCGATCCTGATCAAGCGCGAGGGCAATCCCGAGGATCTCCACGTCCAGCTCGGCGAGGTCGCCGCGCGCTGGCAAGTCGAGATTCGCGCCACGCCGACGGCCCGGGCCCAGGGCGGCCCCGACCTCGGCGGACAGTTCTTCCACCCGCTCGCCGAGCCACGGGTCGCGGTGCTCGCCGGCATGCCGACCTCGACCGACGACTACGGCGCGATCTGGTTCGCCCTCGACGCGATCGCCGGCATGCGATTCTCGGCGATCGATGTCGCGCGCTTCTCCGCAACCGACCTCGGACGCTACAACGTGCTCGTGCTTCCGCCGCTTCGCCCTCCAGGCGGCGGAAACACTGACGGCGGAATACAAGCCTACCGGCAGGCTCTCGGCGTCGAGGGCCTGGAGAAGCTGCGAGGTTGGATCGAGGCGGGCGGAACGGCGATCGGCATTGGAAACGGAGCCGAGTTCCTCGCGGACCGCGAGCTGGGATGGACGAAAGCGCGCGTCCGGCGCCAGGCTCTCGATCGCTTCGCACCGGCCGTGCTCGGCGCGAGCGCCGAGGATGTCGCGAGCGGGGCCTCGCCGCGCGCCGTGGGCCTTCGCCCTGCGGAACCTCCCGCGGCGCCCGCGACACCCGCTCCCGAAGCGACGACCGCGCCCGCCGCGGCGCCCCCGATCGCGGAGGATGTCTCGCCCTACGACATGGCTCCGATCCTCGGACCCGGCGCCCTGCCTTTCGCGAGCGGTGTCGATCTCGGCGTGCCGGTTCCTCTCGAGCCGCTCGCGCTCGACGCCTGGATCGAGCCGCTGCTGCCGTCGGGCGTGAAAACTCCGAGCGCGGCCGACGTGAAGTGGGCCGACGATCGCCTGCGGAGCTTCCACCCTGTGGGCGCGCTGCTACGCGTCGAGCTCGACCCCGACGCGTGGATGAGCTGGGGGTTGCCCCAGGAGATCACGGCGTGGATCGCCGCCGAGGACACTCTGGTCGCCGAGCCCCCGGTGCGCGTTGCGGCCCGATTCCCCGAGGTCGAGCGTCTTCACCTCGGAGGACTGTTGTGGCCCGAGGCGGCCGGGCGCATCGCCCGCACCGCCTACTGCACTCGCGAGAGGATCGGACGCGGGCAGGTCATCCTGTACCTCGACAACCCCGCATTCCGCGCGTGGACGCTCGATACGCGCCGCCACTTCCTCAATTCCGTGCTCTACGGGCCGGGGCTCGGCACGGAGTGGCCGCGCCCCTGGTAGACCCCCGGCTCCTAGGACGAGATCCGCACGGCCGGAACGAAGCGCAGCAGATACAGGTTGAGGATCGCGAAGCCCGCGATCGGCGGGCCCTCGAGGATCGTCCACCACCACGGCATCGCTGCCCGCAGGTCGATCACGAGGACGGCCGCGCCGAACAGGATGTGCATCCGCATCATGAAGCGAACGACCGGCGCATAGCGCGCGATGTTCGTGGACAGCAGCAGGAACAGGCCGCCGTGGATGCCGTACAGCAACGAGATCGAGCGCGTCAGGTAATCGGTCAGGGGCGCGGCGGGGAACTCGCCGAGACCGAGCCACGCGTGCCCGGCCGCCATCCACGACTCGGGCAGCAGCACGGCCCCGAAAGCCAGGCACATCACGCTTCCTCCCAGACGAAGGAGGAAGACCAGCAATGTCACTCGAGCGTCCACGCCGGCGGTCCCTCAGTGGCGAGCCGCATACTATAGACTCCCGCGCGCGCTCGAGGAAACGCCCGCGCCGGCTCGGGCCGTCGTCGCCCGCGGCAGATCCCCGGCCGGGCATTCCTCAAAAAAAACGCAACGAAGCCGGGCCGCGACGCGTATTAGAAGGTGACTCGTCCAAACGCCCCCGGAGTCGGTCACACAAGCCCTCCTCCCCCCCTCCGGGGGCGTCGTTTGTTCTGTAAAAAGATGTCACCGGCCCGTTACAGAAATCGACGAAATCGCGGCGTGCGGATTCGATGCAGCGTCAGACCCGGGCTGGACGCGACGATCGATGACTTCCGTAAGTAGTACACAGCATAGGGCAGGAAAGAGAACCTGCGGCGCCTCCGGGGTTGGACACACAAGCCCTCCTCCCCCCCCGGCTCCGGGGGCGCAACGTTCGATCCGCTCGGGTGCGCCGCCAGTCAAGCGCGGCTGTCCCACAGCACGTCGGGGAGGCCCTTTTTCAGGTTCTCGTACCTCGCCATCACGAACAGGCAGTCCGACAGCCGGTTCAGGTACTTGACCACCGAGGGCCCGATGCGCTCTCTTTCGGCCAGCGCGGTTGCCGATCGCTCCGCTCGCCGGCAGACGGCGCGCGCCACGTGCAGGTGCGCCGCTCCCGCCGAGCCCCCGGGAAGGATGAAGTTCTCGAGCGGGCCGACCTCGGGGGACATCGCGTCGATCCACGATTCGATCTCGTCCACGTGGCGCTGCCCGAGGGTGGGGACCTCGCGGCGGGCCTTGTCTTCCTCGAGGAAGCACAGATCCGAGCCGAGATGGAACAGATCGTTCTGCACCTTCGACAGCTTCTCCTTCAGGGAAGCGTCGATCCCCGCGGCGATCGCCACGCCGATGCACGAGCCGAGCTCGTCCACGGTGCCGTAGGCCTCGATGCGCAGCGCGTGCTTCGGGACCTCCTGCCCGCCGCCGAGGCGCGTCGTGCCCGCGTCGCCGGTGCGCGTGTAGACCTTGGTGATTCGCGGCATCGACGCTCTCCGATCGCGCGATCGAGGTGCGCTACAGTCCCTTCTCCTTCATCGACTGCCACTTCTTCACGATCTTCTCGAGAGCCGAGTCGACCTTCTTCTGCATCTTGTCGGGATTGTCGGTGACGGTGATGTTCGTGGCGGTCCCGCGCCACACGAGCTCCTTGGACTTGGCGTCCCATCCGTCGACGATCAGCGTGCCGGTCTCGTAGGTCGACACCGACGTGGTCGAGGTCCCCATTCCCATCGCGCCGTAATAGCCGCCGTACCAACCTCCGGGATAGCCGTACCCGAGGGTCGTCGTGTTCAGCGACACGTTCTCCTTCGTGCTGGTGTGATAGGTGACGTAGATGCTCGGATCGCCGTCCACCTGGGTGATCCCGCCCATCGAGAGGTAGTGCTCGATCGCGTTCTTGATCCGAGAGTGCAACAGCGGGTTCTGACCTTCGATGGAATCCGATTGGTCCTGCCAGGCGAAGGTCTCGATCTTGGAGAAGTCGTAGTTCTTGTCGTAGTCGATGTAGACTTTCTGCGCGAAGGCCGGTCCCGCCACCATCAGCAAGCCGAGCGCAACCCATACCCGAAATCGCATGACATCCTCCTGAGGTCCGCGGGGGCGCGGTCCTGTGGTTCGAGCGGTCATCCGGGAAGACCCCAGAATACCAGCACTCGGTGCCGCCTGCGAGACTTTCAGGGTGGCGTGTCCCCCGCCGGCCGTATGGGGAAGACGTAGGTCCGTCCGGTGCTCGGGTCGCGCCTCACGTCGGCCTCCACCTCGTAGACCCGCCGCAGATTGGCGGCGGTCAGGACGTCGTCGGGGGGACCGTCGGCGGCCACCTTGCCGCCGACGAGCAGCACGACGCGGCGGCAGTGGCGCGCCGCGAGATTGATGTCGTGACTCACCGCGACGACGGTGATGCGGGCCTCGCGGTTCAGCTCGGTCAGCAGGCTGTAGACCGACAGCCGATGCTTCAAATCGAGGAACGCGGTCGGCTCGTCGAGCAACATCAGGCGCGGCCGCTGCGCGAGGGCGCGCGCCACGACGACGCGCTGGCGCTCGCCGCCGGACAGCGCGGTGAAGCGTCGATCGGCAAGCCTCGCGACGTCGGCTTGCTCCATCGCCCCGAGCGCGATCTTGCGATCGTCCTCGCCGTCGATGCCCAGCAGGCCGAGATGCGGCGCGCGTCCCATGAGGACCACTTCGCGCACCGTGAAGTCGAATGCGAGGTGCGACTCCTGCGGAACGACCGAGACGATTCGAGCGCGGCCGCGCGCCGGGATCTCCGCGAGGCGCCGCCCCGCCAAGCTCACGGCGCCGGACGACGGCCGCAGGAAGCCGGCGGCCAGTCGCACGAGAGTCGTCTTGCCGCTGCCGTTGGGACCGAGCACCGCCGTCATCTCGCCCTGCTCGATCCCGAGGCTGAAGTCCTCGAAGACCGGGGCGGCGCGGTACGAGAACGACACGCGGTCGAAGCGCAGGATCTCGGACACGATCAACGCTCCCGCAGGCGGCGGAGGAACAGACCGAGGAAGAACGGCCCCCCGATGAGGGCGGTGATCACGCCGACCGGCATCTCCCCCGGAGCCACGACGGTGCGCGCCGCCGTGTCCGCCAGGACGACGAATGCCGCACCCCCCAAGGCCGACGCCGGCAGGAGCAGCCGATGGTCCGGTCCGGCCAGCGTTCTCACGAGGTGCGGGACGATCAATCCGACGAAACCGACGAGTCCCGTGAAGGCGACCGCCGCCGCCGTGATCAGGGAAGCGCCGCCCACGGCGAGCCACACCGTGCGCTCGACGTCCACTCCCAGATGGCCCGCGACCTCCTCACCGAACGCGAGCAGGTTGAGACGGTGCGAGAACAGGAGGAGCACGGCGAGTCCGGCGGCAACGAGCGCCGTCACCGACGCGAGCACCGTCCACGACAGCGATGCGGCCGCCGACACGCTGCCCACGAGATAGAACAGCGCGCCGCGAAAACGGCTCGTGTCACCGGCGGTCAGCAGGAACAGGATCACGGCCGAGTAGAACGCGTTGAGCACGACCCCGACGAGGAGCAACACGGTCGGCTCGGTGCGCCCGCGCACTCGCGCCAGCGACAGCAGCGCGAGGGTGCCCACGGCGCCGGCGAACGCCGCGCCGGGACGGCCCAGGACCGAGCCCATCGCCGCGGTGCCGAGGGCCGCGGTGAACAGCACCGCGCCAAGAGCTGCACCGCCCGACACGCCGAGGATGTACGGATCCGCGAGCGGATTCCGGAGCACGGCCTGGAAGACGACGCCGGCCCCGGACAGCGCCGCGCCGACCACGGCCGCCAGCACGAGGCGCGGCATCCGCACGCGGGCCAGGATGTCCCGCGTGACGGGGTCGGCATCGCCGGTCAGCAGCCCGGGCACGTCCGACCACGACGCCGGGCTCGGCCCGACGCCGAGCGACAGCCAGGCGCACGCGATCAGCAACGCGGTCAGCGCCGCCAGCACCGTCACGCCGCGCTTCACCGACGGCGAGGGCATCACGTCGAGCTCTCCGGGTGCAGCGATCGCGCCAGGAGCTCCACGGCGTCGGCCACGCGCGGCCCGGCCCGCAACGACGTCGTGCCGTCGAACACGAACACTCTCCCGTCGCGCACCGCGGGGATCGACGTCCAGCGATTCCAGTACTCCACGGCTACGGCGTCGGCGTCGGGGTCGGTGGTGTCCATGCGCGATTGCAGGATGACCTCGGGAGCCCGCGCGAGAATCGACTCGATGCCGACGACGGGATAGCGCTCCGCCTCCACGACGTTGATCGCGCCGGCGAGCTCCATGAGCTCCGCCGGCAGCGTTCCCCGCCCCGCGGCGATCAGCGGATCGATCTGCAAGCAGAACAGCGCCGAAACCCTCGGCGCCCCGGCCACGCGAGCGGAGACGCGCGCGATGCGTTCTCGGATCGCGCCGGCGAGCACCTCGCCGCGCGCGGGAACCCCGCACAGCTTGGCCACCGACCGGATGGCGTCATACGTGTCGGCGAGGGTCTCGGCGGGGACGATCTCGAGCCGCACTCCCGCCGCTCGCGCGGCCAGCGCCGAGTCGCGATTACCCGCCGCCGGGCTGACCAGCACGAGATCGGGCTCGAGCGCGACGATGGCCTCGACGGACGGGTTGACGAAGCCTCCGATCTTGGCGCGCCCGCGCGCCTCGGGCGGGTAGTTGCAGTACGTCGTCACGCCGACGACGCGATCTCCCACACCCAGGGCGAACAGGATCTCGGTCAAGGAAGGCGCCATCGAGACGATGCGTTGCGGGTCGCCCGTCACCTCGGGATCGACGCGGGCGGTCCCGCATGCGACCGCCAGCGTCACGGCGGCGGCGGCGAGAACGATGCCTCTCACGTCGACCTCCCGCTTGCGCCTCGCACCTCGCGCGACCGCAGGGATCGTTCCATGCCGACCCTGTGGCGGGATGATATCAGCACGACGCTCGGCGGTAGTCCCTCCACGCCAGCGCGAGAAACAGCGCGACCGCGGGATACGACAGGAACAGAATCACGTCCCCGAGGCGGTTGTAGAGGGTCAGCCCCTCGAGGACAGGGATCGTGCTCGTGATGACCGCCTCTTGGAAGATCTCCGATCGCGGCCGCTGTCTTCCCAGGGGATCGACGAACGTCGAGATCCCGGTGTTGGCCGAACGAACGAAAGCGGCGCGGTTCTCGATCGCGCGCATGGCGCAGAAGCCCGCGTGCTGCCGGGGGAAGGTCGTGCGGCCGAACCATGCATCGTTGGTGATGTTCACGAAGAACCGCGCGCCCATCCCGTGCATGCGGCTGACGAGCCTGGGGAACAGCGACTCGTAGCAGATCAGCGTTCCGAAGGCGACCGCAGGACGGCCGCCGGGCAGCTCCATGAGCTCCAGCGACTCGGCCGGCTGGAATCTCCCGAAGTGCTTGCTGTAGAACGGAAGCAGGAAGCCGAACACGCCACGGTACGGGATCTGCTCCGTGACCGGAACCAGGAACTGCTTGTCGTGCCGTGACAGGACCGTGCGATCCCGGTCGGCGAGGAAGGCCGAGTTGTGGTGCCGCTCGTACGTGGTGACGGTGATCCCGTTGACGGTACGCGTGTCGCCTTCCCCGAGGCCCGTGACGACGCCGATCAGGAGCGGAGAGCGGCCCGGCACGATCTCGGCCGGCAGTCTCCCGGAGTCGAGGGGCTGCACCAGCGGAAGGCAGGCCTCCGGAGCGACGACCAGCGCGGGCGATGCGTCCTCCGCCTCCGCGATGAGGCGATTGACCCTCTCCAGGGTGCTCCGCGCCGACGCGGGGTTCCACTTCATGGACTGCGCGACGTTCGGTTGAATGATGGAGATCTCGATCGCCGGCGCATCCGCGATCCGGTGCTCGACCTGCCGCCAGCGCACCCAGTCGTACACGGCGGGAATCAGCAGCGCCGCCGCGAGCGCTGCGCCCCACGTCCGCACGGCAGCGCGGTCGCCCCGGCGCGTGAACAGCGTCGCGACGACGGCATTGACGAACGCCAGCCACCACGAGATGCCGTAGGCGCCGACGACGTCGGCGTGTTGCAGGGCGCCGGGCCACTCCGCGAGGGAGTATCCGAGCGTGACCCACGGGAAGGCGAGATCTCCGTAGGAGCGGGCGTGCTCGCTGATCGTCCACACGCACGGCACCACGAGAGCCAGGGGCGGCCGGCCGTGGTGCCTGAGAACGCCCACCGCGATCGGGAAAAGGAAGAACGTGATCCAGTGCATCGCGATGGAGCCGATGGCGCCTCCCCATCCCGCGGGCGTGAAGCGAATCAGATTGAACATCCAGTAGATGTTCCCGACGAAGTACGGGACGGCGAAGGCGAAACCACCCAGGAGGATCTCCCTGCCGGCTCTCGGACGATCCAGCCACACGATGAACGGCGCGAGACCCACGAACGGCAGAACCGGGATGGAGAACGGCGGATAGGCGAAGACGGTGAGCACGCCCGAGATGAACGGCAGGAGGTACACCGCTTGACAGTCTAAGGGTGCCCTGCTGCAATGACAACAATCGCGAGCATCCGCGCGCGAAGACGGGGGAGAGATGGCCTCGTGATACGCCGCACGTACGATCCGGCGGTGGCGATCGCAGTCGTGCTCGCGGGCTGCTGGCTGTCGTTCTACGCGGTGGGCCTTCCGCTCATCGCGGCCGGCGCGTGGATGTGGGTCAGGAGACGTCGAACCGAATGATCAGAGCTTGAACGTCACTTTCTCGGGCTTCCACACCCGGACCGCGACGCCGTCCTTCTCCGCCGGCCGGTAGGCCCAGGACATCGCAGCGCTCACGGCGGCGGCGTCCAGCTCGTTCGTCACGCCCCGGATCACCTCGACCTCGGCGACGTTGCCGTGCTCGTTGACGAGCACGTTCAGGATGACCGTTCCCTCCTGTCGCAGCCTGCGCGCGGAGACGGGGTATTCCGGCGGCGCGTGACGGAGGATCGTGGGCGCCACGTCGGCCTCGTGCAGATTGACGAGGTCGCCCTGCGCGGTCATCGGCGCAGCCTCGCGGGGCTCCTCTCGCGGCGCCTCGGGCTCGCCCTCCGCCGGCTCGTCGTTCGCGAGCGCGCCGGTGTCGGCCGGGGCTTCTTCGATAGGCGCTTCGGGCGCCGGCGAGGGCGGCGGCTCCGCAGCAGGGAGCGCCTCGACGGTTGCGACGAGGCTCTCCGAATCGCTGTGCTCACCGTCCGTGCGGGCGGTCGTTCGATCCTCGACCGGGGCGGCGGGTTTCGTCGCTGCGGGCTTCTCGACCGGCGGCTCGGCACGGGGTACCGAGACCTGAGCGGGAGTCGCCGGCCGCGGTGCGTCACCCACGGGGAGCGGTCGCGCGGCCCCGGAAACGGCCGCTGGGGACGACTCCCGGGCCTTCGCGCCCGCATTCTCGGCAGCGGTGCTCGGAGCGCGATCGACCCGGTCCTGCGCGAAGCCACCCGGATCGCGATCGTCGTCCAGCGTGGCCGTGCCCGGGGCTCCCAAACCGGCGGCGCGCTCCGTGTGGGTCGCGATCGCCTTGCGGGGACTGCCGTCGCCGCGGAACATGAAGAATAGCGTCGCCGCAAGTCCGATGACCACCGCGGCCGCGATACCCATCCACGGGGGGCTCGTCTTTCCTTCCGTTTCCTCGATCGTCGGCGGGAGGGGCGCCTCGCCACCCGTGGCCTGAAGGGGCATGGCGGGTGCCGCACGGTTCACGTTCGGCGCCTCGACGACCTCGCGAGCGAGCGTCGAGCCCGGCGCTTCGTCCTCGCGGGGCGCCGCACCGGTCACCGCAGCGATGCGCTCGTGCGCCTCCATGTCCGCGGGAGGGTCCGTGGGGATGCGCTCGGGAGAGGCGGTAGAGACCGCCCGCGTCTGGCTCCGGGGACCGCGGGGCTCCTCGCGACGCTGTTTCTTCGAGCGCTTCTTGCGCCGACGCCGCTTGTCGCGGCTCGAATCGAATTGCACGACCCGGAGATCGTGGGTCGGAGGTTCGACGTCGTGGGTCTCTTCCGCCTGAGGCTCGAGGGGTTCGAGGATCCCGGCGAGCTCCTCGGCGGTCACGTCTTGGAGATCGTCGGCGGCCGGCTCCGCCACGCGCTCAAAAGGGTGGGGGGTCTCCGAGGAATCGAACGCGCCCCGATCCACGGCGCCGTCCGAGACCGTCTCTTCGGCCACCCCGATGCCCGGTGCGGCCGGCGTCGGCTCCACCGCGATTGCCGCGGCCGAGGCCTTCTTCTCCGGACGGGTTGATGCCTCGGCAGGCAGGATGGCGTCCAGCCTGGCGGTGATCTCCGCCTCGGTCAGGTCGCCCACGATCGGCCCGAAGCCGGACACTCTCGTCCCCGCGTTTCCGTCGGTGCCGGTCGCCCACTGCGAGCGCTCGACGGGTCGCTCGACGGCGACCTCTTTCTTCTCCGCGGATGTTGGACCGGACATCGGGGCAGCCACGGGCTCGTGCTCCGATACCGACGGCTCGGGCATCGTCTCGCCCAGGAAACGCCGGCACGTGGCGAGCAACTGCTCCTCGGTGAACGGCTTCTCCAGGTACTCGTCGCAACCATAGATGTGGAGCGCCTGGGAACGATACTTGCGGCCGCGGTAGACCCCGGTCGTGATCACGACCGGCGTCCCCTTGCCTTGGGCCGACTTCTTGATCTCCTGGCAGACCTCGAAGCCGTGCTTCTTGGGAAGCATGGCCTCGATCAGGACGAGCGCGGGACTGAGCTTCTCGAAAGCCTTGAGTCCGGCGATGCCGTCATGCGCGACCTCGACCACGAATCCGTGCTTCTCCAGGGGAACCGTCGAAGCCCGGATGCTTCGGGGTTCGTAGTCGATGATCAATACGGTATGATTCGCCATGGAACCCCGGAAGCGCGTTGGGGAGATCGTCTCCACCCTGTCGGAACCATGATAGAACATAGGGCCGGGGTCGGGGGCTTTCAAGCCGATTCCCGGCCGCGTGACGGGACCGTAACCTCGCGTAACTCCCCGTTCTATTCCGCGCCGACCGACCCCCGGACCGAATGGACGGACGCCCTCGTCCGGGCCGCGCGCGGCCTGCCCCCAAAAGACGACACCGCCCAGATCTTCTATGAGATTCGCGACGACCTGCGAGTCGAGATCGGGTCCGACTCGGAGGTCTCGACGGTTGCGACCCGTCTGCGCGGCGCGCGGGTGAGCCGTGCTGCCCCGCGGCCCTGGCAGACTTTCTTGTCGGCGCCGTCGCCGTTGGATCTCGACGGTTTGGTTCAGGGTCGAGTCACGGGGCCCGGATCGTCGCGCGCGGACGACTCCGCAGCCGGGGATTTCGGCCCCGACGCGACCCGAATCGTGGTCTGGCTCGAAGACCTGGGGCACCGTTTCGCCGCGCTGGCGCGCGGAACCCGTCCGACCTTCGCGGCGCGGTGGGTCGGATTCCGGCAGCGGGTCTACATCGGACGCCCGGGGGGCGAGGTCGTCACCGACCTCCGGGCAGGCGCCACGGTTCGCCTCGAGGTCGGGGTCGCGGGGCCCTCCGGCCTCGGGCGCGCGGCGTGGGAGGCAGTCCTACGGCTTCCGGAGGAGCTGCCGCAGCTCGAGGATCGGCTGCGGACGCTGCTGGATCGGGCGCACGCCAGACTCGACGGCCGGCTCGCCGATCCCGGACCGACGCCGGTCGTGCTCGCTCCGGGCGTCGGAGGAGTGCTGGTCCACGAGCTGATCGGCCACGCCCTCGAGGCGGACACCGTCCTGCGAGGCGCTTCGTGGCTCGGATCCGCCGGCTCGAGGATCGCTCCGGAGGGGATCACGATCGTCGACGATCCTCGGCGGGGCCGCGGCGCGTGGAAACTCGATGACGAAGGCGTCGTGTGCAGAGTGACACCCCTGGTCGACGCCGGCCGCGTCGGCGCTTGCCTCCTCGATCTCGACAGCGCGGCTCGATGCGGTCGGCCCCCGACGGGTCATGGACGAAGATCGTCGTTCCGCGAAGCGGTCCACCCCAGAATGGGATGCACGTTCGTCGCTCCCGGCGGGCTAGAGCCGGAGGAGATCCTCCTGGACACGCCCGACGGTATCTACGTCCGGCGCATGCGGTCCGCGAACACCGATGCTCGCTCGGGAACGGCACGATTCGTGGTGACCGATGCGGATCGCATTGACAAGGGTCAGCTCGTTCACCCCTTGCAGCCCTTCATCCTCGAGATGCGCGGCGCGACCGCGCTCGCGAGCATCGACCGCGTGGGATCCGACCTGACGTTCGACACCTGCATCGGATCGTGTGTGCGCGATGGACAACCCCTGTCCACCAGCGTCGGCGCGCCGACACTGCGGATAGGCGTGGCCACGGTCGCAGGCTAGAAAGGGACGGAGCTGCGTCATGACTGCGCAGGGCAAGAGCATCGACAGTGCGCGGTCTGCGAGCCATGGCCTGCAAGCCGAGTGCGACGTCCCGAACCGTCTCCTGGAGTCCGCGGAGCGCTTGTTCGCGCTTGCGAAGGCAGGCGCGCCCCGGCGCCGCGTGGAGCTGTACGCCCGAGCCACGATCCGCGTCCGAGCGCGTCGTGAAGCGTCCGACGTGACGATTCTCGACACCGGCCGGGACGAAGGCCTCGCCGTGCGCACCCAAGACGAACACGGCCGCGTGCGGTTCGCCGCCGCCTCCGGAATCGAGCCGGCCGCGATGCGCGTGGCGCTCGCCGGGGCGACGGGAGACCCGGGCATCCGAATCGCGCTGCCGTGGCAGACCGGAGGACGGGGGGTCCAGAGCGACCACGCCGCTTCGGGACCGTCGCCCGGCTCCGAGGACCTCGAGCGCTGGCTCCGGGAGTGCGCCCCCGCGGGGCGTCCCGCCTGGGTCGAGTCGGGCCGGACGGTGGAGACCCTCGTCGCGGATGGCGGACTCCTGGCCACCCGCACCCGCGACCGGGTCTGGGCGGTTGCCATGGTGGACCGGGCCGGGGAGGAGCGCCCTCGCATCGTGGCCGGCAGGACCCTCGATCGCCTGGACCCGGCGGGGCTCGCGCCGTCCCCGTACCCCGGGATGTCGCCCATCGATGTCCGGGATGTCCCCCGCCACCTGCCGTGGATCGCGGAGCCGGCCGATGCCGCGATCCTGGTCCAGGATCTGGTCACCGCCCTTTGCGGCCCCGAAGCGGGCGCCAGCGTTCCGGTCGGCCGTGGCTTCTCGGTCACGGAGGATCCGCACACCATCCTGGGGCTCGCCGGGGGCTCCTTCGACGACGCCGGCTTCCCCACCCGGGTCAACCTATTGACGGACCAGGGATTTACAATTCCTGTCGCTCGCGGCCCCGGTAGCTACCGACGCGATTCGTTCCGCGATCCGCCGCACGTGGGCTTCGGGACCTTGGTGGTCCCAGATGGCACGGACGAGCTTCCGGAGGACGCCATCCGGATCGAGGGCCTGCGGGTGAGTCGTCTCGCTCCGGACCGCTGGAACCTGGAGTTCGGGGGAGTGTATATCGCGCATGGGAGCCCAGCTCGGTCGCTGGTTCCAACGGGAGTGACGATTCGGCCCGTGGAGCTGGTGCGACGGATCCGTGGCGCCGTTGGGACGGCTCGGACGTGCTCGAACGGGGTCGTCACCCCGATCCTCATTCTCGACCCTCTCGTCTGAAAAGAGACCGGATCTCCTTGGGAGGGGTGAGCAGACCCACGGCCTCGAGCGCGCGGCCGAGCGGGGCCGTCTCCGGCTGAACCGGAAGCTCGCTCCGCAGTCGCGCCAACGTGCGCGGCACCCCGTCGAGATACCGGTCCCGCCCGAGGCACGAGACCTGGTAGCCGAACGTGCCGAGGGCCTTGATCATGCGCTGAGCCGCGACGACCGCGAACCGCTCGCGAAACTCGGCGCGCCCCGGGGCAACGGACAGCTTGCCGAGGTACCACTCGACCATCCGCTCGGCCTCGTCCTGTCCGAGATCGACGTAGGCGTCTCGAAGCAACGAGGCGAGGTCATAGGAGTCGGGACCCCAGCGCGCGTCCTGGATGTCCACCATCGCCAGCTCCCCGTCGGCGCTGACCACGAGGTTCCGGCTGTGGTAGTCGCGGTGACACAGCACCCGGCGCGGAGTCTCGGCGGCACGTTCGGCCAGCGCATGAAGGAGATCGACGACTTCCGAGGGCACCTGCGCCATGCCCCTCAGCCCGCGGGCGTAGTGCTGCATGAAGAAGTCCATCTCGAACCGGAAGCGATCGGCGTCCAGGACCGGCCACTCGTCGCCTTGACGCTCGAGCTCGAGGGTTCCTCGGTTCGCGATCGCCGCGGCGATTTCGACCGCCGCGCGGTACAGTCGCCCGCGCTCGTCCGCCGCAGCGCTCGAAAGCGCTTGCTCCAGAGTCCGTTCGCCGAGATCCTCCAGGATCAGACATCCGGGGTCCCCGGCCACGCCGAGGATCTCGGCAACCGGAAGGTCCGCGGCCGCGAGCAACCTCGCGACCCGCATGTCGTCGGTCTCGCCCGCGAACGCCTTTCCGTAGTCCATGACGACACGCGCGGGTCCATCGGGAGCATGGAGCCGATAGAAGCTGCGGGTCGAGGCGTCCCCCGTCATCGGGACGATGCGCGCACCGGGAAACGCCCGCTCCAGGTAGCGCTGCAGCTCGGGTCGAGCGATCTTCAAGACTGCGAACCGCTCTCGGGCGGCAGGGGCGAGAACAGCAGATCGTCCACCCGGGTCGCACCGGGGGGAGGATCGGAGTCCGGCTCGGTGTCGGCGCAGATCAAGACGTCCTGAAGCTCCGAACCAATGGGGATCTCCGCCCCCGGCCCGACGATCGTTCGACGCAGGTGAGTGCCCGGCGGAACCCATGCTCCCGGCATCACGATGCTGTCCTCGACCGTCGAGCCCTCGCCGATCATGCTCGCCGAGCCGAGCGCGACGCGTCCGACGAGCACCACGCCGGCGTCGAAGTCGGCATCTTCGCCTACGGCGACACGGGCCGCATGGATGTCGCGGATCGGATCGGTTTCGGCGATCGAGGCGATCCGACCCGCCGGAAGATCGAGGAGCCGGAGCGAGCCCTCGAAATAGGCGGCGGACGAACCGAACTCCCACCAGAAGCCGTCGTGGACGGCGGCGCCGAGCTTGCCCTCCGGGATCAGGTCGAGGTAGACGTCGGTCACGATGTCGGCGGGCCGGTCACCGGGAATGCGCTCCAGCAGATCGTCGCTGACCACGTGCAGCCCGGTGAACAGGTAGGGGACCGCGGTGCTCCGGGCGGGTTCCGGGCGACCGCCGATGGCGACGACGCGAGCGCGGTCGTCGATCTCGATCGCGGTGTAGCCGCGCCGCGACGGAGCCACGACGAGCGTCGCGAGACATCCGGAGGCACGGTGCGCGCTCATCACGGCCCCGAGGTCGACGTCGGACAGGAAGTCGGAGTTGTGCACGATGAAATCTCCGTCGCCGCGAAGCTCCGCGGCGGCCTTCCCGATCCCGCCCGCCGTCCCGAGGATCCGTTCTTCGAACGAGTAGTGGATCCGTTCGAGCCCCAGACCTCCCCCGTCCCCGAGGGTCGAACGCACGCGATCGGGCATGTGGTGCAGGTTGACGACCGCGCTCGTCACCCCGCAGCCCGCGAGCCGTTTCAGTATCTGTGCGGACAACGGACGACCCAGCACCGGAATGACCGGCTTGGGGATCGAGCGGGTCAGCGGGAGCATGCGCATCCCGAGGCCGGCGGCCAGGAGCATCGCTTTCACGGCGTCGAGGGTACCAGAGCCGGGCCGTGCCGCGGCCTCGACTCGAGCGCCTGGGTGGTTGGGGCGGCGGCATCGGCACCGCGAAGATGAAGAGGGACGGCGGCTAGGCGCCGAACATCAGATCGCCGACCGGAACTCCGCGGGCCGCCGCCTCGGCCTCGTGCAGCTCGCGGTAGGTCTCTCGAATGTAGCGCTCCGGAGCGCAGCCGAGTCGCGCGGCGAGATCGTCGATCGCCGCGGGGGCGCCCTCGAGCTCCACGAAGCATCCGATCGGCGTCTCGTCGATCGAGATCTCGACGTCGTCGAGGCAGTACACCGTCCGGTACTTCTGGTACCGATAGCCCCTCGAATATCCGAGACCGGTCAGCAACAGATGCGTCTGCTCGGCGTCGTCGACCCCGGTCTCATGCTCGAGATAGACCTTGTGCCGGCTCTCTCCGGGGACCTTCGACTTGAACGTCAGGATGGACGCCGACCCCTTCGTTCTGAGGCGAAGCAACTGGCTCGCCCGGCGCAGCGCCCCCGAGGGAAGATCGTAGACGGCGTTGTCCTCGAACTCGCGCCGCTCGACGAGCACGGCGCCCAGATTCTCGATCTCGCGAATCGCAGTCCGGGGCGAGTCGAAACGAAGCTTGATCTCGACTTCGTTTCTGGACGCCTCCATTTCGCCATGATAGCATCCGGCTCTTTCCCGACGTGAGCGACCGTATGAGCGAACACCGCGTGGTGATCACGGGAATCGGCGTGGTCAGCCCCATCGGCGTGGGGCGCGAGGCGTTCTGGAAGGCTGCCCTCGAAGGTCGCTCCGGAGCGATCCGTCTCGAGAGCCCGTGGGTGCAGGACACGGGCCTCACGACGCAGATCGCGTGCCCCGTGCGAGATCTCGATCCCGAGAGCGCCGGGATCCCAGGCAAGCAGGTCAACCTGCTCGATCGCACGACGTGGTTCGCGCTGATCGGCGCCCACGAAGCTCTCGAGGATGCGGGCTTCGAGCTGACGCCGCACCCGGGCAATCGCGGATCTCTGCGGGTCGAGGGCGTGGATCCGACGCGACTCAGCACGCAGATCGGCTCGGGCATCGGCGGGGTGAAGACGTTCGAGCTGTCCCACACCACGTGGCGCGAATCGAGGTCGAAGAACGCGGTCAAGCGCTACTCGCTCCCCATGCTGATCCCCAACGCGCCGGCGGGGCAGGTGGCGATCCGCTTCGGCGCCAAGGGCGAGTGCAAGGCGGTGTGCACGGCCTGCGCGGCGGGGACCATGGCCATCGGCGACGCCTGGCGCCTGCTGCGCGGCGGAGACGCCGACGTGGCCCTGGCCGGCGGCACGGAGGGCCTGGCAAGCGATTACGACGGTTTCGCGCTGATGGGCTTCGACCGCTTGCGAACCATGTCTGCGCGCAACGACGAGCCGCAGCGCGCCAGCCGGCCGTTCGACAAGCTGCGCGACGGCTTCGTCCTCGGCGAGGGCGCCGCGGTGCTGGTCCTGGAGCGCGAAGCGTACGCTCTCGCCCGCGGGGCCCGGCCCTACGCGCGGATCGCCGGATACGCGTCGAACTGCGATGCGGCCTCGATGATGCAGCTCGACGAGAGCGGGGAGTCGATCGTCGCGCTCATCCGGGCGGCGCTCGGCGGCGCCGGCCTCGATGTGTCCGACGTCGATCACGTCAGCGCGCACGGAACCTCGACCGTGTCGAACGACAAGACGGAATCGCTGGCGCTGCGCAAGGTCCTGGGATCGCGCCACGGCGACGTATCGGTGACCGCGCTGAAATCCATGACCGGCCACGCCATCGGGGCCTCCGGCGCGCTGGAGACGGCGGCGCTGGCCCTGTCGTTCCGCAACGGCGTCCTCACGCCGACCATCAACTACGAGGTCCCCGACCCGGAGTGCGACGTCGACCTCGTCGCCAACCGCCCGCGAGAACACGAGCCGCGCGCGGCGCTCAAGCTGTCCTATGGGTTCGGCGGGCACAACGCCTGCCTCGTCCTCACGACCGTGTGAGCGGCTCGTGGCAGGGCGCGGTTGAGCGGGTCACTCCGCTAGGCGCAGGTGCCCCAACAGCGGGTCGCCGACTCCCTCGGCGGGCAAAACGTGGATCGTGTCGTAGCCGCGTCGCATCGCCACCTGCGGCACCTCGGTCCGGCGCGTGATCAGTCCGGGCTCCTCCCCCGGCATTGCCCACAGGGTCTGTTCGGAGACCACCTCGTCGTTGTTCATCTGCACGATGCGGTAGTCGTGGTTCCGGTCCAGATCGACCTCGATCGCCGGAGCATGGCAAACTCGGCCGAGATTGACTTGGATCCCTGCAGCAGGGATGACGATGTTCGTAGGAGGGCCCGGCGGATCGAGGTCGACGCGGAGCATCCCCGGGTAGCGATAGGACTGCCGGTCGATGAGCCGGTCATAGAGCCCGAGGTTCATCTTCATGATTTCCACGAAGCGTTGCCGGCGGAAGATGGGGCCTCGGGTGATGGTCGAGAGGTGGTCGTAGTAGTCCGCCAGCCTTGGGTCGTTCAACCGGTTCCGTCCGGTCGCAACGGTCTCCACATAGCCATCGGGAATGGCCCGGAAGAAGTGTCCGATCCGCCATTTGTGGCGCCAGACCGGCGGCAGGCGTGCGAGGAGCGGCTCTCCCAGGCCGAGCTCGTCAATGACATGAACCTGCGGTCCGGCGTGGAAGCCGAAAAACCCGAGGGAGTTCTTGACCACCACCGCGGGGCCGTTCTCCCGCAACCGCAAAGCCTCGTCCACCCAAACTTGGCGCGGGGAGGGGACCGGACGAAGCCGCTCCGCACGGAGGAGGCCCGTGACCTGATAATAGAACGCTCGCTCGTCGGAGATTCCGTTGACGTCGACGGTCGCCTTCTGCGCTTTGTAGTCCCGGCCGTAGTCGGAGCCGGAGAGAATCGGCGGATGGGGAGCGATCAAGCTCACCAGTGTCGCCGTGGCCAGTGCCGGACCGGCCACCTCCCACCGGAACATGAGCGGCAAGCGGGAGACGAGGATGACCGCGCCCAGCAGAGGCGCCGACAGGAAGCGTCCCGACATGAAATCGCCGCCGATCCAGACCACGTAGGCCAGATAGAGCACGACGCCGGCGGCCAGAAACCCGCTCCGGGCTTGGCGCAGGAGCAGCGGTGCGGCGAGCCCGGCCCCGATGAACAGCAACGTCAACGGATCGACGTTGATGGAGTCGAGAAGATAGAACAAGCCCTGCTGCAGCAGCTCGACCCGCGGCAGGGCATTGTCGAGCTTTGCGTATGCGGTGTTCGGGAAGGGGAAACCGTAATAGACGAGAGAAAAGAGCTCCCACACGACGAAGGGCGTGAAGCCCAGCGCCAGCGAGCGTACGCTTTTCCAGGAGCGGCCGGACCAGAACGCGTAGGCCAGGGCTGGAACGAAGAACAGCAGCGTGTCCATGCGGTTGAGAACCGCCAATCCCGCGATCAGGGACAGGATCAAGAGGTCGCGTCCCCGCTCGTTCGGACCAAGGATGCGATCGGCCAGCTTCTGCCGGTGCGGCCGTTCATCAGGCCCCGCCGGGCGGAGGTCGGTTTCGCAGCGCAGGAAGGCGAGACAGAACAGCGCCAGCAGCAGGTGGGTGAGAGGATTCTCCAGCCCGGAAGTCGTGTAGTCGACGAACGACTTCGAGAGCGTGAGGACCCCCAGTCCCAGAACGGCAGCCGGCAGGCTGCGGGCCAGACCGAAGGCGAACACCGCCAGAGTCGCCAGGGAGACCGCAACGGAGATCAGGAGCGTGGTGTAGTAGAACTCACCGGAGTAGAAGTGGCCCGCGGAGATCAGGAACATCCACAGAGGGTGGGTGTAGGACTGTACCCGCTCCGAGACGTTCCAGGTCAGGCCATGACCCTGGGTGAAGTTGGCCACCGTCCGAAAGGTGATGTAGGCATCGTCCGTAATCCACGCGTTGCGGAGCAGAACGATGGCGGCCAGCGCCAGAAGGAAGGCCAGCAGGTAGGCCCGTTCACGGCGTTGCAGTGCGGAAGACCCGGCGCCGGTCCCCGGCGCGCTTCCGGCGGAGATGCGGCTTGTCTCCCTCATCCTCCTCCAACATCGCCATGTCTCAGGGTGGAGTCAAGCCTTACGCTCGTCCAGGCCGTCACGGGTCTACACGGAACCGCTGCTCGCACGTAGAATCGTCGCTTGCATCCGAGCCGACGTGCCCGAGAGCAGCGTCGACGGCATGCCGCACCGACGCGGTGAGGAGGAACGATGAGCAGGATGAACCCGGCGATCGCGGTCGTCTTCTTCGCGGTTGCGGCGTCGATGACGTCGGGACCGGACGCCCGCGCCCAGGACGGCGGGTGGTTCGTGTCGTTCGAGCGCCAGTCGATCTCGCAGATACCGCGCGGGGACACCGCGCGATACGTGTCGATCGGCACGCTCGAGACCGACGGCTTCAGCGAATTGCGAATCAGCATCGGAGGTGAGTTCAAGGACTCGGTCCCGAAGACCGGGACGATCGGCGCGATCCTGGTGCCCGACAGGCAGCCCTTCCCCTACCTGCTCGAGAGCGAAGGACAGGTCCTGTTCGCCATCGAGGTCAAGGCCTCCATCGGTCCTTCGAGCGGCCCTCTGGTGTTCTCCGAGCCGGTGACCGCGAAGGTCGCTTTCCCGGCCTACCGCGTCTACCTCTACAACGACAGCAATTCCGTGGCCAACGTCTCGGTCTTCGTCTACCGGGCGCGTTACTGAGCGTTCGTTCGACGGATGCGGGCTTCGCGAGCCCGCGCCGCGACGAAGTATCATCCCTGTCGTGAATCGAGGCGCGGGAGAGCACGATCGGCGCGGCGTTCCGGCGCCGGCGTCCGGATGGCGGCACGGGATCTGGCCGCTCCCGGCGCTGTCGGGCCTGCTTCTGGTCTTCGCCTACTTCCCGTTCGGGCTCCTGATCCCGAACTTCGTCGCGTTCCTTCCCCTGCTGTACTGGCTGGACTGCAATCCCTCTGCCCCGGCGGGGCGCAGGCTCCGGGCCGGTGTGGTCTTCGGGCTGACGGTGAACCTGATCATCCTGCACTGGATGTACGCCATGCTCGAGGTGTCGTGGATGGCGGCGACGCTCTACTTTTTCTTGGTCGCGGTGCTCGCGGTCTCCGCGATGCTCGCCGTCGCGCTCCTGGGCTGGGTGCGCCGGCGAACCCGGTGGTCGTTCGCGCTGCTGCTGCCCGCCTGCTGGCTGCCCCTCGAGTGGGCGCGTACGTGGGGCGACCTCCGGCTCACGGCCGACCACATGGGCCACACGCTCGCCGGCTACCCGTTCCTGATCCAGTTCGCCGACCTCGTGGGTCCGTACGGGGTCGGGGCCTTCATGCTCGTCGCCAACGGCCTGCTGTACGAGGCGTGGCGCGGGTGGGCCGCCGCGAGATGGCGACGACCGCTGGCGGCGCTCGCGACGATGCTCGCGGCCGTCCTGTCCTACGACGTTTGGGCGTGGACCCATCCCCACGAGCCCGACGAGCACCTGCGGGTCGCCTACATCCAGCCCAACATCCCTCTGGCCGTCAAGGACGATCTGGCGACCGCCGATGCGCAGTGGGAGATCCTGGCCCGTCTGACTCGCGAGGCCGCGGCCAAGGATCCCGACCTGATCGTGTGGCCCGAGTCGGCTTACCCGCGGCCGCTCTACCATTGGCTCGAGCAGCCGGCGACCTTCGTGGTGCCCGACCTCCAGCGCCTCGCGCTCGAGACCGGGGTGACGATCCTGACCGGCATCGAGTACTGCCGCGTGCGCACCACCGAGGACTACGAGCTGTACAACGCCGCCGTCGTCGCGCACCCGGACGGCAGCCTCGACCCGACGTGGACCGCCAAGGTCTACCTCGTTCCGTTCACGGAGGGACTGCCGTTCGAGTCGATCCTCGGCTTCGTGCTGCGCGACCTGCCCGGGGAGCTGGCCTGGATGTCGGGCGGCTTCGAGCCCGGGCCGGAGGCAACCCTGCTCCCCGTCGGCGGCCGCAGCGTGGGCGTGATGGTGTGCTACGAGGACTTCTTCCCCGATCTCGGGAGGAAGATGAAGAACGACGGCGCCGATTTCCAGGTCATCATCACCAACGACGCGTGGTTCGGGCGGACCGTGTTCCAGGCCTATCAGGCCAACACCGTGCGGATGCGGGCCATCGAGAACCGCTCGTCCTACGTCCGGGCGGCCAATACGGGCATCTCGGGCTTCGTGGACCCGTCGGGGCGCTATCATGGTTGGAGCGAGCTGTTCGTCGAGGCGGTGGACGTCCGCGACATTCCCGTGACCTCGGTGCGCACGCTCTACGATCGCACCGGGGACGTCGTCGCGTGGGTGGCGATCGTCGGCCTCGCGATCACGATCGCGGCCGCCTGGGCGGTGGCTCGGGACGAGGGGACGGAGATGGCGGCTGCGCCCGCCGATCGAGGTGCGAAATGAGGATCATCCAGGTCGATGCGTTCACCGACGAGCTGTTCCGAGGGAATCCCGCCGCGGTCATGATCCTCCCGAAAGCGCCGAATGAGGCGTGGATGCAGAACGTGGCCCGCGAGATGAACCTCTCCGAGACCGCCTTCATCGTTCCGCGCAAAGGTGAGTTCGACTTGCGGTGGTTCACGCCGGCCGCGGAGGTCGATCTGTGCGGGCACGCCACGCTCGCCTCGGCCCACGTGCTGTGGGAGACGGGCGGGCTCGACCGGGGCGAGACGGCACGGTTCCACACCAAGAGCGGGTTGCTGTCGGCGACATGGGTCGACCCCTGGATCGAGATGGACTTCCCCGCCGAGGTCGAGAGCGCGTGCGAAGCTCCGGAGCCGCTCATCCGGGCGCTCGGGGCCAAGCCGGTCTACGTCGGCCGCAACCGCCTCGACTACCTGGTCGAGCTCGAATCGGAGAGCGCCGTCCGGGAGGCGAAGCCGGACTTCGGGCTGCTTCGCACCCTCGACGGGCGGGGTGCGATGATCACCGCGCGCGCCGCGACCCCGCAGTTCGACTTCGTATCGCGATATTTCGCCCCCGCTTTCGGCATCGACGAGGATCCCGTGACGGGCTCGACGCACTGCTGCCTGGCGCCGTTCTGGTCGGCACGTCTCGGCAAGGACGAGCTGACCGCCCATCAGGCGTCGGCGCGCGGCGGGATCGTGCGCACGCGTGTGGCAGGCGACCGTGTCACTCTCGGCGGCAAGGCCGTCACCGTCCTGGTCGGCGAGCTCGTGGTGCCGTGATGGGGGCCGCAAAGGAGATCCGCGTGAGCCGCCTTGTGAGCGAGCTGTCCTGGGAGCGGTTTCGGGAGCGTGTCCCGTTCGAGACCGATCTCGTGATCGTGCCGATCGGCACGATCGAAGCGCACGGCGCGATCCCGCTCGGCACGGACAACATCATCCCGGCGGCCATGGCGCGCGATCTGGCGCCGCGCCTCGGCGCGTTGATCGCGCCTCCCGTGCCGTACGGCGTGACGAACTCGCTGCTGCCGTACCCCGGATCCACGACCGTGTCCTCCGCGACCTTCGAGGCCTACCTGTTCGAGGCCGTCGCGGGGCTGGCGCAGGCCGGTTTCCGTCGCGCGGTTCTCTTGAACGGTCACGGCGGGCAGAGCGGCGAGGTGGGCCGGGTCGTTCATCGTCTGTGGAGCGAGTCCAAGATCTTCAGCGTCGCGATCGAATGGTGGGGTCTCGCGGCGGAGATCAGCCGCGACGTCTACGGCGAGGTCACGAGCGGCCACGCCGGCGTGGAAGAGACCGCGATGGTGCTCGCGGTGGCGCCCGAGCTGGTCGACCGCGAGCGCGCGACGACCATCCGCCGCGCGGCGCGCAGATACGGCGTCAAGGCCCGGCCCTTTCCGGCCACGATCATCCTCGAGCGCGAGGAGAAGAACGGGGACGGCGCGCCCGTCCTCGATGCGGGAAAGGCGGCCGAGTTCTATCGTAGAACGGTCGAAGCGGTGGGGTCCGCTCTCGAAGAGGTCTTTGCGGGTTGGGAGGATCTGAGACGATGAAACACCGGGTGTCGAGACTGCTGCCGTACGCTCTTGCCTTGGCGATCGCGATCGCCCTTGCCCCCGTGACGGCACAAGAGGCGGAACCGAAACCGGAACCGAAGCGGGGGCCGCTGAGCGTCACCTACATCGGCAACGAGGGGTTCATGATCGAGTCGGGCGGCGTGAAGGTCCTGGTCGACGCCCTGTACCGCGACGGCGTGCCGGGGTATGTGGTGATCCCGGAGGAACGACGCCGGCTTCTCGAGACGGCGCAACCACCCTTCGCCGACGTCACCTTGATCCTGGCCACGCACTACCACGCGGACCACTTCGACCCCGGCGCGGTGCTCGAGCACCTCAAGGCGAGCCCGAAGACGGTGTTCCTGTCGACTCCCCAGGCCGTCGATCTCATGCGCGAGCTTCCCGACTTCGACACGGTCCGAGGTCGCGTTCGTCCGGAGCACCCGCAGGAAGGCGAGCGCGTCCGGGCCGAGCGCCCCGGCCTCGTCCTCCATGTGCTCAACCTCCACCACGGCCGCGAACGGCCGGTCCAGAACCTCGGCTTCATCATCGAGATGAGAGGCGTCAAGATCCTGCACGTCGGCGACACCGAAGCCACGGTCAAGGACTTCCAAGCCAACCTGATCCGGGAAGAGGAGATCGACCTCGTCTTCCTGCCGTACTGGTACCTCACGGCGGGCAACGAGAAGGCAATCGAAGAAGCCATCGCGCCGGGCCGGATCGTGGCCACTCACCTCCCCCCGCCGAGCGACCCACAGGGGCTTCTGCAGACCCAGGGTGGCTTCGAGAAGCTCGCCGCGGGCATCGAAGGCCGTTTCCCCAAGGCCGTGGTCTTCCGCCAGGAAATGGAGACGCGCGAGCTGCCCTGACCCGAACGGAAGACGGCCGCGAGCACCATGGCACCGAGGCAGCACATGCGCGTCGACGCTCTCGATCTCGAGTTCCAGGGCACGCCTCGGGTCATCGCATCGTTCCTCGTGCATGGACCCCAGGGAGCGGTGCTGATCGAGACCGGACCCGAGTCCACGCTGCCGACGCTCCTCGACCGGTTGCGGGAGCACGGCGTTTCACCCGCGGACGTCCGGGACGTGCTCGTGACCCACATCCACCTCGACCATGCGGGGGCCTGCGGCTGGTGGGCCCAGAACGGGGCGAGAGTCTGGGTGCACCCCGCGGGCGCGCCGCACCTCGTGGATCCTTCGAAGCTCGTGAGCAGCGCCGCACGGATCTACGGCGATCGCATGGACGAGCTGTGGGGCACGATCCGGCCCGCCCCGGCGGAGCGCGTGATCGCGGTCGAGGATGGAGACGTCATCGAAGCCGCGGGGCTTCGCATCACCGCCGTCGAAACTCCCGGTCACGCGTACCACCACCACGTCTACCGCATCGACGACGTCGCCTTCGCCGGGGATGCGGCGGGCATCAAGCTGCCCGGCAACCGCTGGACGGACCTGCCCGCGCCGCCTCCCGAGTTCGACCTCGAGCGCTGGAAGAAAACCCTGGAGCGGCTGCGGGGCCTCGGCCTGCGCACGCTCCATCGGACCCACTTCGGAGGGACGTCGGACGTCGCGCAGGAGCTCGACGAGTTCGAGAAGGTCCTCGTGCAGGCCGTCGAGTGGATCGCGGAGATGAGCGACGCCGGCCTCGAGCGCGAAGCGATGATCGCGGCGTTCAGCGCCCGGATGCGGTCTTGGGCGGAGAGCATCGGAACCCGCGGGGAGGACGTGCGCGCTTACGAGCTGGCGAACCCGCGGTTCATGTCCGTGGACGGGATCGTGCGGTACCGCGCCAAGCTCCGGCGGTGATCGCGGGGCCGGACCGTCCAAAGTGCAGTCCGTCTGCACGATAGTCCTACATTCCGCACATCGCGAGCGCATTTGCACGTGATTTCGTGAGCCTCAAGGTCGTGCGGTGTAGGTGGTCGCCGGCACGTTCATGAGCCGGAGCACCTCTCGCTGCAGGTCGGTGAGTTCGGGC
>Ga0302046_10000792_pt1 | contig 30428 bp, 23 predicted proteins | sample RVTome_11_FD_200261 | JGI IMG/M metagenome (GOLD analysis project Ga0302046, IMG submission 200261) | Soil microbial communities from uranium-contaminated site in the Upper Colorado River Basin, Wyoming, United States - RVT147D111 (version 2) ...
TGGCGGACGCCCTGCGGGGGCTCGGGCTCACCCGCTGCGCGGCGCCGGGCGCGCTGCAGGCCCCGGACGCCGCCTGGCACAACGGCGGAATCCACCCGGTCGAGCTGCTGGCCCCCTCGTCGTAGGATCGAGGCGATGAGCGACCTGATCGAGGTCCTGGAGGACCTGCTCGCCGACGTCCCGGGGGTCGAAGGCGTGTGGATCGAGCGCTGGGACCCGCCGCCGGAAGGCGCCTCGGCCCGCGAGCTCGAGGCCGCCTTCGCCGCGTTGCGGGAGGCCTTCGAGGACGGCGTGCACGAGGTGACGGGAACGTGGGGAGAGCCGACCTACCGCGGCTCGGCCGAGCGGGCCGACTTCCCGGCCTGGGCGGAGGCCCTGATGCTCGCCACCTGGGACCACGGCGAGGCCGTCGCCTTCGTCGCCCTGCGCCACGACGACGACTCCCTGCCGATGTTCGTGGAGGCGGGCGCCCTCTCCCACGAAGAGATCGCCACCCTGGCTCTCGCCCGTCCCTGAACACCGCCCCCCGGAAGGAGCAGACCATGCGCACCGGATTCCACACCCTCTCCGCCCTCGGCCGTCACCTCCCGCTCGCGGCCGGAGTGCTGCTCGCGGCCGCCCCGGCGCATCCGGCTGCGCTCGAGTCGCCGCTCACGATCTTGCGTCGACCGGAGAACCAGGTCGCGGTGGCCCGCGCTCTCGGGCCCGGTCAGGCCGGCTACCGTTTCGCCGTGCTCCAGCCGCTCCACGGCGACTCCGGCGGGGAGCTGTCCCTGCGGACCGCCGCGCTCGGCGAGGTCGCCGTCGAGGCCGGCCGAAGGTACATCGTCGGGTTCAGCGACCTCCTCTGGCAGCCGCTCCAGCGTGCCTTCGTCCGCGACCCCGAAGGACACCGGTTGCTCGCGGTCGACGGCGTGGGCGCCGCGCTCTTCGACGACCGCGCGCCCCTGAGGAGGCTCCTCGCCACGGGCCCCGGCGTCGCGCCGCCGCCGCCGTCACGGACCGTCAAGCTGCTCCTGGAGCTGCTGGACGCCTCCGACCGGACGAGCCATCACCTCGCCGCGACCGAGCTCCAGATGCAGCCGGCGCTCTGGGAGGCCTTCGACAGGAGGCGGGTCGGACGGCTCCGCCGAGCCCTGGAGGGCTCGGGAGGCGACCCGTATCGGCGCTTCGAGCTCCTCCAGGTCGCCGACGGGCTGGCGCGGATCGGAGCGACCGGGGGCGACTGGGTCGCCGCGGCGAGTCGGGAGGCGTTGACGGATCTCCCGCTGGCCCCGGACTTCTCGACCCACGAGCCGGCCCTGGCGATCTTCTCCCTGCAGACCCTCGCGGAGAGAGGGACCGCGAGCGACGCCGGCCTCGTCGCCCGACAGCTCGAGTCAACCCATCCGACGGTGGGTGCGACGGCGGTCGGCGCCCTCTTCGCCCTGGCGCCCGACGAGGCTCCCGACCTCGGACGGGCCGCCCTCGCCTCGGGCGCGCTCAACGCGGAGACCCGGCAGCTCCTCGAGGCCCATCTGCGACGACACGGGGATTGAGCCCGCGCTGGCGTTCGACGCCGACTCAGGGCATACTGAGCCCGACAACCTCCACACCCGACGTCCTCGAAGGAGTCCATGATGCGCTCGAGATGCTTCCTGCTGTTGACCTCCGTCCTCCTCGCGGCGCCCGCCGCGGCCGAGGAGACCTACTTCGCCGGCGGCTGGTCGGTGCAGAACGACACCTCTCCGCCGCTGCGCGAGATGGCGGCGGCCGCCGCCGCCCAGGCCGCGCCGCGAACCGCGCCCGGCGAGGATCGGGAGATCCCGCTGCTCAGGGTCGAGGACCTGCCGCCCCGTCTCCAGGATCCGCACCCCTACCCGCTCCGTCAGACCTCCAGCGTGCGAGGCGTGTCGGCGCCGCCTCCGATCCTGTCGTTCGCCGGTCTCGGCCAGGTCAGCGGCGTGACGCCTCCGGACACCGAGGGCGACGTCGGGCCGGACCACATCGTCCAGTGGAACAACCTGCAGATCGCGGTGTGGGACAAGGACAACCCGCTCCCCGGACCGACTTTCGGACCGGTGAACGGCAACACCCTGTTCACCGGCTTCGGCGGTCCCTGCGAGGCCACCAACAACGGCGACCCGCTCGTCATCTACGACCACCTGGCCGACCGCTGGTTCCTCAGCCAGTTCGCCATCAACCAGGGAACCCAGTGCATCGCCATCTCCACTACGGGCGACCCCACCGGGCCGTACCACCGCTACGCCTTCGTGCCAATTGCGGGACAGAACAACGACTACCCGCACTGCGGCCTCTGGACCGACGGGTACTACTGCACCTACCGCATGTTCCCGTCGAACGTTTTCCCCTTCGCGACTTTCCACGCGATGGAACGCGACGCCATGCTCCAGGGCGATCCGGCCCAGGACGTGGTCTTCGGCATCGGCTGCCTCGCCAACAACTGCCCCGACGGCGTGCAGCCGATCCACCTCCAGGGGCCGCCGCCGCCCGCCGGCATGCCGATGCTCTTCGTCAAGGACTGGGATGACGACTTCAACGCCACGGGCGCGGCACCCGACCGCACGCGCATGTGGGAGATGGCCGTCGACTGGGACAACACCGCGGCCTCCACCTTCACCGAGGTCTCCGGCGTCAACGCGCTGGCTGATTTCGATCAGGACATGTGCGGCTTCTTCGTGCGCGCCTGCGTCCAGCAGCCGGCACCGGCAACGGCCGTCAACTTCCTCGACCCGATCGACGAGCTCACCATGTGGCGGGCGCAGTACCGCTACTGGGGAGACTACGAGACCATCGTCATGACCCACACGATCGACGCGACGGGCGGCGACGTGGCGGCTTCCCGGTGGGTCGAGATGCGGCGCGACGTGACGGCCGACGGGGCCGCCTGGACGACCTTCCAGGAGGGCGCCTACCAGCCCGACACCGACGATCGATGGATGGGGTCGATCGCCATGGACGCCTCCGGCAACATCGCCGTCGGCTACAGCGTCTCGAGCCTCGCCACCCAGCCGGCCGTGCGCTACACGGCCCGCCATGCCAACGATCCGCTCAACACCATGCGCGACGAGCAGGTCCTGGTGGCGGGCACCGGCGTCAACCAGAGCACGACAAACCGCTGGGGCGACTACTCGACGATGACCGTCGACCCGGAGGACGACTGCACCTTCTGGTTCTTCGAGGAGTACATGGCCGTCACCGGCGTCAGCACCTACTCGACCCGGATCGGCAGCTTCAAGTTCGACGACTGCACGTCCGCCACCATCTTCACGGACGGCTTCGAGACCGGCGACACCAGCCGCTGGGACACCGTGGCCAACTAGGTCCTGCCGGACGCGAGCGCGAATTGACGGCGGGGTGGCTCGAGGCCACCCCGCCGTTCTTCGCTCCGCTCGATGAGCTCCGGCGGGCGCCGGCTACGCCCCGTCGAGCGCGTTCTTGATCGCCAGCTCGGGGATCTTCCAGTCGCCCCCGGAGATCCGCGCCACCTCGCGGTCGCCGACCAGGACGACGCCGGTCGGCACGCCGGAGATGTCCCAGCGCCCGGCCTCGGGGTCGTCGGAGATCTGGCGCGGCAGGCCGTAGAACTCGAGCGCGATCCGCGAGCCCTGGAGCGCCTGCGCCACCTTGAGGATCCGCGGCATGACGACCTGGCAGTGGGGGCACCAGGTGCCGAAGAAGACGCGCACGCGCACCGGCCGGTCCTCGCCCTCCAGCTCGCGCAGGATGGGCGCAGACGTCGCGTACTCCTCGGCGCCGAGGCGATAGTCGACGCTGTAGTCGAACAGCTCCTGGACACCGGCGCTGCCGAGGAAGGGGGGCTTCACCATCAGCCCCGCGCTCTGCCCGTCGACCGCGAAGGTGACGCCCTCGAGGTCGACGGAGAAGGGACCCTGTGACGCCGACACGGCATTGGGCAGCAGGTTGACCGTGCCGTCCGCCTGCCTGGCGACCTTGAGCAGGCTCAGCGTCTTGACGTCGCCGGCGCGGGGCTCGACGAGCAGCGGCGACTCGACCTCGTCGGAGAGGATCAGGAAGGCGGAGCCCTGGCCGAGCACGAACACCTCGGCGTCCTCGTCGGTCGTTCCGGCGAGCTCGAAGACGTAGTCGCCGGTGGGACGGAAGCCCTCCAGCGCGCCCTGCGCCGAGACGGCCGCGGGGGCGAGGGCGAGGGCCAGGGCCAGGAGGCACGGCGCGAGGAGGCGCTGCGCGAGCGGACGGTCGGTGGAAGGGGTCATGGTTCTCTCCGGGGCAGAGTGTTCCACAGCGCGGCGCGCGCGACCAGCCCCTAGGCGTCGGCGCCGAGCGGCGCCGGCAGGCCGGACCAGGTCTCGACGACCAGGCCCTCCTCCACGCGGAAGGAGCGCGGCAGAGTGCGGTAGAGGGGACGCAGGAGGGCGGTGGGCGCCAGCCGGATCTCGAAGGCCGGGCCCCAGCGGAAGGTGAAGGCGTGGAGCTGCTCCGGCGAGGCGTCGGTCAGGACCCAGAGCGGCGGCTCGCCGCCTTCGAGAGACCACGCCTGGAGGGCGTCGAAGCTCGCCTCGTCGACCTCGCCGGCCAGCTCGAGGAGGACGACGAGATGGGCGCCCGCCTCGAGCTCCGGCGCCAGCCCGTCGAGGCAGATGCGCTCGTCCCCGGAACCGGCGCACAGGTCCGCGATCGCAACGCCGGGAGAGAGGCGCGTCGCCAGGTCGTCCAGCGGCAGATCCGGAGCCCTCCAGGCGAAGACGAGGCCGGCGACCATCCCGAGGACGGCGAGCAGGGGGGCCGCCAACGGCTGCCGCCCTCCACGCCTCCGCCCCCACCAGGCCAGCAGCCAGGGCGGAACGAGGAGGACCAGGTCGCCCCAGAAGGCCTCGGCCGGGCTGCGCTCGACCAGGTGGCCGAAGCAGCCGCAGGCGCTCGCCTCCCGCTCGATGCCGCGGAGGTCGTCGAGGTACGCGCGGCCGGTCAGGAAGAGGAAGAAGAGGACGAGCAGCCCGGCCGGGACCAGGATCGCCGGACGGCGGATCCCCAGCAGCAGGGCGAAGCCCAGGCCGATCTCGAGGGCCAGCGCGATCCAGGCCACCGCCTCCGCCGGCAGCAGCCCGTCGAGGCCCTCCGCCCCGATCTGCTCCGCGAAGGCCGCCGGATCGAGCGCCTTGGTCCACGCCGCGACGAGCAGCACCGCGCCGAGGAAGACGCTGCCGACGAGCCCCGCCCAGTCACGGACTGCATTCCGCTGCATCGCGCCGGGATCCTAGCAGCGGTGCCGCCCGGCCAGCGGTCCGCGTCCACGAGGCGGGCCGGGAGCCTCGCGCAGGCGAGGGGCATGGTCGGGTGAGGCCTCGCCGGAGCGAGGCTGCCGGCCCGCCGCCCAGCGGTCCGCGCTCACCCGCCGGTGGCGGCGGCCGGCGCAGTCTCGACGCCGAGGAAGTCGCGCAGCTCGGCGGCGGTGGGGCTGTCGGGGTGGTCGAGGAAGCCCGCCATCGGCCCGGAGTAGAGGAGGCGACCCCCGTGGGCGCCGCCCCCCGGCCCCAGGTCGACCACCCAGTCGGCCATGCGCACGAGATCCAGCGAGTGCTCGACGACCACCACGCCATCCCCCCTGCGAACCAGCGCCCTCAACGTCCTGCCGAGCAGCTCGATGTCCGAGACGTGCAGCCCGGTGGTCGGCTCGTCGAAGAGGAACAGCCGCCGCCCTGTCGTCTTCGGCGCATCGAGGAAGGTCGCCAGCTTCAACCGCTGCGCCTCGCCTCCGGAGAGCGTCGAGGTCGGCTGTCCCAGCCGCAGGTAGCCGAGCCCGACCCGCAGGAGGCCACGCAGCCGCCGGGTGATCGCCCTCTGCCCGTCGAAGTGCGCCAGCGCCTCGGTGACCGTCAGCTCCAGGGTCTGCGCGATGTCGAGCCCGCGGTAGCGCACGCGCAGGACCTCCGGCCTGAAACGCCGGCCGTCGCACTGCGAGCAGCGCACCGACACCGGCGCCATGAAGTGCATGTCGACCTCTTCGGTGCCGGTCCCCTTGCAGACCGGGCACCGTCCGCCGTCGACGTTGAAGGAGAAGTGTCCCGCCTTGATCCCCGCCGCCCCGGCCTCGCGCACGTCCGCGAAGGCCTTGCGCACGCCGTCCCACGCCTTGACGTAGGTCACCGCGTTCGACCGCGCCGAGCGCCCGATCGGCTGCTGATCGACCAGCACCACGCTCCCCACCCCCTCCAGGCCGTCCACGCCGTCGCACTCCCCCGCCTCCACGTCCGGGACGCCGAGGCTGCGCTGGTGAGTGCCCCAGAGGACGTTCTCGACCAGGGTCGACTTGCCCGAGCCCGAGACGCCGGTCACGGCCACCATCGCGCCCAGCGGGAGCACCACGTCGAAGCCCGTCAGGTTGTGCTCGCGGGCGCCCCGGATGCGCACGCGGGGCAAGCGGTCGACCTCCTCCTCCAGCGACCGCCGGCCGCGCTCGCGCCGGAAGCGGGCGAGGTGCCGGCGCGCCTGTCGCGACGGCTCGCGCCGCAGCACCGCGCCGGTCGGCGACGCCGCGGTGGCGAGCAGCACCTCCACGTCGCCCTCGGCCATGACCTCGCCGCCGTTCTCGCCGGCCGCGGGGCCGAGGTCGATGATGTGGTCGGCGCCGGTGATCAGGGTCCGGTCGTGCTCCACCACCAGCACCGTGTTGCCCCGCCCGGCGAGATCACGCAGCAGGCCCAACAGCTTGCGGCTGTCCCGCGGGTGCAGGCCGACGGTCGGCTCGTCGAGGACGTAGAGGGTGCTGGTGAGGCCCGAGCCCAGGGCGGCCGCCAGGTGGATGCGCTGCGCCTCGCCCCCCGACAGGGTCCTCGCCTGCCGATCCAAGGTCAGGTAGTCCAGGCCCACCCGATGCAGGACCTCCACGCGCTCGGTCAGCTCGTCGAGCAGGTGGCCCGACAGCTCCCGCTCGCGGGGCGTCCAGTCCTGCCGTCGGATCCACTCGCGCAAGCGCTCGATCGAGAGCGCGGTCAGGTCCGGCAGCCTGCGACCGTGCACCGTCACGCCGAGGGCCTCGGGCCGCAGCCGCGTGCCCAGGCAGGCCGGACAGCGATCGTACGAGCGGTACCTGGCGAGCAGCACCCGGACGTGGACGCGGTAGGACTTGCGCTCGAGCCAGGCGAAGAAGCGCCCGAGGCTGGTGAAGTCCCCCTTGCCGCTCCAGATCCACTCCCGTGCCTCCTCGGGCAGCTCGCGCCACGGGACGTCGGTGGGCACGCCCGCCCGGCGGCAGGCGGCCAGCAGGTCCTCGTAGTGCTCCTCGTAGGCCGGCGTGTTCCAGGGCGCGATCGGACGCTGTTCGAGCGTTCGCGAGGGATCCGGGACCACCCGCCCCCGATCGATGCCGATGACCCGGCCGAAGCCCTCGCACGTCGGGCACGCCCCGAGCGGCGAGTTGAACGAGAAGAGGGCAGGGGTCGGCCGAGGCAGGCCGACGCCGCAGGCGGGACACCCCGGGCTGCGGGAGAAGTGGGCGACCGCGTCCTCCCCCCGCGCCACGGCGCGTCCCGCCGCCAGCCGGTAGGCCTCCTCCAGGGCCTCCACCAGGCGTGCCCGCGAGCTCTCCTCACCGTAGCGACCGAGCACCAGATGGAGGGGGTCGAGGGCCTTCGGCCAACGGCTCGACGAGCTCATGCGCGCCACCTCCTCGCCGTTCAACCGCCGCCCGAAGCCCTGCCGGACGAGCTCCCTCAACGCGTCGTTCGCGCGCTTGCGCGGACGGGACACCGGCGCCACCAGCAGGAAGCGCGAGCCGGCGGCCCCGGCCAGGAGATCGTCGGCGGCCGCCTCCGGCGAGACGCTGCGAGCCGGTCCGTGACCCGCCGGGCAGGAGACCTCGCCCAGGTGCGTGAACAGCAGGCGCAGGACGTCCTGGGCCTCGGTGAGCGTGCCCACAGTCGAGCGGGCGTTGCGGACGGAGTTCTTGGCCTCGAGCGCGACGGACGGCAGCACGTTGGCGAGCTCGTCCACCGGCGGACGTTCCATCTGCTCGAGGAACTGGCGCGCGTAGGTCGACATCGACTCGACGAAGCGCCGCTGGCTCTCGGCGTAGATCGTGTCGAAGGCCAGCGAGGACTTGCCCGCGCCCGAAGGACCGGTCACCACCGTCACCCGACCGTGCGGGATGCGGCAGGTCACCCCCTTCAGGTTGTGGGTCCTGGCCCCTACGACCAGGACGGCTGTCTCTCGGTGTCGCGGCACGTCCGACTCGGATCTCGCGCGATCGTCTCCGATCGGCGAGCCATCCAGCATACCGCGCTCGCTGACCCGGCCCGAGGCTACCCGGGCGGCGGCTCGTCCGCCCGCTCCTCGTCCCCTCCGAGGACCCGGCCGAGCCAGCGCCAGAGGCCTCGCCGCTCGGCGCTCTCCCGCTCGTCGCCGGCCACCCGCTCGCGCCACGGCCGCCCCCCCCATCCCCCGTGCAACGAGCAGGTGTGCTCCGGGGTCGTGCCCTCGAGGAAGGTCTCGGTCAGCACCGACGGACAGCGGTCGGTGGCGAGCTGGCCCGAGAGCGGGTCGATGGTGGCGGTGGTGACGCCGGCCGGCACCTCGAAGGGCGTGTAGCCCCCGGCGGGGCGGACATTCCAGACGAAGCGGGCCCAGATCGGCAGCGCCGCCCGCGCTCCCGACAGACGGGTCGGAGCGTTGTCGTCATAGCCCACCCAGACCAGCGTCGAGCGCTCGGGCGAGTAGCCCGCGAACCAGCTGTCGCGGCGATCGTTCGTCGTCCCGGTCTTGCCGGCCACCGGATCCCGCACACCCATCTCCCGCACCCCCGCCGCCGTGCCCCGGTCGAGCACCCCCTGCAGCATCGCCGTGACGACGTAGGCGGTCGCCGGGTCGAGGACCCGCTGCGGCTCCGGCAGCGGTCGGCCCGGGATCGCCCGGCCGTCCCGGTCGAGAACCGCCGTCAACCCGCGCAGGGAGTGCCGCACGCCGCCGGCCGCGAGGGTCGCGTAGACGGTCGCGAGCTCGCCGGGCGTGACCTCGAAGGCGCCGAGGGCCAGCGCCGGGTAGGGCTCCAGCCTCCCCCGGACGCCGAGGCGACGCGCCATGTCGACCACTGCCTCCAGCCCCGTCGCCAGGGCCAGGCGCGCCGTCGGCACGTTGAGGCTCCTCTCGAGCGCCTGCCGCACCGTCACCCAGCCGTGGTACTCACCGTCCGAGTTGCGCGGCTGCCAGGTCGAGTTGGCGAGCGCCACGGTCAGGGGCTCGTCCTCGAGCCAGCCGGCCGGGGTGGCGATCCGCCTCTCGATCGCCGCCGCGTAGACCACCGGCTTGAAGGCGCTGCCGGCCTGGCGCACGGCCTGGGCCACACGGTCGAACTGGCTCCTGCCGTAGTCCCGGCCACCGACGTAGGCCAGGAGGTCGCCGCGCCGCGGGTCGATCGAGACCAGCGCCGCCTGCAGCGGTCCGCTGCCCTGGGGGCTCGTCTCCCACCCCTCCTCGAGCGCCTGGACGCCCCAGGTCACGGCCGCCATCGCCGCCTGCTGGTCGGGGAGGCGCAGGGTCGAGAGGAGCGCCAGCCCGACTCCGACCGGATCCTCGACGCCGAACCGCTCGGCGGCCTCCCGGGCGACGGCGTCGGCGAAGTAGCGTGCGCCGCCACGGACCAACGGCTGCGGACCGTAGCAGAGGGGGGCCCGGCGCGCCGCCTCGGCCCGCGCGGCATCGAGCCAGCCTTCCTCGACCATGCGGCCGTAGACCCAGTCGCGCCGGGCCCGCGCCCGCTCCGGGCGCTCGGCGGGGGAGTAGCCTCCCGGCGAGCGGATGATCCCGGCCAGCAGCGCCGACTCGCAGAGGTCGAGCTGCTCCGGCACGTCTCCGAAGTACGCCCAGGCCGCCGCGCCGATGCCCATCAGGTTGGCGCCGTCGTGACTCCCCCAGTAGATCTCGTTGAGGTAGGTGTCGAGGATCGCCCGCTTCGAGTAGCGAGCGTCGACGAAGAGGGCCAGGACGGCCTCGCGCGCCTTGCGGCCCAGCGTGCGCTCCTGGGTGAGGAAGAGGTTCTTGACCAGCTGCTGGGTCAGGGTACTGCCGCCCTGGCGCAATTCCCCACCGCGGGCGTTGACCCAGGCGGCTCGCGCGATGCCGCGCAGCGACAGGCCGCCGTGATCGAAGAAGGTGGAGTCCTCGGCGGCCAGCACCGCTTGGACGAGGTGCTCGGGCAGATCCTCCAGGCGAACCGGCCGGCGTTCCTCCCGCCCCGGGCCGTAGTACGCGGCCAGCACGGGCGCCTCCAGGCTCACCGTCTCGACCGGCATCTCGTTCCAGGAGAGGGAGTCGACCCGGGACCCGGAGACCCCGACGCGCACCACTCCGCCTGCGCGCCAGCCGCCCGCCGTCGGGGTCCTGCGCACGTGGAGGCGACCACCCTCCCCGCCGAGGCGGTAGGTGGCCGGCGCCAGGCCGTCCGACGAGGCGCTGTAGCCCATCGACTCGAGCTCCGCCGTCAGGCCCTGGACGCTGATCGCGTCGCCCAGGCGCAGCTCGCGCGGGGCCCCGTAGAGGTGCGACGTCGGCCGGCTCGCTCGCTCCCCCAGCTGGCGCGAGAGCTGCCAGAAGGGCGCCAGCAGCCAGAGGCCGCCGGCCAGGAGGAGTGTCGCGACGAGCAGCCCGAGCCGGACCGGCCATCGCTTCCACAGGCGCGCTCCGGCCCGTCCGGCACGCCGCGCCGGCTTGCGCCGCCTGCTCTGCTTCCTCGCCACGTCCTGGCTCCCACCTTTCTCCCGACCGCGTCCGATCCGCCCCAGGCCTCTCGGCTGCAAGGAGCAGGCCAGCCCATGCTAACCTTCGCCGCCGCATGATCTCCGTCTCCGGCCTGGGCAAGGCCTTCGGAGCCCAAACCCTCTTCTCAGGCGTCGCCTTCCAGCTCAACCCCGGGTCTCGCTACGGCCTGGTGGGCGCCAACGGTTCGGGCAAGTCCACGCTCCTGCGCATCCTGTCGGGCGAAGAGCCCGCCAGCGAGGGGACCGTCTCGATCCCGAAGCGCCTGCGTCTCGGCGTCCTCTCGCAGGACCACTTCCGCTACGAGAGCGTACCCATCCTCGACGTGGTGCTGATGGGGAACGGCGAGCTCTGGCGGGCGATGCAGGAGAAGGAGGCGATCCTCCATCGGGCGGACGAGGAGTTCGACGCCGATCGCTACGCCGCCCTGGAGGAGACCGTCATGCGCCACGACGGCTACACCGCCGAGGCCACGGCGGCGGAGATCCTCGAGGGCCTGGGCATTCCCGGCAGCGCGCACAGGGAGCCGCTCTCGATCCTCTCCGGAGGCTTCAAGCTGCGGGTCCTGCTCGCCCAGACCCTGGCCTCGCGCCCCGATGCGCTGCTTCTCGACGAGCCCACGAACCACCTCGACATCCTCTCGATCCGCTGGCTCGAGAAGTTCCTGCAGCAGTACGAGGGGTTGGTGGTGGTGATCTCCCACGACCACCGTTTCCTCGACAACGTCTGCACCCACATCCTGGATGTGGACTATCAGACGGTGACCCTCTACAGCGGCGACTACTCCGCCTTCGCTCGCGCCAAGGTGGCCGACCGCGAGCGCAAGGAGAAGGAGCTCACCAAGCGGGAACGGGAGATCGCGCACCACCAGGCGTTCGTCGACCGTTTCCGGGCCAAGGCGACCAAGGCGCGGCAGGCACAGAGCAAGCTGCGTTTGATCGAGAAGAAGGCCGGTGCCCTCGAGCCGCTGCCCGAGAGCTCGCGCCGGTACCCGACCTTCCAGTTCCACCAGCGGCGCCAGTCCGGCAAGACGGCGCTCGAGGTGCGTGGCGTCTCGAAGGCCTACGGCGACAACCGCGTGCTCGAGGGGGTCTCCCTGGTCGTGCGGCGAGGTCAGCGGGTGGCGATCATCGGGCCCAACGGCATTGGCAAGTCGACCCTGCTGAAGATCGCCCTGGGCCGGGTCGAGCCGGACCGCGGCGAGGTCCTCTGGGGACACGAGACCTACCCCGGCTACTTCGCGCAGGATCATCGCGAGCTGTTGACCGACAGCGATGAAACGGTGGAGAGCTGGCTCTGGCAGACCTGCCCGGGCGAGCCCATTGGCTTCGTGCGCGGGCGCCTCGGCGCCATGCTCTTCTCGAAGGACGAGGCGCAGAAGAAGGTGAGGAACCTCTCGGGCGGCGAGGCCGCCCGCCTGATCTTCGCTCGCCTCGGGGTCGAGCGACCCAACGTCCTCGTGCTCGACGAGCCCACCAACCATCTCGACCTCGAGGCCATCGAGGCGCTCGTCGAGGGGCTTCGCGCCTACGAAGGGACCCTGCTCTTCGTCTCCCACGATCGCTGGTTCGTCTCCCAGCTGGCCGACCGCATCGTCGAGATCTCGCCCCTCGGCCTGCAGGACTTCGTCGGCACGTACGAGGAGTACGTGGAGCGCTGCGGTGACGACCACCTCGACGCCGAGGTGGCGGCCCTGCACGCCCGGCGCGAGCGCAAGAAGGAGAAGGAGCGCGAGCGGAGGGGGCCGGAGGCGCCCGGCGTCGGCCGCGAGCGGCGCCGTCTGGAGCAGGAGCGCCAGGCGGTTACCGCGGCGATCGAGAGGGCCGAGGGGCGGGTGCACGAGATCAACGAGATCTTCTGCGACCCGGCTTTCTTCGCGGGGACGGAACGCGGTAGGGTGAGGACGCTCGAAGAGGAACAGGAACGGCTCAAGGCCGAGATCGAGGATCTGATGGCGGCCTGGGAGCGGTTGGAGGAGGAGCTGGCGGCGCTCGCTTGACGCGGCGCCGGACCCAGGGGGAGGTCATGGAGCTCTTCGGACTGCTCAACACCTTTCCGGTGCCGGAGGTTCTGCAGTGGGCGGCCAACGACCGCGCCAGCGGCGCTCTCGTCTTCCAGCGCTCGACCTTCGAGAAACGCCTCCACCTCGCGGAGGGCAACATCGTCGCCTGCTTCTCGAGCGATCCGCTCGAGTACTTCGGCCGCTACCTGCTGGCCCATCGCCGGCTCTCCAAGTCCGAGCTGCTGCGCGCCATCGCCCATTGCCGCAAGAGCGGCCAGCGACTGGGCCAGGGCATCGTCGAGCTCGAGCTGATGGACGAGACCTCCGTCCAGGCGGCCCTTTCGCAGCAGATGTCGGACTCGATCTGCGAGCTCTTCCTGTGGCCCCGCGGCATCTTCTACTTCTCCCATCAGGAGCTCGGTCACGAGGAGCTCCTGCCCTCGCCCCTGCACGTGCTGGGCATCGCGATGGAGGGGACGCGGTGGGTCGACGAGCACTCCCGCATCCGCGAGGTGCTGCCCCACGACAACATCGTCCTGGGCCGCGGTCCGGGCTGGCCGGGCGAGGAGCTGCCGTCCCTTGCCCGAACGGTCACCGAGGAGTGGATCGGCGGGACGCCGCTCGCCATGCTCTACCGGCGCGTGGGCGGCTCCAGCTTCCGCTTCCTCGAGACCGTCATGGACCTCGTCGAAGCCGGGATCATGGAGGTGCAGAGCGTCGGCCGGCAGCCGGATGCCGAGTCCGAGGAGATCACGGTCACCGACCTGCTGCTGGAGCAGGCGGAGAGCGAGCGACGCAGAGGCACTCCGCCGCTCAGCGTGCCCCTCGATCTGCTGGCGGGCTACTACCCGCAGCTCGACGGCCGCCCGGCCGGTCTGCTGCCGCCGAAGCCCGCCGCGGCGCGCCTGCGCGACGCCATCGACGGCACCACGTCGCTCGGCGACCTGCTCTCGGCCGACCCCGACGAGCGCACCGAGCAGCTCGACTGGCTCCTGCGCCAGATCCGCCGCCGCCGGCTGGCCCTGCTCCCTCAGCCCGGAAAAGGAGGGACAGGTACAAATTAGCCACAAGCCGTCGGCGGACTGACGCAGAAGCGGTGCCGGCTAATTTGTACCTGTCCCTCTTTTTCCTCCGCGGTCGCGGTCGACGACGCAGAGGAACCCCAGGGTCTCGTCGGCGGGGGCGCGGAACTGATGGACGGCGTCGGGGGCGACGACGACGCAGTCGTAGGGCGCGATGTCGTGCTCGGTCCCCTCGAGCAAGACGCTGCCTCGTCCGCGGAGGACGACCACCGCATGCGCGTGGCCGTGCCGTTCCAGCGTCGAGAAGCCGCCCGGCTCGACCTCGAAGTAGCGCAGCTCGAAGGCGAGAGGCTCCGCCGCCTCTCTTCCCCCGGCCAGCACCTGGCGGTTGACGCCGCGGAAGAGAGCCTCGACCGGGTCCTTGTAGGCGCGCACCTCGACGCCCTCCCAGCGGAAGTCCGTATGGCGCAGCACCCGCGATCCGCTCACCCGGCCTCCGCCACCGAGCGCACGAGCCGAGCCGCCGCCGCGGTCAGGTCGCCTTGCTGGTAGAGACTGCCGCCGATCAACACCATGGTGTCGGGGCCGTAGTGGGCGACCCATTGGGGCGCCCGCCCCACGTCCATGCCGCCGGCCGGCACGGGGAAGGCCGGGCGGGCGGCGCCGAGCGACCCGCGCAACGCCGCGACGATGGCGTCGCAGCGCCGGCCGCTCCAGGCGAAGCGACCCCCGGCGTGGACGAAGATTACGCCGTCGCAGCCCGCGAGACGGAAGAGCTGGCCGTAGAGCAGCTCGGGCGCGATTCCGTGCTCCTCCCCCAGGAAGGCGCCGGAGAGGGTCGGGTGCGCGAGGACGAAGAGCCCGGTCTCGTCGGCCAGCCAGCGGACGAGGTCGAGCCCCTGGATGATCGGACAGACCATCACGCCGCGCACTCCGAGGCCGCGGAGCCACTCCACACGCTCGGCAAGCTGCCGCGGGGAACCGCCGAGGTTCGGCACGTAGAGCGTGCCCCCGCCGCCTTCGTCGTTGGCCCGTTGCACCGCCTCCTGGCAGCGCGCCACCCGCTCCCGGAACGGCGCCAGCTCCGGCTGGTCGTCGAGGGAGTGATCGTCCTTGACCAGGTCGACGCCGCCGCGCGCGAAGGCGGCCGCGTCCCGAGCCAGCTCCTCCACCGGGAGGCCGAGCGGCTTGACGGCGGCGCAGACGAGCGGCCGGCCCCGGACCCCGCTCAGGTCGCGCAGGCCCGGAACGCCGAACGCCGGGCCGGGAAAGGACTCGAGGACCTCCGCGGGCCACTCCACGGCGGCCAGTCGGATGCCGCGATGCATCGAGACGTTGCCGAACAGGAGGTTGACCAGCTGTCCGACGCGCGGGCCGACCACCCGCGCCGGGTACGAGATCGTCGCGCGATGCCTGCCGTCCGGCAACGCCTCGATGGACTCGACCCGGCCGACCACACGCTCCTCGATCGCGGCGGAGAAGCAGCCCTCGGGGATCTCCACCGTCTGCTCCACCGCGATCGTCCGGGCCCGGCCCTCCGGGCTCTCGCCCGGCGGGCAGCGCAGCTCGTAGACGGCCCGCAGCCGGTCGCTCATCCGGCGCCGGTCTCGGCGTCGAGCGCACCGGTGCGGGTCGCCTGGATGAAGTCGGTATAGGGCGGGGCGACGCCGTGAACCCTCAGCTCGGCGGCGATCTGGCCCCGGTGGTAGGCGCCGTGGACGACCAGGTGGGTGAGGATGTCGTCGACCCGGTTCTCCCAGGGCTCCCCTTTCGAGTTGGTATACCCGACCACCCGATCGAGCTCCTCCGGGTCGAGCTTCCGGGCGTACTCCTGCCACTCCCAGGCGAGCTGCTCCATCTCCTTGCGGCAACCGGCCAAGCCGAGCTCCGGCCATACCGCCAGCCGCTGCGGCCGCCCCAGGATGCGCCCCAGCCAGAGGGCGTCGCTCGCCACCAGGTGCCCCAGCCAGCGGACGCACCGCTCGGGCGGACCCTCGAGCGCCTCCAGCACCTCGGCGAAGGCGCCGTAGGCCCAGTGGTGGAAACGGAGCTGCCGGCGGTGTCGGTCCGGAGAGGTCATTGGGGGGATCCTACCGCCCGCATCACCCACCCGGGCGGGCGCACGGCCCGCTCGGGTGGGGCAAGGACGCGTTCACACCCCGAAGTACCGGGCGTCCGGGTGGTGGAACACCAGGGCCGAGACGCTGGCCTCGGGGTCCATCATGTCGCCCTCGGTGAGGGTGACGCCGATCTCCTCGGGGGAGAGGGCGGCGAAGAGCTGGCGCTGGCCCTCGAGGTCGGGGCAGGCCGGATAGCCGAAGCTGTAGCGCTTGCCGCGGTAGCGCGCCGAGAAGACGTCCCGCATCGGCAGCTCCTCGGGGTCGGGGAAGCCCCAGGCGGCGCGCAGCCGCGCGTGGACGAGCTCGGCGGCGGCCTCCGCCGACTCCAGGGCCAGGGCGGCCCAGACGTGGCTCTTCAGGTACTCGCCCTCCTCCCTCCAGGTCTCGACCCGCTCGCGGACGCCGTCGCCGGCGGTGGTCACCAGGAGGGCGACGTGGTCCGCCTCGGGCAGCACGAAGTCGGTCAGGCAGAGGCCGCCCTCTCCCGCCTGTCGGGGCAGCTCCCAGACCGCCGCCGGATCGCCGCCCGCCGGATCGAGGAGGGTCAGGGTCTCGGCCGCCGCCCGCGCCGGGAAGAAGCGCCAGACCGCCCTCACCGGGAAGCGCGTCGCCAGCGCCTCGCGCTGCACCTGCCGGACGATCTCCTCGAGCTCCCGCAGCTTCTCGTCGCCGGCCGCGCGGAGACGCTCCACCGAGCCTCGCAGGCCGAGGTGCTTGGCGTAGAGCATCTGAGGATTGACCCAGCGCCAGACCTCCTCCGGATCCAGCTGCTCGACGTGTCGGGCGGTGTCCGGCGGAGCCGGAGCGACCAGATCCGACCGCCTGCCGGCGGGCCGGCGGGGAGCCGCCGGGCGGGCCGGCACCGGGGGGCTGCCGTTGCGCTCCGCCTCGCCGCACAGATCGGCGACGAGGGTCTCGAGCGGTGCCCGGCGCGCCGGATCCAGGAGGCGCTCCACCAGGTCGAGGCCGCTCATGGCGTCCTTGGCGTAGGTGCAGAGCCCGCCGTACTCCGCGGCGATCCTGCCGTGGGTGAAGCGGGAGGTGAGGGCGGCGCCGCCGACCAGCAGCGGCACGTCGACCCCCGCCGCGGTGAGGTCGCCCGCGGTGGCCACCATCTGCTGGGCGCTCTTGACCAGGAGCCCCGAGAGCCCGACGACGTCCGGCCGGTGCTCGCGCACGGCCTGGATCAGGCGCTCCGACGGCACCTTGATTCCCAGGTTCACCACCCGGAAGCCGTTGTTGGTGAGGATGATGTCGACGAGGTTCTTGCCGATGTCGTGGACATCCCCCTTCACCGTCGCCAGCAGGATGGTGCCCCGCCCGCGGCCCTCGGCGTGCTCCATGTGGGGTTCGAGGTAGCCGACCGCCGCCTTCATCACCTCGGCGCTCTGCAGCACCTCGGCGACGATGAGCTGATTGTCGTTGAACAGCCGACCCACCTCCGCCATGCCCGTCATCAGCGGACCGTTGATGATGTCGAGCGGGTCCGGCCAGCGGGGGTCCGTCAGCGCCTCGTCGAGGCTCTCGACGAGGCCGACCTTGGTCCCCTCGACGATGGCGCGCGCGAGGCGCTCGGCAACCGGCAGGTCGGCCAGGGGCCTGCCCCCCACCGCCGAAGAGCGGCCGCGGAAGTGCTCGGTGAAGGCCGCCACCGCCTCCTCGCTTCCCGCCACGTCGCCCGGCTCGAGGAAGAGGAGTCGCTCGGCCAGTCGTCGCTCCTCCTCCGGGATCTCCGCATAGCGCGCCAGCTTCTCGCTGTTGACGATCGCCGCGTCGAGCCCGGCCTTGGTGCAGTGGTAGAGGAAGACCGAGTTGAGGACCTCGCGACCGGCGGTCGGCAGGCCGAAGCTGACGTTGGAGACGCCGAGGATCGTCCGGCATTCCGGGAGCTCGTTCCCGAGGCGCCGGACCGCCTCCACGGTCTGCCCGGCCGAGCCGATGTAGGCCTCGTCGCCGGTGCCGCAGGGAAAGACCAGGGCGTCGAACCAGAGATCCTCCGGAGCGACGCCGAAGCGGCCGGTCAGCAGCTCGTGGCTGCGCCGCGCCACCTCGAGCTTGCGCGCGGCGGAGACGGCCATGCCCTGCTCGTCGATGGTCCCCACCACGAGCGCGGCGCCCCACTCCCGAGCCAGCGGGGCCACCCGCTCGAAGCGCGACAGGCCGTCCTCCAGGTTGACCGAGTTGAGCACCGACTTGCCCTGGCACCAGGCCAGCGCCCGCTCCATGACGTCGCCGTCGGTAGAGTCGATCATCAGCGGCGCCTTGACCAGCCGGGTCAGCAGCTGAAGGAAGGTCTCGACGTCCTTCCCCTCGTCGCGCTCGGTGTCCTGCATGCAGACGTCGAGGATCTGGGCGCCGCCCCTGACCTGGGATCGACCCACCTCGGCGGCCGCCTCCCACTCCCCCTCCGCCACCAGCCGCTTGAACTGGCGGCTGCCGAGGACGTTGGTGCGCTCGCCGATGAGCAGGGGGCGGTTGTCCGCCGTCAGCTCCACGGCCTCGATGCCCGAGACCAGCGCCCGGTGGTGGCGCGGCACCTGCCGCGGGGCCCGCCTCGCGACCGCCCGCCCGAGCGCCGCGACGTGCGCCGGCCCGGTGCCGCAACAGCCGCCGACCAGGTTGAGCCAGCCGGCGTCCAGGAAGCGGCCGAAGACCTCGGCGAAGACCTCGGGGCCCTCGTGATAGAGCCCATCCTCGTCGGGGAGGCCGGCGTTCGGCACGCACGCGACGCGGGTCCGTGCCAGCTCCGAGAGCGTCCGCACGTGGTCGGCCATCAGCTCCGGTCCCGTGGCGCAGTTGAGACCGAGGTAGAGCAGATCGAGGTGGGAGAGGGAGACCGCGAGGGCCTCGGCGTCCTGGCCCGCGAGCATCGTGCCCGTGGTCTCGATGGTCACCGAGACGGCGATCGGCAGCTCCCAGCCGCACGCCGCGAAGGCCCGGCGGATCCCGCGCACCCCGGCCTTGACGTTGCGGGTGTCCTGACAGGTCTCGAGCAGCAGGTAGTCGGCCCCGCCGGCCATCAGGCCGAGGGCCTGGACGCGATAGTGCTCGACGAGCTCCTCGAAGCTCACCCCGCCGGTCACCGACAGGGCCTTGGTCGTCGGGCCCATCGAGCCGCAGACGAAGCGCATCCGCTCGTCGTCGTCGAACCGGGCGCAGGCGCTCCGCGCCTGCCGGGCCGCCCGCCGGTTGATCTCGAAGGCGGCCTCCGCCAGACCGTACTCGGCGAGCACCAGCGGCGTGGCGCCGAAGGTGTTGGTCTCGACGACGTCGGCGCCCGCCGCGAGGTAGAGGGCGTGGAGATCCTCCACGACGTCCGGCCGGGTCAGGCAGAGGTTCTCGTTGCAGCCTTCGAGCTCCGGACCGCCGAAGTCGCTCGCCGTCAGGTTCCGCCCCTGGAGCGCGGTCCCGGTCGCTCCGTCGAGGACCAGGACCCGCGTGGCCAGCGCGCCGTCGAGCGCCGCCAGCCGGTCGCTCCGATCGTCCGGCTCGGAAGGTGCCGCCGAACCCGTCGTGAGTGCGTCGTCCAGTGCCGGGTCGCCCATGTGCCGAGATCCGCTCCTCGTGCCTGCAGGAGCGGATCGGCCATTCCGGACAGTTCGTTGCTGCTCGTCGCAGCCACATCCTCGCCGGTCAGCGAGAGGGCACCTTGGGTGTCCGTCCCAGGTTGCCGAGCTCGGGAGATCCCGAACCGCTCCTGATGCGAGCAAGACCCTAGCGCGGCCTCCGGCGCCTGTCAACGGAGCGCAAGGTAACTCAGGCGACTGGGAAAGGGAGAGGAGCGTCCGCTTGACGGGGGCCTTCTAACGTGTGGCACCTTCTCCCGCGCGCGGTGCGCCGTGTCCCGTCGCTCGTGGTGTCGTTCAGGAACGGACGAAGCGCAGGAGCGCTTCGTTGACCTCGACGGCGTGGGTCCACAGGAGTCCGTGCGGGGCGCCTTCGATCTCGACGTAGTCGGCTTCGGGGAGGGCCTCGTGGAAGGGCCTTCCAGTCGCGTCGATCGGCAGGATGTTGTCGGCGGTGCCGTGCAGGATGAGCGCGGGCTTGCCCGAGGCGCGGACCGCGGCGACGTCGTCGCGAAAGTCCTCGATCCAGGAGGAGACGACGGCGTAGGCGGCAACGGGCGCCGAGATGGTCGCAATGTTCCAGTTGGCCGTGACGACCTCCGGGCTGATCCTTCTGCCGAGGGTCTCGTCGAGGTTGTAGAAGTCCTTGTAGAACTGTGTGAACCAGGCGTAGCGATCGTTGCGAGCGGTTTCGGCGATGCCGTCGAAGACCTCCTGAGGCACCCCGGTCGGGTTGTCGTCGCGTTGGACCAGGAACGGCTCGAGCGAGGCGAGGAAGGCGAGCTTGGCGACGCGCTCGTGGCCGTGGTTCTTGACGTAGCGGGCGAGCTCGCCGGTGCCCATGGAGAAGCCGACGAGGATGACCTCGCGCAGGTCGAGGGTCTCCAGCAGCGTGTCGAGGTCGGCGGCGAAGGTGTCGTAGTCGTAGCCGGTGCCGACCTTGCTGGACTGGCCGAAGCCGCGGCGGTCGTAGGTGATGACGCGGTAGCCGGCGTCGAGCAGCTCGCGGGTTTGCCTCTCCCAACTGTGCCCGTTGAGCGGATAGCCGTGGATGAGGACGATCGGCTGTCCTGCGCCGTGGTCTTCGTAGTAGAGCTCGATCGGCGTGCTGTTCTCGGTGCCGACGGTGACGGTGGCCATTGCCTTGCTCCTGACTCTCGATGGAGAACGACCGTTCCCCGGGTCTGCGCACAAGAGTAGAAAGCGGCCGTTCTCCGCGCAAGGGGGAAGATCTCCAGCGCAAGGTCGGCGCAGGGTCGGGAGTGTAAGGTCCGGCTCGACGGGGAGACCATCCCGCAGATGAGCGGCCCGACCGCGGAGCGGCTCGAGGCGCTGCTGGCCGAGCACGGCGAGGCGCTCTGGCGCCTCGCGGGAGGCTACGCGGCACACCGGGCGGACAGAGAGGACCTCTACCAGGACATCGTGCTGGCCGTCTGGCAGGCCCTGCCGCGGTTCCGCGGCGAGTCGTCCGAGAGAACCTTCGTCTTCCGCATCGCCCACAACCGCGGGCTCACGCACCGGCAGCGTCGCCGGCGGATCGGCTGGGAGCCTCTCACCGACGAGAACCCCCCGCCGGCCGCGACGCCGACGCCGCTCGCCCGCGCGGTCGAGGCGGACGCCGGCCGACGGCTCCACGACGCGTTGCGCGCCCTGCCCGCCGGGCATCGCCAGGTCGTCATGCTCACCCTGGAGGAGCTCTCGCAGCGGGAGATCGGGGAGGTCCTCGGGATCAGCGAAGGCAACGTCGCGGTCCGGCTGCACCGGGCGAAGAGGCGCCTGGCCGCCCTGCTGGACAGGGAGGAGGAGCGGTGAGGACGCAAGGGACCAATGGCTGGGACGAGCTGCGCACGCTCTGGCGGCAGGCCGAGGGACAGGAGCCGCCCTCCCCGAGCGGAGTCCGCCGCCTGCTGCGCCGGCGGCAGTGGAGGCTGGCCGCCACGGTCGGCGGCGAGCTCGCCGTGACCGGGCTCGTCGTCGCGGCGACCGTCTGGAGGGTCCGCCGCGGCCTCGACGAGCTCTGGTGGACCTGGCTCGGGCTGGTCTGGGCGAGCTGGGCGACCGCGGTCGCCTTCGCCGTCTGGAATCGGTGGGGTGTCTGGCGATCCGCCGAACGGTCGACGCGGGCCTACCTGCGTCTGCTCCTCGAACGAACCCGCCGCCAGCGCCGGACGGCCCGCTTCGTCCTCCTTTTCGTCGGCCTCCAGGCGCTGGCGGTCGCCGTCCTCCTCGCCTGGGGCGAGGTTCGGGGCGCGGCGCGGCAGGGCGCGTGGAGTCTGTGGGCCGCGGTTTGCGGCCTCTACGTCCTCTGGGCGCTCTGGTACGGGCGCCGGGCGGCGCGGGAGGAGCGGCGGCTGTCCGGCCTCTGCGCGGCGTGGGACCAGAGCCGACCGGGCCCGGAGGCCCCGCCGCCCGATCGGTAAGGTCCGGACGCGTGGCGAGACCATCCAGGGCGAGATCGGGAGGCTCGCCCATGTCCATCGACCCCAGGCCCACCCTGCCCCTGCTCGCCGTCACACTCGCCCTCGCGGCCTTGCCGACCGGCGTCCCGCCGGCGGCCGCCGAGGGCGTCCTCGCCATCACGGGGGCCACCCTGCTCGACGGGACCGGCTCCCCGGCCCTCGATCGCTCCGTGGTCCTCGTCGCGGACGGGCGCATCACGGCCGTCGGGACGGCCGGCGAGCTCGCCGTTCCCGCGGCGGCCCGCCGGATCGACGCGCGCGGGCGGTTCCTCGTCCCCGGCTTCGTCGAGACCCATGCCCACCTGGCCGTCGGACCGGTGAGCTTCTCGGTCGAGGACGGCGTGCCCGTGCCCACCGTCACGGCGGAGCCCGAGCTCGCTCCTCTCACCCTGCGCGCGCTCCTGGCGCACGGCGTGACGACGATGCGGGATCCCGGCGGCGACACGGAGTCCCTGGTGCGCATCCGCGCGGCGGCCGAGGCCGGAGAGCTGCCGGGGCCCTCCGTCCTCGTCGCCGGCTCGATCCTGGACCGCAACCGCTTCGACGGCCTGGCCGTCCAGGTGACGACGCCCGGGGAGGTGCGCGCCGAGGTCGATCGCCAGGCCGCGGCCGGGGTCGACTTCGTCAAGCTCTACGCCGGGCTCGAGCCGGCCCTGCTGGCGGCCGCCATCGAGCGCGCTCACGTGCACGGGCTGCCGGCAATCGCCCACGCCCAGGCGACCTCTTGGACCGCAGCTGCCGAGCTCGGCGTCGACCAGCTGCTGCACATCCTGCCGGGCTCGGCGGGCCTGCTCCCCGAGGCGGAGCGCGAGGCCTACGCGGCCGAGATCGCCAGCGGCAGGTTCCTCTTCACCTGGTTCCGGCGCGCCGACCTGGACGGCCCGCTGATCCGGGAGATGATCGCCGCCCTCGTGACCCACGGCGTCGGCGTCGATCCCACGCTGGTGCTCTGGGAGACGACCGCCCGCGCCGACGAGCCGGCCGTCACCGAGAGCGCCGACCTCGCCCTCGTCCCGCCGTCCCTGATCGAGAACTGGCGCGGCGGCTTCCACTTCAACCTCGGCTGGACGCCAGACGACTTCGCGGCGGCCAAGGCGGACTTCCGGCACGCCCTCGAGCTGACGCGGCGGCTGCACCAGGCGGGCGTCCCGCTGACCACAGGCACGGACGCGAACAACCCCTGGGTGCCTCCCGGCCCCAGCTTCCACCGCGAGCTGGAGCTCCTCGCCGCCGCCGGAATCCCGCCCGCCGAGGTGCTCACCATCGCCACCCGCAACGGCGCCGCCGCCCTCGGAGTCCTCGCCGACCGCGGCACCCTCGAGCCCGGCAAGCGCGCCGACATGGTCCTGCTCACCGCCGACCCGACGCGGGACATCGGCGCGACCCGACGGATCGAGTGGATCATGAAGGAGGGCCGGATGCACCGGCCCGGGGACCTCCTGCCCGCGCGCGTCACGCCCCCCTCTCGGGCGGAGCCCTAGAGGTCGAGCCTCTCGACCACCCTGCCGACGACCTCGGCGTTGGAGAGGACGTAGAAGTGGATCGAGGGGGCGCCGTGCTCCAGGAGCTCCCTGGCCTGCCGGGTCGCCCACTCGACGCCGACGTCGGCGACGCGGGCGGGGTCGGCGCGCTCGACCTCGTCTGCCAGCTCGACCGGCACCTCGCAGTGGAAGGTGCGCGGCAGGGACTTCGTCTGGCTCCTGGTGGTCAGCACCTTCAGACCGGGGACGATGGGGACGTCGATCCCCGTCGCCCTGGCGAGCTCGACGTAGCGCAAGTAGTGGCGGTTCTCGAAGAACATCTGGGTGACGACGTAGTCCGCCCCGGCCTCGATCTTGGCCCGCGTGTGCCGCAGGTCCACCTCGAGGTTGGGCGCCTCGAAGTGCTTTTCAGGATAGCCGGCGACACCGACGCAGAAGTCGGAGGACTCCGCGTCCAGGAGGCCCCTCTCGAGGTACACGCCCGCGTTCATGGCGGCGATCTGGCGGACCAGGTCGACCGCGTTCTTGTTCGCGCTCCTGCCGTGCTGCAGGGGCTTCTGGTAGTCGCTCTCGTCGCCCCGGATGGCGAGGACGTTGTCGATACCGAGGTACTTCAGCTCGATGAGAAAGTCCTCGGTCTCCTCGCGCGTGAAGCCGGTGCACAGCACGTGCGGCACGGCGTCCACGCCGTATTTGTTCTGGATCAGGGCACAGACCCCCAGAGTCCCGGGACGCTTGCGCTTGACCCGGCGCACGATGCCCTCCGGCGTCTCGTCGTAGACGACCTGGGCCGCGTGGCTCGTGATGTCGATGAACGGGGGGCGGAAGCGCACGAGCTGCTCGATGAGCGCCAGGAGCTCCCCGACGTTGCCTCCCCGCAGGGGCGGGATGATCTCGAAGCTGATCAGCGGACCGCGCGCCCGAGTGAGATGGTCGATGACCTTCATCGTCGTTCGCTCAACGGCGCTCCGCGGGCACCGCCCGCCGCAACACGATCATCGCCGCGAGGGCCAGCCCGACGAGGTCGGCGGCCACGTCGGCGAGGCTGGCGTCGCGATGGGGGACGCGGCGCTGGATCCACTCCGACAGCGGCGCCCAGATCATTCCGAGCGCGAGGCTCCAGCCCAGCGCCCTGCCGCGATCGAGAGGCCGCAGGGCACGGACGGTCAGCAGCGCCAGGCCGAAGAAGAGGAGGGCGTGGACCAGCTTGTCCCCACCCGAGGCGGCGAAGCGGATCAGCCACGGCGGGCCGACGGGCGTCGCCGAGCCCGGCAGGACCAGGACGACCACGGACAGGGCCCACCAAACGAGCGCCGGCAGTCGATCACGCAAGAAGTGGCTCACCCTCCAGGTTCCGAATGGTCGGCTAATATAGCCCACCGCTTGCGTGGGAGACATGCCGGTCCCGCTCGTCGTCTGGCGCAGCGCCTCCTGTTGACGGCGCTGCTGCTTCTCGGCGCCTGGCTCTCGGTCGGCCAGCTCGTCCGCTGGCGGCGGGCTCAGGGCCGGCTGGCCGACCTCGCCGCGAGGACGGGCCTGGTCGAGCAGCAACCGGACCTGGTGTCGGCCCTGCGCCGCCACGTGCACGCCGACCAGGCCGGGCTGCGACTCGGTCGCGCCCTCCTGGCGCAGGAGCTCGATCGCCGCTGGCTGCAATCGCTCCCCCCCGAGGAACGCCGGGCACAGGAGGCGCTCGGCCTGGAGCGCCTGGATGCCGCCGGCCTGCTGGCCGCCGAGGCGCTCGCCAGGCAACCCGGCTCGTGGGACGCCTGCCTGGTGCTGGGAGGCAGCAACTTCCTCGCCTTCTCGCGCCTCAACGATCCTCGCCTGCGCTCCCGTCCCGGGCTCTCCGAGGGCCTCCTGCTGCGGGCCCGGCAGCTGGCACCGGGACGCCCCGAGTCGGCCCGCCTCCTGGCCGCCTTCTACCTCGGGAACTGGTCCCGGCTCGGACCTGCGGAACGCGTCCAGGCCATGGCCATCATCGCGGCGGCGCTGGAGGACCCGACGAGCTTCGGCCTGCTCGTGCAGCACTGGCTGCGCGTCGCCCCATCCCTCGACATCGCGCTGTCGATGATCCCCGACGAGCCGAGCTACTGGCGACACCTTCAGCAACTGTTCGTCGCACGGGGGGACCTCGAACGCTACCGCGACGCGACCGAGCGCCTGGCCCGCACGGTCGAGACCTGGGCGCCCGAGCTCACGGCTCGGGCCGAGCGTCAGATCGCTCGCGGCGGCTCCCGGGAGGGCCGGCGGATCCTCCTCGGTGTCCTCTCCGAGCTGCGCCCCAGCGTCGACCAGTCGGGCCTGTTCACGTCCGCGCTCGGCGCCCTGCCGCCCGGTCCGCTCGGCGAGCGGGACGTCCAGCGCCTGCGGAGCTGGTTGGACTGGGCCCTGGAGCTCTGCCTCTACTCGGCCTGCCCGCTCGACCCCGACACCGTCGAACGACTCGTCAGCCTGGTTCCCGACCTGGCGGCGGCCGACCGTGCCGCGGCCGCCCTCGCGGCCGAGGACCTCGCCGGCGGCGAGCGGATCGAACGTGAGGTCGCCCCGACCGCGGACGGATCCTGGGACACCTACTGGCTCCTCAAGGCCGAGGCGCTGGCGGCCCGCGGCCGGGCCACCGACGCAGCCCTGGCGCTCGGGCGGCTCTCGCCGGGTCTCGGCGCGTCGCTCCCCGTGCTCAACACCGCGGTGGCCGTCGCCGCGGCGCAGGGTGAGGCCACTCGCCTGATGGAGGCGCGCGCCGCCCTGGCCGGCCGGGCCGCCTCCCGCTGGACGGCCTCGGCCTGGGATCGGACCGAGTGGACGCTGCGCCTCGCCCTGCACGCCGAGCGCACCGGCCGGCTGGCAACGAGCTTCCACACGCCTCCCGAGGGCGTAGTCGTCGAGGCGCTTCTGGACGGCGAGAGCCTGGGCTTCTACAGCCTCCTGCCGGGAGAGAGCTGGGAGACGCCGGACCCCGTGCCCGCCGGCTCTCACCTGATGACGTTCCGTCTCCTCACGAGCCGGAGCCTGGTAGCGGGCGAGGTCCGGACGAGGAATGCTGGCGGTTGAGCCCGACCGCCGCGACGCCGGCCAGGGCGAGCAGAGTGAGGGCGTTCGCAGGCAGGCCGAGACCGAAGTCGAACAGCTCGTGAACGCCGACCGCCAGGGCGGCTCCCAGCGCCGCCTGAGCCGAGGCGCGCTCCAGGGAAGGCCGCGCGACGTCGAGCCGGCACGCGACGACCCAGGCCCACCTCCCCACCACCAAGGCGGCGAGCAGGGCTGCCACGACGCCCCCGACCGCCAGCAGCTCCAGGTAGTCGTTGTGGGCACGGGTCCACCGGATGTCGACGAGATCGGACGGCAGCACCAGGGAGACGGCCTCCTCCCAGCTGCCGAGCCCGGCTCCGGTCCAGGGAAAGCGATGCCAGATGGCCAGGGCCAGGCCCCAGACGCGGAACCGCGGGTTGGTCACGATCTCGTCCCAGGTAGTGGCCGCGAGGCGACCGAAGCCCACTCCCGGCGCGGCCAGGACGGCGACCGCCACCATCGCGCCGATCGGCAACAGGGCCAGCGGCGCCCAGCGTAGCCGGGACCCGCCGAGCATCAGCAAGCTCTGCCCCAGGGTCCCGACGCCGGCCGCCAGGAGCGCCGCCCTCGATCCCGTCAGGGCCAGACCGAGGCCGCTGGCCAGCCAGCAGGCGGCCGGCGCCACGACCAGGAGCAAGCGCCTCTCCAACGCCGGCGCCCGGCGAGCCCGCCGAACGCTCCACCAGAGCCAGGCGAGGCAGACGGCCATCCCGATCTCGAGCAGGATCGCCGCGTGGTCGGGATTGACGAACGTGCCGCGAAGGCGGACGCCTCCGGGAGTCTGCACCTCGCGGCCCCAGATCTCCGGCCGGCCCGAGAGCCAGTTGCGCAGGCCGTAGCCGACCTGGAAGAGAACGGAAGCGACCACCGCCGTGAGCAGCAGGACCCGCCCGCGGACGCTGCGCCCGGCGACCGCGCCGGCGGCCAGCGCGATCGTGAGCAGAGCGATCGACAGCGCCACGTCGCGGCTGGCGTCGGGCGCCAGCGAGAGCCAGACGCCCTGTCCGGCGTGGTCGGGCAAGGCGCCCTCGGGCAGGCCGTTCCGCAGGCCGGCGTGCTCGGGCGAGACGAGGGCGGCGAGGAAATGCGGCCAGCGAAGAGACTGCGCGAAGCCGAGCGCGGCCAGGGCCTCGAGCCCGACAATCGGCGCAGCGACCGGACGCAGCGCCTCCCGGCCCGCCGACGACCAGACCACGGCGAGGCCCGCCGCGACCAACGCCAGCCGGAGGATCGTCGAGCCCAGTGGCGTCACGCTGCCGAAGGGCAGGGGAGCCCAGGCGAGGATCACGGCCAGCCACACGGCCACTGCGCGAGGCGATATCATCCGCTGACTTCGAGCTCCGGAACAGCCTGCTTCCTCAGAGAGGGCGAGTCTTCCATGCGATCGCGATCGACGCTAGCGCTGTGCGCGCTCTGTCTGCTCCTGCCGCGCGGGGCTCGCGCCCAGTTCCTCCAGTACGCCACGCCCGGCAGCCTCGCCCTCGAGGAGAGGAGTCTCGCCGAGGAGGCCGAGGAGAAGGCCGAGGAAGCTCGCTGGACGCTCGGCAAGTGGCGCATCACGCCGGACATCGCCCTCCACGACGTGGCCTGGGTCGACAACGTCTACGATTCGAGCGACGCCCAGGAGGGGATCTCGGACGTCACCGCCACGCTCCGGGTCGGGCTCGAGGGCTTCGTCCACCTCGGGCCGGACGTCCTCTTCTCGCTCTGGGGACGTCCGTCCTACACCTACTGGCAGGACGAGGAGGACCTGCGCTCGTCGCGGGTGAGCCTCGGGGCCGGCGTCTTCGGTCTCCACAACCGTCTGACCTGGGACGTCGTGGCCGAGCGCAGTGAGGAGCAGTCCTTCGCCAGCGACGAGCTCCGAGTGCCCCTGGATCTCGAGAGGGACCGCGCCGCCGTGGGCTTCGAGGTCGTGATCCGGCGCCCTCTGGCCCTCCTCGTGCTCGCTGAGCAGGTCGAGGCGCGCTACCCGGCTCGAACGCCGACCGGGGGGCAGGAGGTCGACCTCACGCCCCTCGACCGTGACGAGAGCATCCTCACGGGGCACCTCGTCTACCAGCCCGGCGACCGGCTCCGGATCGGTCTCGGCGTCGAGGTCTCGGAGGTCGACTTCGAGGTGGACCCGGGCGGCAGGTCGAACGAGGCGACCAGCCCGGCCCTCGCCGTCGAGGCCGAAGGCAACCGGGTCGACTTCCAGCTCGGCGCTGTCCTACGGCAGCTCGAGTTCGACGACCCGGTGCTCGGCGAGACCGACGAGGTGACGGGCCGGGGGCGGCTCGGCTGGCAGCTCGCGACCCGCAGCGTGGCCACTCTCTACGGCGGACGGAACATCGTCTACTCCGCCCTCGACGCCACGTCGTACTACACCAGCGGTGTCGTCGGCGCCCAGCTGGGTTGGAGCTCGCAGCCCGAGCGGCGCGGCGTGCTGGTGGCCCTGATCGCCGAGAAGGGCCGCAACAGCTACGAGAGCGCCCTCGGCGGCCTGACCGGCAGGGCGGACGACATCACGAACTACGGCGTGACCTTCGCGTTTCCCTACCGGCGGCTGCTGACCTTCGAGCTCGGCCTCATCGAGAGCGACATCGACTCCAACCTTCCCGAGTTCGATCGCTCCTACACCCGGGTCCGGACGGGGCTCCGGCTGGAGCCGCTCGGACCCGGCCGATAGGGCCGGGCGACGGACTCGGGCGCACGGCGACGGTGCTACCATTGAGCGGATGCGCCCGATGCGAGCGAGCCTCGTCCTCGCCGCCCTCCTGGTCCCCCCGGCGGCGGCTCAACCGGCGACGCCGGCAGCAGGCTACCGGATCGGCCCCGGCGACATCGTCGCCCTCCAGGTCTTCGAGGAGCCGAGCCTCGACGTCGAGCGCCAGGTCGACCCCGCAGGCACGATCGCCCTGCCGTTGCTGGGGGACGTGCGGATCGGCGGCCTCACGCAGGCGGAGGCCCAGGCCCTGATCAGGGCCGAGCTGGAACGAACCTATCTGCAGCGCGCGACCGTGACCCTCGAGATCCGCGAGTACCGCTCGCGTCAGGTCTCCGTGCTGGGCGCCGTGCGCACGCCGGGCAGCCAGTTCATGTCCGGCGACCTCCGGCTCTTCCAGGCGATCACCGCCGCCGGCGGGCTGAGCGAGCAGCATGGCAAGACCATCCGGGTGGCGCGACGGGCGAGCAACGGTCTCTTCGATCAGCTCGAGATCTCCATCGACGATCTGCTGGTGAACGCCGACCCCATGGCCAACATCCCCCTGCAGGCGGAGGACGTGGTCAACGTGATGTCGGCGCAGGAGGTGACGGTGTACTTCCTCGGCGAGGTGTCACAGCCCGGGGCCGTCATTCTCAGCTCGCGGTCGCCGGTCACCCTCCTGACGGCGATCGCCAGGGCAGGAGGACTGACCGACCGCGCCTCGAACCGGATCGTCGTGAAGCGCAGGCAGGGCGACGCCTCGCAGGAGATCGAGACCCACTATCAGCGACTCCTCGCCGGGGAGGAGCCCGATATCGACCTGCAGGAGGGCGACCTCATCGTCGTCAAGGAGTCGTTCTTCTGAGCCGGATCCCGCTGCCGCCGCTGACCGAATCGTTCAACCCTCCGGACGGTACCCGTCCGGCGGTGGACGTCATGGGCTACGTCCGTCTGCTCCTCGGGCGATGGAAGCTCGTGGGCGCCGTGATCGGCGTCTGCATCGGCATCGCGGTGCTCAACTACGTGCTGAGCCCGAAGCTCTTCCGCGCCTCGACCGTGCTGCAGATCGAGCAGCGCAGTCTCGCCGCGGTGAGCTCCAACCGCAATCCGTGGCTCGACCAGTGGGCGTCGATGAAGTACCTGCCGACGCAGTACCGCCTCCTGCAGAGCCGCGGGCTGGCCGAGCTGGTCGTCGAGAGGCTGCGCCTCGACGAGGAGGCCGCCTTCGCCGGCCGACCTGCTTCGAGCACCGGCTCGGAGGGCGCGGTCACCGCTGCCGATGACGA